>Ga0209102_1001263_pt1 | contig 13749 bp, 26 predicted proteins | sample ConPoolayeHmetaG_FD_185483 | JGI IMG/M metagenome (GOLD analysis project Ga0209102, IMG submission 185483) | Hot spring microbial mat communities from California, USA to study Microbial Dark Matter (Phase II) - Cone Pool mat layer H metaG... ... | reverse complement strand
AGATAGAGGAGCTCTTAAAACACGGTGCCATGTCATTGAGAGAGATAGCGGAGAACCTGCAGATATCCCGAAATGCTGCTGATTCGGCGCTCAGGCGACTCAAGGCTAAGGGAAAGGTTGTGAAAGTTGGAGACAAGTGGGGTCTTAGTGCTGATGAATATACTGAAGAAGCCTAATCTATCGGAAGGAGATTGCCGATGAATATACTGATAATTAAGCCTAATCCGTCGCAAATCCGTCACTTTCAACCAAATTTTAGGTTCAAAATCCGTCGCATCCGTCGGCAATCCGTCGGAAGCGACGGTTTATACGCATATAAAGACTATTAAAGACTAAAGACTTTAAGGACTTGAAGGGATGGAAGAGAAACTATAGGGGGCTGTGCCCCCTATAACCCCCCTATAACTATGAAAGGAGGAGCAATGTAAATAGATACTGGATAGAAGATAAAAGACAGTAACCTATATACAAAACGTAAAGGAGGCAAAGAAAAGACATGCAAAAAGCACTAGAGAGACAAACTCTGGACCTACTCGGAGATAGATTTTATCCTTATGCCAGGAACCGCTGGCGCCGCTACCCCTCGACTCTGGTGTGGCAGTATGCCCTCTGCTACCTAAAGCAAGCATGTTTTCCCAACACCAAATACATGGACAAGGCGTTATCCACTGCTTGGAAGCTGCTCATTGACGCACCCCACATCCTCTTTGGCAGAGTGTGCAGGCTGCTTAGACAGCTACAGCAGTTCCTCAGACCGACAAAAACGGCTAATCCGTCAGGGGGTGACGCATTACCGACGCAGGTGACGGATGACCAGTTATCGGCTGCGGCCTGGAAAAAGAAAAACCGAGGTACTTGCTAGAACCCGCATGATTGCGTCAAAACCTGGACAGTAAGGTTTTAGAGATATGAAAAGCAGGGTGAATAGGTTTTGTCATGCCGCAAGGTAGACAGCGAAAAGAGACCGATATGGAAGGGGTTTTGCCATACTCCAATTCATATGTTGACCAGCTCGTTGAGAAGCTGGAGGAGTGCTCCGCTGACGGCATCGACTGTGAGCATTGCCCGGTAGCGGCGGAGTGCACCGCCTACTGGGACACCATTTGCCAGCGTCCGTGGCTCGACGAGTATCAGTATTCGGACTATGCCTCCGGCCTGAGCGAACTCAGGCACAGGAAATGGAATCTCGCTGGCGGCAACAAACCGCAGGGAGTAGAAGTAGATGCTGGAAAGGCTGTATGAGAAGCTCTGGCGCCGGCTCGGGGGCAAGCCGTGGACGGAAATAGTCCGCTAGGACGCAAGGCGCGAGCCTCTGTTATACCTACTCCTCTTTCTGCTGGGTGGGGTATTCCTGGCCCTGAAGACTAAGCGGAACTGGTGGCAGATACTTATTGGTTTTGCCGCCGGCCTGATAGTGGGGCATCTGTGCTGGTAAGCTGGAGGATAGAATTGAGTCAAGATAGAATATCACGGATGTATCAGAGAATTTTCAGCGTTATTCAGGAAGAGATGCAGGGACTGGTCAGTGACCAGCTTGCTGCTATGATGAAGGGAATGGGCATTGACTTTGCCCGGCTCCAGGGAATGATGAGCGCAAAGGCGGACTTTGACCCGTACGCCGTCATGGGGCTGGACAGCTCAGCCAGTGATGACGAGATAAAGAAAAGGTACCGCGAGCTTTTAAGGAAGCTGCATCCGGACACAGCCGGCGTTGAGGGCACCAGTTTCCTCCTGCAGTTGGTGCTGGCCAGCTATGAGATAATAAAGAGGGAAAGGGGGTGGCAGTGAGCGTTATAATGATAATATGGGCAGGATAAAGTTCGAAGATGTTACCGAGTCCCTGTCGGTGCCGTCCTTTTACATAGCTTACCGGGAACTGGGGGATAAACACAAGCTGTGGGACAAGCCCCTGGATAAGCTGGTGGACTTCTTTGACAGCCTGTCAGCAAAGGACGTGAGACGAGTGCTGAAAGCCTTCGGCATTCGGGTGATTTTGACCGAGGAAGACAAGGCTGAGTTTTACGCTGGCGGGTCCCCCGGCTTGCTCTTGCTTGATATCCCCATTCCTGAGGATGTGTTAGACAATAGCGGTACCGGACATATGTATGTGTGCCCTCACTGTAATCGCGGTGTGGATGCCGACTGGCTGGATATTGCTGGCGTCTCGGTGCTGGCTACGCTATACGCCGCCGAAACAGCGGAGAGGATAAAGAAATCAGTCGTGGAATTCTGCATGATTCAGCCTATAGATGTCTCCTTTCCCTACAGCGGCAAGAAGCGTTGGCACGAGGCTGACATCCTGAGGATTATGGTAGAGAACGTATTAGCTGAGAAACTGGGGCTACCGGAGATAGTCCCTGCGAGCCTGTCAAAGCAAGTTGCCGAGAAACTTACCAACCGCCTTGGCTTTGACATCGAGAGGTGGGCAGAGACCAGGGCCCGGAACATCAGGCAGGGAATAGAGCCTGAGCCCTATTTCTACGGCTATAAGAAAGTGGATGAGGGAGGTGAGCTATGAAAGAAGGTGACCTTGAGCTTTTGCATGAGATAGCCGAGTTTGAAGGCTCGCACGACATGGAGAAGGAGTTTAAGATTGGCTGGTCCTGGCGACACGTTAGAATCTGGCCGGCAACCCTTAACCGTCTCTTCAAGGACGGGTACCTGGAAAACATCTTCAAGTCAAACTCCTATACTGGCTACCGGCTCAGCGACCTTGGCCGGGCGGTCATTGCTGGCGTGGACGTCCCTCAGACGCCCCAGGACACCAAAATAGCCCTGCCCGAGGACCTCTTTGACGACATCATTGACCACGACGATATCAAGGAGCTTCTGAAAGCCTGCCTGACGGCGCAAAGGCCGGTGCACGTACTGCTGGCTGGCCCTCCGGCGCTGGCCAAGACCCTCTTTCTGTGGGATATCGAGCGGGCTGGCGGCGAGAAGGCGGTATGGCTGGTGGGCTCAGCCACCTCTAAGGCAGGGCTGTGGGACCTGGTGGCGCACAAACAGCCCTCGGTGCTCTTAGTTGACGAACTCGACAAGATGAACGCCACTGACACGGCGGCTCTCCTCTCCATGATGGAGGGAGGGCGCCTGGTAAGGGCCAAAAAGGGCAGGGAGCTTGACCTGGAGCATCAGATTCGGGTAGTGGCCGCCACTAACAGGGTTGATATGCTGTCTCCGGAGCTCAAGTCCCGCTTTGCCATTCGCCGGCTGAGCCCTTACGGGCGGGACGAATACCTCACCGTGGTGAAGGGGGTGCTGGTGCGACGAGAGGAGGTGCCGGCTGACCTCGCTCAGGAGATAGCGAGAAGGCTCGATGGTAGAACACAGGACGTTAGAGACGCGGTAAGGGTGGCCAGGTTAGCGCCTCAGCTCGGGGTGGAAAAAGCGATAAAGCTGCTTCTGGGGGACTAAGACGTGTGGAACAAGCTCGCTGACATAGTTGCCGATGCCTACCAGTTTGCCGGCAGGCACGACAGCCCCGCCTTTGTCCTGGACTTTCTTTGCTGGCTCTGCCGGCTAATTGACCCGGTCAAGGTGCCACCCGACTGCATAAACCCAGCCATGCTGCGGGGTATCTCCAAGAGCATCGGCATACCAATGGAGAAACTGCTTGAGGATGATGGACATTCATCGTGACACGATGGCGAAGGCGTCGGATATTTGACTTGGCAGCAGAACAGGGTTACAATAATAACAGCGCCGAGCCATTCGGCGCATTTTTTATTGGAGGGGGTGACCCACGGATAGGCCAGAAACGGCTGAATTAAAAGTGGTCAGGCTATCTACGGCAGGGCTAGCTACGACGTGCTAGCTACGCGTGCTAGCTACGCGTTAAGGCTACGAGCTGGGCTCTGACCATCTATCTGAGTATTTGACTGTTGGCAGGGAGGAGGTTCAGGATGTTTACGTGTAAGCTGTGTGGGAGGAAATTCAAGACGTCACAGGCCCTTGCCGGACACGTATCCGGGGCTCATTCTCAGAACCAGACTGAAAAGCCGCCTGAGGACGGCAACTATGAGACAGGAGGGGCAGAGGTTGAGGAGCCCGGCGTTGGCGAGGAGATAAGGGACTATATCCGCCAGGGCTACAACTTCGAGCAGCTCACGAACGTGCTTGGCTTCAATCCCAGGTCAGTTCGCCGGGAGATGGCGAGGGTAGTCCCGCCGGCCTTGGAGGAGGAAGAAAGGCAGGACAGCAGCCTGCCGGTGACGGTGAAGCAGACTGAGGTCATCTCCCCTGAGGCGGTGCTGCGCCGCTACATGGATGGCAGCTACGAGGACGAGCTGGAATTGAGGGGGATGATGAAGCTCAGGGCTTCCATGCTGATGGTGATGGAACTGGCTAACATCCAGAAAACGATGGCTGAGGCTGAAGCCAGACGGCTTGAGCCGCTGCTCCGGGTGCTGAAGGAGTCCCGAGAGGAGCTGGACGCTGCGGCGGCTAGAGCCAGGGCATCCAGCTTTGAGATGGCCCAGGAGGCGGCTGAGGGTGCGGTAAGTCGGGTCCTTGGCTACATCGACCAGAAGCTGCCCAAAGCCCCGCCGCCCAAGGACGTGAGCGAGATGATTACCAAGCGCATTGACAAGATGTGGGACCTGATGGACCACATGATGGAGCAGCGAATGTTCCCTGGCTATCAGGCGAATAAGCCCCCGCAGGGCTGGGAGTACCAGAAGGTGACAGCTTCAGCAGCGACTCGTGAGGAGCGGGCGGCATCCCAGGGCAACCCTCCGGGATGGACAACTGAGAAGGAGGCAAGCGATGTTTAATCCGGCTATGTTCGGCGTGAGCCCCCAGCAGATGGAACAAGCTAAGGAGGTCGGTCAGCACCTCAGGATGGAAATAAGAAAGTACCGCAAGCAGGGAAAGCTTGAGGTGCGGTTCTTCCTGGTCAACCCCAACGAAGACTACGACCTGGGGCACCCGGTTGACCAGCTGTGCGACCAGCTGAGCTGGGGCTTTGCCAACATGTTCGACATGAAGGGCAAGATAATCGATGTGGAGTGACGAGTTCACCAACATGCTCTTTCTTCTGGTTATGGCCGCCCTGCTCAGGGCGTCCTACGAGCTTTCGCGGCGGCGAGGTCTGGCAGAAAGCGCTCCAAGCGGGGTTATGAATCTGCCGTCTACATCAGGTAGTCCAGAAGAGACCGAGCTAACGCCCTGGCAAAGGGAGTGGGCGGAAAAAGCGGTGAGGAGGTACGCCCAATCTCAGGAGAAGAAGTGGCGGCGCTGGAACGAGGCGATGTTTGAGAGGGTATGATGCCGATAAAGGTAGAGAGAGTGCTTTTCCGTGTCGGTGAGGGCAGCTTCGCTGTCACCCTGCCCAAGGCGTGGGTAAGGTATAACCGCCTTAAGCCCGGTGATACTGTCGAGATAATCGCCAACGACAGCGTCGTCATTCGTGTCAAAGACAAGTCTGAGGACAGGAAGTTAGTACTTACGTAATAACTTGACAGGCTGGCGATAGTGATATAGGCTTAAATTAAGCGCCAGAGCTTGCCGGTGAGAGCTGGCTCTGGCGCTTTTTTGCTTTCACCGGGAGCTCAGACGCTTAAAAGGGGTCAGCAATCTGGACCCGAGAGGTTCAGGCTGACCCCTTTCCTTTTGGGCCAGATTGCGTGACCCGACTCGTCCAGCCGCGACTGGACAAAAACTCTTAAGGAGGTGTCTTAATGGGCAAGTATGCAAGCTGGTCAGAGTTAGAACGGGAAGTCCCCAAAGCCTACGAGGAAAAGGCCACTCCGGAAGCTTACCGCACCGGCATGCAGGGGATTGCTCCTCCAGGCATGAGGGTCAAGGAGGGCCGCGTCTCCCACTACGCCGCTGGTGTCGAGGGCAAGGGTGACGACGTGGTCGCCGGCTTCAAGAGAGCCATGTTTGAATAGTGCCGATGGCTTCTCAGATTGATGCCCTCCTCAGCTGGGGTCTAGCTCTTACTGGTCTTGCGGCTGTCGCGGCAGCCGGCAGGCACGTAGTAGCGATGGCAGTTTCCAACCCGATACCCTACGAGAAGCGGCTGGAGCTCGAGAAGAAGTACGGGCACTGGGCAGTGGAGACGGCCATCGGGGTCTGTCCCCATGACGATTTCGAGTGCATCGAGCGGGAGGCAAAGCGGCTCTACGAGTCAAGAGTGCTAAGGAGGTAGAAATGTTCGAAACACAGCAGGTAACTGGTGCAGTGGCTCCCGGGCAGTACGGCGCCATGCAGGTTAGTGGGGCAGCAGCCTACTACCCGGCGCAGACCGACTGGACGGCGATGATCAGTATGTTCATGCCAATGATAATGATGGTCATGATGCTGGCCATCATGGTGCCGATGTTCAAGGGCATCACCGCCAGCGCTAGAGACTAGCTGGCAATAAAAATATCTAATGGAGGTAACTAGAAATGCACGCAACTCAACAGTTTGGAGCGGGGACGCAGTTCCGTCCCCAGCAGTATCAGTACGGCACAGTCGGGGGCTACTATACTCTTCAGACTGACTGGACATCGATGATTTCAGCATTCATGCCGATGATAATGATGGTCATGATGCTGGCCATCATGATGCCGATGCTCAAGGGAATTACAGCGTCCAAGTAGGAGGTTAGAGATGGAGAAAGAGTTTACTCCACAGACATATCCCGGCGTGCGGCCTCCCAGGGGATGGGTGCCTCCTCTGGACGCGGTCCTCACGCTGGTGGGCGTCTACGACAGCGTGGAAGGCGTCTGGAAGACACTACCGTTACAGGCGTTTACTGAGGGACTGGTAGTTGCTGAGAGCAAATATGCTCTGGACAGAATAGACGACAGAGACGCCGTTGAGGCTGAAATTGAGAGTGGTTCTGAGGTTGGAGAGCAGGCAACGGCCAGTATTGAGGTGCCATTGGGCGAGGTATGGTTTTTGAACCGGCTGGTCCTCACCAGCCCCGCCGAGTCCGGTGTGGGCGTCGGCGATATTGTTAAGGTAAACGTTCGCATCTCAAAATGGACATTTCCCGACAGCCGCACGGGGACGACTGCCAATGAGCATGGCAGGGCCTACTGGTCAGCAGCCAAAGGAACAGCAGCTCTTGATACCTATACCATTGACCTGCCCGCTCAAGGGGAGCTTGGTGAGGAACTCCGGCTCTTCAGCGGCGACAAGATAACCCTGGAGGCAACCCTTACCGGTGCCACTGCTGGTGCTGACCTGACAGCCACCCTGACGCCGTACGGGCGCAAAGTAAAGCGGCTGGTCGAGTAGGCATATCACCTTCACTGGGGGGTGAAGCATGCTGAGTAAAACCGAGCTGGAGGGCCTGACGGTTAAGTCGGCCCTCGGCGGAAGTTTAACAAGGGGGTTTACTATGTCCGGATTTCTTTCAAAGACGGAGCTGGAGAGCCTTCTGGCTGGTGCCGTCAGGACTACGGTGATCAACGGCGGTGCTGCCGGTGACCACACAGTAACTGGAATAGAGGTCGGTGACGCCCTAAGAGCGGTGCTCAAGCTGGATGTTACCAATGCTGAGCATGCAGCGCATAGCCACGCCAATACCTTCGCAGCGGCAGCCCTACAGGGTGACGATTTGGCTGCGGTCAAGGCCGACCATGCTACCGAAGCAAGACACACCCTGACTAATGTCGAAGCGGCAGCAATGTCCCATACCAGGACATGGTCAGTAGCTGACCTGACCGATGAGTTCAGCATTACCGACGATGACACCATCAACAACGACGGTGGTACAAATACCACCGGGGCGGTGCTGGTGGTGGTCTACGAAGACCTGACGCCCTAGTCTGGCCCAGCCCGGGAGGTAGCTGACAGTGAGAGAGGAATCAGGATGACGCAAAGCGTGAGGGAGATGTAGAGCATCTCTCGTAGGCTAATCTTGCCATAAAGGGCTGAGCTGCTTGGGAAGGGCTTAGCCCTTTTGGCTTAAAGAGGAGACAAGATGAGTAGTTTGATACCGCCTGGGTATCAGGCAGTATTGGTCGGCTCGGCAACAACTCTTGAGGACCTGAATGCTTATGCGCCGCTGGAGGAGGAGATTGCCGAAGGCTCAATACTGCTGATGCGGCTCGACTTTGCCGATTTCCCCTCCGGTGACGTACTGGACGGTCTGGAGAAGGCGCTTCGCGACAAGGGCGTCCGGCCCTGGCCGGGCTACTACTTTATCGTTTATGCCGATACGACTCAGCCCAGTATCTATCTTGCCTGGCAAAAAGGAATTCCATGGATGACGATAATTATCGGCATCCTGGCACTGACGGCGTTGCCGATGCTCCTGGGAGGTTTGGTCTGGCTCATCCTGCCCCAGAGCCTCAAGGACCTGATTAACAACCTTATCGGTATGGGGATGATGCTGCTCGTGATGTTTGTCATGATGCAGGTGATGAAGCCGCTTACGGCAGGGCTGAAGGAGAAACCGAAAGAAATCGGGGAGGCAAGGACATGAACGAGTACCCGCAGGAGTATTATTACACCCCGGCGCAGTACCAGGCCTTGCAGTGGCAGGGCATCCTGGGAGCGCTTGCGGGCGTGGTTGTCCTTATTGCCCTGGGCGCCTGGGCGTTCTCGGTGGTGAGAAAAGCCTTTAAGGGGGAGGAGGTAAAGTTCCCGCTATGAAGTTCAGGGTAATGCAACTTACCGTTATGGCCGGTAAGTTGGGGGACATCTTCTGGGACCTGGCTCCCTGGATAACCTATTCCCCCGGCTACGACCTGGGGTGCAGTATCTACGTGGCTAACCCGACCAGCGAGAAGCATGAGTATGCTCTGATGGCGCGGCTCACTCGTAATACCACGCTGATAAGCGAGGAGGCGCTGCCGGTCTTCGGCTTGACCTGGTTCGAGGTTGAGCCGGGCGATTTCATTGAGCTCCACGGCGCCCTGCGTTTTACCGAAAGCGATGCCGTTCTGACGGTGCAGCTCATCGAGAGGGAGACCGAGCAGGTCACCGACTCGGTGTCTACTCTGCTGGTGGCTCCTACGACGGCGGCTTTGCCACCGGCCTGGCCGGGGACAACGGCCACAACCACAACCAATTGGCTCTCCATGATGATGCCGGTAATGATGATGGGTATCTTCGGGGTGATGATCGTCTCCGCTTTTAAGCCGGCTAAGGAGAAAGAGGCGGTGCCTCCGGAGAAAAAGCTGCTGCCGCCGGGGAGGAGGGAATAATGCCTGGTGAGTTTTATCAGAAAGGCAAGGCAGAGAAGGTAGATATACAGGGGATACTGGACAGGCTTGACCACGCTGAGTACGGGCTGGCCGCCCTGGGGGCAAAAATCGGGTCAGTGGTAGGCCATATCGACTTCTGGAGCACACCCGACGACGTCATCGACCTGCCGGCTGCCGCAACTCATATTGACTTACCCGATGTCGAGGTGAGCGGGCTGCCAGGTGGAATCAGCCTGCTTAAGGTAGTTGCGATTCTTAAAGTGAGGGCAATTGAGAATACCAATGCAGGCGGTCCCAATGCTATAAACGGTGTCCAGGCTATCCGGGTGAAGAAGTCGACCGGGGTTTGGGGAGTCGATGATATAGCTGCGATAGACCTCCCGGACAACCTCTGGACGGTTGGGGCGTCTACCCGTGAGGGTGGGGATGTCCTAATAGGGAGTCGTGATGTGAAATCGGTGCAGATGGTGAAGGCACCTACAACTTGAGATTTGAGGATGCCCAGGTAGACCTGGACTACTTGAGGCTCAACGACGTGGCGGTCGCCTTGAGATTTTATATCAGGGTGGAATAACCATTAGGGGGGGCTGATGTTTGAGATTCTAAGGCCGATTGGTCCTGGAAGTCTAACTGAAATTGATACGCAGTATCCAACCAGTGGGGAGCATTGGGACAAGGTAGATGAAGCCTACCCCGACGAAGAGACGACCTACGTAGAGAACAAAAATGGTGCCGCCGGCGTGTACCAGACAGACCTCTACGACATTGCCGCGCCCTCTGCCTCCGGGACCATCAAGTCGGTAAGCGTCTATATGCTGACCAAGCACAACGCCTCGGCAGCCAAGGCGGTCATAAAAACCCACGGGACGGTCTATGAGAGTTCAGAGGGAGGGGGGCCGGCGTGGCAGCGCCGGAAATACAAATGGACTACCAACCCTTTCACCGGCCTGCCCTGGACGTGGGAAGAAGTTGCCGACATGGAGGCAGGGGTAGCTCTGAAGGGCTCAACCGCTTCACCGGACTGGTCAAGGTGCACCCAGCTCTACGTCGAGGTCGACTACGACATATACCCCCCTACCGCCTTTGAAAGACAGGTATCGGCTAATGATGACGACTGCATGGTGTATAACCAATCTGGGTGGAAGTTTACTAAGACGGAGACGTATTATCAGGTCGGGCGTATCAACAGTGTCTACGGATACGGGGCGGGGCTACGGTTTCAGAACGTTCTGATTCCCCAGGGAGCCACCATCGCCAGGGCCTACCTGAAGCTGGTCTCTTCGGAGGACAAGAACCCCGCCGCCATAGTGAAAAGCGTGATTATCGGAGAGGCCGCCGACAACGCCACTGCCTTTTCCACCCTGGAGGACTATCAAGCGAGAAGAGGGACCGTTGTTGGTGGGCCTAACGACGACCACATCACTTCTAATTACACCCTCTGGGACTACCTTGAAGGCTGGTACGCAGGTTATCAATACGAGTCTCTCGATATAAGTGCCGTCATACAGGAGATAGTAGACCGGCCCGGTTGGGAGTCCGGAAACAGCCTTGTCCTTTTCTGGGACGACCATGCAAACAGGAGTACATCGTACACGAATAACTACAGGCGGGCCTATGGCTACGGCGGTTCTCCTGCCAACGCCCCGGTCCTGCACGTTGAGTACTTTATCATTCTCCCGCCCACCGTCACGACCGACCCGGCCACCAACGTTAAGCAGCGCTCGGCTAGGCTGAACGGCACCCTCGTTGACGACGGCGGCGGGGCTTGTGACTGCGGTTTCGAGTGGGGTGAGACCCCTGCCTATGGCAACATTACTCCAACCCAGAGCAGGACAAGCGGTGAGACTTTTGCCCAGACGATAACAAATCTGGTACCGGGCAAGACCTATCACTTCAGAGCCTTCGCCACCAATTCGGTGGGGACAGAGTATGGAGCCGACAGGATGTTCACTACATTGCGAGGCATGGTCGGGCTTAATCCGGCCCTGGAACTACTTTTAGACTAGCCGGGAAAGGAGGCGGAAATGCGTTATTCGATACTGTCTAAAGGTCTGACCCTCGCCCAGGTCGAGGCTGAGGTGAAAAAGGTTGGCGCCAGTGACATCAAGGTAGCCAAACTGTTGGGCCAGCTCTTTTGCGAGCTGGATGAAGAGCAGGTGAAGGCTCTCTCTAAAGTCACCGGGTTGGTGCTGAAGCCGATGAGGGAGTATAAGACCGACCAGGTGGTGACGGTGCTTCAGCCGGTGGAGACGGTTGCTGATGTTTTCTATCTCCTCCGCTCCTACTTCACGCCGCCTCTCACCGGTACCGGGCTTACGGTGGCGGTGCTTGACTCCGGGGTGAGAAAGACGCACCACTCCCTGGCAGGGAAAGTGGTCTATGAAGCTAACTTCACCGACTCGCCTACTGCCGGTGACGTCTTCGGGCACGGCACCCAGGTGGCCTTTGTTGTGGCGGGAGGGATGCACGCCGCGGGTGAAAAGGCTGGTGTCTCCCCTGGCGCTTCTATACTCAACATCAAAGTGGTAAACGACGGGGGAATTGCCACCGATGAGGAGGTCATCCTGGGTATCGATAAGGTCTGCGACCTAGCCGAGGAAGCCAGAAGGAAGGGGCTTTATCCTACCGATGAGCTTTATCCCAATGTCCTCAACATCAGTGTCGGGGCTGAGGACGATGGTGACCCGGACAATCCGGTACGTGTTGCCTGCCGCAAGGCGAGCCAGGAGTACGGGCTGGACGTCATTGCCGCTGCCGGTAACTTTGGCCCGAAGATGACCACTATTACCATTCCGGCCTGCGAACCGGAGGTCATCGCCGTGGGTGCGGTTGAGACGCTGGGAGACCTCGTTATTTGGGAAAACTCCTCTCGCGGTCCCACCAAGCAGGGCGAGACCAAACCCGACTTCGTGATGTGGGGCACTGACATCGAGATGGCCAGTGAGGATGCGGACGACAAATACGTGACGAAGTCGGGGACGAGCTTTTCTGCCCCCATGCTCAGCGGGCTCACGGGCCTTTTGTGGGAGAGCGGCAGGAGAGCTTACGGTGAGAGCTGGGCCTTCAGGTGGGTGGAGGCCAGGGAACTGGCACCCTATTTCTGCACCAAGCCAAGTGACGCCGCGCTGATTAAAGACAACACCTACGGCTACGGCCTGCCGGCGATGGGAGGTATGCTGGGACAGATAGCCCAGGCGGGAGTGACCACACCGATGGAGCAGTCAATGCAGGTTTTCCCAATGCTCATAATGATGGCCATGATGGCTAGCCTGGTATAAGGAGATAGACAATGACTAAGAAACATCTGATACCGATAGTTATTGAGCTTACTGGCATAGGTGTTATTGGCATTGGTGTTGGCCTGGAGCTGGCGGTGGGAGGTGCCGTCTATCTGGTGATGATAACGATAGGAAGCGCGATGGTAGCCACAGGAGGCGTCATCTGGGGCAAGTTTATAAAAGGGGGAAAAGTCTAAAGTGGACAAAGTCGTTAACTTACTTGATAAAGCCGATGAGCAGTTGCGAGCTGTAATGGAGCAGATGGCCAAGTCACCTAAACTCACGCAGCCGGAAATTCTCACTCAACTTGTAGAAGCTCATCGTCTCCTGCAGGAGGCTGTGACTAAGTTAACAGCTACAGTTTGAAGGGGGACTGGATGAATTACACTGAGCTTAGAGCCGGTGATGTTCTATTTTTCAAAGCCTCGAACTGGCTGGTGAAACTGTTCGTGAGGTACCGCCACGTGGCGATATTTTTCGACTGGACCAAGCGCGGCCTGCCCCTGATTGTGGAGAGTATCGGCCGAGGTGTGCTCATCCGCAGTCTTTTCAGCTACACAGGAGAGGAAATCAGGGTGAAGAGGCCGGTCGATGAGAGCATCGGCATGCTGACGGCTAAAGCTGCCGAAAGGTTGGCCGATAACCCCGGCTCGTGGTATGGCTATTTCGATATCCCCAGGTTCGCGCTGCCCAAGCTAATGCTGGCTAAGTTCGGCAGCATCCTGCCCAGGAGCTGGGATACCATCTTGAAATGGCTTGCCTTTACCTACCGGCGCAACAGCTTCTACATCTGCAGCGAGCTGGTCGCGTCGGCTTATAGAGATGCCTGTTTTCCTCTGGTCGATGAGGGAGCGATACCTCTGCCTGATGACCTGTTCGAGAGCCCCAGACTGGCGCTGGTGGGGGTGGTAAAAGTGGAAGGAGAGGGTTAGATGGCACAGTATGCTGACATTATCGAGATATCGGCCCCATCCGAGGCCGTAAACGGCAGCCGAGTGGACATCACGGTCAAAATCAAGAACCTGTCCAGCTCGACTATCGGAATTATGGCGGTAGCATTTCATTCCGGCCAGGCCGCAGGAGAATATATAAACGGGCTTTACCCACAGCAGGCATGGGCCAACGTTTCCCCGGGGACAACTTATTCCTTTCCCGGCTACTTCACTATGCCGGATAAGAAGGTGACCATCTACGCCTACAGCTACTGGTGGGGTCCAGATAATGCCTGGCATTTTGATGAGGAGATGACAAAGGATGTCAACCTCGCTGCCCTGACACCACAGATAAGCGAGTTCAAGATAGCAGACTACAGCAAAGTGTGAGGG
>Ga0209102_1001262_pt1 | contig 13750 bp, 12 predicted proteins | sample ConPoolayeHmetaG_FD_185483 | JGI IMG/M metagenome (GOLD analysis project Ga0209102, IMG submission 185483) | Hot spring microbial mat communities from California, USA to study Microbial Dark Matter (Phase II) - Cone Pool mat layer H metaG... ... | reverse complement strand
GTGTCTTGCTTGAGTTTTCAGACGGTGCAAGGGGAGCCTTAACGGTGTCGCAGGTGGCTGCTGGCAAAAAGAATGACTTACGATTCGAGATTTACGGGTCGAAGAAGGCTGTTGCTTGGTCGTCTGAAACTCCAAATGAGTTGTGGGTTGGTCATCGGGATAAACCGAACGAATTGATCGTTAAGGATCCATCTTTACTTAGAGGGAAGGCTAAGGAATACAGCTCCTACCCAGGCGGTCATACGGAGGGCTACCCTGATACCTTTAAGCAGCTTTTCAAGTGCGTTTATGCTGCCATTGCAGAGGGAAAAAAGGGGCAACTGCTTTACCCAACTTTCATGGATGGTCACGACGAGGTTATGGTTTGTGAAGCTATTAAGAGAAGTGCTCGTGAAGGTTGCTGGGTGAACGTTAAACATTAATGGACAAACGGGGTAATCTAGTATCAGGAAAAGGTGGGAAACGTTGAAGATTGGGTTTATGACAGCTTGTCTGCCGGAGCTTTCTTTTGCAGAGCTGGTTCAGTGGGCTTCTGAGAACGGGTTCGATGTTTTAGAGGTTGCCTGCTGGCCTTTTGGGCCTCCTGACCGTGCGTACGCTGGTGTTACGCACATTGATGTTTCAGGGTTGTCAGATTCGGGAGTTGCGGAGATTAGGAGACTTCTTGATGAACATGGGCTTGGTCTTTCGTCTTTAGGCTATTATCCAAACTATCTTACTTCGGATAAGACGAGTAGGGATTTCTATTTTAGCCACTTGAAAAAGGTTATAGATGCAGCAGGTTGCCTAGGGGTTGAGGTTGTGGGAACTTTCATTGGAAGAGATATGCATAAAAGTGTTGAGGACAATTTAAGGATCGTTGAGGAGATTTGGCCCCCTTTCATCGACTATGCTGAGAAACAAGACGTAAAGATTGCCATAGAAAACTGTCCAATGCAGTATCCGGAACACAGCACGTGGCCAGGGGGAACAAACGTGGCTTTTTCGCCGCCAATATGGAGAAAGATTTTTGAAATGATTCCAAGTAAGAACCTTGGTCTTAATTATGACCCATCTCATCTTATCTGGCAGGGCATAGACTACATTAAGATGATTAGGGAGTTTAAAGACAAGATTTTTCATACTCATGCAAAAGACACTTTGATTGAAAGGGAATTACTTAGCGACATTGGTATTTTCGGATATTACTGGCATGTTGACAGACTTCCAGGGTTAGGGGATGTGGATTGGCGTAGATTTATTGCGGCTCTTCACGAAATTGGCTATAATGGGGCAATAAGCATAGAACATGAGGACAGAAATTGGCAATCAACTGTGGAAAAAAAGAAAGAAGGTCTTCTACTAAGTAAGAAATACTTGAAAAACTTCGTTTGACTTTTTATTCATTACAGTACGCCTTTATAGAAGTTCATTATATTCCTAAGTATTTCATAAATAGGCTTATTATTAGAATTTAGAATGATGACACCATTTGCGATTAAATTTAATGATGAAGTAGGTGTTGTTTGACGGAAATGCATGCCACGGTCGACTATTTCAAACGGTTTTACGAAAAAGGACGCCCACTTGTTGTTTACGAAAAGTCTGTTGTTCAGAATGATGAGTGTACGTTTTTTCTAGTTAAAGAGGGTGCTGATAGAAAGATTGTCATTCTTTCACGTGGTTCAATGCTGCGTCCAGTTAAGGACTTCGAGGTTGCGGAGTATGGCAAGTTTAGGGTCGGAGACGATGCCTACGTGTTCGCTGTCTGTCCCTTTAGTCATGCAAACGTCTCTGTGTTAAGGAGGGTTTTTCATTTTCTGTGTCCGCAGACATCGGGTTTGAAAGTGGCGGTTGGAATGGGAGACCGAATAGGGTTGGCTACTCCTGGCCACATAAGGGCTGCGAAAGCAGGCGTTTTTCCAGTTTTTGCTCAGCAGTCTGTTCGAGAGTTAAGCCGTACAGCAAGGACGTTTGATGATGTTTTGGATGATGTGACTTGGGCTGTTTTTCAGGAAGGCTATCGTGATGGGTTTGGTGCTGATGCTGATCATTTGAAGTCGATCGACGATGTGGAAAGGGCTGTTAGTGCTGGCTATACGATGTTCACGGTTGATCCGTCAGAGTACGTAGACAACAATGTTGAGAGGTATAGCCTTGAAGAACTTGAAGAAAAGTTTACGGCTTTACCTTGGTGCGACCTTGAATGTGACGTTGAAGGCTTCAAAAAACTTTACGAGGGAAAAAAGGTAACCATCGGAAACGAAGTTTTTGTTCTTACTCGGCAATCACTGTTCAGGATGGCTGTTAAGTACTCAGCAGCTATATCTTTTGCAGCTAAGGTTTTTTGGCGTGTCAAGACAATTCTTGGTAACGAAGATTTTGATTTCGAGGTGTCTGTTGACGAGACTGATGTTCCTACCTCTCCTGAGGAGCACGTTTTTATTGCGCTTGAACTGAGGAGACTCGGTGTTAAAGTCACAAGCTTAGCATTAAGGTTTGTGGGAAAGTTTGAAAAAGCCATAGATTACATAGGAGATTTGAAAGAATTTGAGGAATCCATCAAGAAGCATGTCTCTATCGCTAGGTCTCTTGGTCCTTATAAAATTAGCATCCACTCAGGCAGTGATAAGTTTTCTATTTTTCCTATTTTGGGAAAGTATGCTTCAGACCTGATTCATTTAAAAACTGCTGGAACAAGTTATTTGGAGGCTCTAAGAATTGTTGCTAGGCATGAGCCTGCGCTGTTTCGTGAAATTGTGTTGTTTGCGCTTCAAAGATATGAAGAGGACAGGAAAGCCTACTATGTTACGACGGATCTTTCACGTATACCTGATCCGAACAAGATTTTAGACAGCGAGTTGGAACCGACTTATTTAGATGAGAATAATGGGAGGCAACTGCTTCACATCACTTACGGCTCGGTTCTTACAACAAAGAAGAGTGGTGGAGAGTGGGTTTACCGTGAACGGATTCATCGGTGTTTGATAGAACACGAGGAGGAATTTTACGAAACTGTTGCCAAGCATCTAAGGTGCCACATCGAAGCCGTTTGGTCATGAAAATCTCGGAGAACGCCTCAATCAGCGTATTGCAGTTTTTCTCTTTCCGTGCACGTTGAAACTTTTTTCTTTATATAGACGTTGTGGATTCGCTGTGAAACCGTGGATTCGACCACCGTGCTAGAACTGTTTCATATGGGCTTACGAATATATGGCGTGGTTTTTTATGTTCATTAAAGTTTTTCATTTGTCTCTATGTCTTTTGTTGTACGAAGTTGTTTCAGATTTTTTAGAAGAATCGTTTTATTATTTTGGGTTTACTGATACGATGGGAATCTCTAAATGCTAAAAGAGTGTTAAAGGATAGTATGGTGAAAGCATGTTAATCCATGTTAGTGTTCGGACAAGGAATATGGAGAGGTCGATTGGTTTTTACACGAGATTTTTAAATTTAAAACTTTTAAACAGGCGTGAAATTCCTCAGAACAACGCTGAAATAGCGTTTCTGCAAGATTCAGAAGGGAAGGGTGCAATGTTAGAGCTAACTTTCTATAAAGATCAGAAAAGGTTTGTTCAAGCTGAGTATGAGGACAGGGTATTTGACCACATTGCATTTGAAGTCAAGGACATGGAGAAGGCTATTTCATTGATGCGGAATGAAGGAGTTACGATTACTGATGAGCCTTTTAGGCTTAGTCCTCATGGTTCATTGATTGCTTTCATTGAGGATCCTGATGGAACACTCATTGAACTGATTGAGAGAAAATAGGATACTCATACGCAAACCCAGTCTTCAGTTTCTTGGAGAACATGAACAAATTATCCTTTTTAGAAGGCAAAGAATAAAAATGGAATTATTTGCAGCTAAAAAATGTAAGTAAAATTTTTGTTTCAAAAAAGAAGCACAGTCTCAGTAAGGTGTTCCAATGCAGTATCGAGAATTTGAAAAACAGGTTTCAAAGATTCAATCATAGGTCTTGGTTGCGGGTTTCTGGGTAATTCATCAAAAACTAAGTAGCCTTTAGAAATTGTGAAGAATGCGCTAGAATATGGAGTAAACTATTTGACGCAGCATGAATTCTGAATCTTTTTGGTGGCCAGCTCTAGACAGTAGATGTATAATTAGATGGCAACTTGAACCAGCCAGCTGCCTATAGTAGTTCAAGGTTCCGCTTCATCTAAAATCGGTCTTCTTACTATTTCTTGCGAGTTGGCAAAAGGTCAGAATCGTGTCCACTAATCTTGAATGCCAGAATCTTCTCTCTGAGAAATTGAGACAATTCATTGATGTTGTCCTTGTGTTCGCGGCTCCACTTCTCTGTCTTAGCTTTTTTATCGTTCAACGGCTGGATAGTTACATCAAGAATTTTCTCGGCAGTTTTAGTAAATAGAATCAGAAAGCTTGCTATTTCATATCCTTTAGCAGACATGTCAACAGTAATTGAAAGCGCTTGTTGGCCATTTACCTCTTCAATGCGTGGTGGACTCATACTTATAAATTTGTAGAGCATCTTAACCTCAGTTGATAAGCTTTCAAGGTATCTCTCAAACTTTCTAACCTCGCTTTCCTCAATTTTGATAGGAACCTGCAGACACATAGTTTGACCATGAAAATCTATGATGTCCTTTGATTGATGACGCATTCTGCCACTTGGAACAACCATCTTCATTGACTGTATTACAGGATAGAGGCAACCAAGCAACGAAGACAGAACCGCTGCAGAAAAAGTAATAGCGAAGGGTGCACCTCCAATGATGTTTTTTGAGACCAAATCAGAAAGAGTCATATTCGTGATTCGGACAGCCAAAAACCCGAAAATGTAGCTGAAAACGCCTCCTATTATGCCCAAGATCAAACCTTCAGTCAGGAAAATGAGGCCAATTCTAAGCGGGCTTGCTCCTATGACGTGTATTGTTCGAATTTCAGATTTTCTTTCAAAAACCGTTCCCATCATGTTTACAAACAACATTAGAACAGCAATTGTCATCGGAACAATAGGTGTTTCCCCAAAAACAAACGCAGAGGGCGAGGTAGACTCCACACTGTAGACTTTCTGTTGTGTTATAACTTGCATTGAATAGGTCATAACATACGAATATTCGTCGGTTTCGCCAAAGTCTAATCCGAAACTTTGAATTTCTTCTATGACCTGATTTACGTCTTGAACAAGTTGATCACTTAGGACGATTGAAACTTTGAGTATTGAAACAGAATTGTAATCGAAATCGTTTATGTCACCGATGATAAATGAGTCTCCATTTATCTTTCCAGTTTCTGGATCGAATATGTCAAATAGAAATGGAGATCCGTCGATGTCTTGAAGATTTTGAGTAGCCATATTTTCGTCTATAAATGATTTAACTACATACGTTCTTCCGTCAATCAAAACATTAGATCCTACCTGTAGACCATATTTATTGGCAATTTTTGAACCAATAATAACCATGTTTCTGTCGGCTTTTGTAAACCAATCAATATTGATCATTTTGGAAACGTTTTGATAGCAACCTATAAAAGACGTATTTACCACGATTAGGTTGAACTGATTGAACCCGTCGATAGTTAGCCCGTCTGCCCTTGCGAAATTAACTTTCCTTATACCATAGATACTCATCGACTCGACAGATTCATGCTCTGATAACCATTTAATTTCGTACCACCCTATCGGCAAGTAATATTTCGTTGGCTTTTCTTCTGAGGAAAAGGGTCTTTGGTAAATGACTTTGTAAATGACAAACCCCCTGTCGACTATGGGTATAGTGTTCTGATTAACTACCATGAATGTCTGTTTTCTTACTGTAATAGTCAATAGGCACATAGCTGAAGTTGAAATTATGACAATCGTTGTTAAGGCAAGAGCTGTTTTGAGTTTTCTCCGTTTCAGATTTCGTATGCTCACTTCGAAAATCTCCCACGCAAAAGTCCTTATCTGTCCAAAACAGCTAACAACAATTAAGAGCGCAATTGGTAGCAATTGAAGAAAGAACTGAAAGACCATGGACTGCGTAAAACTTTGAATAAACGCGGAAGGATTACAAACAAAAAGCCTCACGTATGGATTAGTCAAAACAAACAAACAGAAAACAGCAATCAAGAAAATAAGGAACAAAATCATAAAATTCTTAGCAATAATCTTAGAAAGGCTTAACGCAAAAAACATAAAAACTATCAGCAGGCTTGGAACCCAAACAACGCCGCTAGTGTATATTCCAGCAGTTTCCACATAAAGGTCCCTGTAAGAATTCATTGCTGATTGGACATATCTTTGAAAGGCTTCAACATCGTTACTTTCAAGCCTTTCCATCGCGAGCTTGAATAGCCTTTCTATGCGAACAAGTTTGTTTCTAAAATCAACTACATCGAATCCATACGAGACTAAGTTATTAATTAAGATGTCTAGTTGTCCTATTTGGCTACGCGAAAAAGCTTCAACATAATACGGTGTGAGGTCAATGAACGTACGATTTTTTGTGTCAACCGAAATCGAAACTCTGAACACCAATGGTTGTGCATTATAGACCACATACCTAACATCTAAATCCACTTGGATAGGGTTCGGAGAAACAATAAAAACACGGTTATCCCAGAGATACATAATGAAATTACGTTTTAGGGTATCAACTTTCAAGTGAGGTCCTAATCCACTTGCTTCGAGAACTGGATCACGGATCTCAACAATTGTGGCTTGAGTTAAGTAAAATTCCAGTCTAAAGACAAGTGTCGATTCAACCCATTCCCGCCGAAGATTTACATTGTTGAAAGAATATTCTGAACAGTTTGAGAGAAATGGCCTAAAGTCTTTTATGAACCATCTGTCTCTGTCAACGGAACTCTCTTCGTCTCCCACTATCTGTAGAAGAGCCCAAACACCAGAAATAGAGACATTTGTCGCCAAGGGTTTGACACCATATTCTTTTAGAGGCGCAGATCTAGACACCTTTCCGTCTTCATCAGAAACTCCGAATATTTTGAAGTCTTGTTCACCAGTTCTCATACAAAAACTAATCTCTAATCCTTCGATAGGGTTCTTGGTAGGGTAGTCAAAAAAGTTGAGTTGAACCTCAACACCTGTCAGTGATTCAGGTAAGAAATGAAGAGAAATAGAAACACAAATGATCAGGATAACCAAGGCAGAAACCAATAAACTTGCGACCACAGTTTTTTTCTTCACGATTATGTTCCCACAAGTCCCTCTATGCTTAGGATGGATAAACTTCAATTTGCTACGAAGCAAGACCACCTCAAAGCGCCATATGAAATAAAGATATGAAAGACATAATAAGAATTTTGTTATTTCGTTGTCAACACACTTTAATAAAAGTCGAGGTTATCTTTTGTATCTTTGTTAAAGTGCGCTTAGTTCTGTGGGAACATAAGATGACCTCATGATACCATAAAATATTACCAACCATTTTCGGCGTCATATTGATGACATCTCGTTCTATAATTCTTAGCTGAACAGACAGTATTTGTTAAGGTGCGTACATTGCAGTTTTTTGTAGCTCCGGAGAACCGCCGAAATTTTTTCTCTACACAGGCTCTGCGGAAACAACCGAAGCGCTGGAATCCTCTTTCATATTAGCTGACAAATATTTGAAAAAGAACTTGTTTGAAAAGTTTGGACAAGGTTTTTAATGTAGATGGTTTTTGTTTAAATTAGCGTGTACGGATTGATGGCATCTGTGAAAGCTGTTGTCTTCGATCTTGATGGCACTTTGATTAATTCCGCTATTCCTTTCAAGGAGATGAAAAGAAAGATTATTTCTTATCTGCGATCAAACGGCGTTACGTCTGGGCTTCTAAGCGAAGAAATGTTAACTGTGGAAATCTTGAAACTGGCGGTGGAAGACCTTGAACAGAAAGGCTTCTCCAAAAAACAAGTCGCCAACATTCTTGCGGAGGTGTCAAACATAATGAACGAAGTTGAGCTTCAATCTGTAGGCAACGCAGCCTTAGCTGATAGCGTGGCTGCAACCTTGCGAGCTCTTAGGCAAAAGGGGTTGAAGCTTGGAGTCTTAACCCGAAGCTGCCACGAATACGCTGAGAGAATACTTGCCAAGTTCAATCTATCTGAATACTTTGACGCTGTTGCTGCGAGAGATGACGTTGACCAGCCTAAACCTAACCCTAAGCATGCTTTCTATCTTCTGAAACTCCTAGGCGTAAGGCCAGAGGAGACAGTTTTCGTCGGAGACCATTGGTCAGATGCTGAATGCGCCTGCCAAGCTGGGTTAAGATTTGTTTTTGTTGGTGGCGGGCAAGGAATCGAAAAGGTTTGCGAACTTGGCTATAAAGTTGTAAACAACGTTTATGATATTGTCAGAATTGTTGACGGGTTATAACATTTTCTGGTAAACGCATTTTATTTTACTTTGCATTTCACCACGAATTTTGTGTGGTCTCAATCTTATAAACAGAAGCCATCATATTATTTTTTTAAGCCTTTAGGCTTTGGTGAGCAACCTTTGAGCGAGAAGACCGAAATAGAAGACATCAGGAAGCAGCTTGAGAAAGTTACGTTGGAAATCTTCAGCCTATGCGAGAAACGGCTTCAGCTATCCAAAAAGATAGGTGAAATAAAGGCTGATGCAGGAATGCCGATTGAAAACATGCCGGTTGAGCAAAACTTAAAAACCAAGGTTCTGGAAAAATGCAGAAAAAAGGGTTTAGACGAAAAATTCTGCCTCAATCTCTTGCAGCTTCTCCTCGAAGAGTCTAAACGGGTTCAGCGGGAGATCGCTAAGTCTCACCGTTAAAGTCATCTCGAACTTGTCTGGAGGTCAAAAGTTTGAAGGTAACTATTATTGGTGGAGCAGGGAGGATGGGAAGATGGTTCATAAACTATTTCCTAAAAGGCGGGCATGAAATCACAATCTCTGACAAAAGAAGCGAAGAAGCTAAGGCGATTTCTCAGTCCATGAACATTAAACTTGCACGAAACAACATAGAGGCAACTAAAGGCGCCGAGATCATAGTCGTGTCAACCCCAATCAATGTTACGCCAAAAGTTCTAAGGGAAATATATGAGAAAATTCCAAAGTCAGCCACCGTCATGGAAATATCGTCTCTTAAGTCTCAAGTTATGTCTGAACTAAAAAAGATCGCAATGAACGGGATAAAGACGCTTTCAATTCATCCACTTTTTGGTCCTGGAACCGCAGAAACCCTTGAGGAAAAGATTGCACTTGTCCCAGTTCTAAATCCACAAAATGAACTTAAATTAGCTAAAACAATTTTCCCTAAAACAGAGTTAGTCGTCGTCGATGTTGAAGAACACGACAGATCTATGGCGTTAACTCTTTCGCTTCCGCATTTTATGAACATAGTCTTTGCTTCAGTGGTAGGGCAAGAAGATATAAACGCCTTAAAAAAACTGGGAGGCCCAACCTTCACAATACAGCATATTCTAAGCGAAGGAGTAATGAGCGAAGATCCGTTGCTTTACTCGTCAATACAAATAGACAATAAATTTACGTCTCAATTCCTTGAAAAGTTCATTTCCAATGCAGTTACTCTCAAGCAACACATTAAAGAAAAAAAATCAAGAAGATTCATACAATTCTTCAGTGATGCCCGAGCTCTGCTTTTGAAAGACAACGAATTTGAAGTAGCGTACGAAAAAATGTACAAGATTCTTGAGGTCTTGAAAAAAAATCAAAAACAAAATCAGACTGGGTGAAATTAGCTAGTTAGCTTTATCAAAGTATTTGTGTTCCTTACCCCTGAGAGTTTTCTTATTTCATCAATTTTTCTGTTCAAATCCTCAATTGTAAAAGCTTGAATTAAAGCTGCCACATCATAGTCTCCTGAAACCTCAAAAACCCTGGTCGCTATCCTACTAATATTTTTCAAGACATCTCTTGTTCCTGTTGGACCTGTCTCAACAAGAACTATGCCTTCAAGCTCTGTTGTTGCTTCGATCGTGAAGGCCTTAATAATCCCGTCTTTGATAAGCTGCTTAATACGCCTTCTAACTGCGCCCTCTGTTAGGTTTACTGACTCAGCGATCTTAACATACTTGGTACGAGCGTCTTTCTTTAAGATTTTGAGAATTTCAAGATCAATATCATCCATAAGTATATATTTAAAATTTTAAAAATATATGCTTTTGCGAAAATCGTAAAATTGCCTTAATTTGTCGCAGTAAAAACTAAGTCTAGTATTGAACTGCCTTTCTTTTTTGGATGTAAAGCCTCTTAATGAGGTTAGCCAACATCCTACTGTTCATTTCGGTTGCGACTATAGTTTTTGCCATCTAAGTGCGCCTCTCTTTTCACATTTATTAATCCAGATTTTTCCTTTAAAGCCTAGCGAACACGGGGTTCGAAGAACAGACAAATTTTCTTAATCAATATTGAAAATCCATTTTACGTAGCAGTCATTTGTTATATTAACATATAAAGTCTTCATTATTTACGATTATCGTATTTTTAAAACGAAAACCATAAATATCCCGCTTGATGAAAAACGCAGTATTAGGTGTATCAGGTGAAAAACAAGATGTACGGGTTCAACGGATGTTACACTGCATTAGTTACGCCAATGAGAAAAAGTGGAAAAGTCGATTATGAAGGACTGAAAAGCCTAGTTGAATTTCAGATAAAGGAAGGCATAAGTGGCATATTAGCAGTCGGAACAACGGGTGAAAGCCCAACTCTAACTTGGAATGAGCATTTAAAAGTGATCGAAAAAGTTCACGAATATATTGGTGGCAAAACTCTAACCATCGGAGGGACGGGAAGCAACAACACAGAAGAAACGTTGGAAGCCACACGTGAGGTTTCAAAATATGGCGTAAATTGCATATTACTGGTTGATCCTTATTATAATGGTCCGAGCTCAATTGAAATCCGCAAAGAATACGTTGAACCTGTGGCTCAAGAGTACCCTGAAATCCAAATAATTCCATACGTGATTCCGGGCAGAACGGGAACTCAACTTCTTCCACAAGATTTAGCGATTCTTCATTCCCAATTCAAGAACGTTAGTGCTGTTAAAGAGGCAACGGGAAATCTTAACAACATGCGATTGACACGTCGACTGTGTGGAGCTGACTTTGATATTCTTTCAGGCGATGACGATAAAACCTTTGAAATGATGACAGACTCCCAAATAGCGGCAAGCGGCGTCATTTCTGTTGCGTCAAACGTCGCACCTGGACCAATACAAAAATTCGTTCAGGCAATATTGAAGAAGGACGTTGAACAGTATCAAAGGTTGCACGATGCGCTTAAGCCACTTTTTGGAATGGTTACTGTCAAAACAGAAGAAGAAACGCCGTATGGAATAATCTCATGTAAGGCAAGAAACCCAGTTCCATACAAGACACTTATGAACATTCTTGGAATGCCATCTGGACCGTGCAGACAGCCACTCGGAAAAATGACCAAGAAAGGTCTACAGGCAGTTCTTAACGTAGCGAGGTCTGTTTTTGAAAAGACGCCTGAGGTTCTTGAGCCTGTTGAATCGTTTTTCGACATTGACCTAAGTAAGAGACTGTACAAGGAAAGATACTGGAAAGGATTAGCCTATGATTAAAATCTGTGTAGCAGGCGCAGCAGGTAGAATGGGAAGTACCCTCATCAAAGAGGCAGTTGCACGAGGGTTCACCATCGTTGGCGCAGTCGAGGGTAAAGGTAACCCTAATGTCGGTAAAACCTTGCGAGAAGCTGGAATATGTAATTTGGACATTAAGATGGTTGACCCGTCTCACTTAGAGGATGCTGTGAAAGAAGCTGACGTCTACATATCTTTCACGACACCTGAGGCTGAGGTGGCAAATCTTCCAGTCGTCGCTAGTTTGGGCAAAAGAATAGTCGTGGGAACAACAGGTTTAACGGTTGAGCAAATGCAAAAAATCAGAGAAGCAATTTCTGGAAAGGTTCCAGCGGTCATTTCTCCCAACTACGCGATTGGAGTAAACATTATGTTCCAGCTTTCAAAAACCCTAGCTCGTCTGCCTCCTGATTATGACTTCAGCATCACCGAGGTTCACCACACTGGAAAAAAAGATGCGCCGAGTGGGACGGCTAAAAAACTGGGTGAAATTATTTCAGAAGCCCGAAAATACACGATGACAGTCTATGGAAGAGAAGGAATAAATCCACGGAAGCCTGGGGAGCTCGAGATTCTGTCTGTTAGAGCAGGTGGAGTAGCTGGAATACACGACATAATAGCAGCTGGACCGCATGAGATGATCAGAATTGAACATACAGCTTTCTCACGTAGCGTTTTCGCTCAAGGCGCCCTTTATGCTTCTGAGTGGATATGCAGGCAGACAAAGGCTGGACTCTACAGCATGGAGGACGTATTAGCCTAGAACCTAAGCACTTACGAGAAATGGAGGACAAGCAATGGCTAACAGAGCTATCATAAAGTTTGGCGGAGCAGACCTTGCTACAGGCGAAAAAATTAGAAAAGCAGCTAAGATGGTTACAAAGTCAAGGTACAAGGAAATCGTTGTCGTAGTCTCGGCGATGGCAGGTGTAACAGACACCCTTACCAAGCTAATTTCCGAAATAGGCATAGCGGACTCTCAGGACTATGCAGACATCGTGTCAATGGGGGAAAGGACAAGCGTCCGAATCCTATGCTCAGCGCTTCGCTCAATGGGCGTCGAAGCAGAATACTTTGATCCAAGCCAAGAAAACTGGCCAATTATCACAGATTCGGATTTCAAAGATGCAACTCCGAACATGGAAAAAACTTGTGAGCGCGTTAAACGGTTTGTTGAGCCTCTTCTCGGCAAGAAAATTGTGGTTGTCTGTGGATTTTTGGGAAGAGACGAAAAAGGCAACATTACAACTCTTGGAAGAGGGGGAAGCGACACAACGGCCATGGTACTTGGAAACTGCTTGAAAGCTGAAGAGATAGTTCTTGTCAAAGAAACCGAAGGCGTAATGTCAGCAGACCCAAGAATCGTTCCAGACGCAAAGCCGTTAAAGAAGCTTGATATCCACGAAATGTTTGCGCTTTCGCATGGAGGAGCAAAAATAATCAAGGCGGAATCACTAAAGTTCAAACTTCCTTATCAAAAGCTAAGGGTCATCAACTTTTCGAACGGCATCTCATCTGGTGGAACTGAAATTTCCGGGGTCTTTGATTCTAATTCCTGTGAAATAACGGAGAAGAAAGGGCTCGTCGCTATCAGCATGATATGTAGCATAGATCCTATGAACGTAAGCAAAATTCTCGCATCTTTAGGAAATAGGCCGATCTACGGCATCAGCACTGGAAAAGTTTCGCTTACGGTTTTCACGTCTTCCGAGGAGCCTCATAAGCTGGTTAATGAACTGCACCGTTCCGACCTGTGCAAGGCTTTGAGCCTACGAACCAATGTTGGGTTAATCGAGGTAACTCACCCGGCTTTCATAGATTCGCCAGGCTGGATTGCGAAGGTTTCAGGCGCTTTGGCGTCTAAAAATATTAATATAATTGAGGTTACGAGTAGTAAAGCCACAATAAGCATATTCATTGACGAGAAAATTGTTGAAGAAGCATTAAAAGTTGTGAGGGACGTAGTTTGAAAAGAAAAGTCGCGATACTAGGAGCCACAGGAGCAGTCGGACAAAGGTTCATAGAGCTCCTCCAAGGGCACCCGTGGTTCGACATAGAAGTCCTCGCTGCATCCGAAAGGTCAGCGGGGAAAAAATTCAGCGAAGCCTGCAAATGGCGGCTGGAATCCGAGATGCCGAAGGAAATTGGCGAAATGCCAGTTGTTAACACAATCCTTAAAGAGGTAAAAGAAGTAAGCAACATAGACTTTGTA
>Ga0209102_1001261_pt1 | contig 13751 bp, 11 predicted proteins | sample ConPoolayeHmetaG_FD_185483 | JGI IMG/M metagenome (GOLD analysis project Ga0209102, IMG submission 185483) | Hot spring microbial mat communities from California, USA to study Microbial Dark Matter (Phase II) - Cone Pool mat layer H metaG... ... | reverse complement strand
GGCAATTAGCGGTCGATGGCGAATTATAATAAAGACGGTGGTGGAACTTTTTGCCGGTTTTCCCTCGGTGGTGATTGGTTTTTTGGGGCTGACAATCGTTGCGCCTTTAATCAGTAGATTATTTAACGTTCCTTCCGGAATGGGGGTCTTAAATGCCAGTCTAATTCTTGCCTTGATGGCTTTGCCGACGATCATTACTATTTCCGACGACGCCTTGCGGGCGGTGCCTGCCACCTTTCGAGAAGCCAGTTATGCCCTAGGGGTATCTAAATGGCAGACAAGTGTTAAGGTTGTTTTACCAGCAGCGAGATTCGGGGTAATGGCGGCGAGTTTATTGGGTTTTGGTCGGGCGGTTGGTGAGACGATGGCGGTTTTAATGGTGGCCGGGAATGCTCCAATTATTGCTAAGTCTTTGTTTGATCCCACCCGCACGATCACAACGACGATTGCCATTGAATTGGGGGAGGTTCCTTCTAATACCACCCATTTCTTTGCCCTCTTCACCTTAGGGTTAGTGCTCTTTCTTATCTCTTTAGCGGTCAACTTCTTATCAATAATTATCCAAAAGAAGGAGAGAGAGGTTCTCCTGTGAGAAGGATTGGGGGAGTGCGGACAAATTTCGGATTTGTTATCTCCGCCCTCCCCCTCTTTCTTTTTTTGTTGATTATCATCTATGCCTTCTTCTACCTCTTGCAAAATGGGATAAGGGTTCTCAGTTGGGAGTTTTTGACATCATTTCCGAAAAAGGGGATGACCGAAGGTGGGATATTACCAGCGGTGATTGGCACAATCTATGTAACATTTATTTCTTTGTTTTTTGCGGTGCCGATTGGTGTTGCCTCAGGAATATATCTTTCGGAATATGCCCCGGATAATTTCTTTGTTAAGTTCATTCGGATCTCAGGGAGGAGTTTAGCCGGCATCCCTTCGATTGTTTATGGATTGTTCGGGGTGGCATTTTTCGTCCGGACCTTAGGTATTGGTATGTCAATTTTAGCCAGTGGTTTAACCCTTTCCCTGCTTGCTTTACCGGTGATAATTACGACAACCGAAGAGGCAATGCGAGCGGTGCCCGTTTCCTTTCGCGAAGGTGCTTTGGCCTTAGGGGCGACAAAGTGGGAGACAATAAGATTTCAGGTTTTGCCCTATGCCTTTCCGGGGATCTTAACCGGCGTCCTTCTCTCTTTTGCCCGGGCTTGTGGGGAGACCGCACCCATACTTTTTACCGGGGTGACATTCTACTTAAAGTATCTACCGAAAACACCATTAAGTAAATTTATGGCGCTTCCCTATCATCTCTTCATTCTTTCCACTCAACACGAGGGTATTCTTAAAGTTAGACCGTTAGCCTTTGGCACAGCGATTGTTCTTCTATTTCTTGTTCTTTCTTTTTCGGCTTTAGCGTTCTATTTTCGGAAGAGAATGTTAAAGAGGGAATGGTAGGATGGAAAACAAGATAAAAGTCGCCAATCTTTCCCTCTGGTTTGGCGAGCGGCAGATATTAAAGGGGATAAATCTCAATATCCCCCCAAAAGCGGTCACCGCGATTATGGGACCTTCTGGTTGTGGCAAATCTACGCTTCTCCGTTGTCTAAATCGGTTGAATGACCTAATTCCCAATACGATAATCAAGGGGGAGGTTTTGATTGATGGGAAGAATATCTATGACCCGGATGTTGATATTATCGAGTTGCGGAAGAAGGTGGGGATGGTTTTTCAGAAACCTAACCCCTTTCCAAAATCAATTTACGAAAATATCGCCTTTGGTTTGCGGATTCATCGAATGGGAAACATTAAAGAGCGGGTAGAAAAATCTCTTTTGGCGGCTAACCTCTATGATGAGGTGAGGGATAAATTACACGAGAACGCCTTAAAACTTTCTGGTGGTCAGCAGCAACGTCTTTGTCTTGCCCGCTGTTTGGCGGTGGAGCCGGAGATAATCCTTCTGGATGAGCCAGCGTCGGCCTTAGACCCAATTGCAGCAAGAAAGTTAGAGGAATTACTCGGTAAGTTAAAAGAAGAATATACGATTGTGATTGTGACCCATAATATGCAACAGGCGGCAAGGGTTTCAGATTATTGCGCCTTCCTCTGGTTAGGTGAGATAGTAGAATTTGGTAAAACCGAGGATGTCTTCACCAAGCCTAAGGATAAAAGAACTGAGGATTTTCTGGTCGGGAAATATGGGTAGGATAGTTGACAGGCTTTTTTGAAGCTGTAAGATGGAATTGAAATTATGACCTTAGAAGAAATGATTAATGATTTGAAAGAGAAGTTATTAAAATCGGCAATCTTGGTCCAAGGAATGGTAGAAAAGAGCATCAAGTCCCTATTGGAGCGGGATGAGAAATTAGCGCGGGAGGTGATTGAGGTTGAAGAAAAGATGGCGAATGAGAATGAGATGGCGATTGAAGATGAGGCAATAAAAATTATTGCCCTCCATCAACCCGAAGCCACTCCTTTGCGCACCTTAATAATGATTATTAAAATAAATAATGATCTGGAAAGAATCGGCGACCACGCGGTTAATATTTCCGAAGCCGCTCTTTCTCTTATCCCCAAACCTTATGTGAAAAGATTGATTGATATACCCCGAATGGCCGAGATGGCGATAGGGATGTTAAAGGATAGTTTAACCGCCTTTTTAGAAGGGAACAGTAATTTAGCCCGAGATATCTGCCAAAGAGACGATGAGGTTGATGGACTCCGGGACCAAATCTTCCGCGAACTCCTCACTTTTATGATTTCTGACCCAAAGACCATTGAACGGAGCCTCCTTCTAATCCTAATTGCCCGAAACTTGGAGCGAATTGCGGATTTAGCGACTAATATCGCCGAGGATGTAATTTTTATCACCGAAGGCGAGGTAATAAAACACGGACGGGGGAGAAAAGAAAATCTTTGATTCAATTTTTAATGATTTTACCAATCTTACTTTCATAGCGCAAAAATAACTTTCCACTGAGATAACCTAAGAGCCAGCCAAATAAGACATCAGAAGGATAATGTTCTCCCGAATAGATTCGGGAGAAGCCAACTAAAAAGGAAAAAGTATAAAGAGGGAGTTTCAATTTAGGATATTTCTTGCTGTAAATTACCGCCAAACTCATACTCTGGGCGGAATGGGTAGAAGGGAAAGAGGAATCCCAGCGGGAAGATTCCCTTTTTGGTCTCTGCCGGTTGCAGATTGTCTTTAAGGAGGTGGAGAGAAAAGCCGCACTCGTAGTGGAGAGAAGGGCGATTTTACCCACATCCCTTTCTTTCTTTTTTCCAAAGGAGAAGAGAAAGAAATGGGCAGTAAAAAGAGAAGATTGGGTGGAAAGAACTTCTATCCCGTTATTTAAATAATCCAGTCCGGGAGATTTTAAGTCCGAATGGATGTAATTAAAGATTTTGGTATCAAGATTAAAGAGGAGGAAGAAAAGAATCATGAGAAGATGGACCTTATTGGAAGAGAAGATTCCTTTGCTACTCTTTCAATCTTCTCCTTTAAGACCTTTGTATAGAAATTATAATTTTGGTAGATTCGTTCATAATACCGGATTGCCTCCGGATAATCTCGAAGAGCGGTTTTTATTTTGGGTAGTTTTTGGGGTAGGTAATTTAAACGGTCAACTAAAATTTCTTCCACGCCAACTTCTGCACCTAAGCGGAAGACATTTCTTATTTCTTCTTCTTTATCAGAGAAATAAGGGAGAACTGGACCAAAGAAGAGGGTGGTTTTTATTTTGGCTTTCTTCAATTCCTTTAAGGCTTTTATCCTTTCTCCAACCGAGGATGAATTTGGTTCAAAGATTTTTCTTACCCTTTCGTCTAAGGTGGTCAAGGTCATTTCAACCCATATCTCGCGGTTAATTGGATGATTGGCAAGCAAATCAATATCTCGAAGACAGAGGGAGGATTTGGTTAAAATGGTGAAAGGGAAACAAGAATCCTTTAAGATTTCAATTGTTTTCCGGGTCAATTGGTATTTTTCTTCAATCGGTTGGTAAGGGTCGCAGACCGTGCCGAGGCAAATTTCCCCTTTTTTCTTTCTTTTTATCTCTTCGCTCAATCTTTCTAAAAGATTTATTTTTACTTCAATAATCTCTCCCCAGGGCAAGACATTTCGCCAACGACCAATAAAGTCAGCATAGCAGTAGATACAACCGTGGGCACAGCCGATGTAAGGATTTAAGGAATAAGTAACTCCGGAAATCCCTGATTTCACGAGAGCCTGTTTTACCCTTATCTCCCGAATCATAATCAGCCTGATGTTGTATAATCCATGATTAGTTCTTTTCTTTTTTTGAACCCGACGCAGTATTCTTTTATTGGGCATTGATGGCACTCTGGTTCAGGAGTATTCCGGCAAAATTTTGTTCCGATAACCATTAATCCATCGTCTAAATCCCCAATCCCGTATCCAGTATTAAATAGAAGAACAGCTGGGATATGTTGGATTTCAATCCTCTTTGGTTCTCTTTTTCTTATCCTTAGATGTTCTAAGCAAATAACCTCGTAGGTCTTCATTAAATTCGGAAGGTTAGAGAACCTTTCCGATTTTTTCCCTCGGATTGCGGTAACCCGAATATAACTCGTTCCCCTTTTCCCTCCTATCTTTCGGATAACATTCCAATTATGGTAGTCCGATAAATCGGCACATTCCAGTAAAAATCCGTTTCGGAATAAGATACGACCAACATTACTATCAAAAGGTAGTTCATAAGAAAAAGGTCCCCAGGAGTTGTCTTTTCGTTTGACTAACTTGAAGGTGTGGATGTACCATTTAATAAATAGGTGGCATGCTTTATTTCCAATAGCACTCCCCAAACCATACCTTTCATGGTCTTTCAACTTTCGGCGGGCAATCTCAGCCGAGGTGTAATTTTCTAAATATTCAATCAGCGGTTCGGCGGATTCTCTTTGGTCTTTTTGCTGGTCTTTCTCCAAAAGTAGGGGAAGACACAATGGAACACCCCATCGATGGAGACTATAATCTAAAACCTGGTTGATAGAGATTATACCCCGTAGTGATTGAGCAAAAAACAGATTGTATTTAGAAGGAGAAGATTCATTTTCTCTTGCCCAATCTTCCGCGCGGATTTTTTTAATTCCCGAATGCTTTTCTAAAATGCGGTGAATAGAAATACCGAGCTCTTTAAAAAAATCTAATGGTCGATGGAAAATCCTTATTTCCCTTTGGTAGAGATAGTTGGTAACTTCTCTAAGGAATAATCCTACTCCTTCCGAATCCGGCCCTTGGTCTAAGACCGCATTGACAAGTAAGTATCGCGCTAATATTTCTCTTCGCGTCCAAGGACCATCATTTTTATTGAGATTTTCTTGGATAAGATTACCATTACTATTGCAATAGTATTCAAATGGGAAAATCTTTTCTAAAGAAGGAGAGGGAGAATATTTTCTCCCAACTTTGGCAATTTCTATTATTAGCTCCTTACTTCTTTCTATTATATCCATTTCTTTTCTCCCGAAATAAATAGAGAGATTCAGTTTGAGGCACGGAAATTGATTTTGTCCTTTTTTTATCTACTTTCCTTCTGGCCTTGGGTTCATTGGGCAGAATCTTTTCAAAGATGGAGATTAATTGTTCTCTTAAATTCAATGGCTCAAATAATCTTTTCTCCGCAATTTTTACATACTTCTCCTTTATTTCGTATCCAATCCATCGGCGATTAAGATTTTTCGCCACCTTTGTCGTTGTCCCGATACCTAAAAATGGGTCTAAAACTAAATCTCCTTCATAAGAAAAAAGTTTTATCAGACGGTAGGGAATTTCTTCTGGAAATGGACAGGGGTGGTCGTATTGATTCGGTGGGACAGGAGCAACATGCCAAATATTGTTTGCTAATTCTTTAGTAAATAAATCATCAATCAGAATTTTATTTTTTTCTTTTTCTTCTTTCGTTCTGCTTTGGTAAAATTTAGGACCGGGCTTTCGAAATATTAAAATATATTCCGTCATAATATTTGGGCAGTAGTATCCAGGATAGGGATTCTGAATTGTCACTCCAGCTCGCTTTACGCCACCCGTCACTTTATACCAGACGATATCTTGGTGAAATTCGTAGCCAATTTTTTCCATTAAAGAAACGAAGTGTTGGGGCAAGGGGTAGTGTTTTCCTTTATAAAGGACCGTTCCAATAACTACACAACAAAATCGCCCCGGTTTTAATACTCGGTAGCATTCTTGAAAACAGCGGGTAAGCCATTCTAAGTATTTTTCATACTCTTCTCCTTTTCTGGTCCTAAACCATTTTGTTTTGTCGGTAGTGTGAACATCGTAGTCTATCGCGTTCCAATAAGGCGGGGATGTGATAATTAAATCAACCTCATCATTTTGAATCTCGTCCTGGCTTTCACAGGATTTGAGAAAAATTTTATTCATATTTTTCTGTTTTCCTTACATACTTTCCCAATATGTCATACTCAATATTGACCGCATCGCCGACCCTGCGGTATTTTAAGGTTGTATTCTCGTAGGTATAAGGGATAATTACTACTTGGAAGTGATTCCCCCGGATATTAGAAACCGTCAAACTTATCCCCGAGAGAGCAATTGAACCTTTTTCTACAATATGAGAAAGGTTTTTAGGGCTTATCTTTATCTCAAAAAGGAAATTTCTTCCTGACCTTGTAATTTTAATTATCCGCCCAACCTCGTCAATATGCCCCTGAACAAAATGACCGCCAAAACGATTGCGGGCAGCAATCGCCCTTTCTAAGTTACAGAAATCTCCCCTTTTTAAATCTTTCAGGGTTGTTTTTGATAGGGTCTCTTTTGTCGCCTCAACCAGAAAGGTATTCTCTCTAATGTCGGTGACCGTCAGGCAACAGCCCTCAACCGCGATTGAGTCGCCTAACTTCATCTCCTTCGTTAGAGAGCTCTGGATAGTTAAAATTTTATTTCCCGCCCGAAGGGAAATCTCTGAAACCCGACCAACTTCTTCAATAATACCGGTGAACATAAGCGGTGAAAAGAAAATCTTCCCCAATCCTTTTAACCTTTGCCTCTTTTAATTTAATCGCTTTTTTCAGACTCCCAAGAAAGAGTCTTTCGGTGAAGGCAAGCCCTTTGCCTAAAATCTTTGGTGAGAGAAAGAGAAATATCCGGTCAACAATCCCTTCTTCTAATGCCGAGGAGATAACTTTTGCCCCGCCTTCAATTAAAACCTTGGCGCAACCTAATTTATATAATTCGGCCAAGAGCGCCGACCAGGAAAGCAGGTCTTCTTTTTTTCTCACCGGAATTACCCTTGCCCCTCTCTTTTCCAATTCCGCTACCTTTCTCCAATCCGGACTTTCTTTTTTCTCGGTGAATATTATTATTTCTCCTGGCTTGCGAAATAATCGGCTTTGGAGAGGAATGACAAGTGAAGAGTCAAGGATTATCCTCTTTATTTGTTTTCCACCGATCGCACGGCAGGTAAGTTGAGGGTTATCCTTGAGAATGGTATTTATCCCAACCAAAACGGCATCGTTTTGGCAACGGAGTTGATTGGCAAAGTCTCTGGCTTTTTTTTGGGTAATCCATTTTGACTCTCCTTTTAGAGTGGCCATCTTTCCGTCAAGGGATGAGGCAACTTTTAATGTGATATAGGGCTTTTTCCATTTCATCCATTTTATATACCACTCATTTAATTCTTTTGCCTCCCTTTCCATAATTCCGGCTCTCACCTTAATTCCGGCTTTTTCTAAGACCTCTTTCCCCAACACTTTGGGATTTGGGTCTTCCATCGCATAGACGACCTCTTTAATTCCTTCTTTAATAATTCTCTCGGTGCAGGGTGGGGTCTTTCCATAGTGGGAGCAAGGTTCTAAGTTACAATAAAGGGTTGAACCTCTAAGTTCTCTCTTATCCTTGACACTTTCCAGGGCAACGATTTCCGCATGCTTTTCCCCATATCGCTTGTGATAACCCCATCCTTTAATCTTGCCGTTTTTCACAATGACCGCGCCGCATAATGGATTGGGCGAGGTGAAGGGGATACCTTTTCGGGCTAATTGCAAGGTGCGAGCGATGAAGTATTCATCACTCTTCTTTCTTTTCTCGTTTTGCCTCTTCAATTATCTTATTGCTAATTTCTTTTGGCACTTCTTCATAAAATGCGAATTTCTGGGTGAAATAGCCCCTTCCCTGAGTGATGGAGCGGAGGGTCGTGGAATATTTGTAGAGCTCCGCAAGGGGACATTGGGCTTTGACAACCTGCAAGTTTCCCTCCCGGTCAATACCTAAAATCCTACCTCGCCGGGCATTTAAGTCGCCGACGACATCGCCCAAAAATTGCTCCGGACAGCGCACCTCTAACTCCATTATCGGCTCCAAAAGAATCACCCCGGCCTTTTCGCAGGCATTCCGGAAGGACATAATCGCGGCAATCTTAAACGCGATGTCCGAAGAATCTACTGGATGAAAACTGCCGTCATAAACCGTTACCTTTAAGTCGGTCATTGGGTAATTAGCTAAAAATCCGGCCTCCATTGCTTCCCTTGTTCCTTTTTCTATTGATGGGATATACTTTGCCGGGATTGCTCCACCATAGATGGCATCTTCAAATTCAAAGCCCTTTCCCCGGGGTAGGGGTTCAATTCGAAGCCAGACATCACCATATTGACCTCGCCCGCCGGTCTGTTTTTTATACTTCCCCTGGGCCTCGCTACTCTTGGTGATTGTCTCCCGATAAGGAATCTTTGGCCGCCGGGTCTCAACCTCAACATCAAATCTTCGTTTCAACCTCCCTAATATTACATCCAGATGGAGTTCACCGAGTCCGGAGATAATCTCTTGTTTTAATTCTTGCGCATAATAGAAGGAGAAAGTCGGGTCTTCGTCATGGAGACGATGGAGTCCATTGGAGACCTTTTCTTCATCGCCCCGGCTCTTCGGAATAATCGCCACAGAAATTGATGGCTCGGGGAATTTGATTGGTGGTAACTTGAGATTTAACTCCGGAGCCGTAAGGGTATCCGATGTCTTTGTCTCCTTTAACTTCACCAACGCCCCAATTTCACCCGTCCGTAATATTCCAACTTCTTCCCTTTCCTTTCCCTTTATGTAATAAATCTGATTAATCTTCTCTTGCCGTCCGGTTGTCATATTTATGAGATTATCACCCGATACCACTTTACCAGAAAGAACCTTACAATAATTTAAATCGCCGATGTGTAGTTCCGAAACCGTCTTAAAGATAAAAAGAAGCGGTGGACCATCTGGTTTCACCCCAAGGATTTTATCATCAATTTTTATCCCACAATCAATCGGCGAGGGTAGATATTCGCAAGCAAAGTCAAGGATTAAGTCTACCCCGATATTTGCTTGCGCATCACCGACTAAAATAGGGAAAATCTCCCTCTTCTTTATTCCCTCCTTTAATCCCAGTTGAATCTCTTCTTTTGTTATTTCTCCACCTTCCAGATATTTATTCAATATCATCTCAGAGACATCGCCTAAGGCTTCAATTATCTTTTCTCGGTATTTGCCCACCTCCACCTTTAACTCTTCGGGAATGGGACTTTCCTTCTTGCCATTCTCATAAAAATATGCCTTCTCATTTAGGATATCCACCAGACCCTTAAAATCCGTCTCCTTACCGATGGGTAAAAATAAGGGAACGGCTTTGGCACCAACTACCTTCCCTAATTCATCTAAGACCTTAAAGAAATCGCTATGTTCCTTTTTTAACTTATTGATAAAGAAGAAGACCGGTTTTTCCTCTTCGCCGAGATAACGGAGGCAGATTTCACTTCCTACCTCAATCCCCCCGGTGGCATCAATCACCACACAGCCGGTATCACAAGCCCTAATTCCCGAGAGGACCTCTCCCAAGAAGTCGGCATAACCTGGGGTATCAATCAGATTAAATAAAAACCCTTTGTATTCCCCAAAACCTAATGCCAAATTAATACTCACCTTTCGGGCAATCTCGTCTTCATCGTAATCAAAGAAGGAGGTACCATCATCAACCTTTCCTTTTCGGGGATTTGTCCCTAAGAGGAAAATTAGATTGTCGGCAATCGTTGTCTTGCCACAACCCGAATGACCAAAGAAACCAATATTTCTAATCTTTTCTGGTGGATGTTCTTTCATAGGGGTTATAATAACCGAATTCTCTCCAAAAGTCAAGAACTGTCGCCCCGCACATATTCGGCGGCTTTGGCACGAATAAAAAAGGCGGGAGCCCAAAGATTGTTTCCGGGTTCCCGCCTTTCCTATTTAGGGGTGGTTATTGGAAAAGCACTATCTTTCCAACAAAGGTGTTGCTTTTGGATGCCAAACGATAGAAGTATACCCCGTCCGGTAATTCTTTTGAGACAATCTCTAATCTATTATTTCCCCTCTTACCCGAAAGGGAAAGTTTCTTTATTTCTCTTCCGATACCGTCGTAGATTGAGAGGTTGAGTTTATCTTCACTGGGAAGGTTGAGAAGAAAGGAAATCTTCCCTCTCTCAATTCCGCTCACTTTAAGGGAAGGTGCAAAGGCAACCTCTTTGGTCATCACACTGGTATTGCCGATGAAGACTTCATCTTGGTCTTGAATCAAGGTTAAGGAACCAGCATTGGCACAACTCAAATCAAAGAAGTAGTCTCCTGAACCGGCATAGGATTTGACATAGATTTTATAATTGCCGATAGTCGTTGGGGTATAACCAATATATTCCTGCCGGCTCTTTCCGGCCGATGAGGCGACCTGTTTCCCGGAAGGATTATAGAGATAAAGGTCAAAGTCTGGGTTAGAACTGGAAGCCCAGTTCGGCATTATTAAGGTTATCGCTATTGGATAAGAGGTAGAATTAACATTCACCTGCCAGATATCGGTTCGTCCACTTGCTCCAAGATATTCGGAGGCATAGATATGAGGTGGGACGGTTGGACCGGTTCCGGTATATCCGCCGGCGCTCTTTATTGCTTCATAAGCCTGATTTCGGCCCGAGCCGTAGTCAATATCCTTTCCACCCGGTCCCCAATCCTGGGCGGTATTGCTGATAATCTCTTTGACCTGGGTTGGGGTTAGGTTGATATTCGCATCTAACATTAAGGCGGCCGTGCCAGCGATAAAAGGGGTCGCCATACTCGTTCCGCTGTATGTGATGTATTGATTTTTGGTTCCTTTTCGGGCAGCGGTGATATTTACGCCGGGGGCTGAGACATCTGGTTTTGTGCGATTGTCAGCGGTTGGACCGCGGGAAGAAAAACTGGCCAAATAGAAACCCTTCTCACTGCAATCCGACATCGCACCCACGGTTATTGGTTTTTCGGCGGCGGCGGGGGAACCAATCGTGTATTTCTTTGGACCGGAGTTTCCGGCGGCAACCACCGTAATAATCCCATTGTCAACCGCATTGTTACAGGCTAAGGATAGGGCGTCCTGACCATTGGAACTGCCGGAGGCGCCGAGGCTGATTGATAAGATTCTTATATTATAGCTCGCCTTATTCTGAACCACCCAGTCAATTCCATTGATTATCGTAGATGTGGAGCCACTGCCGCTCGCATTAAGAACCTTAACGCCAACTAAGGCCGCACCATAGGCAACGCCTTTATAGGTGGCATTCCCTTCACCGGTGCCCGCGGCAATTGAGGCGCAGTGGGTGCCGTGTCCATTATCATCATAAGGGGTGGTGCGACCATTTATGAAGTCCTTCCAGCCGATAACCTTACCACCGTCTAAGTCGTAATGTCCAATATCAATCCCGGTATCAAGGATGGTTATCACAATATCATTCTTGGAGTAAGAGGTAACATTGCCATCTCTATCGCCCTCAACGCCAAAATCGGTCCTCGCCTTGGTGGCGCCGAACCAGGAAGAGGCGGTCCCAAGAAGGATTGAGACCGGGGCATCGTATTCAATATGCGCCACCGAATTCTCCTTGGCTAACCTTAAAATCTGCTCCCTTTTTAATAGGCCGGCAAATCCGGGGATTATCTGATATTGATATTTCAGGGAGAAGTCACCAATTTTTTCTTTTAGATTATCAATCAGGGCATCGGTTGGTGCAGATTTTAAGAGAACAATTACCGGGACCTCTTCGTTTGTCTTTAGGAGATAGTTTAAGTTCTGAAATATCTTGTCGCCATCGGTATCGTAAATCAGGTTTTCAGAGGAGGGGATTTCCGTGGGCTTAAAAGAGGCAAATATAATTAAAGGTAAAAAAATAAAAAAAATAAAAGTGATAAAGGTCTTCATAAGTCCCTCCAAGCACCAATTATACACTAAAAATTAAATTTCGTCAATAGGGCTTCGGGGGCGATTGTTTAGACAAAAGATAAAAACGGAGTCAGGAAGTGATTAGATTTCAGGAGAAGGACTGGGTTATGATTTAGGTGGGATGATTAGGTGGAGAGAATGGAATAGACTGCCTGAAATCTACTTCCCGACTCCGTAGTTCCATAAATTCTTTTCTACTCAATACACTATTTATAACTGCCTCATTATACCATAATTTAAGGATTTTGTCAACTATTATATTATAAAGAATATCATAACAGAAGGGGTCAATATCTTATTCAAAAGAGTAAGGAATGTAAAACAAAGAATTCTCAAATGTGAAGATGTAAGGTTGGTTATAGTATTTTTTTGAAATCAGGAAAGCCGCAAATCTCTCTTCTTCGGCATTTCCTTTCCTTAGTTTATCTATCTTTATAAAGAGGTCTCGGCGGGATGGATAGGAAGTATTCTTTTAAGTGATGGGGTCTATTCTTTTGGGAATAGGGGAAAAGTCTTCCGAAGACATTTTTCCGCTCCTCTTCCCAGACTTCTGGTTCAAGGGGTTTCTTCCCTTAAAGAATGGATGCCACAGGTTACGATTGAGGGATAGTTTGTTCTGTTAAAAGGGATTGTAAGGAAATACCGCAGTTTTGTTGGAGGTGGACCTAAATCGGGAATAAGGGTTCATGGGAAAGTTGCGCTAGCGAAGCGGTGCCGTAGGCACAATTTATAGTTGTCTTAAAAGTTGCGATATCAAGCTGGAGCGACAGGAGAAATTTTATCCAACCCTGCCTTCTTTCCTTAGGAACGTTTACTAAACAAATCAAGGTTGAAGGCTATCGTTTAGCCAGTGATTCTTTTCGGGTTATTTGTTACTGGTAGAGAATAGAACTTTTAATACCATCCTCCATAGGATTAAGGGAAAGGCATAGGGAGAGACCAAGAGAACCTATCAGGGAGCGTATCAGAGGGAGAAAGACCAAGGCATTAAGAAAGGGTAAGAGAGAGGGCAAGAGTAAGAGGCAGGGAAAGGAATTAAGGAAGGGATAGAGTAAAGGATAGAGTAAGAGACCCAGTAAGGCATTAAGTAAGGGGTAGGGTAAGGCATCCAGGGAACGATACCATAAAAGAAAGGAAAAATCCGATAAGTCCTGTAAAATCAAAAACTTAAAGGCAAAATGACCTGATAAAAAGGTTTCCCCACAGGAAACTTTATCCATTAGAATCTGGATATTAACCTTTACTACGATGAGGATGAAACCAATAATAGGATTCTGAATAGGGCTCTTTATAGAAAAGAGAATAGCATCCCCAATAGCACTCTGAATAGGGCGGAGAATAGAACACCCAATAGGTAAGGGAATAGACCTCTCAATAGGATAGAGAATAGAATTACCGATAGGCAAGAGAATAGGGTAGGGAATAGAATTCCGAATAGGCAGGAGAATAGGGTATAGAATAGGATATTTAATACCATCCTAAATAGCACCCCCTGTAGCACTCCCCCCTTCAAAAAGAAAAATCCCCTTCGGTGCTGGGTGGCTT
>Ga0209102_1001260_pt1 | contig 13778 bp, 10 predicted proteins | sample ConPoolayeHmetaG_FD_185483 | JGI IMG/M metagenome (GOLD analysis project Ga0209102, IMG submission 185483) | Hot spring microbial mat communities from California, USA to study Microbial Dark Matter (Phase II) - Cone Pool mat layer H metaG... ... | reverse complement strand
GGGCCCAATGGGGCGGGCAAGACGACGACCTTCTACATGATCGTCGGCCTGGTGGCCGCGGATCGGGGCGCGGTGTCGCTGGAGGGGGCGGACATCACCCGCATGCCCATGCACCGCCGTGCCCGCCGGGGCCTGGGCTACCTCCCCCAGGAGAACTCGGCCTTCCGTCGCCTGAGTGTGGAGAAGAACATCGCGGCCGTGCTTGAGTGGACGCCGCGCTCGGCGGAGGAGCGGCGGGAGCGGCTGGAGGAGCTGATCGGGGAGTTCCACCTGGAGGCGGTGCGACAGGCGCCGGCCGGCGTCGTCTCCGGCGGCGAGCGACGCCGCACCGAGATCGCCCGCGCCCTGGCCGGCGACCCGCGGTATCTGCTGCTGGACGAGCCCTTCACCGGCGTTGACCCCATCGCGGTCGCGGAGCTGCAGGACATCATCGCGCAGCTCCGCGCGAAGGGCATCGGGATGATCATCACCGACCACAACGTCCAGGAGACGCTGCGCATCACCGACCGCAGCTACATCATCTACCAGGGCCAGATCCTAACCTCGGGGACCTCGGCCGAACTGGTGGATGACCCCGCGGCGCGGCGCTTCTACCTGGGCGAGCGGTTCCGGATGCAGTGAGCGCGATGGGCACGGGCGCGCGAGGCCGGCTGTGGGCATGAAGATCCTGGATCGCTATCTGGTGAGGGAGATGGCGGGCCCGTTCGTGTTCGGGGTGCTGGCCTTCGTGCTCCTGTTCGTGTCGGCGAACGTCCTCCTGGAGCTGATGGAGCTGGTTACCCAGCTCGGGCTGAGCCTGTGGAGCGCGGGGGTGCTGTTCGTGCTGCGGCTGCCGGGGTTCCTGGTGTATACGTTCCCGCTGGCGACGCTGGTGGCGATCCTGGTGGCCTTCGGGCGCCTCAGTGGGGACAGCGAGCTGGTGGCGATGCACGCGGGGGGGGTGAGCTTCCGGCGGCTCGCGGCGCCGCTGCTGATCGTGGGGCTGGCGATCTCGGTAGTCACGGCGGCGCTGAGCGAGGCCGTGGCGCCGGCGGCCAACCGGCGCGCGGAGGCGATCGTGCGGGAGGCCGCGGAGCAGGCGGGGCGGGTGCAGGAGCGCGACGTGCTGCTCAAGGACATGGCTGCCGGCGAGCTGGCGCGCGTGATCTACGCGGAGCGGCTGGACGTGGCGACAGGGGAGATGGTCCGGCCCACCATCACCTGGTACCGGGAGGGCCGCCCGACGCTGGTGACGGTGGCGGAGCGGGCCTTGTGGGAGGGGAACGACTGGAAGCTAATCCGGGGGGAGAACTACCTGCTGTCGCTGGAGCGTCCCGCCAGCCAGTCGTTCGAGACCTCGGTGATGCGCTTCCCGACGAGCCCGCAGCAGATCTCGCAGCGGGCGCGCCGGCCCGAGGAGATGACGTACTGGGAGCTGCGGGAGTACATCCGCTATGCGCTGGAGCAGCAGCGGGAGACGGTGAAGCTGGAGATCACCCTTCACCAGCGGTTCTCGATCCCCTTCGCCTGCTTCGTGTTCGCGCTCATCGCGCCGCCGCTGGGGATGCGCTCACACCGGGGGAGCTCGGCGATCGGGATGGGGGTGGCGATCATGATCGGGTTCGGCTACTACGTGCTGTGGCACTACCTGGCGGCGGTGGCGCAGCGGGGATACGTGTCGCCGTTCTGGGCCGCCTGGCTCCCCAATGTCGTGGGCGCCGCGGTCGGCGTGGCGCTGATCCTGCGGGTGAGGAGGTAGGGGGCGGGTTACTTCGGCTTCTGGAAGATGAGCAGGTACTCGTGCGCCTTGTTGATGCGGAAGACGGAGGGGTAGCCGAGGGGGCGGAAGTTGTTGTACTCGTGGCGGCGGTCCCAGATGATGATGTCGTCGAGGAGGAAGCCGCGTCCCTGCCCGCCAGAGGCCGATGTGCCTGGGGCACAGAGGCGGCGGGCGAGGTCTGCGTGGAGCGGATAGAAGCGGTTGCGCTGCCTGATGTCCATGACCACGACGACGCAGTAGGCCCCGGGCCGCAGGGCCTCGAGAACCTGGTCGAAGATGGCGCCCAGGGCGTCGAGGAAGGTTCCGTAGTCTGCGATGCGGCCCAGGTCGTCGGGGCGGTCGCCGTAGTTGCGGACCGCCTTGCGATCGGCCGAGCGGCGCCGAAGCAGCACGTTCCAGTACGGCGGTGACGTGACCGCCAGGTCCACCGACTCCGGCTCCACCACCTCCAGCAGGTCCGCGGCGTCCGCGCACACCAGCCGGCAGCCATCAGCGCACTCGCCGAGGCGCCCCCGCGCGGCCTGGATGTAGTCCGGGTTCACGTCCAGGCCGACGCCGACCCGGCCCAGAGAGTGCGCCGCCAGCACCGTCGCCCCCAGCCCGCAGAAGGGGTCCAGCACCACCCGTCCCTCAGGCGGCAGGAAGCACTCGATGACCCGCCGCGGCAGCTCCTCCGGGAACAGCGCCGGGTGCTTGAGCTGCCGCTCCTCCCTGGACTTGTGCAGGTCGCTCCAGACGCTGATGGAGTGGCGGGTCCAGGTGCGGCCGTCGAGGAGGTTGGCGCGGCGACGCTCAGCCCTCATGGGTCCCCTCGACGCGGGCGGCGCGGTAGAGGTCGCGCCGGGGGAGCCCCCGCCGGCGGGCCACGTGGGCGACGGCGCGGCTGGGTGGGAGGCCGGCGGCGGCGAGCTCCTCGACCTCCGCGACGGCCTCGGCGAGGTCAGGCTCGGCCTCGATGGCTGGCGCGGGGGCGATGACCAGGGTGAACTCGCCCCTGGGCTCGCGCTCCGCGAAGTGTGCGACGAGCTCCGAGAGCCGGCCCCGGAGCACCTCCTCGAAGCGCTTGGTGAGCTCGCGGGCGCAGAGCGCCTCCCGGTCGCCGAGCACCTCGAGCAGGTCGGCGAGGGTGTCCCGGATCCGGTGCGGCGCCTCGAACATGATGATGAGGCCCGGGTGGGCGGCCGCTGCGCGGAGGGCGCGGCGCCGGGCGGCCTGGCGGGGCGGAGGGAAGCCGAGGAAGAGGTGCTGGCGGGCGGTGAAGCCCGAGAGCGCGACGGCGGCGGCGGCCGCGCTGGGGCCGGGGACGACGTACACCGGCAGGCCGGCCTCGGCGGCCGCGCGCACCAACTGCGCGCCGGGGTCGCTGAGGCCCGGCATACCGGCGTCGGAGACCAGGGCGACGCGCTGGCCGGCGCGCAGGAGGTCGAGTAGCTGCGCGAGGCGGCGGGGCGGGCTGTGTTCGTGGTAGCTGAGCAGGCGGGCGGAGATGTGGTAGCGGCTGAGGAGGCGGCGGGTGACGCGGGTGTCCTCGGCGGCGATGAGGTCCACCTCCGCGAGCACGCTCAGGGCGCGCTGCGTGATGTCCTCCAGGTTGCCGATCGGCGTCCCCACCAGGTAGAGGCCGCCGGGCAGGTCTGACATCGGATCTCCGCTCAGAGCAGGAAGCGCACGATGGCGCCCGCGAGCGCCAGCACCACGGCGGGCGCGAACTCGGCGTAGGAGATGGTGAGGAGGGCTCGGCCCAGCTCGCTCGCGCCGCCGGCGCGGGCCACCGAGACGACGGCGGCGGCGACGATCATGCCCAGCGCGGCCGCTCCGCCGGCGAGCCCCTGCACGGAGGCGTCCCGGTGGCGGCCGGAGGCCACGAAGCCCGCCGATCCCACCGCGAAGCCCAGCACCAGGGCCGGTATCCACCCGACCCATCCCAGCCAGCCCAGGAGAGCGCCGCCCGGCACCCCGACGATGGCGGAGACGAGGCCTGCACGCATAACCTGGGCGCGGGAGGCCAGCCCCCTGGCGCGGGGGGAGAGGGTGATGCACTCTGCGCACCGGACGCCGGTGGCGCCGTGGCGGACGCAGTCGGGGCACAGGGGCCGGCCGCAGCGCCCACAGGTGACGGCGGTCTCGCGGTCGGGGTGGTAGAAGCAGCGGGGCGTGGCTCTGGTCCTCCTCGCCTGGCTGCTGGTGGTGGTTCGCCGCCCGGGAGTGGTTCCCTCCGAGGCCTGAGTAGTGAGGGTGCGCCGCTCCCGGTCAGGCGGCGCACCCTCGAGCTGCTAGTGCGGATCGAGTACCCGAGAGGATGACTGTGCTAGTGCGTGGGCGTGTGCTTGGCGATGGCCCGCGGTGGGGCGCTGAGGCTGGCGATGCAGGCCTCGCCGTCCCAGGCGACCTGGGAGCCGGTGGCGTCACCGAGGAAACGCAGGGGGACCATAAGGCGGGCCTGCTCGACGAAGGAGGGCAGGCCCATGTCCTGCGTATGCCCGTTGACGAGGGCGGTCCGGGATCCGGCGGCGACCTCGATGGTGACGGGGCCGGCCACCCCGCGCGCGGTGCGCTCCTGGGCGAGCCAGGTGACAGTTGCGCCCATCTCCTCGAGGAGGGCCCGGAAGCTCACCTGGATGCGGTTCTCCCGGATGGAGGGCGCTACGTCGAAGCTCACCGGCCGCCCATTGACGACCACGGTGTGCCCGCGCGTGCGGGCCGGCGAAGACGCGGGCGCGACGCCGGCGGCCACGGCGACGGGCTCGGCCACCGGGCCCCTGGCCGCGGCCGGGGCGGCGACCGCGGGGGCGGCGGCGACCCGCCCGGGCGGGCCGGGAGAGACGACGGGCGCCGGCGCGGGGGCGTCAGCGGCCGAACCGTTGTTGACATGGATGGTGATGGCGCGAGAGGAGCCGATCATGCCGTAGGAGTCATAGGCCTCGCAGAAGAGGCGGTGGGGCCCGTCGGGCAAAGTGCGGGTGTCGAGCTCCCAGGTGAAGGGCGCTCTGTTGGTGGAGATGGGCCGGTCGTCGTTGACGCCGAAGATCACGTAGCTGAGGCCCTGGGCGTCCTTGACGGAGGCCTTGACCTCGATGACGCCGCTTACGCGCGCGCCGTCGGCGGGCGCGGCGATGGTGACGAGCGCGCCGCCGGCGGCCCCGAAGAGGCCGCTCACAGAGGCCACCAGAGCGAGGATCAGGGCAGAGGCGACGAACCCATGAACGCGATGCGAACGGCGCATACTGCAACCCTCCCTTGGGGCCTGCGGGCTCCCCCCTGGCCGCCCCCCGGCCCCTCGCCGGAGCACCTAGGGTCTCTATACCATGCTCTTGGTCGCATCTACCAACGCATTCGCGCCCGCGGGCGGGCGCGCGAGCCCACGCGGCTGTCCGTGAGCGAGACAAGGGATTCGGGCCGTGTCCCCATTCCAGTCCATGCGCCGGCGGCGCTTGACCGGGGCGCCGCGGCCCCGTATAATCCGGGCCGCGGAGGCCGCGCCGATGTCCGAGAAAGAGAGCATCGCCGTCAACCGGCGGGCCAGGCACGACTACGAGATCCTGGAGACGGTCGAGGCCGGGCTGGTGCTGACGGGGAGCGAGATCAAGTCGGTGCGGGCCCATCGGGTGCAGCTTCGGGATGCCTACGCCCAGGTGCGGGGGGGAGAGGCGTGGCTCCACGACATGCACATCAGCCCCTACGACCCGGCGAGCCGGGAGAACCACGAACCGCGGCGCCCGCGCAAGCTGCTGCTGCACCGGGAGGAGATCGGACGGCTGCGAGGGCGGGCGGAGGAGCGCGGGCTGACCATCGTGCCGCTGCGGGTGTACCTGGAGCGGGGGTATGCGAAGGTGGAGCTGGCGCTGGCCCGCGGTCGGCGGCAGTATGACAAGCGTCGCGCGATTGCCGAGCGGGAGGCGCGCCGGGAGGAGGAGCGGGCGCTGTCCCCGCGTCGGCGCAAGTAGCCGACCGCGGAGCGGCCGCACCGGCGCGGCGCGCGGGTGCGTTTACAGGGGGTGGCGGGGCTGATATAATGAGGGCGCCGGGCGGTTAGCTCAGTTGGTTAGAGTGCTTGCTTGACATGCAAGAGGTCACTGGTTCAAGTCCAGTACCGCCCACCACAGCGGCCATGATGACCGAGCAGACGGGCGCGACGAAGGAGACGGAGACGACCTGAGCTCCCCCGGGAGCGCCCGTGTCTTGTGACGCCTCCCGGCCTCGAGGACCGGGGGGCGTCTGCGCATTTTCGCCGGAGAGGAGAGGGCATGGCGGTCAAGGTGAAGCTGGGCAGCCGGGCCGGCGAGAGCATCCTTGCGGCGCTGGAGGCGTGTGAGCCAGAGCTGGCCGCGAAGGCGGTGGCGGCGCGCGTTGACGGGCGGCTGCTCGACCTGACGGCGCCGGCGCCGGAGGGGGGCGAGGTGGAGGCGCTGACCTTCGAGGACGAGGCGGGGGCGGAGGTGGTGCGCCACACCGCCTCCCACGTGATGGCCCAGGCCGTCCAGCAGCTCTACCCGGGCACGAAGCTGGGCATCGGGCCGGCGATCGAGGAGGGGTTCTACTACGATTTCGACACCCACGCCACCTTCGGGCCCGAGGACCTGGAGCGGATCGAGGCGCGCATGGCGGAGATCGTGGCCGCCGACCTGCCGGTGCAGCGGCAGGAGATGCCGCGGGAGGAGGCGATCGCGCTGTTCCGGGGGCGGGGCGAGAGCTACAAGGTGGAGCTGCTCGAGGAGATGGGGGAGGGGTCAGTGACGGTGTACTCCCAGGGCGAGTTCGCGGACCTGTGCCGGGGGCCGCATCTGCCCTCGACGGGGCGGCTGGGGGCGTTCAAGCTGTTGAGCACGGCAGGGGCATACTGGCGCGGCAGTGAGCGCAACCCCATGCTCCAGCGCATCTACGGGACAGTGTTCCCAGACCAGTCGCAGCTGCAGGAGTACCTGCGGCGGAGGGAGGAGGCGACGCGGCGCGACCATCGGCGGCTGGGCAGGGAGCTGGACCTGTTCTCGATGCCGGAGGCGCTGGGAGGGGGGCTGGCGCTGTGGCACCCGAAGGGGGCGCGGCTGCGGTATGTGATCGAGGAGTTCTGGCGGCGGGAGCACCTGCGGCGGGGCTATGAGCTGGTGTTCACCCCCCACATCGCGCGGGCCGCTCTCTGGGAGACGAGCGGCCACCTGAGCTTCTACCGCGACAGCATGTACGGGCCGATGATGGTGGAGGATGAAGAGTACCGGCTCAAGCCCATGAACTGCCCCTTCCACGTCCTGATCTACAAGAGCCAGGTGCGCAGCTACAGGGAGCTGCCCATCCGCTACTTCGAGCTGGGGACAGTGTATCGGTACGAGCGCTCGGGGGTGCTGCACGGGCTGCTGCGGGTGCGGGGCTTCACCCAGGATGATGCGCACATCATCTGCACGCCGGAGCAGATTGGCGAGGAGGTGAAGGCGGCCCTCGACTTCGCGCTGTTCCTGCTGCGGGCCTTCGAGTACGAGGAGTTCGAGGTAGACCTGAGCGTCCGCGCCGATACCGACCGGGACAAGTACATGGGCGGCGACGAGCAGTGGGAGCTGGCGGAGCGCTCGCTGGTAGAGGCGCTGGAGGCGCGGGGACTGGAGTATCGGCGCGCGCCCGGAGAGGCGGTCTTCTACGGGCCCAAGATTGACATCAAGCTGCGGGACTCGATGGGGCGTCTGTGGCAGGGGCCGACCATCCAGTTCGACTTCAACCTGACGAGCCGGTTCGGGATGGAGTATGTGGCGGCGGATGGCGAGCGGCACACGCCGCTGATGGTGCACCGGGCGCTGTTCGGGGCGCTGGAGCGCTTCATCGGGGGCTATATCGAGCACACGGGGGGGGCGTTTCCGGTGTGGCTGGCGCCAGTGCAGGTGAGGGTGCTGCCGATCGCGGAGCGGCACCACGAGTACGCGCGGAGGGTGGCCGATGAGCTGCGGTCGGCCGGGGCGCGGGTGGAGGTGGATGACCGGAACGCGACCACGCGGGCGAAGATCAGGGATGGGGAGCTGGAGAAGGTGCCCTACCTGCTGGTGGTGGGGGACCGGGAGGCCGAGGCCGGCGCGGTGGCGGTGCGGCGGCGGGGCGAGGGCGACCTGGGCGCGCAGCCGCTGGGGGAGTTTCTCGCCCGGCTGGGCCCGGAGCTGGCGCCGCCGGAGGGGTGATGGGCCAACAGCGGCGCGCTGATGAGAAGGCGTCGAGCTGATGTGGCAGAAAGCAGCGGGAGAGCAGGGCTGGCGGGCGCGCGGGGCTTGAGAGAGCCCGGCTGCGGGGGGAGGGCGCGGAGGCGATCCGCGCGCGGCGCGGCACACGCGAGCCACCTACCTTGCATCCACGATCCTACCTGGAGCACTGAGGTGCGGTTGGCGCTTGGCGCGGTGGATGCACCTGACTTGGCCACGTCGTTCTCCCTTCGCCGCTTGCTTCTACGCCAGCGCCGGTGCGTGCGCTCGCCGCGGGCCTGATCGCGCGCGAGCCTGCCAAGCCACAGCGCAACCTGGGCTTCAGGCGGAGGGAGGGACGGGCATGCGGTTGGTCTTCGCTGTACTGGCGGTGGCGGCCCTGATCGGTGGGGCGGCGGGGCCGCTGCTGGCGCTTGACCTGGTGTACAACTACGCCATGTCGTTCGACCCGGGGTGGACGGCGACCGGAGACTGGCAGTGGGGCGAGCCAAGCGGGACGGGCGGCAACCCCAGCAGCGGGTACACGGGGCCCTATGTGTACGGGTACAACCTCGCCGGGGGCTACCCCAACAACATGAGCGCGCAGACGCTCACGACGACGGCCATTGACTGCACCGGCCTGAGGAACACGACGCTGCGGTTCCGGCGGTGGCTGGGGGTTGAGAGCAACTGGTTCGACCATGCCTCTGTGCAGGTGTCGTCGAATGGCGCCACCTGGACGACCGTGTGGCAGAACCCGGACACGAGCTTCCAGGATGTGGCGTGGGTGCTCGTGGAGTATGACATCTCGGCCGTCGCGGACGGGCAGTCCACTGTGTACCTCCGGTGGGTGATGGGCTCCACGGACTCCTCGGTTACGTACTCGGGCTGGAACATAGACGATGTCCAGATCTGGGCGGACACGGTGGATGTGCCGCTCCAGATCCTCGCCTGGGTGCCGTACACCGACCTCGCCTGGGAGTATGGCAACACGCTCGCGGCGCTGAGCATGCACTTCGACCACTACGTCGTGACCGAGTCGTGGACGGACTCGGCCGCCGTGCTGGAGTCCGAGCTCGCGGGCAAGCACGTGTTCCTCGTGCCGGAGCCAGAGAATACCGACTCGGCGACGCTGGAGGCGATGGGAACGGAGTTCTCGTCCGTCCTTCAGGACTTCGTCGAGGCCGGCGGCACTGTGGTGGTGTTGTGTGAATGGTCTGGGCGGCAGGGCTTCCTCACCGCTACGGGCCTGATGAGCGCGAGTTACGCGGCGCGCTACTGGATGGGACCTCTGCCCGTGGTGCTCGCATCCCATCCGCTGGCCGAGGGCCTGGGCGCCACCGTCGCCGCCCAGGACGCCACGGCCGCGTACACCATCGGCCCCGAGGCGACCTCGATCATCGAGGATGGATACGGCAACACCGTGCTCGCCTGCCGCGACATCGGCTACGGCGCCGTGGTGCTGATGGGGTATGACTTCTATGCCTACGACAGCGACGCCGGGCAGGTCCTGGCGAACGCGGTCCGCTACCCTCGCTCCACCGTGGATGTCCTCGTATACGAGGCGTGGAACCACGTGCATGTCGCGAGAGAGGCGGTGTCCCGGCTCGGCTACGGGTACACCCTCGCCGACAGCGCGACGTTCGACAGCGCGCTGGTCTCGCAGGACTGGGACGTCGTGGTCGTGGATGCGCCGAGCAGCATCCCCGCGGATGGCTGGGCGGAGCTGATCGGCCACGTGAAGAGCGGAGGCCGGGTGGCCCTGTCCACGTGGGATGTGACCTATCACCCGGACCTGTGCTCCGCCTTCGGCGTCTCCGCGGTCCAGACCCTGGCGGCCGTGCCGCCCATCTACCGGTGGGACGCCTCGCACGCGCTGTTCACGACGCCCCGCTCGGTGCCGGACCTCACCACCTGGGCGGACCGCTGGGGCTCGGATGCGGACCGGCTGGAGCCGGCCGTGGCGGGGGCGGTCGCGGTGGCCGGCTTCTCGGCCGGTCCGACGGAAGAGCAGGCGGCGCTCGTGATCGGCAACGGCGCCAACACGATCATCGACGGCTTCCTGTGGGATGACGCGAACCAGGACGACGACGCGGACGGCGTGAGCGACTGCGTCGAGCTGGTCATGAATCAGGTGCTGTTCCTGCTGCGGCGGCCGGACGTTGACTTCAGCGCCGACCCGCTGGAGTGTGTCGTCGGCGACGGCGTGGACTTCAGCGACCTGTCGTCGGCGGGCTGCACCGCTTGGGCGTGGGACTTCGGCGACGGCGGCGTCAGCCCCCAGCGGAACCCGACCCACCTCTACTGGGCGCCCGGCTATCGAACCGTCACTCTGAGCGCGACGAACGACTGGGCGACAGCGACCGCAGCCAAGCACTGGTACATCGCGGTCGGCTTCCCGGACACGCCGCCGGACCACTGGGCCTTCCACTACATCCTGAGCTGTGTGATGGCGGAGATCGTGGCCGGCTACCCCGATGGAACTTACGGGCCCGGGTCCGTGGTGGACAGGGCGCAGATGGCGGTGTTCATCGCCCGCGCGATGGCCGGCGGTGACGCCAACGTCCCCAACCCTCCGCCGGGCCAGGATCCGACTTTCCCCGACGTGCCGGAGGACTACTGGGCCTACCGGTGGATCGAATACCTGGCTGCCGAGGGGATCGTCGGGGGCTACTGGGATGGCTACCACCCGGAGGAGGAGGTGAGCCGGGCGCAGATGGCGGTGTTCGTCGCGCGAGGCATGGAGGGCGGTGACGCCAATGTCCCCGAGCCTCCGCCAGGCCAGGATCCGACTTTCCCGGATGTGCCGGAGGACTACTGGGCCTACCGGTGGATCGAGCACCTGGCCGCCGAGGGCGTGGTCGGGGGCTACTGGGATGGATACCGTCCCGAGGAGCTCGTCAGCCGGGACCAGATGTCTGTCTTCGTGCAGCGCGCGTTCGAGCTGCCGATGAAGCAGCCGTAAGGTCTCTCCGGCGGCAGCGCCGGGAACCCGAGACCGCAACCGCGGGGCAGGGCGCCTGAGGCGCCCTGCCCCGTTCTCTGGTCGAAGGTCGTCAGCCGCCGGCGAGGTCGCGCTCGGCGCGGGCGTAGATGCGCTCAAGCTCGCGGGCGAGGGTGGGCTCCAGCTGGTAGTCGTGACCCGCGATCCGCTCGCGAGCGAGCTGGTGGATGCGACGGCGCAGGTCGGAGGAGCCGGCCTCCAGCCAGGCGGGGAGGGAGCGGCGCTCGAGGAAGCGGGGGAGCCAGTAGAGGCGGCGGTACTGATCGAGGGTGGCGTCGGAGGCGAGGAAGCCGCGGCCGAGGCCGTCGCCGATCTCCTCCAGGCAGGACGCGGGGTCGAGGGAGACGTCGGCCCCGGCGGCGAGGCGGCGGCCGTAGTCCAACAGCTCACAGTCGAACAGGAGCTGCTCGGCGCTGAAGACCTCGTCGAGGGAGAGCGCGCCGGCGCCATCGTAGTGGCGGCTGCCCAGCAGAGCGCCGGAGACGATGCCGGCCATCTTCTCGGCGGCGGCCTGGGGGCCGGGGACCTTGGCCTGGGTGCGCAGGACGCCGCCTGGGGGGCCGGGCTCGCGGCCGTGGCAGAAGGCGTTGAGCTCCTCGCAGGCCCAGCGAAAGAGGAGGTCCTCGGGGCCGCCGAAGCTCATCGCCATGCCGCGCAGATCGAAGGCGACGACGCGGACGCCCCAGTCCACGGGCAGGCCGGTGGCGGCCTGGAGCACCAGGGCTCCGCCGACGACCTCCGCGACGCCGAGGGCGAGGGCGTGGGCGAGGCGGATGGGTGCGGAGGCGCCAGCCGATGACATGTTGCCAACGTGCAGCCGTGAGAGGCGGTGACGCTGGCCGATGGCGCAGGCGAGGGACTCGGCGCCGAGGGTAAGGGGGCTGACGACGTAGACGGGCAGGGAGCGCAGGGGCGAGCCGAGGACCTCGGCCATGTCCATCACATAGGGCACGGAGGCGGCCCACTTGGGGTCCACGGGGTGGCGGCCATCGGGGCAGTGCTGGGCGCCGATGCGGTACTGGAGGAGAGGCTGGAGGGGGGCAGGCACGTCGCTGGGACAGCCGGGGGCAGCGCCGCGCACGCCGTCGGCGTGGAGGCTGCCCACGAGCTTGGCGGCCTCGGTCAGCCGCTCCGTGGTGAAGGGGACGACGCGGTCGGAGTCGAGGTCGTGGACGTGGGTGGCATACTGGCAGGTGAGGGCGATGAAGGGCTGGTCGGCCGACGGGTCGGGGCGGAGGGAGCGAAGGCCTGCCTCCCTGGTCTCGGCGATCAGCTGGGCAGCGGTGGCGCGGTCGGGGAAAACGCGCTCGCCGAGGACGCGCAGCCCGGCGCGGGCGGCGGCCTCGCGGGCCTCGGGGTGGTGGACGGCGAGGCCGTGGCGGGCGAGGATGTCGGCGGCGGTGGCGCAGATGCGGGCCAGGCCGTCGGGTGAGAGCAGGCGCGGCCGGCGCAGCGGCAGGGCGTCGTGTGCCATGGTACTCCCCAGAAGCATCCCCGGCGCCGGCGCGGTGTACGCCGGAGCGACACCGGCCGGCTCGGGCGGCGATTTTGCGGGTTTCTGTGACAAGGCGGCTGGTCCCTTGCGAGAAGCGACCCCGTGGCGCGGGGGAGCACGGGAGGAGGACATGGCGACGAAGGTGCTGGTGCTCTACTACAGCATGACCGGCAACGTGTACCGGATGGCGCAGTTGGTGGCGGAGGGGGCGCGGGAGGCCGGCGCGGAGGTGGATGTGAAGACGGTGCCGGAGCTGATGCCCAAGGAGCTGATCGAGGGGAACGAGACGATCAAGCGGGCCAAGGAGGAGCAGAAGGGGGTGCCGGTGGCGAAGCCGGAGGAGCTGGCGGACTACGACGGGATCATCGTGGGGACCCCGACCCGCTTCGGGAACATGGCGGCGCAGATGCGCAACTTCTGGGATCAGACGGGGGCGCTGTGGGTGAAGGGGGCGCTGGTGGGCAAGCCGGCGGGGGCGTTCTGCTCCACGACGAGCATGCACGGGGGGCAGGAGACGACGCTGGTCTCGATGATGCTCAACTTCTTGCACCACGGGATGATCATCGTCGGGGTGCCGTACACGGTAGCGGAGCTCAACAACACCGACGCCGGGGGGACGCCCTATGGCCCCAGCCACACCTCGGGCCACCCGCCGACGCGGCCGGTGACTGAGGAGGAGGCGGCCATCTGCCGGGCGATGGGGCGGCTGGTCGCGGAGGTGGCGGGGAAGCTGGCGAAGTAGGGCGAAGCGCGCCGCCCCTCCGGGTAGGGCAGACGCCTTGTCTGTCCCGCGGCGTCTCTCCGCCCTCCTCCTACCTGCGGATCTCGATGGTCACGTCGCCGAACAGGCCGTAGGGCACGAGGTTGCGGCGCTCGACCCAGTGGTCGAGCGCGACGAAGGACCAGGGCGAGGTGAAGGCGGGGCGCTTCTCGGCGAGGTGGTTCGGGCCGAGCAGGTTGCGGGGGCTGCCGCCTAGCTCCAGCTCGAGCAGGTGGCTGCCGCGGCCCTGCAGGTGGCGGGTGATGTCCACCTCGTAGGGGGCCCAGCCCCGCACCCCGGCGAGCCGGCCGTTGACGTGGACGGCGACGCAGGCGGCGAAGTGGGGCCCGACCCGGAGCACGGCGCGCTCGCCCTCCTTCAGGCGAAGCCTCAGCCGCTGGCCGTAGAACAGGTTGCCTGCATAGTAGGGATACCCCTGGTCGCACCAGTCGCCGGCGCGGATCACCTCCGGCTCCGGGCCGATGGCGTCGCTGTCGCGGTCCACGCCGAAGTCGCCGATGAGGTAGCACTCCTCCAACTCGTACTCGGGCGCGTCCCGATACTCGCAGCGCAGCACCAGCGTGTTCTCGCCCCGCTTGAGGTGGTCG
>Ga0209102_1001258_pt1 | contig 13790 bp, 14 predicted proteins | sample ConPoolayeHmetaG_FD_185483 | JGI IMG/M metagenome (GOLD analysis project Ga0209102, IMG submission 185483) | Hot spring microbial mat communities from California, USA to study Microbial Dark Matter (Phase II) - Cone Pool mat layer H metaG... ... | reverse complement strand
TTCTTCGACCTGGAATATCAGGGAATGCCGGAGGCTGTAGTGCACATCGGACATCGACGAGGGACGAAGCCCCTCTTCAAAACCAGATTCCCCTTCCCCTTATCAAAGGGGAAGGGGATTAAGGGGATAGGGTTGTGGTCAAGTCTAATATCTGTCCGGTCTGCCTAGCCGATATTCCCGGAGAGTATATTGAAGAGGGAGACCTCAGGATATCGGATGAGGTTATAACCTGTCCGAACTGCGGGTTTACACTTCAAGGGGCTGTTGACGAGTGCCCTGAGCTTGAGGAAGTTGATAAAGAGAAAAGGATGGGGTTATCATACGAGGAGGTTTAGCTATGAAGTCCATCGAAGAATTGGAAGCAAAGGGGAAAGCTGCCAAAGCGGCTTCCCGCCGGTTAGCCTATCTCTCCACCGACGTCAAGAATAAGGCTTTGGTCAACATCGCTGATGACCTTTTAGCCAACAAGAATAAGATTCTGGCGGCCAATGCAGTTGATTACAAAGAGGCGAAGGCTTCCGGGATGAACGAGGCGATGCTTGACCGTTTGCTGCTTAATTCAGCCCGTCTTGAGGGTATCGCCCACGATGTGCTGGCAGTGGCCGCTCTCCCCGACCCGGTGGGTGAGGTGTTTGACATGCGCACCCTGCCCAATGGACTGCTACTCGGCAAAAAGAGGGTCCCATTCGGGGTAATCGCGGCTATCTATGAGAGCCGCCCCAACGTCACTATCGATATCTCCGTCCTCTGTTTGAAGTCAGGTAACGCTGTTATCCTCAGAGGTGGCAAAGAAGCGGTTCATTCTAACAGTGCTCTAGCGAGCATAGTTCAGGAGGCGGCTAGTAGGGCTGGGATGCCTGAGGGAGCAGTTCAGTTCGTCGAGGATACTGACCGGGCTCTGGTCGAGCACCTGCTCAGGATGAACGATGTTATTGACCTGGTTATCCCCCGCGGTGGAGCGGAACTGATAAAGTGGGTCAGAGAAAACGCCAGGATGCCGGTAATTGCTGGTGGCATCGGCGTTTGCCATACCTATATTGATAAAAGTGCCGATATAGCTAAGGCAGTGGCTATCGTCTATAATGCCAAGGTGCAGAAACCTTCGGTCTGTAACGCTCTGGACTGCATCTTGGTTCATAAAGATATTGCCGAACAGTGCCTGCCGGCAGTGGCTGCGGAGCTGAACAGAGCTAAAGTGGAGTTGCACTGCGATGAACGAGCCCTGTCCATTCTGAAACCTAACCCATCCCTGAAACTTGTACCCGCCGTAGTTGAGGACTGGGGCAGGGAGTTTCTGGCACTAGTGGCAGCAGTCAAGGTAGTAGACTCTCTGGATGAAGCGATGGAGCATATTGCCCGTTATGGTTCAGGGGCTGACGAGGCTATTGTCACCGAGGACTACACTGCTGCCACCCGCTTCCTCAATGAAGTGGATGCTGCCTGTGTCTATGTTAATGCCAGCACCCGCTTCACTGATGGAGGCCAGTTTGGTCTGGGAGCGGAGGTAGCCATCAGTACCCAGAAAATGCACGCCCGTGGTCCTATGGGACTGAAGGAGCTAACCAGCTATAAGTGGATTATCTTCGGCAACGGGCAGGTAAGACCTTAAGGACAGTTAATAAATTCTTATTTTGCCCCGGCTGCCTCTAGGGCTGCCTGCTGGATTTGAAACAGTTCCCTGATCCCCTTTTCAGCTAGAGAAAGCAGGGCATCAACTGTCTCCTTGCTATAAGGCTTACCTTCAGCCGTGCCCTGTATTTCAACAAACTCACCCCGGCTGGTCATCACCACGTTAAAATCAACGCTGGCGATAGAGTCTTCCTCATAGCACAGGTCCAGAAGCTTATTGTTATGCACAATGCCAACACTGGTAGCTGCTATGGCACTCTTCAGGGGTATGGTTGATAATGCCCCCATATCTACAAGGGTTTTCATTGCCTGATACAGGGCAACATAGCTACCGGTAATGGCTGCTGTCCTGGTACCACCGTCTGCCTGAAGAACATCACAATCTACAATCAGAGTTCTCTCACCTAGCGCCGAGAGGTCGGTTACCGCCCGCAGCGAGCGCCCGATGAGGCGCTGTATTTCCTGATTCCTGCCGATGACCCTGCCTAATGATGCCTCACGAGGACTACGGGTGACTGTAGCCCTGGGTAACATGGAGTATTCAGCCGTAATCCAGCCACCACCTCCCTCTTTAAGGAAAGCCGGCACTCGCTCCTCCACACTAACTGAGCACAGTACTCGGGTCTTTCCCAGCTCAATCAGTGCCGAGCCTTCGGCAAAGCTCTGGTATCCAGGTATTATCTGCACTGGACGTAACTCGTCCCAGGCACGACCATCAGCCCTCTTCACTTAAAACCTTCCCGCCTAACTTCTGAGATATATGCCTCAGTATATCATTGATAGTCAATAGGGGCAATGGAATCGGGGAAAGGGAGGAGATAATTACAAAAGAGGGGTTAAAGCCCCTCTTTAACTCCCCCTAATTATTTCAAGCTCAGCAGGTATTCTTTTAGCCAGCTTAAAGCTGCCTCAGTGGCGTCCTGCTTGTTTTTCTCGCGGTCATGCCCCAAAATGTGTTTCTGGCTGTAAGTTAAATTCTGGTGTGATAGACCCAGGTAGAACAGCCCCACTGGCTTCCCCGGAGTAGCCCCCCCGGGCCCAGCAATACCAGTATCAGCCAGACAGATATCTACGGCTAGAATTTTTCTACCGCCCTGTGCCATCTCTTCAGCCACCTGCGGGCTCACCGCACCATAACGGCGGATAGTTTCTTTTTTGACTCCCACCACCTTAATCTTGGTTTCATTGCTATAAGCAGTGACCGACCCTTTATAGTAGTCCGAGCTGCCCGGGACATTGGTGATGCGGTGAGAAATTAACCCGCCGGTAGCTGACTCAACCACCCCCAGAGTCAGTCCCTTCTGACGAAGCAAATTGCCTATATCCTGCTCCAAGCCACCCATAACCTTATATACGCTTAAATTAAATGTGTGCTGGTTATATTGATTATAGAGCAGTTTGTGAGTAAAATAAAACCAAATCTGGTAAAGGAGAGCAGTCCAATGGCAATATTAGCCTGGGTTTTTGGTATCCTTGGTGGGCTATGCGCGGTAATGGGCATTATCACAGCGGCAGAGGCAGTGCCATTGCTTGCCGAACTTCCCGAAGCGTTTAACGAAATGTTCTGGCTGGCGTTGGGGGGAGTCTTGCTTCTAGCCTGCATCGCCTTTTCTATTTCTCGCACTGAGTACGAATAGTGAAGTCCGTTGTACCATGCTCCAATCACCGGGACTGTTTGCGTCGGCGACGCCAGTACATAACGCCGTAGACGATGCCACCAACAACTATCCAGACAGGACTGAAAATACCAATCCAGATGAATACGTTGGCTAGCACACGACCAAAGGTGACCAGGCCATTCCAGGCTCCACCAACGATGCTGCCGGCGCTCCAGCCAGGAAGGACGGTAATATAATCAATTCTGGTCTCGGTATCCCTGTTGCCCTTGTCATCACTCACCGTCAGGGAGACAGTATAGCTTCCATCAGCCTTATAGGCATGAGTGGGATTCTCGCTGGTGCTGGTGGTACCGTCACCGAAGTCCCACTCGTAGCTGTAGGGTGTGAAACCTCCGCTGACCTGAGACCAGAACCTCACCGCCTCCCATTCTTTTACCGTTGCCTTATTAGCATATAATTTAACATCAAGTTTGGACTGCTCCAGGCTTATTTCAATGAGGGAGGTCTCCGAGGTTCGCTCCAGATATTGCATACGTGCCTTGGTCCGGTCAATTTCATCCCTGACGTTAGATAGTTCACGCTGAACAGCCAGAATATCCTCAACCGTTTCCGCCTTCTCCATTATCCTGAGTAACTGGGCTTCGGTTGCTTCAAGATTCCCTAGCTTAGCCTCCAGGTCAACATACTCCTCGGTTACGTCCTTGCTTGACGAGGTCTCGGAGATTACATCAACTGCCAGCTCCCTCAGCGTCCCCATCGCGGCATCAAAATGCTCAGCCGGCACACGAATGGAAATGTGTCCCACCAGCCTCTCCCCTTCCTTCCACATACTGGAAGAAACCACATATCCCTCAAAGCCTTCAGCCATACTGGTAATCTGGTCTATGGCACTAGCAACATCCTCTACTACCAGCGACATATTCCCGGTGCGGACGATCATCCGCTCGGTAGCCCACTGCTCGGCGGCACTTAATCCCAGAGATTCACCTGCAATGGCGACCTTGGAAGTCGGCACTCCTTTCTCTTCTATTGACCGCTCTTGTATTTCCGGTCTTGGTACGCCTATCTCTTCTTCAGCTTTCTCCACGCCCGGAGTTCGAGCACAGGAAACAGTCACCAGCAGAGTCACCAGCCACAGCCCGATTATCCCCGTTAACCTTTTCATTAACAGCCTCCTGCTTATGGCTCAACTTTATTTACTATACACTATAACGCTAATGAGGCAAAAAAGATAGTTTTTTGGTAACCCACCTGACCCCCTCTCCTTCTTAAGGAAAAGGGCGCAGGGTAATAGGTTACTAGATACCTAGACGTTTTCGTTTTGATATGTCCCTTGGTAGCCTTCTGTTTTCCCGCTCAGGCGGAAGAAAACAAGCTGCACGATTCTGGCATTCTTCTGCAAACGGAACCCTTGGGGGTTGTAGACCACCATCAGAGACTGGGAACGACCGGAGTAGCCAGCATCCCATACTGCGGTGCCGATGGTGACACCACAACGGAGCAGGCTTGACCTGGGTCTGGCTAATGCCATAACATTGTTAGGTAGGTGGACAATCTCATTGTAGGTGATAATATAGGCACCGGGCGCCAGGTCAATAAAGCCCAGCCCATCAAATACTAAGGGAGCAAGCTTAGAGACGAGCCTCTGGCTGTCATCTCGAGCTATCCTGCCCGGTGTTTGGAGCAGGACTAGTTCACGGAGTGTCAGGTCAAAACCATTGGGTTGCAGTTGTGCCTTAAGGTCGATATAGCCTTCTATCAGAGGAGGCTCTTTTGCCAGTAAGCGGTGAATGTCCGGCTTGGATAAAACGGCTGACATTTCAGCTCAAGTATAGCACTTTCAGTGCGCAAAGGGATATATAAACAAGGGGATACGGTTGACAAATCCTTCCTATAAGCTTTTAGTCGTGGATATAGATGGCACGCTCTTAAATAAGAATGGAGCGGTCTCACCCGAGGACAAAAAGGCGCTGTCCCAAGCTCGCAGTCTGGGTATTCAGGTCTCCCTGTCCACTGGACGGGTAGTTAACGCCTGCTTAGAAATTCTCCGCCAGCTTTCGCTGGATGGATACCATATCTTCTTTGACGGTGCTCTGGTATATAACCCGGCAGAAGTTCAAGAAGTCTATGTTGAGCCAATCAGTGAAGAGCTAGTCCGGCAGATGGTTGACTTTGCTCGCAGGAATGAAATAAACCTGGAGCTCTTTTCAACGAACCACTTTTTTATTGAGCGGGAGACGTGGGTTACTGACATTCGTCGCCGGTTTTTTGGTCTTGAGCCAACAATCGTGGACTTCGCCAGGCTCCGGCAGGATGAGAAGATTATTAAGGGCGGACTGGTAGTCTCCTCGGAGGAAGAGAAGGCCAGGGCTAACGATTTGTGCCTTCATTTCAAGAATCGCCTTAATTTCTCTTTGACCAGAACGCCGGCTTATCCTGATATTGATTTTTACAATGTGGTTGCCGCTGATGTATCCAAGGGGAAAGCCCTGGCCGCTTTAGCTTCTTTCCTGGGGATACCTCTGACTGAGGTTATGGCGATAGGCGATGGGGCGAACGACATCCCGCTCCTTGCCTCAGCCGGTCTGGCGGTGGCTATGGGCAATGCTCCTGAAGAGTTAAAGGCAGTAGCCGACGACGTTACTCTCGATGTCGACCATAGCGGTGTCGCTGCAGCTATCAATAGATTCTTGTTGTAACCCATTATGGAGGGGTATCGTTTGGTAATGGGATTGAAAAGGGCTCCGTCATTGGCTAATTATCTCCGAAACAGGCGTTGCCACCACGGTAGTCCATTACTAAATCCCCTCACCACGAAGGAGTGCTCACACTTGCCACATCGCCAGGTCCGGTACTGCTTATTGTAGTAAGTCTCGGAGCTTCCGCAACGGGGGCAGGAAGTTCTTATTCTTCTGGCTGTCTCTTTATCAAGCCGCTTCCAGTAATCGTCATGCCAGCCGGGACGAGTGGGCATTGCAGCCTCCCTTTCTTAAACATGCAGTTCTATGATATCGCCGTCCTCAAGGACATGGTCTCGCTTGACCATAATACCATCGTGTTTCCCCGAGCCCCACACCCGGGCGTACTTCATTCTGGCGAGGAACGACTTGTGGATTTCTGCGGCGGCATCCGCCAGCGTGCTTCCCCGTTTTAGCACTATAGGGTCATTAAGGTCTGGTTTTTGCCCCGGAGCCTTCGTGTATACCCGTATAACATCAAGCATTTGAAAGATTTTGAGTTTCAACTCTTCCAGACCGGTTCCCTTTTTGGCTGAGATAGCCACGACCGGTAGTTGGTCTTGATATTTATCTTTTAAAGCTGGGTAGTTCTGGCTGGCTTCAGGCTGGTCTACCTTGTTGCCGACAATCAGCGCCTTCTTGAGCTGCCACAGACTGCTTTGCTCACCAGCCTGCCGGGAACCAATCCCTATTCTCATCTTCCCCAGCTCGGTGGTGATTGTTTCCATCTGAGCCAGTGGCTCACTGCCTAAATCAACCATCACCAGCAGGGCATCAGCTTTCCTGAGCAGGTGTGGTAGCCAGAACTCGATTGACTGGGGAGCTAGAGGGGGAGTATCAACCAACTGTATTTTTACATTCTCAAATTCCATCATTCCCGGGGTGGCAGTGCGGGTGGTGAAGGGGTAGTCAGCGACCGCAGGCGAGGCGTTAGTCAGGACACTGACCAGTTGGGATTTACCAGCATTGGGCAGACCGATAACAGCTATCTGGGCAGCACCCTCTTTGGGAATCGTCCGGGAGGTACGGTGGGTGACCGCCTTCTTACTTAAACTCTGGGTGAGCTTGGCAATTTTAGCTCTCAATTCAGCCTTAAGGTGGTCGGTGCCCTTATGCTTGGGCATAATCGCCAGCATCTCTTCGAGGGCAGCTATCTTCTCTTCGGCAGTCTTAGCTTCCCTGAATACCTTTTCGGCTTCAAAGTATTGTGGCGGTAAGTTAGCTGGCATTTTTTACCCTGGTTATTATTATACTCTAAAGAGTTTGAGCTATTGACGCCGGCTGACCGCTCAACTTAAAAACGTGTGTTGCTGCCGTTTAGCGGGATGCCGCTGGGACTGGTCGCTCTGGCAGTTATCTTATGGTATCTTGGTTAACCCTTGGATAAGGCGATTTTGGTTCGGCTTCCCTCAGACAAGCTGGAGTAATCAAAGAAGAGGCGACGTAAATTAATCTCAGTTGCCAAACTTGGCTAGGGTAAATCTTCTCAGGCGTAGTGAGTTGGATACCACAGTAATGGAGCTGGCAGCCATGGCGGCGGCAGCCAGGACGGGATTCAGGAAACCGTAGTTGCCAAAGATAAAGTGTAGCCCTGAGGGGACACCGCTATTCCCGAAGACAAGGTACAGCGCCCCCGCTGCTACAGGGATAAGGGCAGTATTGTAGGCAAAAGCCCAGAAGAGGTTCTGCTTAATAGTCCTCATCGTGCGCCTGCTCAGGGATATAGCGTTTAAGATGCCACGTAAATCGCCGCTAATCAGGGTAATGTCGCCAGTCTGCATCGCCACATCGGTGCCAGTGCCAATGGCGATGCCTACATCCGCCTGAGCCAGGGCTGGGGCATCGTTTATCCCGTCTCCGACCATAGCGACTACCTTCCCCTCTTCCTGCAGCTTCCTGATCTCCCGCGCCTTGTGCTCTGGCAGCACCTCAGCCAGGACACGGTCAATGCCTGCCTCCCGGGCAATAGCCTCAGCGGTACGCCGGTTGTCCCCGGTGAGCATTACCACCTCGATACCCATCTTATGCAGACCCGCCACCGCTTCCCTGGCGTTGGGCTTGAGGGCATCAGCCAGAGCAATGACACCCTCTACTCGGCTATCTAAGCTGAGGAACATCACCGTCTTACCCTGTTCCCAGAGCCGCTCAGCCTCTTTCTCCAGTCCATTCAGGGAAAAGCCTTTTTCTTTCATTAGCTTGAGGTTACCCAGAACGAGCTTTTTGCCTTCAACCAGGGCCTCAACACCGTGCCCCGGGACAGCATTAAAATTTAAGGCAGGAGATAATTCCAAGCCCCTTTCCAGAGCTGCCCTGACGATAGCTTCGCCGAGTGGATGCTCTGAGTTGTGTTCGGCAGAGGCTGCCAGCCGTAGAACCTCTTCTTGAGATGAAGACAGGGCAATAATATCGGTTACCTTTGGTTCACCCTGTGTTAGAGTGCCCGTCTTATCCAGCAACACACTCTTAATCTGGTGACACCTCTCCAGTGTCTCGGCATTTCTGATAAGAACACCGTGCTCGGCTCCCCTACCCGTGCCCACGATAATAGCCGTTGGCGTCGCCAGACCCAGAGCACAGGGGCAGGCGACGATGAGCACCGCAACAAAGTTGAGGAGGGCAAAGGTAAGAGCCGGAGGCGGACCGAGGAAGAACCAGACGATGAAAGTAATAATAGCGATGCCAACTACCGTCGGCACAAAGTAGCTGGCAATAACGTCAGCCAGGCGCTGAATAGGAGCCTTGCTCCCCTGAGCTTCCTCCACCAGACGGACAATCCGGGCTAAAGTAGTATCCTTTCCTACTCTGGTCGCCTCAAATTGAAAGCTGCCTGTTTTGTTAATAGTAGCACCAATAACCTCATCACCAGCTTTTTTCTCTACCGGAAGACTCTCGCCGGTAACCACCGACTCGTCAATAGTTGAATACCCCCGACGGATAACACCATCTACCGGCACCCGCTCTCCCGGTCGCACCAGAATGAGGTCACCAACCTGGACATCTTCGATGGAAATCTCCCTTTCTTCGCCGTCACGAATGACCAGGGCAGTCTTGGGGTTCATACCGATGAGCTTCTTTATTGCTTCCGATGCCTGTCCTCTGGCCCGCGCTTCCAGGAAGCGACCAAGCAGTATCAAGGTGATAATCACTGCTGAGGTGTCAAAGTAAAGACCGGGCTTCATTCCAGCAGCAGCAAAAAGACTAGGAAAGAGAACAGCTACCACGCTATAAAAGTAGGCGGCTGAGGTGCCCACCGCCACCAGCGTATTCATATCAGTGGTCTTGTGCCGTAACGCACTCCAGGCACCCCGATAAAACCGCCAGCCCGCCCAGAACTGCACTGGCGTGGCCAGTGCCCAGAGTAAATATTCTTTCCCGGCGAATGAGGGAGTCCACATTAAAGCCATGATTATTGCGGCAAGAATAGCGGAAACGATAAACCTGTTCCTGATGCCTCGCAGTTCCCGCCGAGATGCGCTGGTCACATCCTCTGGTGTCTCAGCTTCCGAGCCAAGTTCATAGCCAGCGTCTTTCACTGCCTGCTTGAGGTCAGCGATGCTCGTCCCCTCCGTGTACTCTACGGTCGCTTTCTCTGAGGCTAGATTAACATTGACCGAAACTACGCCGGGCACACTGAATAGGGCTTTCTCTACCCGGGCAACGCAACCAGCGCAGGTCATTCCCCTTACCGGAAAGATAGATTTCCTGTTCTTATTCGGTAAATTCAACCTTTACCTCTTTGACATCCCAGAGCGGTTCTATCTTCTCTATTATTTCTTCTTTTATTGCCGAAGCAAACTGGTGGTCTGGAGGCAAGTCGATAACTACCCGGACGGTGCCGTCCTTTACCTCAATATCTCTCACCACATTGGTACGTACCAGGTCTAGTCCTGCCATAGGGTTCATCACTTTCTTGAGCCGATTGCGCACTGTCTCTATCGTAGTGGGTTTTCTCTCCTTGACCAGTCCGTGGCGTTCTTCATAGTTTTCAATCGCTGAACGTAGACCCTCGATAGCCAGCACCGAGCAGTGGGCTTTTATTTTGGGGAGCCCTCCCAGTGCGTCAGCGGCTTCTTTCCAAGTAATCCTCTTGGCTTCCTCCAATGTCTTCCCCTTAGCCAGTTCGGTAATGATAGAACCAGTAGCAATATTTGAAGCGCAGCCGTAGGACTCAAACTTGGCGTCGGTGATTTTATTTGTCTCGGGGTCAACGTTTATATAGACGGCAACCATATCTCCGCAGGCTGGGCTGCCTTCTATTGCCTTGCCGTCGGGGTTCTCAATCTTGCCCACATTTCGGGGATGGCGGAAGTGTTCCAGTACCGTTTCAGTATATGGAAATCTCATCTTTAGTCCTCCTTTTTTGCGTTTTCTTTGCCCAAGGGGCTGATTCTTCTCAGCTCTGGCACCACCTCAGCCAGCGTCTCAACCACGGCGTCAGCATCCTCCATAGTGTTATATCGCCCGAAGGTAAAACGAATCGACCCGTGAGCCCTTTCATGGTCGCCGCCTATGCCAAAGATAACATGACTGCCCTCCAGAGAGCGGCTGAAACAGGCTGAACCGGTGCTTACGGCAAAACCGTGCATATCCAGGTGCAGGGTGATGGATTCACCTTCAATGAAGTGGAATGAGACGTTGGCATTTTGCGGGAGCCTCTTCCAGCGGTGACCATTAAGAACGGTATCCGGTATCTCGCCGAGTATCCGGTCGATAACACGGTCGCGCATGGCTTGCAAGCGCTTCGTTTCCTGAGGGGTAACCAGTTCTACCGCCTTAGCAAATCCCACGGCACCGGGTATGTCTTCCAGCCCAGCCCGAAGGTCAAACTCCTGAAACCCCCCGTCCACCCACTTGGCTATTTTCGTGCCCTGGCGAACATACAAGCCTCCCGTACCCTTTGGCCCGTGGATGGTATGGGCAGAGACGGTGATTAAGTCGACAGGAATCTTCTTCACATCGAGGGGGACTCTGGTGAAGGTATGCGTGGCATCGGTGTGGAAAAGCACCCCTTTCTCACGACAGATGCGACCAATGTTTTCGATGTCCTGAATGGTGCCAATCTCCTGATTGGCGTGCTGGATGGAGACCAGGATGGTTTCGTTCGTGATGGAATCTACGAGCTTATCAAGGTCCACAAAGCCATCACCGTCCACATCCAGATAGGTCACCTTAAAGCCCTGCTTCTCAAGGGCTCTGGCACTGTAGAGCACCGGAAAATCCTCTATTTTTGACACAATCAGGTGTTTCCCTTTCTTGCCGCCGAGAGCCAGCGCCACCCCCTTCAGAGCAATGTTGGAAGATTCGGTACTACCGGCAGTGAAAATGAACTCCCCGGGTGCCGCTCCCAGAGCCGCCGCCAGAGCCGCCCTAGCCCTATCCAAGGCTTCTCGAGCTTCAATACCCTGAGAGTAAGCAAACTCTGAAGTAGCCACGGCATACGTGTCAAAGAAGTACGGCTTCATTGCCTCCAGTACCCGCTCATCCAAGCGGGTGGCGGCTGAATTGTCCAGATATACCTGTCGTCTCGCTAACATATCTGCCTCCTGTTATATAAACAGGGTGATGCTGGATTCTTTAGCCTCATTGATATAGGTGCCCACGGCACCGTAATCTGATATCAAATCATCACGCAGGTCTTCTTTCTTGATCCCCATTATCTCCATGGTCATATCGCAGGCAATGATTTTACCCCCAAGCTCCTTGAAGTCCTGAAGTAGCTTCTCCAGCGAAGCGACGCCAGCCTTCTCCATCCTCCGCTTCACCATCCACTTGCCGAGGCCAAGCATGTTCATCTTGGATAGAGGCCCCTTGTCCAGGCCCCCTTTCTTGAGGCGCTGGAGCCCCCAGAAGGTAAAATAAAGGGACACTTCCATTCCCATTGCCAGCGCTCCATTAGCTATGATAAGAGCGCTGTAGACCTTGTCCATGTCACCGCTATGAACTATTATGGTAGCTTTATTAGCCATAGCTACTCCTTTTACCTCCGTATCCTTATTTTCCAGACCCCGTCCTTCTCCTGAATGTCAATAAGTTCCAGCCCCAGAGCCTTGACCGCCATTGGTATCTCTTTCTTGGAAGAAGGGTGTGTTCCCACAACCTCGACAATGTCACCCTCCTTGGCTTTCCTTAAAGCTTTGCGGGTCTCAACCAGAGGGACGGGACAGGTCTCACCAGTACAGTCCACCTTTATCTCGGCCATTTTCCATCGCCTCCATATCAAACACTTTATCTTTTGAGATAATTATAGGTCGAGGGGCAAACGAATGTATATGATTTTTATCATGTTCTAACCAAATCGAGAACCGCCGCCTTTGCCCTTCAAAACGTTACAGGAAGCCAGCAATAGCGAAGTCATAAAATGCGGAGGAAAAAGTTACAAAACTACGACAGACGGTTCCCGAACACCTGTTTGAGAGGAAGGGTCTAAAGGTCATCAGCATTTCACCAGTACTTTGGCATACTGCATCGTATTATGGGCATCGAATGCCTCTTGGAACCTCTCAAGCGGGTAGACCGGACCAAGCAGTGACTTAAGGTCCAGTTTGGGCAATATATCGACAGCCCTCGGAAACAAATGCGATTGTCCAAAAACCGTCTGTATTCCAGCTTCCTTAAAATAGAGTTTGTCGATATCTATCGTGAGTTTGTAGTGGCTGGGATAGATTCCAAAGAGCACTATCCTGCCACACCTGGCCACGATGTCTATACAAGGGAGGATTGCCGCAGGGTCGCCTGAAGCTTCTATCACCCGGTCGAAGCCACGATTCTCTGTAATCCTCATAGCTTCGGCTACGAAGTCCTGGCTTCTCGGGTCGATTACATAATCAGCGCCGAGTTTCAGCGCCAGTTTCCTCTTGGCTTCGACCGGCTCGCTGACGGTGAGTTTCGTTCCTCCCTGTAATCTGGCAAGCTGCAAGATAATAAGACCACAGCTGCCAGCTCCCGAAATCAGTACGCTTTCTCCTATCTTGAACGGCGCCAGGTCGATCGCAGCCATTGAAGCGCCCACGACCTCGGTAAGCGACGCTTCTTCCAGGGAAATAGAGTCCGGTATTTTCCAGACCTGCCTCTGATGGACAACAGCGTATTCCGCCATCAGGGAGTCAAGGTATCCGTAGCCGGGAGTGTGGCAGAAGGTCTCGTGCCCATGCATGCATTCAAAACACGACCCACAGTAGCGGAGCTGGTCCAGGGCAACCCTGTCACCGACTTTGAGCCCGCGAGCCGTCACACCCTTGTCCACTTCTATGATGGTGCCGGACGCCTGGTAACCTACATGGTAGGGTAATGGGAAGGGAATCGCCCCAGAGATGGCAAATGGGTCCGCTCCGCCTACCCCACAATAGGCAATTTTGACCTTGACCTCTTCAGGACCTACCTCTCTGAGAGGCACATCCTTGAGTATGGCTTTCCCGTATTCTTCAACTACCACTGCCTTCATTCCAAATTCTCCTTTCATTTTTACTGCTCAGGACAAATTCCGTTGAGAGGATTTGACCCTCTCCTGATAAGTTATACCATATCCGTTCAGACTGTCCAAAAAGTAACCACGGAATTCGGAAGTATTTATCTTGATGTCCAACATCTAGTCAACCTTCTTTTTCAGTGTAATCACCTACTTTTTTGCTGATTACTTTTTAGTCTTGTCCTGGAAATTTGTGAATAACCTAGCAAATATGTTAGGAATTTTTGAAAATTAGACTGTCTACAGCTATCTAATTTTTCAAAATTGGACTCTTGGGAACTCGTTTAGCGGATAGGTAACCGACTTTACCATCCGGTTCTCCCACCAGATTCGCACCTC
>Ga0209102_1001257_pt1 | contig 13791 bp, 9 predicted proteins | sample ConPoolayeHmetaG_FD_185483 | JGI IMG/M metagenome (GOLD analysis project Ga0209102, IMG submission 185483) | Hot spring microbial mat communities from California, USA to study Microbial Dark Matter (Phase II) - Cone Pool mat layer H metaG... ... | reverse complement strand
CAGCACCGGCGAAGTCTTTTCGCTTAGCTCTCAAAGGAACTCTTGATGGTCAGGACTCTCTCGCCGAAATCGGCTTTCACTGGCCCGGTAATCAACTGAGAATAGAATTTGTGCAATTCAAATAAAGAGGGCGCTGAATTCGGGACGTCATCTCGAATGCCGGAAAAGGCTGAAAATCAGGCGGATGTCTCCTTCTGGCCAGGAGAAGCTCTTCCCTCATCCACTCGCCCCCATCCTCAAGGCGCTTGGCGTGACACGATGGAAATAATCTGCGAGAGCGGCAGGAGAACATAAGCAGCTGCTCCGCATGGCAGTTCGTGCAGCGGATGCGGGCAAACCCGAAGCCGTGGGTTGCGGCAGAACAAATAGCGCTCTACGACCTCGTTGATGATGTCCCGAAAGAACCCCTATACTTTATCGAAGCGATTCTCATATTCGGCCAGGAACCTGTCAAAGTAATGGAATAACAACCCCGTAGAGAACTGTCCGTTCGAGATGTCGAGGCCGATAAATGCCCGCCACAGCCAGGAGCTATGAATCAAGAAACGGGCCAAAGTCATGATTGGCTCACCTCTGCCTGAGACGACGGCTGAAGACCCCGCTGAGGAGCAGGGCCGGGTCGGTAAGATGTCAACGGCTGTAGACACTGGTCGCAGGAACATGGAAACAACAGAAGACACTGCTTTTCCCAGGAGAAGGGCATGAAGGTGCTCAAGGGCTAGTCTTGCCAGAGAGAGGCCAAGATGGCGGGGAAACAACAGAAGCCAAGGCCCACTTTCCCTTTCTGGGCTCTCCTCCTCCACGATGATGAAGGGATGCTCATCGGGTTGTGCCTTTCGCACCTTGCCCCTGTGGGCGTTCCCTTAGAAGCCGTAGTTTCTCACAGTGACGGCTTTGGTTTAAAAAAGCCGTCGGGGGAGCCAAGTGAGTATGTCCCTTTGGTCGCAGAGCGAAGCCTGAGAAGGAGAGGCAGTGAGGGAAGCGAGCGTTGAAAGGAAGAAGTCACTTCCCACTCCAAGGAGACCTGCCCCTTGTCGGAGAAAGGGGAGACGACCCGGGGGATGAACTCCAGGTAGTCTATCCGCTCCACATCTTCTGGCTTTTCGCCATACCGGTAGCCGACTTTCCCCTCTTATTCATCAAGAGAGAGGCGTTCCGGGGACAAAACCGGCCGGATCATGTATTTTCCCCCCGCTCGGCCTCTTGGAGAGTTTTCGCCCTGACCTTGCTGTGGACCGAAAAGCCTGTGTGCCGGCAGCCCATGATCTTCCCTATCAGCGCTTCTGAGATGACCTTCTCCCTTAAAAAAAGAGCGAAGAACTCGCACAGCAGGCTATCCTGGTAGGAAGCAAGGTGATGGAACCTTCCTTAAAGGTCTTCGCCTTCCTCAGTCACTAGAAAATGGAAGTGGACGTGCAATTGATGTTCTGTCCAAACGTCTGGATGGAGGCCAGGACGAAGCTCTGTGCCGGCTATGGCATGGAAGTATTTGAGGAGGTCCTGGAAAGCCGGGCGGGCAAGTTCTATGCTGATGTAGCGTGTGGGCAGCCGCCGAGAGCCAGATGCCAGCGTTTTATTTCTTTTCTTCTCCACTTGTCGTGACGAAAGGCCCAGCATGCCTGGCACCACGGCTCTCCGTTTTCTATAGAATGCGTATAGGTTGGGTTCAGCCGCACGCGGAGCGTGTCGGCTGCAACCTGTTGTTAACCCACCCGCCTTGGAGTACTTCGAGTTACTGGAATTCCAAGAGCAACAATTCCAGATAGCGCATCACTGGCCCTCGTTGGAGATATTGATGGGCGAATTGGTTTCTATAGCTTCTCAGGCACCCATAACAACTCGTGTTTTCACGGCAGCCACAATTACCGCTGACTCTTTTCTGCGCAGTCTCCAAGCAAGCCTTAAGCACTTCTTCTTCCTCAAGACGAGCGACAAGTCCTGCCCCTCCAGGTACGTTGTCGTAGAGGATGATCGGAGGCAGAGGGTACTGCTCGCCGTGGGCTACCGTCGCGCTTAGGTCAGTTGAGGGCATTTCTAAGACCTCTGCAGCCCCCTCAACCAGAGCGTAGGCAAGTGAGTATGCAAACCAAACAGCTTCAATATCGCCATCAGGTTTTGGGTGAAACTGGAGTTGCAGCATATCGGTCACAAACTCATGTCCCAGAGAGACTGGTTTTTCAAGTGTCCGGTGACAATCCTCGCCATAGGGCGTCTTATGGTGCGTTTCGCGTTTCCTGAACCCTGCACTGCATTCGCTGCAGATATAGAATCCCTCTCCACGTCGGCCCTCACACAACACGACCATCAAACCTGGAGAGGCTTTCCGCATAGTGATTATCGGAGAGTTTGGAGGTATAGTGATGATGCCAGGGTCGGGGCCGAGTGGGCCCGCAAAATAGGGACGCGTTGTAAATACTCTCTCAGGGCGAGATTTTGGCTCCTTTGGCTTATCGCGACCAGTGATGAACCCAAAACGGGGAATAACGTATTCGAACACCGTCAACCGGTCACCACATGGGGTCTCGGGTTCGGGTTGCCCTCGCTCCCACTGAAAGAATACGTTGTGCCGTGCACATCGTTTGTAAAATTTCCGTGGCCACTCCTTCTCGGCCACTTTCTTGAGCCCATAGGAAGTCCACACCTTCTTATTGGCAACCAGCTTACTCGTGGGGGCAAACTCGGAGATTGCAATGCTAAGGTCTCTTTGGAGCAGGACTTCAAATGCTTCTTGGTTTTGTTGCGTTCTTTGGGTATCCATTTCAACAACATCCACTGGGAACCCATACTTGGGAATTATTGCTTTACGTGAGAGGAAGGAAAGGACATCTTCGCCAGCGATAGTGTTGGCTCTCTTCTGAGCCCATTCAGCCATTCTGTAATCCCTCTTCCCCCGAGCTTCCTCTTCAAGTTTTATCACACACCTATAATCGCTGGAGATTTCGGCTTCGGCAAGAGAGAATCTACTTTCTTCTTCCACAATGGTACCGCCGATGTCTTTGGCAATCTTTCCAGAAATTCTTTCAACCCACTGTCCACTGTCCAATCCAACTCTAGGGGACATTTCCCTTGGAACAATAGCGCGCAGAGATTCTTCCAGTTCAGCCTGGTGCTCATGGAGAAAGGCTTTGAAATCGGCCACACCGGATGGATACTCCAAGTCTTGGAATAGCTTCTCCACAGTCTTGAACCTTTCAGGGAAGGCTCGGAAAAAGCGTGATAGAGCCACTGCCGCAATATGGCGAGAGATAATCTTCTCGTTTTGGAGACTCAGTACGGGGGGACGAACCTTCCCGCTGAGCATCCGCTGAGGTTCAAAGAAGTGGTAAAGGTCGTGTGGCGCGCGGCGACAGTATGTGATAGCAAATCCGGGGTATCCGCTTCGGCGCCCAGCCCGCCCTACTCGCTGAGCGTAATTGAACGCTTCTGGAGGAACGTTGCGAAGGAAGATGGTATCGAGGTCACCCAGGTCCACGCCCAGTTCAAAGGTCGTCGAGCAACTCAGGACATGGATGTTGCCCTTCCTGAATTCCCTTTGAAACTCCCGGGCCTTTTCTTTGTCAAGTTGCGCTGTGTGCTCTTCAACGCGCAGGGAACCTGGCATATCGTCCTCGTAGAGGAGGCGGTAGTGGTTGGGCTCTAAGTCACTCACTTTTACTGGCTTGAGCGTGCCGGCGCAACGATGCCTTGAACAGACCCCGCGAACAGAGATCGCCTGAACACGGCCACAGGTGTCACACTGGAAGATCGTGTCTTCATTCCTGATGAGGCGGAGTCTCCACCAGTCAGGATTCAGTCTCCGTTCGTCATCCACAGGGATCAGCAAACGGTCGCAGGACGAAGGGGCATCTTCATCACATTGTCTCAAAGCATCCCATATGGCTCTCAAGGCCATTACTGCCTGCTCAAGGGCCTCTTGCTCTGACAGGCCATCATTCATCCTCATAAGAAGTTTGGCCAGGAAACGAGCCCGTTTCCCTGTCTTGCCATCCCAGCTTTGGACAGCCCAGTTCTTCACGCCCTTTGGTCGCCGAGGGGGGCTAATTCGGATGCGCATTTGCGATGCCTGCAAGCCAAGGTCATTCCAATTCAAAGATACGCTGTTCTCGGCTCGAAGTTCGACGGCCCTGTCGGCCCTCATGCTATCAAGGAGAATGGATACCAGGTCGAGTGCCTCTTGTTCGGTTAGCGAGCAAGGGGGATTCTTGAGGACTTCTGGGGTCTTGAACCAATCAGGCCATTTGATACACCATCTAAGCAGGCCAACCCCCTCGAGGGAGATCCTCGGCTCGTCCGTAAGGAACTCGCGATAGAGACAAAGCCATGCATCACGACGTAGCTCAAGGTCACCTGTGGCCGGCGGGAAGACCTTTCTCTCGCGGAAAAGGGCGCGCAGCCCTGTTGAAAGTTCTCGTAAGGACAAGCCTTCTGACGCATGGGGATTCAGCTGTTGGACAACCTTCAGAATCAAGTTGCGGCTCAGAATGTCTTTATACGAGTCTTCGAGATACCAAGCAAAAAATGCGGCTTCCTGGCGTCCGTCGGCAAAGGCAAGTACCTTCTTTCGTTTCTCTGGAAGGGTTTGGTAGAGAGTCGTGGCTATCACAGCGTGGGGGCCTTCTGTGCCATGTACTACTTCCCGTACGGGGTCGCGACCAGCGGCGTTGTACCCGCAGGCACCGCATTTCGCCATTTGGTCTGCCCTATCTTCATCCGGTGGGGATTCTTCCTTGACTACCCAGATTAAGTTATCATGCCCACACTGCGGTTTGCCTCGCCGCATTTCACCACACCGCACACAAAGTTGAAATACCTGCTTGTTACTGGCCCCGCCACTCTCGCCTTCTTCATCTTCCTCTTTGCTGTTCTCAATAGGCCGAAGGAAGGTGGCTCCAAAATTGAAATGGCTCGGATCGCGATTCGCCTCCGCTAATATGCCACCCCTGAAATCTTTCTGAGCTACAAAATAATGCTGACCGCATTCCCGACACACCGCAACTTCAAAAGCTATGTGCTCCTCATCCCCCGCCTTACGATAAAGGAAGACCTTTTTCTGAGGCCAGTAGGAGACGAAAGCGCCTTCAAGTGATCTCAGGAATAGATGATAACGTGCAGACAAAAGAGGCGCATCGGATGAGGGGTCCTTCGCCTGCAAGAGAACTTCGACTAACTCGGACAGAGCAGATATGCGCTTCTCCTCTGGCAAGTCCCCAAAGACCTGATCGGCAATTTCCTGAACTTGCGCGGGGCTACCTGTGATCAGCCGGCGGAGGGCCGCTGCGCGGCCGTCACGCTGAAGGAGCCTCCCGACATTCTTGGGCGGGTCCTCGCTATCTGGAAGCACCACGCCAAGTTGGCTTGCCAATTCAGTAAGGCCACTTCTGGCTTCTGAGCTATCTCTATGAAGAGCTTCTCTAAGAAGGCGATAATCATCCGCGCGAAGGCGTGTTGGGCCTGGTTCAGGGATCGGCTCCGTCGCTCCCAGAATCACATTCTCCTCACGGAACTCTTCGCCAAACAGGTCAGAAGCAAACTGAGCGACTACTGCCTTATCTCTTTCCTCTCCAATCAGTGTAGCGCTTGTGGCAATGCATCGGAACGCTTCCGAGCGACCGCCTTCTCTAAGCCTTTGCTTGAGACGGCGCAGGAGCATCGCCATCTCAATGCCATGGGAACCTCGATATTGATGAGCTTCGTCCAATACCAGAAACGTCCACCACCGAGCGCGCCCATTATCAAAGAGCCGGCTATCGGCGGGTCGGAGCAACAGATATTCAAGCATTGAGTAGTTGGTAAGGAGGATGTGGGGTGGTGTCTTCCACATTTCGGAGCGCAATACCAACTCCCCTGGCAACCGATTCGCCATGTGGTCGCGAGCGTGGCGTCGGGAATCGTCTTCGTCCTCCGGCGTTTCTCCGATGTACTGTCCGAAAGTGAACTGAAAGGGTGAATTGAGCTGGCTGAGAATCCAGAGAATCCCTGGAGGAGTTGATGGTGTCGGTGGCGCAGCAAGCCGCTCACGCTGGTCATTGGCCAGAGCATTCATCGGGTAGAGGATTAGCGCGCGCACACCCGGACACAATTTCCCTGCTTGAAATTCTTGATAAAGATGAAGCAGGATGGGGTAGAGGAAAGCCTCGGTTTTCCCGCTCCCTGTTCCTGTGGCGACAACTACGTTGCTCCCTTCGAACGCCCTCTGGATTGACTCCTTCTGATGTTGGTAAAGGGGTCTATCGCCTTGCACCGCCTTTAGGAATCCCTCATCGGGCTGGAATCCGAGAAGGCTTTGGAACAAGGTGCGCGGCGTTTGGCCTCGTTTGAACACCGCCGTGGCTTCAAGAAACGGTCCCTTGCTCAGATGTCCTGAGTTCAGAGCATCTTCGAAAGACGCTCGAAGATCAGGATCCTTGAAATAAAAGGTGGTCTTCAGGTAGCGCCTATATTTTTTTTCAATTTCATGCGCCAGTTCTATCGGGTTCATAGACTATCCCTCCCGTTGCAATGCGGCAGCTTCTTTCACTCTAACCCCTCCGAATCCTGCTTGTTTCAGCGATGGCCTCATCTTTGGGTCATAGCTCATTAGAGCACGTGCTAGGGCATGTGCCACCGCCTTGGCTTGCCGCGTTGTGGTTGGAGTGCTTCCTGTCACAGTTATAAATACTTCCATATGCGATAATGTCTCACGGACTCGATCCAATTCAAAGAGGCGCCGCAAAAATCGCTTGGCTCTGGGGGGTGTCTTTTTGAAGTAGTCATCTGGGGGACGCCCGTTGACTCTTATGTCACCGGACCCGTGTCGCAAAACTGCTCTCCCCACGGCGGTCTTCTTTTTTCCGAGCCCGACCCAATGTGCTGTTGGTGACGAATCCACTGGACTGCGCTCAGGTGCTACCACTGACGCCGGGATGATAGCAACAACTGCGTCCGTAGACATGCCGTCGCGTTCGATCCAGACCCTAAGGGAATGGTCTTGCGTATGGTCTCTCACTTCTTTGGAATCTCCGAAGTCGCGCAAAGGGATAGCAATTGTTTTCTCTGTCACCTTTACGTTATAAGGTCTAGCTTTCGGTCGTTCGAATCCCACAACGACTTTGTCTACCCAGCGGTTTCTTGGAAGTCGCAACCATAATGCCTCCTTTGAGGTAGCGGCGAAGTCGTCACGTGGGAGAGTAAGGGGTTGGTCTTTCCATTCGGATGGTGCATTATGCTCTTCCCCTATACCCCACCAAAGCCTCTCCACCAGAATAGTCACTTCTACTTGGGGCCTGCCTTCGGGGCCCACAAGCCAGCGAGTCTCGTCGTAGGTGGGATCGGGAGGAATGGTCAGGATAGTTTTGTCATCCATGCATTCAATCTGGATGCCTGTCAAGGTGTCAGCCGGTTGGACCGAACAGCCGGGGGCGTGGAGCAATTCGACACGCGCTGGCTTGTGCCTGCCTTTAGTGGGAAGGTGAGAGGGTTGGGCTATCTTAATCTCCCTTAAGGAGCTTATAAATCTGAAGTCAAGGCTATCTAGCAGGTCGTCGTTCGTGTCATAAAATCTGAGGAAGTACCACCCAACCTTTCTGGCGGCAACTTCGGAGGGCAGATCCTGTTCTTGGCTGCCCAAAGTAGGAGTGAATTGTATTCGCCATCTCCCCTTCCCGCTGCCCTCCTCACCGACAACGATTGTTCCAACATCTTTCCATGTATGGACGTTAGGAGCGCGGATTTGGGGAGGTCTCTTGCCGAAGAGAAGTCCCCTGTTTTCACTTGCATCATTCAACCGAGTCCCAACCAATTCGAATTGCGGTGCCTTCGACTCGATTACGCATGACTTCCCCGTAGGGGTACGGAAAGCGATTTTTCTATCACCAGCTTTCTCAAGTTCGAAGAAGTGAGCTAGATACCTGAGGAGGAACACAGACTCCGGTGCCACTGGCGGAGGCCCCGACAACATAACGTCACGCTTCCAGTTGACTGGAACCATCACAAGATACGACCCAGAGGAAGGGGATTTGACACGACGTCCTAGGTTCTGGTCTTGGCCGCTCAATTTGAAAAGAAGGTAACTCTCTTTTTCGAGCGCAATCTTGATCTCTCTGGCAATCTCATCTTCCTTCCACTGGACTACCACTTGACCGTAAGCCTCCTTGAGGTGCCAGCATCGTTCCCTTGATTCGTCTTGTGTCAGGGCGAGTCCATTTTGAATCACTGACAAATTGGGGCTTTCAAAAAGCTCATCTGGTACCTCTACCGCCGGTATCCACTGCCGTTCTTTTTTCCAGCAAATGATTTCGGGCTTCGGACGACGGGATTTCGATTCTTGCGGTAGTTGTCTCTCTTGAGCCTCAGTCGAAGCGCGGGGCCTACCTCCCCTCTTGCCAGGTTCTAACCGTTCGGTTTCTGGTCTTTTTGCCGCCGGCTGCCCTTTCTCTACTGCCTCCGGTTGCTTTTCCTCCCCTGCTGTGCATGGCACTTCATCCACCACTAGTGGTGTCTGCTGCCGCTTCTTGCGGTGATAGATCGCCAAGCAAGCAATGACAACGACGATGGCTGCAAGTAATAAGAATAGGATCAACAATTTGAATGTAGATTCCATACCAGCCCACGCTGCCGTTTCAGCAACTCTCGCTTCCTGCGATGATAATGAGTGGGCTAACGCCCTCGAGCTCAGCTGCCAGCTTTCAACAACCTGCGACCCCTGCCTCTGGCACCGACCCGCCCGCTACCGTGGTCAGGTATAGCGAAAGTAAAATACATAAAATTCCTTTTCATCTACGGTAGGGGGGAATACATTTTAATTATCATTTTGCCATTCGATTATCCCTAAAAAATATAAATCCCGACAAAATGGATGTCAATTACCAATCAAAAGCGAAGCTGGTGGGCGAAAACGCCTCACTAGCCGAAGACACAGCCGGAAAATGCTGAAAAAAGGCGGACTTTTTGGGAATGCCGAATGGCAAAAAGCGATCTGCCAACAATTAGGAATAGAAGATACGCTTAGGCCCGGAGGTCGACCGAGAAAAAAGGGGACCACCCCTTTTTTATTAGTTGAACTTCATCAGCTCCCAGTTTTTTACCCGGTGTTTGATGACTGTGGTTTCACCCTCTTCGTCGCGGCGGATTTCGAAAATCAACCCGTTCTTGATGACGACTGGCAGAAAGGGCAGTCTGGTTCGATAGAGGTAATAGCCATCCGCCGAAAAGACATCGAGCGTTATGTCCGGCGAATCGTCAAGGACGGATTTTGTCCTCACCACATAAATGCGCCTAAGGTTGTCGCTAATGAATTGGCTGAAGAAAGGTCTATAGTCTGGAAAGACGATTCCCTCCTCTGGCTTAGCATCTTTAGAGCGCCAGATCGCTATCGAAGGGCCTTTTTTCCGTATTTCCTCTTTTTCTTTTCCCGTGATGGGTTGAGGCTTTTCATCTTTGACAATGATGAGGCTTGTTTTGCCTTCCGCGTCAGCAACATAGATTTTGTATTCGGATGAAAAGCCATAAATAAAAGATTCGGGGTCGAGCAGAGATAAGCTTAACCTGTAGTTGTAGGCATGCCAAGCCATGACGTTCGCACCTTCGCTGAACTCGTTCCGAAACTCAGCGATTTTCCCGATGTGTGTGCCGTCAGGGTCTAATTTGACCACGCCTTCTTTGGGGCCGTTCTTGTCAGAAAAGCTGGGCCGCGTTACTCCGAATAGGAATCCAGAGGATGTCATTAGGGTGAAGTTCGTAAAGGCGTTAAGGGAAATTCGTTTGATGAACTTCCCATCCGGTGTGAAGACGTGAGCCATCCGGACGTCATAAACGATGATGTTTCCCTCAGCGTCGAACTGTACTCCACCAGGAAATTGGTATTCACCGGGGCCCTGGCCTTGCCGCCCGATTGTTTGGATAAATTTGCCCGATGCGTCGTATTTCTGGATGCGCTTGTTTCCGGAATCCGCGATATAGATATTTCCCTCATCATCGGTGATCAGGTGCCAAGCACCTTTAGGAAAGTAATAATTCTCCTCGTTAGGATTCCCCCCGAAGCGCCAGTCCTCCTGAAGCTCGAAGACGAATTCACCGTAAACCGGCTCAGCCGGATTCTTGACGACCTTGACCCCATTTTCGGTCTCGATTTTTCCTTTCCAGATGGGCTTTTTATCCTGAAGTTGAGCCGAGAAGATGTTAGTTAAGACAGCTATACCGAATAAAAAGAAGATAGTGATCGGATGATAAATCCGGATTTTCATCCATCCTCCTTCAGGGGATAGGAAATTCGTTTTTCTGCTGCGCCGGCTAACTTAGCGGCCGAGGAGCGTCCGAGCATCAATTTCGCCTCAGCCCAACGGAGGTGATGATAAATAGGGGCATCGTCGGATATCAAATTGGGTTGGGGATTGCTCATGGCGAGGCAAAAATCTGTCGAGACGCTTGAAAACACCGGTCTCTGTTCATCGTCCATTATTGGCTCCTATTTCTTCCGTTCCATGCGCTGCCAGCTGCCGCTGAGGACGGCGCCAGGATTGAAATTCGGGGTATCGCTGAAAACGTAATCCGTCCCGTTGGTCCAGGCGTTCTCGTACCCGGCCGGCAGGCTCACGTTCCACCTGTTCACCGGGTCATAGTAGCTCTCCATCCCTCGATAGGCTTGGGTGTAATTCTCGAACATCCTGTCCCGGCCGGCACTCCGGTTCTGATAGCTTTGCCAAACCATGTCGTTGGTCTCCGACAGGGTCTGACGGATCTGCTGATAGCGAGCCAGAATGGCCTGCTGATGCTGGATATTCTCTCTGGTGATGACGGCGCACAGCCTAATATAGGTCACGTTGAAAACCGGGTTCTCAAAGCGGGAATATAGCGAGATCTGGAAGAGCCGGACCTTCTCGGCCATTTCTTCGGCCGGGGCCCGGAAGCTGAACACGGCGGGCCTCCAGGAGACCGTCTGGACATAGGCCCCGTAGAGCGTCGGCACGTTCGTGAAACTATAGATGATGACGGTGGTGAAATCCTCGACCATTTTCCGACCGCCATGGGAATATTCGACCTTGACCCTGACCGCATCGGCCCGTTCGTCCGGAACGAACGATAGCGGGAGGATCTGATTGTAGAGATGATAGGAAAGTTGACTGAGGGCCAGCGCAGATTGGGCCATTTCCGGCAGAGGCTGGGTCTCCACGATCTTAAGATCGCTGACCCCCTGCCGGACCTGGGGAATGAAGATCCGCTGCAGAAAGTCGGACGCCGGCACCGGCTGCATGATGCCATAGCCCAACTGCATTTGGGTCGACTGCAGCATCTGGTCCGGGGCCCAGTACATTCTTATGGGCGGGAATTGCTGAATGACGGAATGCCCGTCCGGGCTGGAGACGGTATAGGCGGTTATCAGCTCGGGAGGGCTTACGCCGTAATTCCAGGAGCTTCCGCCTTCGAACTTCCAGTCCTTCGGCACCAGCATACGAAAAATCTCCATTCCCAATAACTGCTGGTCAAGAACAGCATGCCGTCGGAAAATCAAAGGTTGACCTTTCTGGCCATATACCTGGGTTTCAGAAAAAAAGACCATCGCCATACCGACAAGCATGAAGAGATTTAAAACCAGGAAAAGACGTTTCATTGCGCCCTCCTTGTTAAGTTGATATTGCTTGCATCGTCCATCGTCCAAAGTCCTAAGAAATATAGATGCCGATAAAATGGATGTCAAGGACACGAGTTGCCTCACGAGAAAATCTACACGAAATCATCTAATATAGATTTTCTCGTGAGGCAACAAGTGCTCTAAGCCAGCAATTGTAGCGGAAGAAATTGCGAAGCATCTAATAAATGGTGAAGGCGACCGGGCAGGAAAAGACATCCGGAGGGAGAGTCTCACGCCTCCAATCTTCTCATTCCTCAAACCGCCTTGAATGGTAGCATGGATAAAGCTCATTAGTAAAACAGGTGACCATCAGAAGCTGAGCTGATAAAATATCCGGGCCCTTTGGGGAGGGACAGGAGCAAACGTCAGCGAGGGCCATCATGAAGGGCTGTCCCCGAGGGCTTAATTTTTCTCAGGGATTCAGGCATAATTTAAAGCTCATTTTGTTTTTGTGAGGTTAACATGGACCGGGAAAGGATTGGTTTGCTTTATCTGATTTTCATCATCATGGTCATTGTTAGCCTGCCGCTTCTTACTCCGGCTCAGGAACAACAACCGAACAACCACTTTTCTGAGCAAACAGAAAGTGGCCTTAGACCTCAATCGGACCAAAGAAAAGCGGTTCAGGTCGGCACCGGCATGGGCACAGAACAGGGTTATCGACAGCGGTTAGGGCAGGGTCAAAGACAGGGTCAATCATCAAGGCCAGAACCCGTCCCGACCCAGACCCCGACCCAGAATTTCTTCCGCTTTCTCTTTTCACCCAAAATGGTCACCATGCTCGTGATCGCTCTGGTTGCGCTGGCCCTGCTGCTAACCGGAAAGATGGACAACCGGACCAGAATTCCTTTCCTGGTAATTGCTACCTTTCTTTACGGAGTGTCAGCCAACCTCGGTCTGAAGCTTTTCTCCGGCTTTTCCATGCATCCTTCGCCCATCTGCGCTTTCACCAAACCGATTCTTTACGGTCTTAGAGCTCCGATGCTGGCCACCATGGCCATCATACTGGTTCTGACCATAATCGGCCCCAAAATCTTCTGCAGTTATGTCTGCCCGGTTGGGGCCACCCAGGAACTCATAGCCATGCTGGCCGATAAGCTAAAAATCAAAAGACGGAAGCCATCATTCCGGCTCAGCCAGACGGTGCGGTTGGTTATTTTCCTGGCTTTCATCGCCCTCAGCTGGACAGCCGTCGTTCAGACCACCGTTCAAGGTCAGCTCAGAGCTAAGTCAATCTACGATTATTTTAACGCCTTTGAAGGGTTCAAATGGCACCTGGAACCGACACTCCTTAATAACCTGTTCCATTTTCTCCCGCTTCTCCTGACTCTGGCTTTTGCTTTTATCACCTACCGCCCGTACTGCTATCTTGTCTGCCCGGTGGGATTGATTACCAACTTCCTTGAGCAAATAGGCATTTTCCGGGTAGTCAAGAAAAAAGACAGCTGCAATGATTGTCAGCTATGCGCCCTTAAATCTCCATGTCCGGCCGTGGCTGAGATACTGAAGGATGCTGTTCTTGTCCCCGACTGTTTTGCCTGCACCGTCTGCACCAGAAGCTGCCGCCAGAACCGGCTGAAATTCGGGGTAAAGTCTTAAGCGTTTTATGGTTTGCGCCAAGGAAATCGGGAAATAGGGTAATAGCTAATAGCCGCTTGAATAAATTTAAACCGTTATCTCAATCGTTTCAACCTGATTGAGATCCGTCGTTCCCAAACCAAGCCGTTTGGCATATTCTAACTGCCATTTTACTCTTCTTTCTTTTTGGAAAGTCTCATCATATTTTTGCATGAGATCAGCGCAATAAGAATCCACGGCGACCATATCACCAGATAGAATCAACCTATTCACACCCTCTTTGACTTCAGATTTACCGGGTTTATAGGTTGGTCCGCTTTTGATGAGCAGACTCCGAGCGTCAACAATAGTCAGCTCCGGACGGACAGCGTCGGCGAATTCGACGAGGGATTGGTCGAAAAATTCGCAGCCCGCCTCGTCTTTCCCGGATAATTTCGAATGCGCCAGCATTCTGAAAGTGTCATAGGTGCAGCCAAAATTGTTTTTCAAAGAGCAGGTAAAGTCCGCCGCATGGTGACGCTTGACAACAGGCAGGTTAATCACAAAATCAGATTCCTGAATGATTTTGTTAGTGAGGAGAGAAGGATTCCTCTGCCAATCAGGATTGG
>Ga0209102_1001256_pt1 | contig 13808 bp, 16 predicted proteins | sample ConPoolayeHmetaG_FD_185483 | JGI IMG/M metagenome (GOLD analysis project Ga0209102, IMG submission 185483) | Hot spring microbial mat communities from California, USA to study Microbial Dark Matter (Phase II) - Cone Pool mat layer H metaG... ... | reverse complement strand
GTTGAGGACGATCTTGCCCAACCCGAGGAGCGCATAGAAATTGTCCAGGCTCTTAAGCTTGAAAGGGAGAATGGCCGCCAGCCGAGCGAGGAGTGGTTCTTCCTCCAGGAATTCAGCGGGCAGGTTGTATCTTTTCACCTCGCGCTCCCAGATCTTCTTCCCCAAGCTCGTGCTCTTTATTTTTTCCTGCTGGTTGAGCCAGCGCTTGATCTGATTCCTGGCTCCAGAAGTGAAGACGATGTTCAACCAGCTCCGCTGAGGAGTCTTCCGGGGCGAGGTGATGATCTCGACGATATCGCCGGTCTTGAGGATTGTCCGCAGCGGAGCGGGCTTGCCGTTGATGATAGCGCTCGAAGCGTGGAGCCCGATTTCGGAGTGGACTTTGAAAGCAAAATCCAGAGCCGAACCGCCGGGCGGCAGGGTGATGACCTTGCCTTTGGGCGTGAAAGCGTAGACCTCTTCGGGAATGAGGTCTATTTTAAGGCCCTTCAAGAACTCGCGGGGGCTCTTCTGCTCCCTGTAGAGCTCGACCATCTCCCGCAGCCACTCCAGCCGCCTGTCTTCTCGGAAGAGGCTGGAGGGATCCTGGTCTTTGTATTTCCAGTGGGCGGCAATCCCGTTCTCGGCCAGGTTGTGCATATCGTGGGTCCGGATCTGAATCTCGAAGGTGTCCTTTTCTTCCGTGATGATGGTTGTGTGGAGCGCCTGGTAGAGGTTCGGCTTGGGCACAGCGATGAAATCGCGGAAGCGCTGGGGCAGAGGTGGCCATTTCTGGTGGATGATGCCGAGAGCGGCATAGCAATTCTTGACCGAATCCGTAATGAGGCGGAGGGCCATGAAGTCATAGACCTGGTCAAAGGTGATGCCTCGTCTTTGCATCTTTTCGTAGATGCTGTAAAGCCTCTTGATGCGGTAGTGGATCTCGGCCGGGATGTTGTTTTTCCTCATCAAGGCCTCGAGTTCACTCTGGAATTTCTGGAGACGCTGTTCAGCTTTCGGACGCTGGGGCTCGACAAGGGCAGCTATCTGGAAATAGGCCTCGGGGTTGACGTAGCGGAAAGAGAGGTCTTCGAGCTCTGCCTTGATCCGGCCCATTCCCAGCCGGTTGGCAATGGGGGCATAAATTTCCAGCGTTTCCCGGGCAATCTGTTTTTGTTTGTCTTCGGGAATGAACTTGAGCGTCTTGAGGTTGTGGATTCTGTCGGCGAGCTTGATGAAAATGACCCGCAGGTCATCGATCATGGCCAAGATGATTTTGCGGATCGTCTCGGCCTGGCGGACCTCCGGCGAAGTTTCCTGGACGCGGCTGATTTTCGTCACGCCCTCGACCAGGTCAGCCACTTCAGAGCCAAAGTTTTCCCTGAGTTCGGCGGCTGTGATTTCGGTATCTTCGAGGACATCGTGAAGCAAACCGGCGACGAGAGTGGTCTTATCCAGCTGCATATCGGCGAGCATGCTGGTCACCTCGAGAGGATGACTCAGGTAGGGTTCTCCGGAACGTCTCGTTTGACCCTGGTGAGCCCGGGCCGCAAAAACATATGCCTTTTTTAAGAAGTTGATGTCCCTTTCAGTGTAGGACTGGGTAACCTTCTCGAGAATATCGTCGAATCGAATCACCGCCAGCTTCTCCCGAGAATCACGACGAGCCAGCTCGGGTCAGGCTTTTTTCCCTCTCTAAAATCCACTCCACGGCGCCGAGTATGTCAGCCGCGACGTGGGTGGGTTCCCTGCCCAGCTTTCGCAGCTCAGCCAGGCTTTTCTCGCCATATCCGGTGAGCACCAGCACTGGTGTGGCGTTGATGTTCAAGGCGAGCAGTATGTCCTCGACTTTATCCCCGACCATGTAGGATCGTTCGAGGTTAATCTTGAAATCGGCTGCCGCCTGGAGGGCAAGGCCCGGGTTCGGCTTCCGACAGAGACAGGGGCTTCGGAAGCGGTCCGTCGAGGAATCATCGTAATGGGGGCAATAATAGAACGCATCCAGCCGCGCTTTTTTTTCGTCGAAAGCCTGACGCATCCTTTCGTGGAGAGACTGGAGGGCCTCCTCGGTGAGGAGCCCGCGACCAACCGCCGATTGATTGGTCAGGATGATGACGAGAAAACCCGCCTGGTTCAGCCGCCGGACTGCTTCAAAGCTCTGAGGAAAAATGTTGATCTGGCTGTAATCGGTAGGATAGCCAGAGTCCTGGTTGAGCGTTCCGTCGCGGTCGAGGAAAACAGCTGCCCTGCTCATGGCCATACCGTTTCACACGCGGCCAGCACTTCCTCGGCTGAGATGCCGGTCATGCAGCGATGGTCATAGGGACAAGCTCGGTAGGAGCATGGCCAGCAGGGGACTTCTTTTTTAAGGCAAACAGAGGGCTTCTGAAATGGACCCGTCACCGCGGGGTCGGTCGGACCGAAGATGGCGACGACAGGAACGCCGAGGGCATTGGCAATGTGCATCGGGCCGGTATCGTTGCTGATGAAAAGCGTAGCCAGCGAGATCAGGCCGACAAGCTCAGCCAGGGAGGTGGCACCGGTGAGGATGGTCGGTCGCCTGGGCATGGAAAGGCTGATCGACGTGGCAATATCCATTTCCTCTTTAGCTCCGATGATTAGGATTTCGGCCCCCTTTTTTTCTTGAAGAAGAGAGGCCAAGTGGGCGAATCGCGAGGCCGGCCATCTTTTAGCCGGCCCGTAGCTTGCGCCTGGGCTGATGATGACAATGGGCTTTTCCTGGTCAACCCCCAGGGCTTTGAGCCGGCTTCGAGCCGAGGAGAGAACCTCGGGAGGCAAGGGCATTTTGAGCTGGGGTTCGAGGGTTTCAAACCCGAGTTCTCGAATCAAATCCAGGTAATAATAGACTTGATGACGGGGGGAATCGCTCGCTCGAGGGACGACGCTCTTGGTGAGAAGCATTATCCGTCCGTCTGTGCTGTAACCCCAGCGCTCGGGAATGCGGGCCAAATAAAAGAGGAAGGCAGAGCTGAAAGAGTTGGTGAGGAGAAGTCCGGCATCAAAACGGCTGGCTTTGAGGACCTGGGCAGTTGTCCAGATTGTCTTGACATCGTCGGGGTCGGGGAGAGGGAAAACCTCCGCGCTCAGGCTGTTATGAATGAAGAGGTCTTGGACCCAGCTTTTGGCGACAATCGTTAGGGAGGCGTCTGGCAAATTATAGCGGAGGCTTTCCAGAGCCGGGAGGGCAAGCACGGCATCGCCTATCCAGTTCGGGACGCGGACGAGAACCTTCATCGTTTCCATTTTATGCTCTGGCTGGGAGGGTTGTCAAAAGGCCCAGCCGAGGGGAGTCCGGGCAGAATTTCCCTTGTCGAGGGTCATTCTTGGTTGGAGGAGGGTTTAGCCGCCTCGGTTGATTTTTTCTCCAGAGCCGATTCCTGACCCGCCGCGGGCTTCGTCTCCTGATTTTTTTCAGGGGGCGATTTGCGAGCATAATCCGTGATGTACCATCCATTTCCCCTGAACTGGATGGCGGGCGGGGAGACGAGTTTTTTAAGTTGCCCGCCGCAAATCCGGCATTTCTGGAGAGGCGGCTCGTTAACTTTTTGGAAGGCTTCGAGACGGTTGCCGCAGCGAACACAAATGTATTCGTAAATAGGCATCTTCTTCTCCTTGAAAGAAGCCTATTATAGCAGAGACGGAGATATTCTCAAAGCTCTCTCGGGTGACTGTCGCGTTACTCGAAAACGATGGCCTCGAAAATATACATCTCGGCCCCCTTCTTCCAAGCGTCGGGAGGAAGGCCTGCTTTTAGGCACGCCTGGCTAAGGAAAGTTTCCCGATCCCAGTTTTGCTCGATAGCCACTTGAGGCAAGAGAAGTCCTCGGTTTTCGCCCCGGGCGATGACCAACCCATGCTTGCCCACCTGAACCAGGCGCGGGTTGTCGATTTTCCGGAGCGGCGTCAGAACCGAAATCTCGACCGCTAAATCAACGAGCTCTGCCTCGGACACAGGGGGAAAGCGGTTGTCTTCGGTGGCGGCGTAAATGGCGGCTCGGATAACGGCCTCGTAAAGGGGAAAGATAGGCTCGATGAAACCGATGCAACCACGAAGCCTGCCTCTCTTCCTGAGTGTAACAAACGCCCCGCGCTCGGAGAGAAGAGAGGCGTTTTGGGTTTCATAAGTCAGGACATGGCGATGGACGATGAATTCCTGGATGGCCCGCCGGGCCAGACTGATCAGCTCTTTTTTCTCTTCGTTCGTGAGGTTGAACTCAGGCGGCGGGCTGCTCTGCAGGCATAAGGCAGCAGCCAGATATCCGACGATAGGGCCACCAAAGCGGGAAGAATCAGCATAGTGGAGGATCTCGATATGGGGCTGCCCCCTTTTCTTGAGGGCGAGGAGGACTGAGGCGACGGGTCCAGCGCCACACATAAAATTTTCTCCCCTGGCCAGCTTGTTGATTAGAGCACCAGTGTCGAGCTTCTGGAGAAGAGCAATCGTTCTTTCATCCGTGGCCTTAGCCTCGTCGGCCGGGAGATAGTGGGACATGTCAGTTGAAGCAAGGAGGAGTATTTTTTTCTTCGGCATGACCTCGGCCAGAGCGTCGGCCAGAGTGGTGATTGTCCTTCGGGTCGGATAACCCATGACGATGGGGACGATTTTTGCCCCGGGGAGCGTTTTTTGGAGGAAGGGAACCTGAACCTCAAGGCTGTGTTCTTTCTCATGCGCCGCCGCGATATAGGAAAATTTCGTGAGACGCGCGAGCTCGGCGGCGATTTCTTCATCGACGTTGACGATGCCCAGCGGCGTTCCAAAGGCGCCTTTGAGGTAAATAGAACATCCTTCGAAGCCGTGCTGATGGGAGGGGCCAACGAGAATAACGGTGTCATAAGGCTTTCCCTGGACAAGACGATAAGCATAAGCAGCCGTCTGGCCTGAATAGATGTAGCCAGCATGCGGCGAGATGAGAGCTATCACCTCGCTGGGAAGAGAGGGAAGCCGGCTGACGTTGTGGAGAAACCGGTCGATTTGAGCCGAGAGGATATCCGGGTCTCCCTCGTAGAAAGCGCCAGCCCAGACAGGGTTTCTCACTCCCTGGGCTAAAGCCACCGAGGCCGTGAGAAGCAACGAGAGGACAAGCCAAACCCTTATTTTGGACATCTTTTCTTCCTTTTTTGAAAATATACTCATCGCTCTTGAAAAAATCAACCATGGGCTGGGCTGATCCTGTTCCAGAAAATGACACTGAGCATCTGGAGAAGACAAGGGGCTCGGCGCATCGAGAAGTTCTCTATTTTCTTGATAATAAAGGAAATGCCCAGCCTCGTGGAGTTTAGAGGAAGAGGCCAGCGCGGCAAGCATCCGAGGGGTGGTGTGGTTAGGGATGGCCCGCGTCAGGCCCGATCGGATGATTATAAGACGATTTCGAGGATGAAGGACCCGTTGACTTTTGCTATTTAATGAATAAAATAAAAATAAGGATGTATAATAAAATAGGAAATAGAAAATGAAACAATTTTTTAAGGCGATGTTAACAGCATTTATCGTGACTTCTGCCTTTTTCTTAGGTTTTCATCTCGGCAAATCGAAGGAAAAAGCGAAAATACCGAACTTTCAGGAAGATATCGAAGCGAGAGTTTAAATCGCAACCTCGTTACTTCTTTTAGCGCAGCTGCCCTCTTTCCCCAGGTCTTAGATTACGAGTTGCATTCGTTGACTCCTCTCCAGGGGGGACGTATAATAAGGAAGAGCGTCATCCTAACCAAGGAATAATGATGCGGTTTGGTGTTTATGGGATTCTCGTTATCCTGGCGCTTTTTGTCCTTCTCCTTATTTTAAACCCAAAACTCTCCTGTTTCGGCAAGCGGGTGCGTTCACCCCTCTATCCTCTCTGGCGAAAGCGGAAAAAGAAAGCGGAGTTGGCTACCCACGATTATGGCTTCCATCTTGTCGAGGGTGAGAGGGGAAAGAAAAGGGAGGAGCCAGCCAGGCCGAAAAGGCCGGATAAGAAGACAGAGGATTACGGGTTCCGGCTGGATTAGGCTGCCGGAAAGGTATCTGGCAATGAAGATCCCCGGAAGCAAGGGACGGGGGGATAGCATCGTTTCGGTCAGGAAGTGTTTTGGCCCCACGTGCGGCACTGGCTTTTGGCTTGCGGCGGCCAGCATTCTCATTTGTTTTGGGGCCTGTTATCCCTCCAAGCCTCTCTTTTCTCCTCCCCCCGCGCAAGTGACTTCCATTGAGGGCTATGCTTCTTTGAGCCTGACAAGGAGAAATGAAACGGCCAGGGCCAGACTTTCTTTTCTTTTTCAAGTTCCCCAGCCCGGTTATATCGAAATCCAGGATACCCTTGGCCGGACATCAGCCCGTCTTTGGATAGGGGAAGACGGTGCCCTTTTGGTCCTTCCTTCCGAAAAAGTCTATTGGCGGGCCGGACAGGAAGAGGCCGTTGACAAACTGCTGGGCTTTAGCCTCGGGCTGGAAGAAATCACGGCCATTCTCCAGGGGAGGTGGAGTCAGCTGAAAGGCTGGGACCTGAAAATGGACGAACGCCAGAGATTAATCGAGGCTCGTCGGGATTCCTTGCGTGTCGAGGTCCGTCGTTTTTTTGGCACGACCAGCCTCCCCCAGCAAATGCGCCTTTCCCAGGATGGCGACAGGGGAAATCTAAGGTTGCTCCGCCTCCGTTTTAATCAGCCTCTGAAAAAAGGCGCGTTCGACCTTTCCTTCCTTGAGGCAAAAGGATACCGTGCCTGCGGATGGGAAGAGATCGAAAGGTTGCTCAGGAATGAGGATTAAGTCCTTCGCCAAAATCAACCTGGGGCTGGAAGTCGAAAAAAAGAGGCCCGACGGCTATCATGAAATAAGAACCCTTCTCCAGGCCATCAACCTTTCTGATAGTCTGGAATTGGAGGAAGTGGGGAGCGGAAAAATCAAGCTTTGGGGTGATGACCGGACCATTCCCTGGGACGAAAAGAACCTTATTTTCAGAGCGGCACTTCTTCTTCAAGAGAGTTATAAAGTTTCCCGGGGTGTGCGGATTCGTGTTGCCAAGTCCATTCCGGCCGGAAAAGGCCTGGGCGGTGGGAGTAGCAATGCGGCGGCGACGCTTCTTGCCTTGAACAGGCTGTGGAGCCTTGACCTATCTCGAAGCGAGCTTCTCTCCCTCGCCGCCAGGCTGGGAGCTGATGTCCCCTTCTTCCTCGAGGGTGGGCTTTGTCTGGGCGAGGGACGGGGGGACATCCTCACTCCAGTTCCCGACTTGCCCCCCCTTTACGGGGTGCTCTTTCTTCCTTCCTTGGCCATTTCAACGGCCGAAATCTACGCTCGGTTGCGCTTGACTTCCCGCCGTAAAGAAAGTAAAATTAGGCGGTTTTTAACCCGGGGAAAGATCGGGCTTATTGATAGTTTAGAGAATACATTAGAAGAGCCGGTCTTCAATCTGCACCCTCGACTGAAAGAATATAAAGATTTTCTCTTGGCGAGGGAGACGGTCCTTTGCCTGATGAGCGGGTCCGGCTCAGCCGTCTACGGTTTGTACTGGGAGAGGGAAAAGGCTGAGCGAGTCCTGGCCGAGTGGGCAGGACCAGCCAGAGCGCTCCTCTTCGAAACGTTGTCTCGGGAGCGATACTGGAAAGAGATGACCGCTGGGGTGTAGCCAAGCGGTAAGGCAACGGACTTTGGATCCGTCATCCGGAGGTTCGAATCCTCCCGCCCCAGTTTTTTGGAAACATCACCGCGCCCGGATGGGACCTTTGGCATCCGGGTAAGAGAAGGAAGGGTCGATGAAAGTTTTCGCTGGATCTTCTAACCCGGCTCTGGCCAGGGAGATTGCGAACTACCTGAAAATCAACCTGGGTAGCTGTGTCTTGAGTCGCTTCAGCGACGGCGAGATTCACATCTATATCGACGAGAACGTCCGAGGCGAAGATGTTTTCGTCATCCAGTCGGGCTCGTTTGACGCTAACTTTCATTTGATGGAGCTTTTCTTGATGCTGGATGCTTTTAAAAGGGCCTCGGCCGAAAGGGTGACGGCGGTCATGCCCTACTATTGCTATGCCCGGCAGGATTGGAAAGATAGGCCCCGGGTTCCGATTTCAGCTCGGTTAGTGGCTGACCTTCTCGAGACTTCTGGGGCTGACCGGGTCCTGACCATGGACCTCCACTCCCCTCAGATCCAGGGATTTTTTTCCATCCCCGTGGATAATCTCATGGCTGCGCCCGTGCTGGGTTCATATCTTGCTGGGCTGAGCTTGGAGAATTTGACCATCGTTTCCCCCGATGCAGGGGGAGTTGGCCGGGCCCGCGTCTTTGCCCGGCGGATGGGCGCAGGCCTGGCCATCATCGATAAGCGAAGACCTTCCGCCAATGTCGCCCAGGTTTTCCATGTCATCGGCGAGGTCAGGGACCGCGATGTGGTCCTCTTTGATGACATGGTTGACACAGGCGGGACTCTCGTTCTTGGGGCTGAAGCGTTGATCCAGAATGGGGCGAGACGGGTCTTCGCCGCTTGTACGCATCCTGTCCTTTCTGGCCAAGCTGTCGAAAAAATTGAGCGCTCGCCACTCGAGAAACTCATTGTCACCGATACCATTCCCCTCACCGAGAGAGCTCGAGCCAGCGAGAAGATCGTCGTCCTGTCTGTGGCCGGGCTCTTAGGCGAAGCCATCCGTCGCATCAATGAGGGGAGTTCAGTGAGTTCGCTTTTTGTTTGAGGAGGAGATGATGAGTCTGGTTATTAAAGCGGAGAAACGAGAGGCCCTCGGGAAAAATGCTTCCCGCAGGTTGAGGCGGCAGGGGCAGATTCCAGCCGTTCTCTACGGCGAAGGGACGCTCAACATTCCCCTCGTGCTCGGGAAGAAAGATGTGATTTCTATCCTCAAATCGGAGACAGGAGAGAACACCATCTTCAAGGTGGCGTTCGATTCGAAGACTCAGGACGCCATGATTAAAGAACTCCAGGTCGACCCCCGGACCGATGAGCTTCTCCATGTCGACCTCATCAAAATTTCCATGGACAAGGCTATTCGTGTCTCCGTTCCCATCCTCCTCCAGGGGGATCCGGTCGGTGTCAAAGCAGAGGGTGGGTTTGTGGATTTCATGACTCGAGAGATTGAGATTGAGTGCTTGCCCGGAGACATCCCGGAGAACGTCAAGGTTGATATCAGCGGCCTTCATCTTCATCAGGCCCTAAAGGTCGGGGACATCCAGCTCCCACCCGGTGTTAAAGCTGTCAGTGATCCCGGGGCGGTTGTCGTTCTCATCAGCATGCCGCGTGTCGAAGAGGTGGAGGTCAAGCCTGTTGAGGAAGAGGTCATCGCCGAGCCAGCCGAACCAGAGGTAATCAAGAAAGAGAGAGCGGAAGAAAAAGAAGAGGAGTGATCCTTGTGGGCGATTATTGGTCTGGGGAATCCAGGACAGCGCTATGTTCGCACTCGTCACAACGTCGGTCGTTCTTTTATTGGCCAGCTGGCTGCGGAACATGGGGCTAAGCTGAAAAAGAGAGGAAGGCAGGTGCGAGTGGCGGAAACCGAGCGGAACGGGGAGATCGTCCTTCTTGTCCAGCCCATGACCTACATGAACCAGAGCGGCCTGGCTGTGCGCAATGTCCTCGATGTCTTTGGGGTCAAACCTCAGCAAATTGTCCTCATCTACGACGACCTTGATATCCCGCTGGGACAAATACGGGTCCGGAAGGCGGGTAGCGCTGGCAGTCATAACGGCGTCCGGTCGGTCATTGAGGAGCTCGGGACCCAGGCTTTTCCTCGCATCCGCGTCGGGATCGGTCCTTTGCCCGACCGAAGCCATGCCGTTCGATTCGTGCTGGCGCCTTTTAAGGCTGAAGAATGGCCAACGCTCGAGGAAGCACTGAAGAAAACGAGGGAAGCGTTGAACCTGATCCTGGACGGCCGCATCGAGCAGGCAATGAACAGGTTCAATCAAAAGGAGATTTTTCCCAAGCTGCCTGAATCCAGGTTCCCTTCTCCCGGATAGATGCTCCTTGTCCCTTCTATGGAGAAGAAGGGGCTTGAAATCCATAAGGAGGTATCGATGAGAATCTACGAAACAGGGTTCGTCCTTGCCCCCAACTTATCTGAAGAGGACACAGAAAAAACAATCCTTCAGATGGCCGAAATTGTCGGTCAGCGCGAGGGTCGGCTCCTCAAGCAGGAGAAATGGGGCAAGAGGAAGCTGGCCTATCCCATCAAGAAGTTCAACGAGGGGTACTATGTTTTTTTCCTCTACGAGGGAAAAGGAGACATCCCTCTCGAACTGGAGCGGCGCTTCAAGCAGAGCGACGCTGTCCTGCGCTATATGACGGTCAAGAAAGAAGCTCGAGAGCGGGCAGGCGAGCGGAGGAAAAAGGCCGCGGCGGCCAAAGAATCCCCCGGAGCCGAAGAGATGGGCGGTGAACGACGCATCCCGGAGGAGAGAGGGACGGCGGTAAACTCGGAACATGAGGTTGGATGAAATGGCCAAAGAAGAAAAAACTGAAAAAGCGGGCTTTAGAAAATTTTTCCCACCGAAGAGAAAATTCTGTCGCTTTTGCCAGAAAAACGTGCGGGAGATCGATTACCGGAACGTGGACATTCTCAGAAGATACATCCCGGAGAGAGGGAAAATCTCGCCCCGCCGTATCACGGGCACGTGCGCTTATCACCAAAGGAAGCTGGCCACGGCCATTAAAAGAGCCCGGATCATGGCGTTACTCCCCTACGTCGAGGACTAAGGAGCAGAGCATGGGAGGGGCAAGATGAAGGTCATCCTGAAACAAGATGTTGAAAACTTGGGTCGAAAAGGAGATATTGTCAACGTATCGGCCGGTTATGGACGGAATTATCTCATTCCTCGGAAAATGGCCTTGGAAGTGACCGCGTCGAACCTGAAGATGGTGGAGATGGAGAGGCAGGCTTTGAAAAAAAAGCTGGACAAGGAACGTCTATCTTACCAGGAGCAGGCGAGAAGGCTCAGCGAGCTGACGCTCACTTTTATCCGCAAAGGCGGGGAAAAGGACCTCATCTTCGGCTCGGTCAGTGCAGCGGACATCAAGGAAGCGCTGGCTGAACGCGGTTTCGATTTGGAAAAGAAAAAGATTCTCCTCGAAGAGCCGATCAAGAGGCTGGGTAACTATACGGTGACAGTGCGGGTCTCCCCCGACGAGAAGGCAGAGCTAAAAATCGAAGTCCGAAAAGAAGAGGGCGAGGAGGGAAGCGGCGGAGGTGAGTCGAGAGAGAAAGAGCGGGAGAAAAAGGCTTAAAAATCGCTGAGGGCGGAGCAAACGTCGAGCCCTTGGCGGGAGGTGGCCATGGAACTCGACCTCATGTTCTTGAAAAAGACACCCCCGCACAGCCTGGAGGCCGAGAGGACAGTGCTGGGGGGTATCCTTGTCAACAACGAAAATCTGAACACCGTGCTGGCAGTCGTCTCGCCTGAAGATTTCTACAAGGAAGCACACCGCAAGATCTTGGAACGGATTATTGCTTTGGTGGACAAGGGGCTCCCCGTTGACCTCCTGTCCTTGAGCGAAGAATTGCAGCGGGCGGGGTTGCTCGAGGAGGTCGGTGGAGCTTCCTATGTCGCTTCTTTAATGGACGGAGTTCCCCGCGGCCTCAACGTGGAATATTACTCCCAGATTATCAAAGAGAAAGCGCTTCTGCGACGGCTCATCCTTTCTTCAGCCAGGATCATTTCCTCGAGCTATGAACAAAAAGAGGATGCCGACGTCCTCCTCGATGAGGCGCAGGCGGCTATCATCGAGGTGGCTGAGCAGCGAGTTAAACCGGGGTTTGTCTCGGTTGGTCAGCTGACCGGCCGCACGCTGGACATGATTGCCGACTTGAGCCGGAGACGGGAAGCGGTCACCGGTGTCCCGACGGGCTTTCGCGACCTCGATAACCTTACCTCGGGCTTGCACAAATCCGAATTCATTGTCGTCGCCGCCCGGCCATCCATGGGCAAAACAGCTCTTTGCTTGAACATCTCCCAGTACGTCGGGCTGAAGACGGATTACGCGGTGGGCTTTTTCTCCATGGAGATGGCCAAGGAGCAGATCATCATCCGCATGCTCTGCGCCGATAGCCAGCTCGATATCAAGCGCGTGAGGACGGGTTTTATTAGCGAACGGGAGTTTGAAAAGCTCAAGCTCAGCGCCGAGGCCCTCTCGCGAGCCCGGATTTTTCTCGACGAGACGCCGGGTCTGACCGTCATGGAGATGAAAGCCAAGGCCAGGCGTCTTAAGATGGAAAACAACCTCGATGTGCTGTTCATCGATTATATCCAGCTCATGCGGCCAGGGGGAAGGTTTGAGAATCGAAACCAGGAGATGGCTTTTATTTCGCGCTCCCTTAAGGAGCTGGCCAAAGAAATCCAGATTCCGGTTGTTGGCATTTCCCAGCTCAGCCGGGCCCCCGAAAAGGGACGCCGCGAGCCGCGGCCGCAGCTTTCGGACCTCCGTGAATCCGGGGCCATCGAGCAGGATGCTGATGTGGTGATTTTCATCTACCGGCCCGAGATGTACCATCCTGGGGATGAAACTCTCCGCGGCGTTGCCGAGGTCAATGTGGCCAAGCAGAGGAATGGCCCGACTGATGTCATCCGACTGGCTTTCTTCAACAAGTACGCTCGGTTTGCCAATGCCGACGTGGACTTTCGGTATGCGGAGACTTAGGATGAAAAGTCTCTCCTGGCCGGCCGCCCTGCTTTCTTCTTTTGAGCAGCTTGGCGAAGTCGGCCTTCTTTTCGTGAAGACGCTGCGCAACATGTGGAAAAAGCCGCGCGAGCATCGGATTTTCCTCCACCAGCTTGAAGAAATCGGGGTCCGCTCGCTGCCAGTTATTTCGTTGACAGCCGCCTTTGGCGGCCTCGTCTTTGGTCTTCAAACCTATGTTGGTTTCCATCGGTATATCGGCCCGGGCTCGGAGGCCTATGGCGGACCTATCATTTCCTTAGGGCTGACCAAAGAATTGATTCCCATCCTGGTTGGGCTGATGGTTTCCGGTCGGGTGGGTTCGGCCATGGCCGCCGAAATCGGGACGATGAAAGTTACAGAACAGATCGACGCTCTTTTCAGCCTCGGCGCCAACCCCATCCGCTATCTTGTCGTGCCGCGCGTCCTGGCGGCTTTTTTCATGCTCCCATGTCTCACCCTTTACGGAGACATCATCGGCATTGCCTGTGGTTTCTTCTATAACGTCGTCCTGATGGGGGTGAACCGGACCATTTATCTCCAAAACACCCTCCGTTACCTCGAACTCTGGGATGTGCTGAGCGGGGTGATCAAGGCAGCTATTTTCGGGGTGGTTATTGCCATTATCGGCTGCTGGCAGGGACTCAGAACAGAGGGAGGGGCTGAGGGCGTCGGCCGGGCGACGACGCGGACAGTCGTCCTGGCCAGCATCACCATCCTCATCCTGAATTTCTTTTTGAGCAAAGCCCTGCCCGCCACTGTGGGAACATGATTCGCGTTGTCGACCTCCATAAGTCCTTTGGGCCGAAGAAGGTCCTCCGTGGAGTCAACCTATCCGTAGAAAAGGGCGAGACGATGGTTGTCATCGGGCAGAGCGGGGCAGGCAAGAGCGTCCTCCTCAAGCTCATCATCGGGCTTCTTAAGCCCGACAGGGGAGAGATTTTCATCGAGGGGGAGGAAATCACCCGGCTCAGGGAAGAGGAGCTGCAGCGGGTGACGAGGAAATTCGGCCTTCTCTTTCAAGGAGCGGCGCTGTTCGACTCGATGACAGTCGCCGAAAACGTCCGTTTCGGCCTGGAAAGGCACACCTCTTATCCTCGACAGGTGATTGACCAGATGGTGGCCGAGAGCTTGGCTCGGGTAGGTCTCTCTGGGGTAGAAAGCTTGATGCCCCACCAG
>Ga0209102_1001254_pt1 | contig 13824 bp, 12 predicted proteins | sample ConPoolayeHmetaG_FD_185483 | JGI IMG/M metagenome (GOLD analysis project Ga0209102, IMG submission 185483) | Hot spring microbial mat communities from California, USA to study Microbial Dark Matter (Phase II) - Cone Pool mat layer H metaG... ... | reverse complement strand
ATATCTTAGTGGAGACGTCAAAAGAGGAAATACCAGACAAGGTAAAAAGTGGTGTTAAAGGTAAAAGAAAGGGAAAGGTGATAAAGTATAAAAAGAAGGCGACCAATTTGTGGACGATGAGACTGAAGAGTAAGCATCTACCTCAGCGTACTTGTATAGCTTGTCGACAGACTAATGACAAGAAAGCCTTGATTCGCTTAGTGCGTGCTGAGAACGGGGGTGTTGAGGTAGATATATCTGGAAAGAAGCCAGGCCGGGGTGCTTACTTATGCTCTAGAAAAGCTTGTTGGGAATTGGTGCTAAAGAAAAACCGTTTAGAATATTCCTTACGCACAAAGCTTAGTGCTGACAATCGCCAAATTTTAATGGAATATATCCATAATTTATTGGAGGAAAGCTAAATTTGGATGACAACAGACCGACATTGAAGGAAAACCTACCCCAAGTTGAGCTCCCGCCCGCTATAACTGTAGGGCAGCTAGCTGACTTATTAAAGGTAGAGCCTGTAAAGATAATTAAACAGCTCATGCGTAAAGGCATTATGGCCAATATTAACCAGACTATCGACTTTGATACTGCACGTATAACAGCTGCAGACTTGGGCTATGGGGTTAAAGCAGCAAAAGAGCGTAAAGTTTTGCCTTTCCGAAAGGAAAAGGTCAAAGGAAAATTGTCAGTTCGCCCTCCAGTGGTTACTGTTATGGGACATGTTGACCATGGCAAAACTACCCTCCTCGATGTCATCAGGAAGACCAATGTAACTGCTCGCGAGGCAGGAGCAATTACGCAACATATTGGTGCCTACCAGGCTTTAGTGGATGGACGCAAAATCACCTTTCTGGATACACCAGGACACGAAGCCTTCACTGCCATGAGAGCCCGGGGAGCACAAGTAACCGACATTGTGGTTTTGGTAGTGGCTGCTGACGATGGCATTATGCCGCAAACTGTGGAAGCTATAAACCACGCCAAGGCTGCTAAGGTACCCATAGTGGTGGCCATCAACAAGATTGATAAACCTGAGGCCAATCCTGAGCGTGTAAAACAGCAGCTTGCCGATTTGGGGTTAGTTGTTGAAGAGTGGGGTGGCGATACTATTTGTGTACCCATATCAGCCAAGCAAGGAAAAGGAATATCGGATTTATTGGAAAACTTATTCTTAGTTGCTGACATATTAGAACTGAAGGCTGATTCTGATAGTCCCGCAGCGGGCATAGTCATTGAGGCTAAGCTGGATAAAACTAAAGGGCCCTTAGCTACCTTCCTTGTCCAGAAGGGCACTCTCAGACGAGGCGATATTGTGGTCGCTGGCGGTACTTGGGGGAAAGTAAAAGCTATGTTTGATGATAAAGGAAAGCAAGTTCACAAAGCTGAACCGTCCACTCCCGTGGAAGTCCTCGGCTTAAATGAGGTGGCAAAGTCAGGAGACCATTTTATTGTGCTTCTCAATGAGCATGAAGCACGAAGCATTGTTGAAAAACAAAAATATGCTAGACCACGTACCACCCTGAGCCTAAGTGCTATTTCCAGCCAAATAAGTGATGGGCAAATAAAAGAACTCAACATAGTTTTGAAGACCGATGTCGAGGGCAGCATTGAACCCATAAAAACCTCTATAGAAAGGTTGGGCACAGAGAAGATAAAAGCTAGAGTCATCCATGCTGCCAGCGGGAGTATTACCGAGAGCGATGTGCTTTTAGCCTCAGCCTCAAAAGGCATTATTATTGGTTTTAATACCAGTACCGCACCTGGAGCCACACAGCTAGCTAATGCAGAAGCGGTGGGCATCCAACACTATGATGTCATCTACAAGCTAATAGAAGATGTGGACAGAACGTTGAAGGGAATGCTTGAGCCAACTTACGCCGACGTGCTCAGCGGGCGTGCTGAAGTAAGAGCTGTCTTCCCCCGTGGCAGGCTTGGGAAAATAGCCGGAGTTTACGTTGTAGAAGGGAAGGTATCGAGGGATGCCCAGGTTAAAATATTGCGTCAGAATAAAGTTATCTGTGAGTCTCGGGTTTCCAGCTTAAAGCGCTTTAAAGACGACGTCGCCGAAGTCTCCGCTGGGCTCGAATGTGGCTTGGGTGTAGAAGGAGTTGTCGATTTCCAAATTGGCGATATCATTGAATTTTACCGAAAAGAAAGAGTAAACTAACTATGTTTCCCGAACAGGAGATTCAAATGAGCAGACGAAGTGAACGAACAGGTAAACTGATCCAGCGAGAAATCAGCGAATTGCTCGAGCGTCAGGTTAATGACCCCAGGCTAGCTAGGTTTATCTCAGTAACCGAAGTTACACTTTCACCCGATCTTAAGCATGCCAAGATATTTGTTAGCACTCTGGGCAGCGAAGTGAATAATAAAGAGGAGATGCTGGCAGGCTTTAACAACGCTTCAGGATTCTTACGCAAGGAACTGGCATCGCACTTGAAATTGAAATATACACCGGAACTCAGCTTCCATTATGATGACTCTATTGAGCGGGGAGCGAGATTACTTAAATTGATCGGGGAGCTAAGCACTACTGAGAAGGACAAAGTCTAAATCCCGTAATATTTTTATTTTTGGCATTAATAAAGGAGGTAAGAATGAAACCAATAAATGTAGCGATCATAGGTGTTGGTAATTGTGCCTCTTCTCTAGTGCAAGGAGTTCATTACTACAAGGATGCTAAGGAAGATGAATTTATCCCGGGTTTAATGCACGTCAACCTGGGAGGCTATCATATATCCGATATCAACTTCGTGGCTGCTTTTGATATTGATAAAAACAAAGTAGGCAAAGACTTAACTGAAGCTATTTTCACCAAACCCAACAATACCATTAAATTTTGCGATGTACCTAAGACGGGCGTCCGCGTTGAGCGAGGTATGACCCACGATGGACTGGGTAAGTATCTGTCTCAAATTATCACTAAGGCACCAGGCCCAACCGCCAATATTGTAGATATACTCAAGAAGACCGAAACTGACGTGGTGATTAATTATCTGCCTGTAGGAAGCGAGGAGGCAACGAAATGGTATGTAGAACAAGTGCTAACTGCTGGTTGCGGCTTCATCAACTGCATGCCTGTTTTTATTGCCCGTGAAAGGTATTGGCAAGGCAGATTTGCCGAGCGGGGATTGCCTGTCATAGGTGATGATATTAAGTCCCAGGTAGGCGCTACAATTACTCACAGAGTATTAACTAAACTCTTCCGTGACCGCGGTGTTAAACTGGAACGAACTTACCAGCTAAACTTTGGCGGCAACACTGATTTCTACAACATGCTGGAGCGCGAGAGATTGGAGTCCAAGAAGATTTCCAAGACCAACGCCGTTACCTCCCAACTAGACTACGATATTGGTCCAGATAATATTCACATCGGTCCCAGTGATTATGTGCCCTGGCTAGCTGACCGCAAATTTTGTTACCTAAGGATGGAAGGCCGCACATTCGGCGATGTACCTTTGAATCTAGAACTGAAGCTAGAGGTATGGGATAGCCCAAATTCAGCCGGGGTAGTTATTGATGCCATAAGATGCTGTAAGCTAGCTATGGACCGTGGCTTAAGTGGAACCGTAGTAGCACCTTCGGCCTATTTTATGAAGTCTCCACCCATCCAGTATTCTGACGAAGAAGCTCGCGTGAAAACCGAGGAATTTATCGCCGGAGAACAACAAGAAGGGCCTATTTCCTTGCCTGAGCTACACTCAATCGAGGTCAAGGGATAAGTCGCTATTGTGGCAAAAATCCCACCTCGAACACCGTAGGCTAAGAGACCAAAGCGAAACCTTAAGTTTGCCACGAGCTAGAGGTAGCAAGTTGCTCGAAATCTCCCTCTCCACCATGTGGGCTAAAGGTAGATTCAGTCACATGGTGGAATTTGTTGCTAAAGCTAAAGAATTGGGTTTTACCCATATAGAAGCAAATACCTCGGTTTCCCCACGAATGCTCAGTGAGCTTCTCAAAACCGCAGTTCGTATTTCCAGCATTCATGCTCCCTGTCCCGCAGTATTGTCGTCCCGAGGAATCCCCATAAGCAGCCTTTCTTTAAGTTCCCTGGACGAGGGTGAGCGAACGGAGGCTGTTAGCTTCACCAAGAAAACAATAGACCTGGCAGCAAATGTAGAAGCCAGGGCTATTGTCCTGCACATGGGTGAAGTGCCAATTGACCTGAGCTTACAAGATAGGCTTTATAAACTTTGCAACGAAGGCCGTACTCAGACCGAAGAATATAAACTTGCCAAAGAGGCGCTAATTTCACAGCGTATTTTGCACGTCCCTCCTTACCTCGATGCTGCGAGAAAAAGTCTTCATGAGCTTAGCAAATATAGCCAGCAAAAGGGTATAATGCTGGGGCTGGAGACCAGATTCCATCCCAACGAGATACCCAATACGGAGGAAATGGCAGAGCTACTCAACGGAGTGCCACAAAGCGTGGTGGGCTACTGGCATGACGTAGGACATGCTGAAGTGCAACAACAGCTTGGATTTAGCTTGCATGAAGAATGGCTTTCACGGTTCCAAGACAGAATGGTCGGCATCCACTTGCACGACATTCATGGCATTTCTGACCACCATGCTCCGGGAAAGGGAAACATGAATTGGGAAATGATAGCCAGATATTTACCCCTGGGGATAGTGAAGGTTTGCGAAATCGGCGAGTGGAATGACGAAGAGCAAATGCGGGGAGTAGTCAAGTTTCTTCAAAAGAAAGGGATAATAAGCTAGCTGGAAGAGCTGAATGAATCTGATAGACATTCGACGGAACTTAGCCTATCGTATTACTAATCCCATAATCAAGATTTTGAGTAAAAGTGGGATAACCCCCAATGCTCTTACCCTTATCAACCTGGCTCTCAATATAGTTGCAGCCTATGTTATCGCCACCGGGCACTTTGTTCCTGGCGGGGTTTTAGTCCTGCTTTCAGGCTTGTTTGACCTGCTGGACGGAGCCCTGGCTCGCTTCACCAAGCAAACTACAAAGTTTGGCGCTATCCTGGATTCAACGGTTGACCGCATTTCCGAAGCTGCGATACTCTGTGGCCTTTTGATTTGGTATTTAGCCCGCGGCGGCAACTCAGAAATCATACTTATTTTTGCCGTCTTAATTGGCTCTTTCCTGGTCAGCTATATAAGGGCCAGAGCAGAAGGACTGGGTTGGCAATGTCAGGTTGGCTTGTTTACTAGAGCAGAACGGGTTATAGTATTAGCAATAGGTCTGCTAATAAGCCAGATTCTTATTGCTTTATGTATTCTGGTGGTCTTCGTGTTTATCACTGTGGTTCAAAGGTTGATTTACCTGTCGAAGCAAGGAAAAGTTAAAGGTGGTTAGATGGCTGTTATCGCTGTTGTCGGAGGGCAGTGGGGTGACGAGGGTAAAGGGAAGATAATTGACTTCTTAGCTGAGAAAGCGAAGTTAGTAGTTCGCTTCTCCGGAGGAGACAACGCTGGCCATACTGTCATCAACCCGTATGGCGAATTTCGTCTGCATCTCGTACCTTCGGGCATTTTTAACCCCCAGGCAACTTGTATTATCGGCAATGGCGTGGCTATCAACCCAGCAGTGCTCCTCAAGGAAATAGATGACTTGCAAAACCACGGCATAGACGTGAGCCGCCTTTTTATTAGTGACCGTGCTCACCTGATCATGCCCTATCACACCCTTCTCGACAAACTGGAAGAGGAACGGCGCAGTAAAGCAGCGATAGGTACTACATTGAGAGGAATTGGCCCTGTCTTTGCTGACAAAGTAGCTCGTTTAGGAATTCGTGCTGGAGATTTGTTAGATAAGGAGCTATTCTTGAGCCGTTTGAAGTCGGCTCTGGAGCTCAAGAATCTTATCCTGACTAAAGTGTACCAGGCCTCGCCTCTATCAATGGAGGAAATCTACCAACAATATTGCCGTTATGGAGAGCAGCTAGTTCCTTTTATCCGAGAAACTAGCTCCATGATTCGCCAAGCGGCGATAAAAGGAGAGTTTGTTCTTTTAGAAGGTGCCCAGGGAACTTTACTTGACCCTGACTTTGGCACCTACCCTTATGTGACCTCTTCTTCACCATTGGCCGGGGCAGGTTGCATCGGAACAGGTTTGGGCCCGAGGCAAATCGATCGTGTAGTGGGTGTTTTTAAAGCATATAACACCAGAGTCGGAGCCGGACCAATGCCTACAGAACTCAAAGACAAAATTGGTGACTTTATCCGCGAAAAGGCCCATGAGTATGGTGCTACTACAGGAAGGCCACGAAGATGCGGTTGGTTTGATGCTGTGGCTGGTCGTTTCAGTGTTCAAATAAATGGGCTTACTGACATAGCTTTGACTCACCTCGATGTCTATGACGGCTTCCCGTCAATTAAAATATGCACCGCTTACAAATTTAAAGACGAGGTCCTGTCTTCTTTCCCCAGCGATGTCACTATTTTAGAAAGATGCCAACCTGTCTACGAAGAAGTGGATGGCTGGCAAGAATCAATAAGTGGAATTCGGAGTTTCAAAAAGCTACCGGTGAGAGCTCGTAATTATATGTCCCGCCTCGAAGAACTCCTTTCTTGCCCCATCAGCCTCGTTTCTGTGGGACCAGATAGGAGGCAAATAATATCAGTCAAGGATTTCTTCGCCGGATAATGATCGGGCGTCAGCCCTTGGGGATAGGCAAATCTATCTTATAATTCTTCAGGGTCGCCTGTATAAGATTGACTGATTTTTCGTCAGGTTCCGTGAGGGGCAAGCGTGGTTTGCCCACCGGAAAGCCAACATAGTTTAAAGCCCACTTGACAGGCATAGGATTAGGAATAGTGTATAAAGCATTTACCAGAGGTAATAACTTTCGGTGGATGCTGGCTGCCTCGGCAACTTCACCATTAAGGAATTTCTCAATCATATCCTTTATCTGGATTCCTACTAGATGAGAGGCAACGCTAATCACACCGTAGCCACCTAAAGCTAGTATAGGGAAGGTATCATTATCATTGCCGCTGTAAACTAAGAAATTTTTCCTGGTTCCCTGAATAACCTCAGCTATCTGCCCCAGATTGCCACTGGCTTCCTTTACACCCACGATGTTATCAATTTGACTCAGCTTGATTATTGTCTCAGCAGCGATGCTAGTAACCGTGCGTGATGGCACATTATAGATGATGCAAGGCAAGGTGGTACTCTGGGCAATGGCTTTAAAATGCTCCCAGAGTCCTTGCTGAGTTGGCCGATTATAATAGGGAACTACTAAAAGACAAGCATCAACACCAGTTTTCTCCGCCTCCTTAGTTAATTCTTGGCTTTCTTTTGTATTATAGCTGCCCGTGCCAGCTACTACTGTTCCGCGTTTACCTAACGCTGATTTCGTTTCAGCGAAAAGTCGTAATTTCTCTTCCTTGCTTAAAGTGGGAGACTCGCCAGTGGTGCCTGAGACTACCACCCCATCACTGCCTGAATCCAGCAAAGCTAGAGCCAATTTCTTAGCCTGTTGGTAGTCAATTTCGCCCCGAGCATCAAAGGGCGTAACCATAGCGGTTAATAAGCGACCTAATTTGTTTTTACCCAACTTACTCATTTAAACCAGCTAAACTCTTCTTAAGGCTTATGTAACCCCTCTCTATTCCCTCCTCAGCAATCTGTACAGCATTTAGCGCTGCCCCTTTACGCAGATTATCAGCCACTATCCACATAACGAGCCCATTGGGGTGCGAAATGTCTTTTCTAATTCGGCCTACAAATACATGATCTGACCCACTAGCAGCCCAAGGTTGAGGGTAAAAACTGACGGTGGGGTCATCAAGTACCCTGATCCCGGGAGCTTGAGCCAAAATCTTCTTGGCTTCTTCAGGAGTGATAGGCGAATTGAATTCTACGTTAACTGCTTCACTGTGCCCAAAGTAAACGGGGACTCGAACACAAGTGGCCGAAATAGCCATGTCCCCTGCATGCAATATCTTGCGCGTTTCTTCCACCATTTTTTGTTCTTCTTTAGTATACCCGTTATCCAAAAAAACATCGATTTCTGGCAGTACATTAAAAGCTATTTGATGAGAGTAGACGTGAGGGCAAATACGGCGCCCTTCCAAAGCTAACCGCGATTGATTTGCCAGTTCTTGCATAGCTGCAGCACCACTACTTGACACTGCTTGGTAGGTGCTTACCACAATTCGCTTTATGGGATTGAGCCTGTGCAAGGGATAAAGCGCTACTACCAACGGTATTGTGGAGCAATTGGGACTGGCAATTATCCCCTTATGCCATTCTATATCCTCAGGATTGACCTCTGGGACTACCAGAGGCACTGTAGGGTCCATTCGGAAAGCGGCACTATTATCTATGACCACTGTCCCAGCTTCAACAGCCCAAGGTGTTAACCTTCGACTAATATCAGCATTCGCAGAGAAAAAGGCAATATCAACATCCCGAAACGCCTTTGGTGTCGCTTTCCTAACTGCAATCCTTTGATGATTAAAGAGGAGCTTCATATCTGAAGAATTCTCAGGAATTAGCAATTGAATGGAACCTACAGGAAACTTACGCTGCTCAAGTATCTTAATAATCTCCTGGCCGATAATATCGTCAGCGCCAATAATAGCTACATCAAATCCTGCCATGGCTTTCCCTATAACTCCAATGAAAAACGGAGCAAGGCATCCAACCCGTAAGTTAACCCTTTGCGTTTTGTTACTTCCTTAATTGCCAAGATAACGCCAGGTAGGTAACATTCCCGATTTATAGCATTATGCCGTAAGCTCAGAGTTTCACCCGCTCTGCCAAATACAACTTCTTGCCCGGCCATAAATCCTGGCAACCTCAAGCTATGGATAGCTATGCCATCTATTTGTCCTCCTCTGGTATTGCCGAGTACTTCACGTGTAACTTCAGAATAAATGAATGGTTTACCACGCGTTTGCAACATTGCTCTGGCTGTAGCTATAGCAGTCCCTGAAGGAGCATCAGCCTTTTTTTCATGATGCATTTCGATAATTTCGGCGTTGTCGAAAAACTTAGCTGCAATTTTTGATAGATGTATCAAAAGTGCTGCCCCTAGAGAAAAATTGGGGGCTACTACTGCCCCTACTTTATTAGCCTGACATAATTTTTCGATTTCAGCCAAATTCTCTTCAGAAAGGCCTGTTGTGCCTATGACCATATTAACTTTTTGTTTAAGAGCAATGCGCGCGGCTACCATAGAAACCTCAGCATTGGTGAAATCTACCACTACATCAGCATTGCAGACCTTCAAAAGCGAATCCAAATCGGAAGAAAAGGGTATCAGTTCGACAGCCTCAGCTAAGGGAAGATATTTCTGAGTTACTTCTTTTTCCACAGCGCCTACTGCCTTCAATCCGGGCTCGCGAACCACGGCTTTGGTTACTTCTTGTCCCATTCTGCCTAAAGCGCCATTAATAACTACTCTTATAGGTTCCATGTCACACCCCCCAGCGATGAAGTAATTTATGTTTTGTGATTCCCATGCCGTTCGCCCTTACTATAAGGACGGGCAAATTTCCCCCGACGAGGTCGAGGAGCTGCAGAATCTCTGACCTTGGCGCCGGAGATACGAGAAAGCCCCTCAAATACTGCCTTACGCGATAAGTTTATCCTACCGGAACTGTCAATGCCAATGACCTTTACCATTATTTCATCGCCTACCTTGACCACATCTTCAACCTGGGGTACATGGTAGTCAGCGAGCTCGCTAATATGAACCAGCCCTTCTTTCCCCGGTAAAATCTCTACCATGGCACCAAAATTGAACAACCTGGTTACTTTCCCGGTGTAAACCTCCCCCACCTCCACCTCCCGAGTTAGGTCCTGAATCATTTTGATTGCTTTTTGGGCTGCTTCTTCACTGGGAGAACCAATGATAATTGTGCCATCATTTTTTATGTCTATAGTTGTTTTTGTTTCATCTATAATTGACCTTATAATCCTGCCTCCAGAACCAATAACACTGCCAATCTTGTTGGGATCAATGGTAATTTCATACATCCTGGGGGCATAGGGACTGAGCTCAGCGCGGCTAGAGCTGATAGCTAAAGCCATCTTCCCCAGTATTTCCAACCTCGCTTCCCGAGCCTGACTCAAGGCTTCACCGAGGATACCACAATCTATTCCCCGAAGCTTAATATCAAGTTGCACAGCCGTGAGCCCACGAGCTGTGCCAGCGACTTTGAAATCCATGTCACCATAGGCATCTTCCATACCCACAATGTCAGTCAGAATAACGTAGTCCCCACCTTCACCAGTAACTAAACCCATGGCTATTCCAGCCACCGATGCCTTGATAGGTACACCAGCATCCATCAAAGAAAGTGTCGAGGCGCAAGCGCTTGCCATAGACGTGCTTCCATGAGAACTGAGCACTTCGGAAACCAGACGTATAGTGTAAGGGAAATCCTCCTCTGACGGCAATACTGGTGCAATAGCCCGTTCCACCAAAGCGCCATGCCCAATCTCACGCCTTCCTATTGTTCCTATCCGTTTCACTTCACCAGTAGAAAATGGAGGGAAATTATAATGATGCATAAAGCGTTTAGTTTCCTCCAGACCCAGGCCATCCAATAACTGCTCCCGACTTATCGACCCCAAAGTGGTAATAGTCAACACCTGTGTTTCCCCACGGGCAAATAATCCTGAGCCATGGGTGCGAGGAAGGATACCAACTTCACAACTAATAGGACGGATTTCTTTACTTTGGCGGCCATCCAAGTGTCGCTTCGTCCGCAATATCTTTTCCCTGACCGCAGCTTTAAGCCGGGTTTCGAAAACAAGATTGATTTCATCTTCAGAAAACGATTCGCCCAACTTGTCCCTTATTTCTTCTTTGAGAGCCGTCAAGGCTTTCTCTCTCTGCAGTTTCTTTGGTTCTTCTAAAACTTGGCTTAATTTCTCACCAAGTATGGCAGTGATTTGAGACGCAAGCTCGGGAGCAACTTCCTTAGGTTTGATTTCTAACTTAGCTTTGCCATAGATTTCCTGTAGCTCCTCTTGAAGCCTGATGACCTCCTGATTCGCCTCGTGTCCTAGCTTAATTGCCTCCAGCAGTGTTTCTTCAGAAACCTCCCTGGCACCTGCTTCCACCATTACAACTTTTTCTTTATTGCTAGCAACAACCAAGTCAAGCAAGCTATCTTCCGTTTGAGGCAGGGTAGGATTCACAACTAAAGTATCATTTATGTAGCCAACATGTACTGCCGCTATAGGGCCGGAGAACGGGATGTCCGAGAGTGTCAAGGCTGCCGAAGCGCCAATAAGAGCGCAAATATCTGGCTCATTTTCCTGGTCAACCGATAGCACTGTCGCCACAACTTGAACATCGTGATTAAACTCCTTGGAAAGAAGAGGACGTAGTGAGCGATCAACGAGTCGACTGGTTATGACTGCTTCCTCGCTAGGCCGTCCTTCTCGCCTGATGAAGCTGCCCGGTATTTTGCCTGCGGCATAGAGCCTTTCTTCATAATCCACTGTTAGAGGCACAAAATCGGCTCCCTCTCGGGGCTCAGAGCTGGCGCAGACAGTAACCAGGACAACCGTGTTGCCATACTGAACAGCTACAGCACTATTGGCCTGCTGGGCGAATTTCCCTACCTGAATGCTTAGCGTCCTACCAGCTACAGGACGCTCCAAAACATCAGACATACTATTCCCTCAACCCCAACTTGGCAATAAGAGAATGATACCGCTCGGGCGCTGTCCTGCTCAAGTAGCTCAAAAAGCGCCTCCGCTTCCCTATCACCCCCTGGAGCGCATGCCGGGAGTGTTCATCCTGAGGATACAGCTTAAGATGCTCCGTTAACCGATTTATCCTCTCGGTAAGCAAAGCCACCTGGACCTCAACAGACCCACTATCTTTCTCCTTAAGTCTAAATTGGGTAATGAGTTCTCCCTTTCTCTCTTTGTCCACTGTTATAAACTCCCTAATTTAGTAATGCCGTATATCATATCACGACCAAAAAATCTTGTATAGAAATTGACCAAACTAGCAAGATGCTCTATAATTGGCTGGTAAAGGCAACTTTTTATGCATGAAAGTTGCGGCGTTTTTGGAGTTTATGCCCCGGGCATAAATGTAGCTCAAACCACTTTTTTTGCCCTCTTCGCTCTACAACATCGTGGTCAAGAAAGTGCCGGCATCGCTGTCACTGATGGCCATGAAATAAAAATACACACCCGCATGGGGTTAGTTTCTCAGGCATTCACGGAAACTGACCTCGCTTTGCTCAAAGGATATATCGCTATCGGGCATAACCGCTACTCCACGACAGGCTCAAGCAGACCCATGAACGCCCAACCTATTAAGGTGGAATCAGACGAATTGACCATTGCCATAGCCCACAATGGCAATATCATCAACTCCAAACTGCTCCGCGATGAGCTCCAAGTGCGCGGCTATGATTTTCATACTAGCACTGATTCCGAAGCCATCGCTAACCTGATTTTAGCCTCCCCCGGCCAGAACTGGCAGGGAAAAATCGAATATGCTATGTCCCGTCTCCAGGGAGCTTATTCCTTGGTAATTTTGACTAAAGATAAGCTGATTGGGGTCCGTGACCCCTTTGGTGTTCGTCCCCTTTGTCTCGGAGCCATTGACAGCGGCTGGTGCATCGCCTCGGAAAGTTGCGCCCTGGACCATATAGGCGCCCGATCCATAAGTGAAATCGAACCTGGGGAAATCGTCATCATTGATAACCAGGGTGTGAAGAGTTTTAAGAAGGAAAATGGTAAGAAGGCTATATGCATCTTTGAATACATCTACTTTGCCCGCCCCGATAGCATTATCCAGGGCAAACTACTCTACCCAACACGTGAAGCTATGGGGAGAATATTGTCTGAAGAATATCCCGTCAATGCTGATTTCGTCATGGGTGTTCCTGATTCAGCTACCGCCGCTGGCATTGGTTACGCTAACGCTTCAGGCATCCCGTATTGCGAAGGTCTGTTAAAAAACCGCTATGTAGGACGTACCTTTATTGAGCCTGACCAAAGGATACGGGAGCTGGGCGTCCAATTAAAATTCAACCCTCTTTCCCGTATAATTGCCGGAAAAAGTCTGGTAGTCGTCGACGACAGTATTGTTCGCGGTACCACCACTCCCCGTGTGGTTAGCCTTCTTAAAAAAGCCGGTGCCGCCGAGGTTCATCTCCGCATCTGCGCCCCTCCCATCCGTTACCCCTGCTTCTTCGGGGTAGATATGGCCACCAGATGGGAACTCATCGCTGCTCGAAAGACTATCCCCGAAATCAGGGAATACCTCGGTGCTGATTCACTGGGATACCTTAGCCTCGACGGCCTGATCCGAGCTGTGGACCTGCCCAGAGATATCTTCTGCCTTGCTTGTTTTACTGGGGTATACCCCATTCCAGTTCAGATGGAGATGGATAAACTGGCTTTGGAAGTACTCCCCACTGGAGAAACTAAATGAAATCCACCTCTAAGGAAGCTTATGCCCTTGCTGGTGTAGATATTTCTCTTGCTGACAAAGTAAAGAAAATTATTGCTCGACAAGCTCGAACTACTTTTCGCTCCGAAGTCATTGGTTCGGAGTTTTTCGGCAGCATGTTTCAGCTCAAAGGGTACGAGGAGCCAATTTTGGTCTCCAGCACTGATGGCGTGGGCACTAAGCTCAGAATAGCCTCGTTTCTGGACAAACACGATACCGTGGGCATGGATATCGTCAACCACTGCGTGAATGATATCCTTTGCTGTGGTGCCGAGCCTCTTTTCTTTCTTGACTATATTGCTATGGGCAAGCTTAGACCTGAGCAAATAGAAGCCATCATCTCGGGTATAGTCCATGCCTGCCGAGAAGTGAGCTGCTCGTTAGTCGGCGGCGAGACCGCTGAGATGCCCAGTATATATTC
>Ga0209102_1001253_pt1 | contig 13827 bp, 12 predicted proteins | sample ConPoolayeHmetaG_FD_185483 | JGI IMG/M metagenome (GOLD analysis project Ga0209102, IMG submission 185483) | Hot spring microbial mat communities from California, USA to study Microbial Dark Matter (Phase II) - Cone Pool mat layer H metaG... ... | reverse complement strand
ATCTTGCCCAATATATATCCGTTCCATCTTCGAAGATTACATAAACATAAGAAAATCCAAAGTCGGAAAATCCCCTCACAGTCCTCACTTTGGGCGCTGAGATGAGAGCAGAAACGATGGGGTAAGTTACCTGATCCTCAATGAGATCTGGACTCCTTCCTTCCCACGTTGTATAGACAATAACCTGGACGTCGGAAATATCTGGCACGGCATCGAGAGGAATATAATTAATTGCATAGATCCCTCCTAACATCAATAAGAGGACGGTGACGAAAACCATAAACCGATTCTGCGCACACATCTCGATTATCTTCTCAATCATTTTCTGCTCCTCTTTACTACTTCCCTGGGTTCTCTTTTGTCATCTGCTTTGCGCATTCTAAATTCCTCAATTTCTCAGTCCCTTTCCCTTCCGGATTCATAACCTCCCTTACCCCCCTTTTATCTTAAGAGAGGGGAGGGGGTGATATTAATGGGCATGCCCAGGCACTCCCACCGCCTCTTTGAACTTGGATTCGGAGTCAATTAGGAAGTTGGCGCTCGTCACCACCCGTTCGCCAACCTTTAACCCATTTAATATTTCATAGTAACCATCAACCTTGGCGCCTACCTTTACCTCTCTCGGCTCAAAATAGCCATTGCCTTGGTCTACAATAGCTATCTGTTTTAGGCCTGTATCAATAATTGCTCCATCGGGCACAACAGGTTTCTTTCCCAAGTGAACCCTGATCTCCACATTCGCATACATCTCGGGCCTTAGCTTTCCATCTGGGTTGGGAAATTCGAATCTTACCTTTGCTGTGCGAGTCTCTGGATTCAAAGAAGGATAGATATAGAGTACCTTCCCTGTAAAATATTCCTGCGGGAGATAAGAGAGTTGAATAGATGCTTCCTGTCCTAATCGAATAAATGGGAGCTCATACTCATAAATATCTGCATAAACCCATACAACTGAAAGATCGGCAATTTTAAAAAGGGGCATTCCAGGCATGACATTCATTCCTTTAAAAGCCATTCGTTCCCAAACAAAGCCGGCGAAGGGAGAATGAAGCGTAAGGCTTTTGGCTAATTGGCCTCTTTGCTCCAACGCTTTAATCTGCTCATCACTAATATCCCATAACTTCAGGCGGCGTTTGGCCGACTCTACCAGGAAATCACGGTCACCTAAGGCCTTGGCCATTCGTAAAGCAATGAGATATTCTTCCTGGGCCGAAACCAGTTCTGGGCTGTAAATGGTCAACAAGGGTTCTCCCTGGCGCACATACTTTCCAGTAAAATTGACATAGAGTTCTTCAATCCAGCCTCCGATTTTAGGAGAAACTATACCCACTTTTCTCTCATCATAATCCACCCTGCCTACAGTCCGAATTATTTTTTCAAGGGGCCGCATTTCTACTGTTCCGAATTTGACCCCAATTAATTGCTGACGTTCTAAAGAAATCTGGACCATTCCCGGAGTGATTTCTTTCATCTTCCCCTCTTTTTGAATTGTTTCCAAAGTCAGCTCTTTCAGTTCTCTTTCCGGGTCTTCATCTTTTTTGCCTTTCTCCAATTTTTCAGTGGCTAATTTCTTATCCGGCGGGGAAGGGGCAATCCCTTGCTCTTGGCTGCAGGCCGAGAGCCAAAAGAGAAATATTCCTATCATGGCCAATCCAACTAATTTTTTCATCTTCTTTTCCTTCCTTTATTTAAAAAATGATGGCCACTCTTTATAAATAACTCAGCATTTATTCTTTCCAGGCCGAGCCCAAAGCTTCTTCCAGTTGGGCCAGGGCTATTCCCAAGTCACTTATTCTCCTTTCGGCGGCCAGTTTATCATTTAGCCAGCCTGTATAGGCCATGATCAATTCGGCGAAGCCAACCATCCCTGTTTGATATCCCCGAGTGGCCACCTCCAAAGCCGCCTGGGAAAGACCCACTACCCGCTGACTATAGAGCGCCTCTTCTCTTTTCGCTTGGTCTAAACGAAACCAGGCTTCTCGAACCATGAAAATGGTTTCAGCCTCCATTTTTTTAAGATCGGCGCGCAGGGCAGCTAGTTTTTGTTTAGTCTCTCTAAGGTAAGCATCATTGGTCCCATACCAGGGCATTTTAGGCAAGTCTACCCCTGGGGAAGCAGTATTCTTCATCAAGAAGGGATCTTCCATTTTCATAGACCCCACTTGGGAGATGGCCTTATTCTGAAAAAAGGAAAAGCCCAGCGAGTAGGGCGGGTAGATCATTGTTTCGGCCATCTCGATCATCCGTTCCATTTTCCCAATCATCGCTTTCATCTGCCGTAATTCTTGCTTTTTGGCCAAGGCCAACGGATATAGACTGGCTAATGGCGGGACTATTACTTGCGGCTTTTGCACCTGAGGTCGGCTAAGGGAAGTCTCTGGCGGTAGGTCGAGAATCTCTAAAATTTTTACCTCGAGGTTGCCTTGTTCCTCGACCATAGTTCTTAATTCTTCTTGCATCTTATCTCGTACAATCCGCACCCTAATCAAATCCTGGAAACTTGCTTTCCCAGTCTCGTATTGAGCAGCCCCTACCTTCTCCAGCCTTTCCAGGAGGCTGAGCATTTCTTTGATAATTTCCTGTGCGCGCCTAATATAGAGAAGGTTCCAGTAAGTCTGGCGAATTTTGGTAATAGCGGTGCGCCGGGCAATCTCTAATGCTTCCCAAGAAGCATCAACTTGCGCAGTTATCACTTCCCCTTTTAGGGCTAGAATCCCTGGGAAAGGAAATTTCATCTCTAAGGCCTCGCTTTCGACCATAGGACCAATTCCGGTCATGAGTTCTTTAGTAAAAGCCGCATACTGCCTCAAAATTTCATCCAGATTGGCCACCTGGCTATAGGCTTCCAAGGAGCTCCGCCAATTCTTTTTAGCTGATTTAATTCCTGGATTGCGGAGCCAGGCCAGAATCTCCAGTTCGCTCAAGGTAAAATTTCTCTTTAAAACCTCCGCGGCCACAGAAGGATCTCTGCTCGCTGCCGATAATTCTTTAAACAACTGCGGATCAGGCTGATAAAAAACTCCTTTCTCCTCAGCCGCCTCTACCGCCTTTTGCCACTTTTCTTTCATCTCTTTAATCTTAGCCATCTGCTCGGCAAAATCCTTATCGGGACGGCTGGGCCAAAATTCACTCTTGGGCCTTGGCTGCGTATAATCTCGGAAAAAAGAAGTAGCCCCAAATCTCTCCCAATCCTTTTTTAGCTCTGGATAAGCAGTGCAGGCCGAAATCACGGCCAGGAGAAAAATGGGGGCCAGCGAAAAAAATATTTTCTTCATGGGTTCTCCTTGGCAGAAGGCTTTTCCCCTCTCCGGGTCAAACTGCGGCCCACCAGCCTTTCTAACTGAGCCAGATACCGCCCATAATCTGCTTTGGCTCTGGCCAGGGCCAGCTGAAAATTATAGAAGACAGACTGAGTTTCTATAAAATCGGTGAAACTACCTTGTTTTTCCCTAAACCATGTCTCGGCAATCTCCATGGCTTGCGCGGCCTGGGGGAGAAGTTGGTTCTGATAGAGGGAAATGAGGCGTTCCGAATTCTGCAGGCGGAAATAAACGTTGCGAATCATGGCCCTGGTCTCATTTAGCTGGCTCATTTTCAGGGCTTGAGCTTTGCGCTCCTCGGCCCGGGCTTCTTCCACTCGTCCCCTATTTTTATTCAGCCAGATAGGGACGGAAAGTCCAAATTGGACACCCACGGCGTCCCTAAATTCCTCAGGGACCATGTCCGGGTTTCCGCGAGCATAAGAAAGACCCAGGCGGAACATGGGCAGATATTCATATTTGGCTAATCCCGCTTTAGCCCGCGCCTTATTAATTTGCGCTTCCGCCAGGCGGATCTCTTCTTGATAATTCCGGGCCAGCTCATAGATTTCTTCCAGATTAAATAGAAGAGGGAGAAGGGTTTCTCCATCTTCAATCTTGATCTCCGCCCCAGGCGCTCGATTAAGAAGAGCATTCAATTGGGCCTTCTCCGTTTGGACCAATTCGGCCAAGAGGAGAGCATCATATTGCAACTGGGCCAGTTGTGATTGCGCCTTGACTACATCGAAAAAGGTGGCCCGCTCCTGGGCATAAGCCGTTTCTCCCACCTTCCGCAGGTGCTCCAAAAGATCCCGATGCAAAGCTACTACTCTTTGAGCATTCTTGATATAAAAAAGCTCATGATAAGATTCTCGAATTCCTACCACTAAGTCACGCAAAGTCTTTTCGTATTCTAAACGAGCCATTTCTATCTCGGCTTTTACTACTTCGCCAGCTTGGGAAAGTTTCCCTGGAAAAGGTATCATTTGCGAAATCATCAATTCATAAGTGGCCATCAAGGGCTTAGGATAAGCGGTAAAGCCGATTTCAGGGTCAGGGAGGCCTGTTTCCACTCGATATCTTTCAATAACTCCCTTCCAAGATTCCCGGGCTGCTTTTACAGAGGGATTAGTTTTAAAAGCATAGGATATTAAATCAGAGAGGGTACACCCTTCCTTAAGCTTCTTTTCCAGATCACCCGTAGCCATTTCTCTGGAAAAGGCCGAGCCCGTTAGGAATAGAAAGGCAAAAGTCACTAAACAAGCCGCCAAACTCCCTGGCCTCAATCTTATTATTTTCTTCATATAATCTGCTCCTCTTCCCCAAAAGATTTATCGGGCGGATTTAAGGACGCGCGCTTTCTATAAATTTGAAAATATCGGAAAATAAATTCTCTTCATTGATAATGGTAAATCCTGCTTTTCTGATAGCCGCCAGAGTAGGCCGATTGATATTATTGCCTAACAAACGCACAAAAAGCGGGTTTAACAAATCAAAAATTCGCCCCTTGATTCCGCGGGGGCGGACGTGCTCCAAGAAGAATATTTTCCCTCCTGGTTTCAACACTCTTTTAATCTCTTCGAGCCCTTTATCTGGATCAGCAACTGAGCAGAAGACAAAAGTGGAAACTACGGCATCGAAGCTGCCCGGGGGAAATTTTAGATCTTGCACATCCATATTATAGAGCGGGATGGAAAGTTTAAGCTGAGCGGCTTTCCAAGAGGCTTTGGCTAACATTTTTTTACTGATATCTATACCAGTTACTGATTTGTGGGGAGGATAGTAAGGAAAATTTTTCCCCGTACCTACTCCTACCTCTAAAATTTTATCCCCCTCTACTTGGGCAAAGAGCCTCTTTCTCCACTTTTTTCCGGCCATCATCTCCATAGGATTCTCTAAGAGATCAAAGATTGCGGCCAGTCGATCATATTTTTTGGCCACTGAATTTTTTACGATCAGTTTTAATTTCCTCAACCAGCAGTCCGTCGGCCAGCTTCAAAATCCTACCGGCAAATTGGGCATAACCAAAGTTGTGGGTCACCATGATAATAGTCATTCCTTCCCTATTTAGCTTCTGCAAGAGGTTTATTATCTCTAAAGAGTTTTTGGTATCTAAGTTGCCCGTAGGTTCATCTGCTAATAAAATAGGAGGATGGTTAACAATGGCCCGCGCCATGGCCACGCGTTGTTGTTCTCCTCCTGAAATTTGATTGGGCAAGCGATTGCTTTTGCCATCTAAACCCACTCGCCAGAGGGCCTCTTGGGCCTGCTTTCTTTTTTCTTTTCTTTTTATATTAATTGTGGCCAACGGCAACATCACATTTTCTAACAAAGTTAGATAAGGAACCAAATAAAAGTTCTGAAAGACAAACCCCAAATATTGCCGCCGGAAATCAGCCCTTTCTTCATTTCCTAAAGAATAAACATCGATTTGGTCTACCCAATATTTCCCTTGGGTAGGCGAATTCAGCGCACCCATGATGGAAAGAAGGGTGGATTTTCCTGAACCGGATTCGCCCATGATGGCTATCCATTCTCCAGAACTAATCCGAAAAGTAATTCCTTTTACTGCTATCACCGCAGATTCTCCCTGACCATATTGTTTTATAAGATTTTCTCCTTGCAAAATAGCCATCCTTCTCCACCTCTTATAAGGCTCGCAGAGCTTCATGGGGATCCAAGTTAGCTGCCAACCTTGCTGGGTAATAGCTAGCCGCCAACCCCAAAATTGTAGCCATTGCTAAAGCTAAGCCAGCTAATAAAGGGTCTATAGAAAGGGACACATGGTGGCCGCTGGTAAAGAAAGGGATGATGGCTTGCGCTGCTCCTAAACCAGTAAAGAAGCCTAAAACTCCGGCGACCACCGAAATAATCCCGGCTTCGCCCAAGATAATTTGCATAATATGCTTGCTCCGAAACCCAACGGCCCGGAAAATACCAATCTCGGCTGTCCTTTCTTTAACACTCCCCATCATAGTAACTAAGACCACTAAAGCCCCCACCAGGGCTACCAGAGCAGAAAAAACGTAAGCAGCTTTTTGAAAATGGCTCAAGGCCTCTAAGCGACTTTCCACTACCTGTTTGACTGCCATAACCTTAGCTCCTGGAAGGATTTCCGAAATCTGGCGAACCATCTCTTCGATAGGGCAGCCCACACATAAGGCCGCCACTTCCGCCATGGAAATCCGTCCTTCTTTTTTCAGGATGCTTTGAGCTTTCTCTAAGGGGGTGAAAATTATCTGATCGTCTTGAGAACCTGTGGAATTGAGGATACCAGTTATCGCCATTGTTTCTCCGTTTATTTTTAAATATTCTCCTTTCTTAATTCCCAGAGCCTTAGCCGCCTCAGCGCCTACCATTAGCCCCTCTTTATCTGGAAGAGTCCCTTGATACGTCCACCATGGCCGCAAATAATGAATAGTTTTAAAATCAATTCCTGCCAGAAGCACCTTTTTATTGGCGACATCAACTACCCCTAATACTAAGGGCCCGACCGCAGCTACATTGGCGGCGTTTTTGATAGATTTAATTTTCTCCAAGTCAGCTTGTTTTATCTCTTCCATTTCAAAAAGAACACCGCCTAAAGAAAGGCCTCCATAAGACAAAGTAAGATTTTGGGTTTGAGGCAAAATCAGGATGTTAGCCCCATATTCATCTAATTTATGAGCGATATCTTCGGTTAAGGCTTTGACCAAGGAGAAAAAGGTGACCACTGCGGATACTCCCACCATTAGGCCTACTAAAATAAAAATAGCCTTGGTTTTTCTCCTTCTCAGATTCTTCAAGGCAATGCTCCCTAAAGTCATCTTTTGCCCTCCTTAAAATTAAAATACTTCGCTCCAGCTAATATGTCTTTAATTTCGATTATCACCTGGTCCCCTTTTATTTTCCTCTTTAATGGTGCAGGGTTACAACCTCCTTGCGCTTCGTTAATTAGTATGGAAGCAAAACGCCGTCCGCAATTGCGGCAAATCATAAAATCTCCTTTTTGATAATAGCCTTTACCCTCTTGCCAGCAAACATCGCAAGCATCAAAAGCCGCTCGAATAAGGCCATCCGAACTTTTAATAATGAAATATCTGATGGTCAAATTGTTATCGGTTTTGTACTGAAAAAATTTTGCTTGGCCATTCTCAAAAAGCTTCACTGGATAAATTATTTCTTTTGCAGAGTCAGCAGCTTGGCTTATTTCCAAATTGGTGAACATTAAAATTAAAAAAAGCAAGCTGCTTAAATAAAAGGCTATGGAAGCAGTCTTTTTTATTCTTAAAAATTTTTTAAAATAGTTAATCATCTTTCCTCCCTTTAGAAATTCTCCAAAATTTTTCCATTTTGATAGATATAAGACTTGACCATCTTCCCGTCTTTTTGAATATCTATTTGCCAATGGCATCCATAATTGATTACTTGGGCAGTTAAATTTTCCGCACTTGGATTTTCCTTTTTATAGGCCGTAAGAGCTGCCTCCTTCGCTTCTTTTTCGAACTTTGGATTTAGGAGACCGCTTGGAGAATTCTGCTTTTGGCCACCACCCCTCGGGCCAGGTAAACTACAACATCCCCCCAGCTGAAAACGGTTAGAATATTTATTTAAATCATAGATTTCTACTTGGGCTTTTTGCCTAGCCTGAATCAGCCAAGAATTGATGTTTTCGTCGCCTGCTAAACCAGAAGTACTTTTAGCTGAGCTGACTGCTTTCCACATCAACAGATGGCGCACATAGTTTTGCAAACTTTCTTTAAAAGCGCGATCAATTTCCAATTTGTCCCAACTGCCCGAAGCTTGGCGGAGGATTTCCTTCATTTCTTTCTGTACTTCTTCTTCATGGATGCTAATTCCTAGCCGGCGCGCTTCTTGGGCTATTAATTTTTCCGTGATCATATCTTCTAAAATTTCTCTGGCCAATTGGGCGAGAAAGATTTGCCCTTTTTCTCCGCTGAAAATTTCTTGACCATATTCATGTCGCCAAAATTCCTTAGCATCTTCTACCCTTCTTTGCCAATTAGACCGGAGAATCTTTTCGCCATTAACCGCGGCTACTGGTTTTGGCCAAAGAACCTCCAGAAAAAAAATCCGATCCCCCAAACCTTTATGCCAAAGCAGCAGCCCAGTTAAAAACAAAAGGGAAATGGAAAAAATAATACTGAAAATCAAAATTTTTGGGGGCCTGGGGGAGCTTATTAGGGTTAGGCACTGCGGACAATAAAGTTCTCCTTCTAACTTTTCTTTTCCGCAATGCAGGCACCTCTGCGGATTCATAAAAAACTGCTCCTTTCTCCCATCCCTTTACGCAAAAAGAAGGCCACCAAATTAGATGACCCTAAATTTTCTTTAATTGTTTGAAAATAAAAGATAAAAAAAGAAAAGATTTTTTAGGCTGGGCTTAAAGGTGCCAAATTTTTTCCCAAAATACCTAATCTTTTTTCCCGAATTGGGAATTTTTTTCGCAGAATTAAAAGTGCAGGAAATAATTATATTCCGTATTCCTTCAATTTATTCTGCAAGGTGCGGCGGGTAATTCCTAAAATTTCCGCAGCTCGGGAACGGTTCCCTCCGGTATCTTCTAAAGTCTTTAGGATTAACGCTCTTTCTGTTTGGGCCAGAGTAATACCGGGCGGGAAATCAAGTTCTTGAGCTTCTTTTTCTTTAGCCAAAGCTTGAATTTGCGGCGGCAAATCCACTGGGGCCACCACTTCTCCGCGCGCTATAATTACTGCTCGTTCAATAGTATTTTCCAACTCGCGCACATTTCCAGGCCAGGGATAGCGGACTAATAAATCCATAGCTTTTCCAGATATGGCCTTTAATTCTTTGCGATTTTTCTCCCGATAAAAGTTGAAAAAATGATTGGCCAAGAGCGGAATATCTTCTCGTCTTTCTCGTAAGGGGGGAAGAATTATAGGGACTACATTTAAGCGATAAAAAAGATCCTGCCGAAAACGACCTTCTTTAGTTTCTTTTTCTAAATTTTTATTGGTGGCCGCAATAATGCGTACGTCCACTTTGAAAGTCTGGTTGCTCCCTAAAGGCTCAAATTCCTTTTCTTGCAAAACGCGCAGGAGCTTTACCTGGGTGGAGGGACTCATCTCGCCAACTTCATCGAGAAAAATTGTCCCCCGATGGGCCATTTGAAATCTACCTTCTCGGCGAGCCAAAGCTCCAGTGAAAGCTCCTCTTTCATGGCCAAAGAGCTCACTCTCTAAAAGAGTTTCTGGAAGAGCCGCACAGGAGACTTTAACGAAAGGCTGATTTTTCCGGAGACTATTCTGATGAATAGCGTTGGCTACCAGTTCTTTCCCTGTTCCGCTCTCACCTTGCAAAAGCACAGTAGCGTCAGAGGGAGCTACCAGCGCCAGAGTATCAAAAAGTTCGCGCATCTTGGAACTCCGGCCAATTAAACGGGAGAAATCAAAGCGATCTCCCAAACGTTCTTTCAGAAAAATATTTTCTGTGCGCAGATCATACAGTTCCAAGGCTTTTTCAATGAGCACTTTCAATTCTTCGATGTCCAGAGGTTTCGTTAAATAATCAGTGGCTCCGGCCTTGAGGGCTCCTACAGCAGTTTTCACGGAGGCATAGGCGGTCATAATGATCACCGGAACTAAAGGACTTATTTTCCGGATCTCCGCCAAAGTCTCCAGGCCATCCATAGTCTGCAGACGCAGATCTAAAAGGATCAAATCAAAAGTTTCCTGTTCTACCGCCCGGATAGCCTCTGGGCCGTCGGCCGCTTCCGCGACCTGGTAGCCTTCTTCTTTTAATACAGCCCTGAGCATTAAACGATGGCTCTCTTCATCATCGATCACCAGCAGGCGGCGGGTAGTCTTCATTTTATTTTCCTCTTAAATAATTTGCTAAGTTCTTTCATTTTCGCCAAAAATAATAGAAAAAGCCGTTCCTTTCCCCAGGGCACTTTTTACCCGGATCTCCCCGCCATGACTTTCTATGATCTGATGGACGATGGCTAATCCCAAACCCGTTCCTTTTCGTTTCGTACTAAAGAAAGGTTCAAATACTTTTTCTAAATCTTCCTCTGGAATCCCGCGCCCAGAATCTTCTATAATCACCTCTACTGTTTTAGGTGAAATTCCTTTTTTTAGGGTCAGGCGAATTTTCCCCCCTTGGTCCATCGATTCTATAGAATTTAAAAGTAAATTAAGAAAAGCTTGAGATAATTGGTCTCTATCCACTAAAGCCCTGGGTAAGTTTGCCTCATAATATTTCTCTACTTCGATTCTTCTCTTTTTTAGCTCATCATTTAGAAGCTGGAGAGTATAATCTATAATCTCCGGTAATAAATGGCTTTCGCGTTGGGGTACTTTAGGGCGGGCAAAATCCAGGAGCTCCGTAATTACCCGGTTTAGTCTGTCTACCTCTTGCACCATAACAGCGGCGTAACTTTGTTCCTCTTCTTGTCCTTTAAAGCGTTTTAAAAAATATTGAGCAAACCCCCGAATAGAGCTTAAAGGATTGCGGATCTCGTGAGCTACTCCAGCAGCTAAACGCCCCAAGGAAGCCAAACGCTCGCTCCGCCGCACTTTCTCATGCAAATCTTTTATCTCGCGTAAATCGCGCAGCAGGATGACGGAGCCCATCTCTCGCCCCATTTCGTCTTTAAGGGGAGTAATGCGCAGGCACAAAGGAATTTCTTGCTCAGGAGAAGGTCGGAAAATAATTTCTTGGTCTCTAATCTCACCTTGCTCTCTCTCTGATTCCCAAAGGGATTCGAGACGCAGCCCTAAAATCTCGCTAATTTTCTTTTTCTTTAAGGTCTCTGCCGGCAATCCCAGAATTTCTAAAGCCCGCCGATTCCAAGTCACCATCTTCTCCTGGGGATCGACAGTGATAATGCCGTCAGCCACACTTTCCAGAACGTTTTCCGTATAAGTCTTCATCTGGGCTAAACTTCTATCAACGAGATAATAATTTTGCAAAATAAAAATAAAGTAGAGGGCGCCCCCTCCTAAAACTAATAAAATTCCGCCCATAAGAAATGCGTGGAATATATCTTCTCGGCGAGCTTTTTCAAAAGTCTCTAAAGGCATGCGTATTAAAATAATTTTATCCCGGGCCCATTGCGGAATATTATCTTCCTTGGTAGATTCTGTTATTTCCTTCACTGGCCATTTAGCGGCAGGAAATGAAAAGGGACGAAAGGGTTTTATAATTTCTAAAACCCTTTTTCCTGCCTGAGGATCTTGATAGCGCCTAATCACCCCTTGGCTCTTTAATAGAATAACCAAAGCGGAGGCATCTTTAATTCCTTCGGCCGAAAGCCGTTTATCTTCTTCCTTCTCTATCTTCCCAGTGGCCCAAACTTTTCCTTGTTCATCAAAAAGAATAATACCAGCCAAGGCCGGTTCTTGGGAAACTTCGGTAATAAGCTTCTTAATCCGGGAAAAGTCCAGCTGCTGCTGAGGAGGGTCTACTCTCAGGCCAGCCTCAATAGCCCTGGCTAAGCCCAAACCTTCGCGGAGCAATAACTCTTCTGCTCTTTCTCGTTCCCGGCTTATATTGCGATAAGTGGATATAGCAATGACCACCAGCAAAGTAAGGACTGTAATGACAATAGTCAAAGCCGGCAGATAAAGGAACTTAAACCTTTTCCCTTTATTCATTTATCGAAACTCTGTAATGGGCATGAATAAAAAATATAGACAAGGCCCAAAAATAACAATCGAAATAAAACACAGTCAGGGAGTAGTTGTTTGGCATATGGGGGAATATTCCATAAGTTCCTTTATGGTTGAATTTTCACTGCATATAGGGCATTTAGGATTTTTTAAGATCTTTACTTCCTCAAATTTGAGGCTCAAAGCGTTAAAAAGTAAAAAACGCCCGGCCATGGATTGGCCAATCCCTAAAATTTCTTTCAAAGCTTCATTGGCTTGTAACAAGCCTATGACCCCGGCCACCGCCCCTAAAATCCCCGCTTCTTGACAACTGGGGACTAAACCAGGAGGTGGAGGTTCCGGGAAAAGACAGCGATAACATGGTCCTCCAGCATGGGGTTTAAATGTGCTTAGTTGGCCATCAAACCTCAAAATGGCTCCTGATATAAGGGTCTTTTTTTCAAAGAAACAGGCATCGTTAACGAGAAAGCGCGTTGGAAAATTATCGCTGCCATCGAGGACAAGGTCATACTCTCTGATTACTTCTCTTATATTTTTAGCATCAATCCGCTGCGGATAGATTTGTACTTTTATTTCCGGATTGAGGGCTTCCAGAGTGCGTTTTGCTGATTCTACTTTTAACAGCCCTATGTCTGCTGTGCGGTGTAATATTTGGCGTTGCAGATTGTTAAGCTCTACCCGATCCGAGTCTGCCAAGCCTATAGTACCTACGCCCGCTGCCGCCAGATAGAGAGCCGCTGGTGATCCTAAGCCTCCTGCCCCTAAGATAAATACTTTGGCGGCCGCTAATTTCTTTTGCCCTTTTCCGCCCACTCCTGGTAAAATGATTTGGCGCGAGTAACGCTGAATTTGTTCTGCTGAAAAAGTAGGCATTTTATCACCCTTAGGATTTTGATTTATGATACCACTTTGTAGTATCTAAAGTCAACAACTATGGTAAGAGGGAAAAATTATGGATAATAAAAAATTCCTAACTATCCGCCGGGACCTCCAAAAAACCCAAAAAGAGATGGCCCAACTTTTAGGACTTTCCCTCAAAGCGGTACAAAGTTTTGAGCAAGGATGGCGCCATATTCCTGTGCATGTGGAGCGGCAAGTGCTTTTTTTATTGGCCATGAAAGGAAAAGGACAAGAGAAGACCCGGAATTGTTGGGAAATTAGGCAATGCCTTCCGAAACAGCGCCAGAATTGCCCGGCTTGGGAATTTCATTGCGGTCACCTCTGCTGGTTTATCAACGGTACTATCTGCCAGGGCCTACCCCAAAAAAATTGGCAGAAAAAAATTAAAATTTGTCAAAAATGCTTGGTGTTCCAGTACATCTTTAGTCCTGACTAATTGTTTAATATGATAGCCTCCCAACAGATTCAATATTATCTCCTTTGATCTTACTCCGGGCGCGCGGAAGTACCCCAAAAAGCCTTCTTCCTTATCTTTTAAAATAATTATGTGCTTACTTTAATTTCGGAGAAAAGAGCCCGGGGATAATTTTAAAAAAAGAATTACAATGAAATCTAAAAAGTGCGTGAGGGTCAGGCCAAAAAACTGACCGTCTAACAGTTTTAATATTTCTCGTCAGCAGGAAACGGGCGGGAGGGGGAGAGGCGAAATTAAAATCGGCTGGGAAATGACTATTTCTCTCTTACCCACCTTCTCTCCGCAAAGAACGGCGGGGACAAGCGAGTCTGCTCTAAAGAGCACAAAAATAAGTCCCGCTTTCTCCTTATACAATATTAATCTTCCCCGCCCCTGCCTATGAAATAACCAGCGCCTTATTTTAATGAGCCCTGCTCGCTTCCGCCTGAGCCCAAAATTGGTTTAATAACCTCTCTTAGATTCTAATTTAAAAGTGATAGAGGGGCAGACCAAAAAATTATTGACAATAATACCACAATGT
>Ga0209102_1001252_pt1 | contig 13836 bp, 10 predicted proteins | sample ConPoolayeHmetaG_FD_185483 | JGI IMG/M metagenome (GOLD analysis project Ga0209102, IMG submission 185483) | Hot spring microbial mat communities from California, USA to study Microbial Dark Matter (Phase II) - Cone Pool mat layer H metaG... ... | reverse complement strand
AAGGAATCTTTCCCCAGAAACCTACAATATGTTCAATGGTAATCCCTACCCCGAGGTATTTTTGAAGGGAGGGAGCAATTTGCCTAAGATCTAAATCTTCCCCTCCTGGTCCGGTGATAATTTTGATGGGTTTCTTGGGATAGGCAGGTTGAATCGATTCCCATCCTATTCGAAGATCGGGTGGAGAGATCTTGGCAATCTTTTGAGATAATTTTGGCCCAATAATAAGTTTGGTTAAGGAAATCACCGCTCGGGTGGCCTCGTCGGCCTGTTTCAAGTCCCGAAGATTCGCCATCTTCATGACCTGTTCGAGAAATTCCTTTCTGGTCATCATTTTCACGATCCTCCATTTTTAAAAGGGCTTCGTTCCGGAGGAGGTCAAAGAAAACAGAAATCGCCGAGAAGTGATGAAATGAAAATCCGATCTAAACGGATTGAAGGAAAAATAGGAAAAACGGGATTTAGTAGTTTTTTTATATCAAATATTTTCAACCCTGTCAATTTCTTTCGTTTGGCTAATGTAATTCCCAGCCCTTCGCCTCCTTGACATCCTTTCTAAAATTGGTAATATAGCATTGAATTTGATTAAAGAATAAAAGGAGATTCCATGAAATTTAAACTCTTTAAATTTTGTTTAGGCTCTATTGTTTTGATCTTCCTTCTCAACGCCTGCGCTAACCTTCCCCTGATCGGGAAAAAGAAATCGGAGGAAAAGCTTCCCGAAGGAAAGACCGTCAGGGTGGAAGGGATGGAAACGATTAAAGGGGTGAATCCTTCCCTCGCTGAAAAACCTCCTGCAACAAAACCTACCCCACCCCCGCCCAAGAAAGAGCCCGAACCAAGAGTCACCTCTATTCCCACTCGACCCTTCTATGGAGCCCCTCTTCCCTTCTTCCAGATGGGTCTAAAGAAAAAGATCACCGTCCTGGACTTTGAGAATCGAACGACCTACAGTGAGGAAAAACTGGGTGAGACAGTGGCCAAACGACTCTCTGATAAACTCGAGGCTTCCCAAAGGGTTGTGTTGATGGATCGAAATGTGTTGGGAGAGATGATGCGTCGAGAAGGAGTCTCATTGGAAAACCTCTCGAATCCTGAATCCATGAAACGGATTCACCGCTCCCTTGGAATTCAAGCCATCCTTTTTGGATCGGTAATGGATGTCAGCCTTCTCTCCTCTAAAGCCTCCGAAACTTCTGAAGGGGAGGTCTCTTTTGCAACGGCTAAGGTAGAGGTTCGCCTGCTCGATGCCTCGACAGGAAATCTTCTAAAGACTTTTATCGGCCGAAGTCCCATCTTCGGAACGAAAGAAACGGGAGAATACAGTCGCAGCAAAGCGGTGATGAAGGCGATTGATTTTGCACTCGAGGAGATCCTGGATGGTCTCCTGAGGTATTTAGATTACCTGGAATGGAGTACGACTATTGCAAAGATTGAAGGAGAAACTCTCTACCTCAACGCAGGGAAACTCTCCGGGCTTCGGGTAGGAGACCACCTGGAGGTGTATGAACCCGGGAAAGAGGTGGTCCATCCCGTCACCAACATCTCACTTGGATGGACGACAGGAAAGCTCAAAGGTGTCATCAGGGTTCAGGAACTCTTTGGCGTAGATGCGGCCATAGCCAAGAGAGTCGAAGGCAATGGATTCAGCCCCAATGACATCGTAAAATCTACTATTAAATAGATCACGGCTGAATGGTGGATAGGATGGCACTTCCTGGAACCATTCCATTTCCAAAAGAATTCGTTGAGCGATATTACAGAAATCGATGGTGGTTAGGAATCACCATTGGTGAGATGCTCGATCGGAGTGCGGACCTCTATTTTTATAAGGAAGCACTCGTCGCAGGAAAGGTTCGACTTACCTACCGGGAACTCCAAGATAGGGTCAACCGAACAGCCCTGGCCTTCCTCCAGTTAGGCATCCAGAAACTGGACCGGGTTCTTCTCCAGCTTCCCAACTGGGCAGAATTTGTCTATGCCTACTATGGACTTCAAAAGATCGGGGCTATCCCTGTAATGTGCATCCCGAGATTTTCCCAGAGAGAGGTGGAGCATTTCTGTCGAGTGACAGAGGCGAAGGGCTGGGTAGTCCCCCGAAGATTTGAAAAGATGGATTATCTTCCGATGATCGAAGAGATTAGAAAACAGTCCTTCTCACCGAAATTCATTCTCGTCGTGGAGTCCGAGGAGGAAAAAACGGCCCTTCCTGAAGGGGCTCAATCCTTCCATCATCTTCTTGAAGAGATCGATGTAAGAAAATACTCAAAAGAGGATCTTTTTAGGTTCAGACCCGATCCAGAAGAGATTTGTCATCTTATGCCTACCGGAGGGTCTACTGGACTTCCTAAATTGGTCCCACGAACCCATAATGACTTTTTTTGCAATTTTGATTATCGAGCCAAGGTGTGGGAAAGAACTCCACGAGATATCACTCTGATCGCCACTCCCATCACCCATAATATGGCCATCGAAGTTTCTTTAAATCCAACCCTTCTTTATGGTGGAAAGGTCGTCCTCATTCCCTCAACCCGAGCCAAAGAGATCCTCGAAGCCATCGAAAGAGAACGGGTCACCCATACCATCCTGGTCGTGGCCCAACTCCAGCAAATCGTCGAGGATCCTGATCTAAAAAGATATGACCTTTCATCTCTGAAGGTGATCGCTGGAGCAGGATCCCATGTTCCTCCCGATTTGATCAAAAAAATTTACGAGCGAATAGGATGCAAATTCTATAACGTCTTCGGGATGTCTGAAGGACCCTGTGCGCAAACACGATTGGATGATCCAGAAGAGGTCGTTCTTCACACGGTGGGTTGGCCGATCTGTCCCTATGATGAATTCAAGGTGATCGATTCAAAGGGAAGAGCACTTCCTCCCGGGATGGAAGGAGAATTGGTGGCCAGGGGGCCCTGTATTTTTCGGGGGTATTACAAAGCCGAAGAAGAAAATCGAGAAGCCTTCACCGAAGATGGTTTTTTTAAGACAGGGGATATCGCTAAATTCGATTCGGAAGGTCGTCTCATCATCACCGGCCGAAAAAAAGATATTATCATACGGGGTGGAGAAAATATCAGCGCCAAAGAAGTGGAAGAACTCATCAGCTCTCATCCTAAGGTCGATCAAGTGGCTGTGGTGGGCATGCCAGATCCTATCCTGGGAGAGAGGGTCTGTGCCTTCCTTAAACCTCGAGGCAATGAGATCATCACTTTTGAAGAAATCCTCTCTTTCCTAAAGGAAAAGAAAACCTCCGTCCTCTACCTTCCTGAGCGAATCGAGATCATCGATGAAATTCCCTTGACCAATGTTGGAAAAGTTGATAAAAAAAGGTTGAGACAATGGATTGTCGAAAAGCTCATCCAGGAAGGAAAGATGAAAACTGACGGATGATTAGTTGAAATGGAATCCTGTTTGGAAAGGAGGTGAAATCGGATTAAATTAGATAGCCAATAGAGGTGCGTTGGTTCTTGGAAAGGTAAAAATTTCAAAGAGGAGGTGGGATTCATATGAAAAAGAGTAGAATATGGGTCGGTTTCATTTTTTTGGCAATCGTTTTGCCTTCTTTTGTTTGGGGAGCCGTGGAGTTAAAATTCTGCAATTATTTTCCGATTCCTGCCCGACAGTCCAAAATCTGTGAGGAATTCATAAAAGACCTCGAGGCTCGTTCAAAGGGAGAGTTAAAGATTCGCTATTTTCCTGCGGGGACTCTGCTGACCGCTCCAAAGATGTATGACGGGGTGGTCGAAGGGATCGCCGATATTGGGTTTTCCAATATTGGTTATACCTTCGGTCGTTTCCGGATGACAGAGACCCTGGACCTTCCTTTGGGATTTCCAAACGCCTGGGTGGCCAATCATGTGGCCAATGACTTCATCAAAGAATTTAAGCCTAAGGAGTGGGAAAAAGTTCATATCCTCTCCATGCATACCAGTCCTGTCAATGTCGTCCTCTCAGCTACCAAACCTGTCTACAAGATGGAAGATTTAAAGGGGATGACCCTGAGGGGATTGGGTTACATCGCCGAAGTCGTCACAGCCCTTGGAGCCACTCCTCGACCCATTCCAACCCCTGAAGCCTATGAGGCCATGCAGAAGAAGGTGATCGATGGATTAATGATTCCGATGGAGACGATGAGGGCTTTCCGATATGCGGAGGTAGCCAAATATGTGACCGAGTGCTGGCCTATTGGTCAGGTCTATACCTTTTACCTTATCATGAATAAAGAGACCTGGAATAAACTTTCTCCCGAGCTGAAGAAGGTTTTCAATGAATATCCCTTCGAAGAAAAATTGGCCACCATGTGGAACGAAGTGGACATCGATGGGAAACAGTATGGAAAAGAGAAGGGGCTGCAGTTCATCGAACTTCCCAGTGAAGAGATTACTAAATGGAAGAAAGCCGTGGAGCCTGTATTAGATAAATACGTAAAGTCCATGGTCTCTGCGGGTTATCAAGAGAAAGAAACCCGGGAGTTAATCAATTACGCTCGAATGAGAATCGAGTATTGGACGAAGAAACAGAAGGAATTAGGAGTAAAATCCTCCACCGGTCCTGCCGAAGTTCGCATCAAATAGTCATCCCTGTTCTTTCCCTTTCTCCTCTCAGAGCGAGAGGAGAAAGGGAAAGGCGAAAGGATCAAATGGTCTCTCATAAAAGGGATTCGGTCCATGGAAGGGTGGATAAGGAAATTGAGCCAATCCCTTGAATGGCTGGGATTGATTGGTATCCTTTCTATGTTCCTGGTCAATCTGACGGACGTGATTGGGGCAAAGCTTTTTCTTTGGCCTGTTCCCGGCGCCACCGAGCTTATTGGCTTTTCTCAAATCATTGCGATTGCTCCAACCATTGCAATCGCCCTTCTTTTAGGCCGTCATATTCGGGTGGAATTTATCCTCGATCGTCTTCCCAGACGAATCCGGGCAGGAATCAGCAGTTTCAGCTCTCTGCTTTCGCTGATCCTTTTTATTTTCATTCTCTGGCAGAGTCTCCTCTATGGGCACTCTCTTCAGAGGGCGGGGGAAATTGGGTCGACTTCCCACCTTCCCTATTATCCCTTTGCCTATTTTATTGCCTTTTGTTGTCTTCCTGTCTGTTTAGTCTTCTTCTTAGAGGTTTTGAAATCCCTTTCCGAGGTCTTCAAAAATGGATCCCGTTAAGGTCGGTATCCTTGGAATCTTTTTGCTCATCCTCCTCTTTCTCATTCGAATGCCTGTTGCCTTTGCCATGGCCTTTGTCGGGTTTTTGGGCTTCTCTTACCTCTCTACCTTGAAGGCAGGTCTCAGACTCCTCGCCCGAGATTTCTTCGATCAGTTTTTCAGTTTTCCTCTGAGTGCGATCCCCATGTTCATCCTGATGGGTTCTTTTGCCTTTGCCTCGGGGATTGGCAAGAGGCTCTATGAGGCGGCCTACACCATATTAGGAGGGCTTCGTGGAGGGTTAACGATGGCGACGGTTGTGGCCTGTGGTTTTTTTGCAGCGATCTGTGGCTCCACCTCTGCGACGGCGGCAACGATTGGAAAGATGGCCCTTCCAGAAATGAAAAAATACCACTATGATGATACGTTAGCTACAGGGTGCCTTGCGAGTGCTGGGACTCTTGGTATTCTTATTCCACCCAGCACCATCTTTCTCGTCTATGGAATCATCACAGAGCAATCCATCGGGAAGCTTTTTGTCGCTGGAATCATCCCGGGGGTTATTCTTGTTTTTCTTTTTATTCTTACAGTATGGGTCATCTGCCTTCGGAGGCCGGAGTGTGCCCCTGCTGGTCCTTCAACCAATATCAGAGAGAAGATGAAGGCACTCATAGGGATTGGCGAAGCCCTGCTCCTTTTTGGCTTGGTGATTGGAGGGCTTTTCTTTGGTTGGTTTACTCCGACTCAAGCAGGAGGGATTGGCGCTGCCGGGGCATTGGCCATCGGCCTGGTGAGGAGAGAAATAACCTGGAGGGGGTTCATTGATTCCACCTTCGATGGGTTGAGAACCTCGTGTATGGTTCTCTGTGTGATTGCGGGTGCAACGGTCTTCGGCCATTTCATGGCTGTCTCAACCATCCCTTTCATTATTGCAGACTGGATTGAAAAGCTTCCACTCCACCCTGTTGCGATTATGGGAATTATCATCCTGATCTATCTCATCGGTGGCTGTTTTATGGATGCCATGGCTTTGGTGGTCCTCACTGTCCCGGTGATTTTCCCAGTCGTGGTCCGTCTTGGATTCGATCCTATATGGTTTGGGGTCATCATTGTGTTGGTGAGTGAAATGGGGGTTATTACCCCTCCCGTGGGGGTCAATGTTTATGTGATTAAAGGGATTGCTCCGGAAATTCCTCTTGAAACGATCTTCAAAGGGATCTTCCCTTTTTTAGGAGCTCTATTGATCAATGCAGGAATCCTGATCCTTTTTCCAAAACTTGCCCTCTTTTTACCCAGCTTAACGAAGTGATAAATTAGAATTTTTTGAGGAGAAAAGATGCGCCTTCCGAAATTTGAATACGTCGAACCAAAATCCTTAAGAGAAGCCGTCAAGATTCTCTCCGCCCATCCTTCGGAAACCTTTCTTCTGGCTGGAGGGACAGATTTGTTGGTCAATATGAAATATGGGGTGGTGAAACCTACCACTCTGATTAACCTCAAATCGATTCCAAAACTGAATTATATTCTCGAAGAAAAAGAGACCCTAAGGATTGGAGCGCTTACCTCGCTTCACGATCTGTATACTTCGCCTTTGATTCAAAAGAAATTTTTAATATTATCTCAAGCAGCAAGAGAGGTCGGAGCCTATGCCCATCAAGTCATGGGAACAATAGGAGGAAATCTATGCCAAGGAAATCGATGTCGATTTTATAACCAATCCCCTTTCTGGCGAAGTGTAAGACCCCCCTGTTTGAAGGCAGGAGGAGAGATCTGTCATGTGATTAAAAAACCAAAAGAATGCCACTCCACCTATTGTGGGGATATAGCTCCAGCCCTTATCGCCCTGGGGGCCAAGGTTAAGGTAATAGGCCCTCAAGGGGAAAGAATCTTCCCTCTAAAAAGGCTCTACACCCATAATGGGAAAAAACCCCTTTCCTTAAGAAAAGGGGAAATCCTGAAGGAGGTCCTTCTCCCCCAATCTTCCGGCAAATCAATCTACCTCAAATGGAGATGGAGAGGGTCAATTGAATTCCCCATCATTTCATTAGCCCTCTATGTTGAAAAAGAAGATAACAGGATTGGCCTGTCAAGGGTGGTCTTCAGCGGTGTAGGAGAAGGCCCATTAGAAATCTCTGAAATCGAAAAGAGGCTCCTCGGGAACACTCTCGAAGACTCTATCATTGATTCTGTTTCTGAACAGGTGACCAAATTGATCTCTCCTATGAGGACTTCTATTTACTCTCCTGCCTATAAAAGAAAGATGGCAGGAATCCTCCTTAGAGAGGGGCTTGATAAGTTGAAATAAATAGATCGAAATCCGAATTCGAGATGGGGATCAGGGAGAGGAAGAAATAAAAGAAAAGGGAGTTTCTATGAAACGGATCTTAAAACTCAATGTCAATGGAGAGGATTTGGAAATCTTGGTCGAAGGTCATAAGACCCTACTTGAAGTGTTAAGAGAGGACTTAGGTCTGACCGGGACGAAGAGAGGGTGTGATCTCGGAACCTGTGGGGCCTGTACAGTGCTTATCGATGGGAAACCCTGGCTTTCCTGTCTCACTCTGGCAACGGCTGTACAGGGGAAAAAGATTACCACCATCGAAGGGCTTGCGGAGGACGGAAAACTTCATCCCCTTCAGGCTTCCTTTATCGAAAAGGGAGCCATCCAATGTGGGTTCTGTACCCCGGGAATGATTCTTACGGCAAAGGCCTTTTTAGAAGAAAACCCTCGTCCTTCTGAAGAAGAGGTAAAGAAAGCCATCTCTGGAAACCTCTGCCGATGCACCGGTTACGTAAAGATCATAGAAGCCATTTTGTCAGTGAGCGGTAGTAAATAGTGAGGGTGATGGGTATTTTGATGATCATCATCTAATTCATTCGCCATTACTGAAATGACCACCTGAGGAGAGATCGAAATGAGTGAAATGGATATTGTTGGAAAACGAGCACCCATGCTTGATGCCTGGGAAAAAGCCACCGGGAAGGCAAAATATACCGATGATCTATCCTTTCCAGGGATGCTTTTTGGAAAGATCCTCCGAAGTCCCCTCCCCCACGCCAAGATTCTTAGGGTGGACCTTACAGAGGCTTTAAAGGTTCCAGGGGTTAAAGATGCGATCAGCGGGAAAGATATCCCCAAACGAAAATATGGAATTGTCCCGAAGGCAAAGGATGAATATGCCCTGGCCATTGAAAAGGTTCGCTACATCGGGGATGAAGTAGCAGCAGTGGTCGCCACTTCCATCGAAGCGGCAGAAGAAGCGGTCTCTAAGATTCGAGTCGAATATGAAGAACTCCCTGCAATCTTTGACCCCCTTGAGGCCATGAAGCCTGGAGCCCCTATCATTCACGAGGAGGTTCCTAACAATGTAAGTGCCACGATTCGAAAGGAGTTTGGAAATGTAGCCAAGGCCTTTGAGGAATCTGATTTTCTATTTGAGGATAACTTTGAAACGCAACCTGTCAATCACTGTCCTATGGAACCTCAGGCCGCTCTGGCCATGGTGGATCATCAGGGGAAAGTGACCTTATGGTCTTCCACTCAAATCCCTTTCTTTCTCAGAAGGAATCTTGCCACAACCCTCGATATCCCCGAAAGCAAGGTAAGAATTATCAAACCAAAAGTTGGAGGTGGATTCGGTCAGAAGATTGACCTCTATGCAAAAGATTTCTGTGCGGCCTTCTTTGCGATGAGGACGGGACGACCTGTCAAGTTTGTCTACGATCGAGAAGAGGTTTTTACCTGTACCCGTCAGCGCCATCCGATGCATATTTATCTCAAGACGGGAATGAAGAAAGATGGAACCATCCTGGCTCAACAGTTTAGGGTGGTTGCGGATGGAGGGGCCTATAACAGCACAGCACCCCTGATGATCACTCTGGCCTGCTTCTTCATTATGCTTCCTTATCGTATAGAAAACCTCCTGTTCGAAGGCTTTCATGTCTATACGAACAAGCCTGTGGGTGGAGCGATGAGAGGCCATGGAATTCCTCAGGTTCGATTTGCGGTAGAAACCCAGCTCGATATCATCGCTGAAAAGATAGGAATCGACCCCCTCGAGCTTCGACTGAAGAACGCCTTTCAGGCAGGAGAGCCCCACCCGGCTAAACTTCTGGTTCAGAGTTGTGGCTTCAGTGAGACACTGAAAAAAGCGGCCGAGGCCATTGGATGGAAAGAGAAGAGAGGAAAACTTCCTTTCGGCCGTGGGGTGGGTTTGGCAGGAGCCAGTTTCCCGAGTGGGGTGAGCAACATGAGCCACATCTCTTCAGGAGCCATCGTAAAGATCGAAAGGGATGGTTCCGTGACCTTGCTCACGGGGGCCGCCGATATAGGACAGGGAGCTGAAACCGTCATCTCTCAAATCGTAGCTGAAGAGTTAGGGGTGCAACTGGAGGATATTCGAATCACGGCAGCCGATACTGAGATTACTCCCCTCGATCCTGGAACCTTTGGAAGCGGGGTGACCTTAAGAGCGGGCAATGCCGCCCGAATGGCAGCCCGATCCGCAAAAGAGAAGCTTCTCGAGGCCATAGCAGAAAAGATGGAAGTGACTCCAGGTGAGCTGGAGATGAAGAACCGAAGGGTCTTTTTAAAGGAGAACCCGGAGCAGGGCTTCTCCTTCGAAGAAGCCATTAAAATCTATCAATACTCTGATCGACCCATGCCCATCATTGGAAGGGGTTCTTACTTCCCTCCAGCCAAAGAACCTACTACCCTTCTTCGTGAGGATGGAAATTTCTCCCCGGCCTATTCTTTCATGACCCAAGCCGCGGAGGTGGAAGTCGATCCAAAAACAGGAAGAGTGAAGGTCCTAAAAATGGTGACAGCCCACGACTGTGGAAGGGCCATTAACCCGATGCTGGTCGAAGGTCAATTAGAAGGCTCTGTGGTAGGAGGAATGGGTCAGGCCCTTTATGAAAATGTGATGACCGAGAGGGGACAGGTTCTTAATCCATCGTTTCTCGATTATGGAATTCCTACAGCCATGGAGATTCCTTCTATTGTCTCCGTGGAGGTAGAAACCCATGATCCAGAAGGTCCCTTTGGAGCAAAGGAATCGGGAGAAGGAACCCAGCTCTCTCCGGCTCCAGCCATTATTAATGCAATTTATGACGCCATAGGGGTGAGATTTAGGGATCTTCCCGTCACCCCAGATAAAGTCCTTGAAGCCCTTGAAAAAAAGGGCTCTTCTTGAAACCTAACTTCTCATAATTAAAAAAAAGAAGGGATTATTGACAAAACGGTTTTTAAATGGTAGCAAATATTTTATTAAAATTTAATGAATGGAGGTGGTTTTATGAAAAGGATCGGGTTGGTTGTAGGAATTCTTTTTATTCTCTTCTCTTTTTCAATCTCTCAGGCTCAGATTAAGCCAGGTTGGCCAAAGTCTGTGACGATTGGAGCCGCACCCGTAGGAGGAACCTATTATATTTGGGGAGGCGGGTTTGCAAAACTTCTCCATGATAAAATGGGAATCCCGGGAAATGTGGAGGTAACAGGAGGCCCAGTCCATAATACCCAGTTGGTGGATGCCAAACAGTTGGATTTTGGAATGGTCACCGCTGGGCCTGTATGGGAAGGCTGGACCGGAGAAGGATGGGCCAAGGGGAAGAAACATCAGAATGTGAGGGTGATATTCCCTATGTATGCAACTTATTTCCAAATGTATGCCCTTAAGAAAACAGGGATTAAATCCATTCACGATCTCAATGGTAAGAGTGTAGGAGTGGGTCCTGTAGGGGGAACCCCTGCTACCTATTGGCCTAAAATCCTGGAAGCAGCAGGCGTAAAACCTGCACGATACGTAAACGCGAGTTCTGCCGATCTCAACTCTCAACTTAAAGATGGTATGCTCGATGCCAATGGTCAATCTGTGGGACTTCCCTGGGTCATTATTTCAGAGATTGAGGTGACCCATGAAATCAATATCCTCCCCATTCCTAAAGCGGATGCAGAAAAATTTATTGCTAAACATCCTCTTTTTGCTACGGGAGTGATTCCCAAAGGTTTTTATAAGAGCAACAAAGATTACGATGTCGAAACGATCACCGTATGGAACTATATGACGGTTCATAAGGATACTCCCGATGATTTTGTTTATGAAGTGGTTAAAAAGACGTTTGAAAATGTAGACATCCTGATTGCTGCCCATGGATCCGCGAAGGAGACAAAACCAGAGGCCATTGTGACAAGTCCCATCCCCCTTCATCCTGGAGCAGTCAAATATTATCGAGAAAAAGGGATTAAGCTCCCGGATAAATTAATTCCAAGGTAACTTCCCATGACCGTTTGGTCATCAACGAATCATGAAAATCTCCCCTTACCTTTAATCCTCTCCCCTCGAGGGAGAGGGAAGGGGTGAGGGGTAAAAATCATTTTCAAAATTTATAGAGGGGGAATGGTTCGAGGAAAGAGTTGACGAAAGATGCGGATGGACATTTCAAATAAGAAATGTCCATCCGCTTTTTTAATGAGGGATATCCATGAATGAAGAAAAGGTGGTTGAAAGAAGAGAAGTCGAACAAAAGCTCGAAGAAATGCATATCAAGGATATTGAAGTCTCACCCGGAAGGGAACTAAAAGGTCCTCTTTCAATGGTCATCTTCCTGGTTGGCCTGGCAATGAGTTTCTTCCATATCTATGTCCTAACCATTCGAGCCATCGATCCCTGGTACTTTCGGACGATGCATGTGGTGTTCGCAGGGATTCTGATCTTTGCCTTGATTCCAGGATGGAAAAAGTCACCTCGAGAGACCCTTCATTTTATGGACTATTTTTTCATCGCCCTGGTTGTTGCCCCAGCGGTATATATTTTTATTACTTTCGACGAATGGATTTATCGAGTGGGAGTCGTTCCCAATCAGTGGGACCTCTTCTTTTCAGCCCTATTTGTTATTTCGGTTTTAGAAATGACTCGAAGGGCCACTGGATGGACCTTAACGATTTTATCCGGTCTCTTCATCCTCTACGGACATTTTGGAAACTATATGCCTGGGCTCTTTTATCACAAAGGTTATTCCTGGGCAAGGATGATCACCTATCTCTTTAGTCTGGATGGAATTCTAAGCCTACCCATTTTAGCCTCTGCTCATTATATCTTTCTCTTCGTCCTTTTTGGGGCTTTTATTGAAGAATCAGGAGCGGGAAAATTCTTTGTGGATTTGGCTCGTTGTGCTGCAGGCCGTTTCCGAGGTGGACCAGGAAAAGTCTCTATCATCTCCAGTGCTTTTATCGGAACCGCTTCAGGCTCCTCCGTCGCCAATGTGGTTGTCGATGGGGTATTTAATATCCCTATGATGAAACATGCTGGATTCAAACCCCATATTGCAGGCGCCATCGAAGCCATGAATTCGGCTGGAGGCCAAATCGTTCCTCCTGTGATGGGAGCAGGAGCCTTTCTCATGGCCGAGATTTTAGGGATTCCTTATGCAAAGGTGGCTTTGGCCGCCGTGATTCCAGCCGCTCTATATTACTTTGCTGCCTACTGGATGATTGACTTTTATTCTGCCCGAGCGGGGCTCTGGGGAATGAAACGTGAGGATATCCCTGTTTTTCGAAAGATCATGCTCGAAAAGGGATATCTTTTAATCTCCCTCGTTGTCCTCGGCGTGGCTCTTATGGTTTTTATGTATTCTCCTTATCGTTCTGCCATCTTAGCGATCATCACCCTGATTGTGGTAAGCTGGATCAGGAAAGAGACCCGACTCGGATTGAGAAAGATCGTAGAGACGTTAGCTAAAGGGGCAAGAGGATCCATTGAGATTGCAGCCACCTGTGCCGCTGCTGGAATTATCGTGGGAGTCCTCACCCAAACCGGATTGGGGATGAAGTTTGCGATGATCATCATCAACTACTCAGGTGGAAGTCTCATTCTTGCACTCATCTTTTCGATGCTTATCGCTATTATCCTCGGAATGGGAATGCCTACGACGGCAGCCTATGCCATTTCGGCTTCAGTCCTTGCCCCTGCCCTTATCCAATTAAAAGTTCCACCTATTGCAGCCCATCTCTTTATCTTCTATTTTGCCTGCCTCTCTGCCCTGACGCCACCCGTGGCACTCGCTGCCTATGCGGCTGCAGCCATTGCAAAGGCAAAAACATGGGACGTTGGATGGCAATCGATGAGATTCGCCATTGCGGGTTTCATCATCCCCTATATGTTTGTCTATGGCCCGGCTATGGTTCTTATAGGGAGTGGCTCGGAGATTACCATAGCGATCATTACCGGACTTCTTGGGACCATGCTCCTTGCCGCGGCCACTCAAGGCTATCTATTAAAAACAGCCACATGGATTGAGCGAGGCATTCTCTTGGTAGCCTCTCTTTTATTGATTAAGCCAGGTTTGATCACAGACCTGGTCGGATTGGGACTCCTGATCGTTGTAGCCGTGTGGCAATTTCTTCAAATAAAAAGAAGAAGAGCTTAACCTTCCATGAAAAGAATTTATCCTATTGCTGTGATTCCTGGTGATGGGATTGGGAAAGAGGTCATTGCTGAGGGGATAAAGTGTTTAAAAGCCCTCTCAGACATCCTCGAAACGCTTCAATTTGAATTCCAACTCTTTCCGTGGGGAAGTGATTTTTACCTCCAGACAGGCCACATGATGCCGGAAGAGGGGTTGGATCAACTCAGGCCATTTAAGGCCATCTATCTCGGTGCAGTGGGGGATCCCAGAGTTCCAGATGACATCACCCTTCATG
>Ga0209102_1001250_pt1 | contig 13845 bp, 7 predicted proteins | sample ConPoolayeHmetaG_FD_185483 | JGI IMG/M metagenome (GOLD analysis project Ga0209102, IMG submission 185483) | Hot spring microbial mat communities from California, USA to study Microbial Dark Matter (Phase II) - Cone Pool mat layer H metaG... ... | reverse complement strand
TCTGCGCCAATCAGGATTTGCGGCTGCTCGCCGATTCCGTGGTCGATCTCCTGATCGCCTCGATCAACGGCCATCCGAGGAAGGAAAATCAAATCGTTCTGCCGATCTTCGTCGATAAACACCGGATTCCCGAAAAAGACGGCTAAGACTTTCAACTTCAAGACGAGGGACTCAAATCGAGAGTCCCCAATTATCCACAGGGAGGCAGACGATGATCAAAGGTAAGGAACAATCTGTCGCCGTCCTCATCGCTGTTCTGGGAGTGTTTTTCCCCCTCGGAGGGAATTCGAACATCGGCCCGTCTCGGCCTTCCCTCCGTCAACTCTGGCAAAGCTGCCAGGAGACGCTTCCTCCTTTCTCGTTCAAGATTCTTAAAGACGAAATCGTCCCCTCGGTGTCAAGCCCATCCCAACAGCTTCGCCGGATCGAAGTTCGCTTCACCAGCCAGGTCGTCGGCCAATGGGAACGGCGAATGGACCACACGGGAATCATTCACCTCCCGGCCTCGCTGGCCGTGTATTCTTCGCCTGAGAGGAAAGGAAAAGTAGTCGTCATTGCGCAACCTTACGGAGACAACACCATCCTCGACGATTACGGCGAGCCAATAGCCGCCCGGACAGGCTATCCGACGATGGTTCTCCCCATCCCGGGCGAGTATGATGGACACGATGGCGAGAGCTGCTGGGTCTATTTCTTTCGCTCTCTGCTTCAGGACACAAAAGATCCGCTGAACCATCAATATTTCCGCTTTGCCATTCCTTATGTTCGTGCTCTGGACGTCTTTGCCGAAATACTGCAGGAAAAGAATATCCGGGCGGTCATCGGCGGGCACAGCAAGCGGGCTCCTGCCGCCTTCAACGCGGCGGCCATCGACCCGGAAAGAATCGCCGGCGTCGTTTACATGGGCATGGAGTCCACCTTCGCCTTATATGAGGGGAAGGAATGGGAGTGCATTTCGCCGATCTCCAGCCAGGAAGAGGTCCGCTGTCCCGTGCTCTACCTCGGAGCGACCAACGAGGACGGCTACGAGATGTTTAACATCGCCCGGCTCATGGCCAGGATGAAAACGCCCTGGACGATCGAGCTCATCCCCAACTTTCATCACGCGACGTATTCGGAAATCCAGGTCATCGACTGGATGATGTGGCTCGGGCACGTCTTCGAAGGACGGCCGATCGCCCGCCTCGACAACCTCCGTCTCGAAGAAAACGAGCAAGGAACGATCTTCCGGGTGAACATCGAAACGCCGAATAAGATCCTCCAGGCCAAAGTCTGGTACGTTTATTGCGATGATGTGCCCTACTGGAGGGATCTCATGTGGTATCCGGCTTTCCTTAAAAAAAGCGGGAATGCTTATGAAGCGTTCGTTTCAGGGAAACTCCCAGACGCCTGGCTGGTCGAAGTCAAGGATACCGCCGCCGGTTATGCCGGACATGTGAGCAGCCTGCCTCAGGACATCACGCACAAGCCGACCAAAGAGCGCTACTCAAGGGGTTGGAAATCGCGGCTCTGGGAGCCGAAGAAAGCGGGGAAAGAACGTAAGTGAGCTTTTTCCTTGGTCAAAAGGAGAGTGGCGCGTGGAAAAATGGGAGGACGACGAGGTGGCGGCGCGGAGAAGAGCAGGGAGAAAAATGAGGAGAGAGAGGATGAAGAGAAAGAGAAGAAGAAAAGGAGAAGGATAAGAGGAAGGATGAAGAAAAGAATGACCGAAAAAAGGCCAAAAAAGCTAAAACTTCTCGCCGTTCTCTTTTTTATCTTAATTTCGGGCCTGATCTTCACCTCCATCGGGAGTCAGATAAAATTCTTTCCTCAGCCGTCCCCCGCTCCGGTCGCTCCCCCGGACGCCGTCAACAGCTCCTTCTCGATGATGACCGCGCTTTCGCAATCCCAGAACTATTCGGCTTCCCGCGTCAGTTTCGTCTATGAAAACCTTTCTCTGACCACGGGACTGAATGTCTTCCGATTTTCCGTCACCGATAAACACGAACACTCCGCAGGGTTTAAGCTCGGCATCGACTGCCTTATCCTCGAAAAAAAGAGAAGAATTCTACTCACTCGCGACCCTGAAATGTTCAAATAAAAAAAGGAGGTGCAGTCGTGATCCAAAAATTCAAAGCATTAGGAACGGCTCTTCTTTTTAGCGTTCTCGGAACGCTCCTCCCGGCAGGCGAGCCCGGGAATTTTCCTTCTCTTCTGAGCATGCGCGAAAGAAAGGCAACGGTCGATAGAATCACCAAGGCCAGGCTCGATCTTCTTCTCCCCGATGTCATGAGGAAAGCGGGCTTCGACATGTGGATCATCCTCTGCAACGAGGACGATTACGATCCGGTCTTCATGACGATGATTCCCTACGACGCTTGGTGCCCGATCACCCAGATTCTTGTTTTTTACGACCCCGGTCAGGGAAAACCAATCGAGCGCCTGAATATCTCCCGGACAAACATGGAAGGTCTTCACCAGAGAATCTGGACCCCGCCTCCTACGGAAAGATCCCCCGGAGAAACCCAATGGGATTGTCTGGCCAAGATCGTCAAGGAGAAAAATCCGAAAAAGATCGGCATAAACGAGTCCGAGGCCATCTGGGCGGCCGGCGGCTTGAGCTCCAGCCTGAAGAAAAAACTCATCCAGACTCTCGGCCCCGCTTTCTCGAACCGCCTTCAATCGGCCGAGCCGATGGTCGTGCTCTGGCTCGAGACGCTCCTCGACGAGGAAATCGATTTGATGGAGAAGGCAGCTGCCCTTTCCCACGCGATTATCGCCGAGGCCTTTTCCAACAAAGTGATCACTCCCGGAGTAACGACCGTCGACGACCTCATCTTTTATTACCGGCAGAGGATTGCCGACCTCGGGTTGGAAAAAGCCTTCCGGCCGTTTTTCAGCATTCGGGGGAGATGGCCTGAGGTGGCGGCGAAATACGGCAAGGAAGATCGCGTCATAAGGCGAGGCGATCTCCTCCACTGCGATGTCGGTCTCAAGTACTTGCGCTACAACAGCGATCATCAGGAACTGGCCTATGTTTTGCGCCGCGGCGAAACGGACGTGCCGGAAGGTCTGAAGGCGGGCCTGGCCGAGGTGAACAAGCTCCAGGATGTCTTTTGCGGGGAATTCAAGGAAGGGCTCACGGGGAATCAACTGCTGGCCAACATTTTAAGCAAAGCCAAGGCGATCGGCATCGCCAAGCCGCGCGTCTATTCTCATTCCTTGGGCTATTATCTTCATGAGCCCGGTCCGCTCATCGGTCTCCCCTGGGAGCAGGAAAACACCGGCGCCAGGGGAGAAGTGAAACTTGTTCCCAACAGCTGTTTCACGGTTGAGCTGAGCGTCGACCGTCCTGTCCCCGAATGGGGAAACATCGAGTTCCGGTTCCCGAACGAACAGGACATAGTCTTCACGACCAAAGGAACGTTCTACCTCGACGGGCGCCAGACGAGTTTCCATGTCATCAGGTAACAAATCCTATAGGAGAAGGAAATGAGCTTCAAGAAAACAAAGGCTTTAACGATTGCATTGCTTTTTCTTTCCGGTCTTCTTTTTTCGGCGACCTCAAACGAAAACAATTTTCCCAACATTCTGAGCATCCGGCAACAGGTGGCGGCGGTGAATCAAATCACCCGTCTGCGCCTCGAGACCCTTCTTCCCAAGGTGATGAGAGAAACCGGATTCGACATGTGGATCATCGCCTGCAATGAAGATCATCTCGATGCCGTCTTCAAGACGATGATTCCCTTCGATACCTGGTGCCCGATCACCCAGATTCTTGTCTTCTACGATCCCGGCGCGGGAAAATCCGTCGAGCGACTGAACATTTCTCGAACGAACATGAGAGGGTTTTATACGGACGCCTGGGACGTCAGGTCCTGGGATCTGGAGAAAAAGGAAGACCAGTGGTCCTGTCTGGGCCGGGTGGTCAGAGAAAGAAGTCCCAATAAAATCGCGATCAACGAGTCAAGGGAAATCTGGGCGGCCGACGGCCTGACCGTATCCCTTAAGAAAAAAATCATCGATGCGATCGGCCCCAAATACGCCGCCCGGCTCCACTCCGGAGAAAAGCTCTCCACGCTCTGGCTGATGACCCTCCTGGATGAAGAGCTCGAGCTCTACGAGAAGGTCGTGGCCGTCGCCCGTGCTCTGATTGCCGAAACATTTTCTGAAAATGCGATCACTCCCGGCGTGACCACAACGGATGATCTGCTTTTCACCTATCTCCAGAAAGTTTCCGACCTCGGTTTGGAAAATTACGCCTGGCCGTGGTTCAGAATCAGAGGCCGCACTCCGGAAGCAATAAAAAAATACGGCAAGGACGACCCCGTCATCAGGCGGGGAGATCTCATCCAATGCGATGTCGGAATCCGGTACCTGCGCTACTACACGGACCACTGTGAGTGGGCCTATGTCCTCCGCCCCGGAGAGCGGGATGTCCCCGCGGGATTCCAAAGGGCGATGACCGAGGCGAATAGGCTCCAGGACGTTTTCTGCGGAGAATTCAAGGAGGGGCTGACGGGAAACCAGCTCTTAAAAAACATCTTGGAGAGAGCCGGCCGGGAAGGAATATCCAAACCCAAAGTGTACTCCCATTCCATCGGCTATTACCTTCACGAACCCGGGCCCTTGATCGGCTTGCCCTGGGAACAGAGGGATACCGGCGCAAGAGGAGAAGTCCGGCTGATTCCCAATAGCGCTTACACGGCGGAGCTGAGCGTCACTGTTCCGGTTCCTGAACTCGGCGGACAGGAACTGACGATGGCCCTGGAACAGGTGGTGGCTTTTACCCCGAAGGGAACGCATTTCATCGGCGGCCGTCAGACGCGATTTCATATCATTCCCTGAAAGATGCAAAATGGGCATCAGGCCGTCGACAACAATTGCGACGGCGATCAGAGATACAACCTCCAGGGCAGGTTCGAGAAACCGGTGTTGTGAAAGCGGGCCCGACGCTCCATTTCGGTGCGCGATCTGTGTTTTATCAAAAACATAACCTTATCTGGACCGCAAGAAGAAAAAGAGATCTCTCGGGCGCCTGTAGGCCCATGGGAAAGAGATCCGGAGGCGAAAGTTTCGCTTCTCCTTCAACAGATAGAGACCGAAACGGGAAAGGCAAGGGACATAGCGCCCCTGAAAAGTGGCGCTCCTTATGGTGCCGGACGGATTAAGATCGACCTTTCCCCTTATAGCGGAACACGGTTTCGAATGATCGTGTGCAAAGACGGAGACCCAGAGATGGGAGACCTCTCGGAGCCGTTTGATCTGGATTGAAAAATCTTTATGCGTCGCCAAAAATTATGAAAAAATTTCTTGACAAACGCAAACGATTGTGTTTATAGTCATTTTATAAGGATAATCGATTGAGCCAAACGATTATACAGATTGCTTTTATTGAAAAGAAAATTGGCCCATGATCAGTTTTTTCTTTCCCGTCTCCTCAGCAATAAGAACAAAAAAAGGACGGACTCGACTCTTTCAATCTGTATTCAAAGGAGGTGAGAACAGGGAAAATGAAGTAAAAATCAATCCACTTTATTGATTATCTACATTACGGAGGTCCAATGAGGTTAAAAATTAATTTAAGAGGCTGGGTTTTGGGCATTCTTCTTATGGCCCTGCCCATGGCGCTTTTTTCCCAGAGTACAACCGGCACTCTGCGCGGGTTCGTGACGGACGATCAGGGCGAGCCGCTTCCCGGGGTTACGGTCGAAATCGAGAGCGATGTCCTGATGACTCCGCGGTCGACTGTCTCGGATAGCCGGGGACTGTATCGTTTTCTCTACCTTCCCCCAGGAAGGTACACCATCTGCGCCAAACTCGAAGGCTTTGAGACTTGCTGGCTCAGAGGTGTCCCGGTGCAGGTCGGGCAGACTTCGACGGCCAACATTGAGATGAAAATGGGGGCACTTGAAACGACCATCGAGGTCACGGCCGAAGCGCCCCTCATAGATATGGAGAAAAGCCAGAAGAATTATAATCTCCCTGTCCAGTTGCTCGAGACCGTTCCCCTTGCTCCCCGGGCGAACTACGTCGATGCTTTCTTTGCCCTGCCCGGCGTCGCCGGGGCGTCGCTCAATTCGCCGCTGGTCAACGCCGGAAGTATCACCCACAACCTTACTCCCGACAGCGGCGGCACTTTTTCCGGCGGCGGGTATTTCTGGAGCCATCACAACCAGGATGACGGCTACGAAAACAAGATACTCGTGGACGGCATGGAGATCAACGACTCCATGAGCGGGACTTCGTACGCGAACTTCAACTATGAGGCCATTCAAGAGATTGACGTCAAGACGGCCGGCGCCGGGGCGGAATTTGGCACTGCCCGGTCCTCGTTTATGAGCATCGTCACCAAATCAGGTGGCAACACGCTTCGGGGGTCGGTCTTTGCCCAGATTCAGCCCCGCTCCTTCAACTGGACGAATGTTCAGGGAGGAACGGCGAATAAAGTCAGCTATTTCATCCCCAATGTGACTTTGAGCGGGCCCATCTTCAAGGACAAGCTGTGGTTCCTCGCCTCGTATAAGTACAACAACGAAGCCTACCAGTACCCTAATACAAAAGTCGAGAAGGAGCTCATGCGGGATACGAAGGGACACATGCCTTACATCAAGCTGACCTGGCAGCCGGCAACCAAGCACACGATCAGCGTCGTTTACCAGAACGATTACCAGACGGTTGACGGCGGAAATTACGCCAGCACGATGTATGGGACCAAGGAGACGGCCCAGCAGTTTCGCCAGGGCGGCCCGCTGTATTCTGTAACATGGCGGTGGCTCATTACAGGTTCTCTTTATTCCAACTTCGTCGTAGGATACGCCACGAAGCCGCGAGACCAATGGTCCTCATCGACCAGCCCGCGTCATATTTATACAGAACGCTATTTGGGTGGTTCAGCGCTTTTGTATGATAAGGGTTTTGGTGAAGACTACTATTCAACACGCGATAATGCGCTTTTCACGGGCAATTTCACATACTACGCCGACAACCTGTTCAACTCGGGGGCCCACGAAATCAAGTTCGGGATCGACATCCGTCCCTATAACCACGTCACCCGGACGCGCAAGTATTGGATGGACCAAAACGGTTTTTACCGGCTTTACTTTGGGCTGGATTATGCGAACTACGGCTTGTCCGAACCTTATCTCTACCGGGCCGACAAAGTTAAGGCCGCACCCGGGACACCTCAGGACCGCTACGACAACGAAGTCATCGTTTCAAGCGAAAGCGTTTATTTTCAAGATACCTGGGTCATCAGCAAAAGCCTGGCCATTTCAGCTGGCCTGCGCTGGGAGCACCAGCGGGAGAACATGTTCTACCGCGACGAGATCCCGGTCTGGATGGAGGCCATCTACCCTGACATCAGGAACAATATCGAGTTTGATGACAGCGGTTTCGCGCCGCGATTCGGCATAACCTACAATTGGCAGAAGGTCGGCGTGTTCAAGTTCCACTTCGGCCGGTATTACGAATTCGTGGGAACAGGTGACTACAACAACTACGCCCGGACGATCGCCTTCGGCCAGTACCGGATGAGCAAGGCGAACATCGGTAAGGGACCGGAGGCGTTGACGGTTTACAGCGATCCTCCGCTCTCTTACAATCCGGACTACAACAAAGACATGAAGATGGAGTACAACGATGAGTTCACGATCTCCTTCGAGCGCGAGATCCTGAAGAACCTCGCCTTCGACACGACATTCATCTATCGGATCATCAATGTGTCTAATATGGAGGATGTCAACGCCATTTTCCAGGACGGAAAATTCGTGGGCCGCGTTTTCCCAGATTTCGACACGATCTGGATGCGTACCTGGTACAGCGGCGAGGATCGGCGTTGGAAGTTTGATTACAAAGGCTTGCAGTTCAACATCAAACGGAACTTCACTGGGCAGTGGGGCCTTATAGCCAACTACTCTCGGATGTGGCGGAAGTATTACAAGCTGCGCTTCGACCCGGGCGACCCCAAGCAGTTTGTTTACGCCTCGCCGCGCGACCTGGATATGAACAATTACGGCATTAGATGGGCGGTGCATGTCTCGGCCTTTTACCGGCTCCCCTGGGACATCCTCGTCTCGACCTTCGTCAACGGGACATCCGGGATCTTTCAGGCCGATATAACAGGCGATTACGCTTGGGACGCCACGGCTCCAACGATTACCCTTCCCAACGGGAGGAGGGTCGCTGACATCGTCTGGCAGGCAAAGAATAGCTATTTTGTCGGCAAAAAGTGGGGCAGTTCTGGCCGCTATACCGATGACATCTGGAGCGTCAACGCCCGGCTGGCCAAAGGCGTCCGGCTCGAGAAGTTTCGGTTCGAGATCGCCATCGATTTCTACAACCTCTTCAACTGGGCCTCCTATCAGAGCTATCAGTCGCTCGATATTCGCCGCAACTATGAGGATTCCCAGGGCGTCAACTGGTACACGAACAAGATCGCGCCACAGACCCCGCGCGCAGCGCAGCTGACACTCAAGGTCGAGTTCTAAGCGGATAAAGGACAAGAGAGCAATCTGAGGCGGGTTGCCGTGGAGAGTAATTTCGGCGGCGGCCCGCTTCTTTATTCCGTGGCCCTTGGCGGCACGGGCTAAACAATTCCGGGTGCTTTGACTTCTGGTCCGTCCACGGAAGGGACCACCATCCTTCGGGCTGGATAGTAAATGGAACGTCCCTCACCCGGAAAAGTGAAGGGAGAATATCTGTGACAAAGCAAATGATTTTGATTGCCGCGAGCATTCTTATCGCGGTCGCCTTAATTTTTTCTTTTGCCTCCGTACGCCACGTTGGCCTCGACCAGGCTCCGCCATTCCACACCCGCGGCACACTGTTTCCTGAGCCCTCTCCTGCTTCACCCCCTCCTACGCCCGTATCACCAGATAATCCTATGATGCTCCTCGCCCAGCCCAAGAATTTTTCCGTTGCCCGCGTCAGCTCTTTCGCCCGGAATGGATTGAACCTGGACACCATTCCGGTTCCACCAGACGGCCAAGAGGTGACTCTCGCCGACCTCAAGGGGCCGGGCGCCATTACTCACATCTGGATGACCTACCGGGGCGGGAGCGAGAACCTCATTCTCCGCATCTATTGGGACGGGAATCGCGATCCGAGCGTCGAGGCGCCCCTTGGGGATTTTTTCGGCGTGGCCATGGGAATCACCGCCCCTATCTCCAGCCTTCCCATCCAATGCACCTCAGGCGGTCAGTCAAAGAACTGCTGGTGGTACATGCCTTTCAACTCCTCGGCTCGGCTGACCCTTACGAACCTAAGATCGCCAGACCATTTTAAAAATACAGAAGTACCTCTCCGCCACCAGAACCGGTTTTACTATCACGTGGATTACCAGGTCTACAGCCAGCCAGTAAAGGACCTTAGATACTTCCACGCTCGTTTCTTAGAGACCGATCCGGCGGAGCGGGGGAAACCCGTGACGCTCGTTGACATCGAAGGCGAAGGGCATTTCGTTGGCGTCATCTTGGGCAACCGCTCGCGGACGCCCGGCTGGTTCGGCGAAGGAGATGACATCATCACCGTGGACGGCCGTCTGGCCATGGTCGGAACCGGGACTGAGGACTATTTTTGTGATGCCTGGGGTTTGCGAGTGTTCAACGAGCCATACTTCGGTTGCCCCGTCTTCGAGGGGCGTGAAATAGGCCACCGGACGAGCCTCTATCGTTTCCATATCGTTGATCCTATCCCGTTCCGCAAATCGTTCAAGTTTGAAATCGAGCATTGGCCCTGGATCAGCGAGTTTCCTAATACGGGGCGGGACTATTTCTCGAGCCTCGGCTTCTGGTACCAGAAGGGCTTCCACAAGGCCTGGCCGCGCCTCGGGAAGCTTATCCAGGCGGAGCCGTGGGATCCGGCGAAGGGGCGCTGGCATGTCCCGGGAGCGTTGGAGGCCGAGGACCTGGGCATCGTCCGCTTTCGCAGCCTAAAAGGCGACTCGGGCCGTCCCGAACGGCAACACCTCATGCCTAACCAGAGCGGAGATTACATACTCTTCTTTGATTCCGGGGGCGACGGCGAGGTTACTTTGGCCGTCCCGGCGGAGAGCGAGGGAATTTATACCCTAAGAGCCCACTTCCTCAGGGCCCCGGATTACGGAATCGTTAGACTTGTGGTCAATGGGACTCAAGTCGGCGAACCCGTCGACCTTTACCGGGCCTTCGTTGAGATGTTCCCCCGCCCCGTCTGGCCGCCCAAGGAATATGTCTTTCCGGATGTTCCTCTCCGCGCCGGCATAAACCTGCTGACGCTTTCGGTCCGCGAAAAGAATCCGGAGTCGGAAGGCTTTAAAATCGGACTGGATTGCCTGGTCTTGGAAAAGCAATAGTTTCCTCGACGTGGACTCTTAAACCACAAAAAAGAAGATAGGAGGCTCTCCTTCGAAGACATGGACGTCTGGCTGGAGCAGATGCTCGAGCTCGAAAAAAAGAAGAAGTGAGGCAGGCAACCTAATCTTCTTTAACGGTACAGCGTCGGATTCTTCCGCCAGTCCTTTTCCTTATCATGGCCGAACCGGGCGACCCGGGGACGGCGCTCGAGCAGGCGGATGGATTCGAGGGCGCAAGCATAGCCATAGCTCCGCGGGTTTTTGCCGACGCATTCAAGACGAAGTGTATAGCTACCGGGCTCGGGCCAGAAATCGAGGAGCTGGAACTCTTGCCGCACGGCAGTGTCAGCATAAAAATCGAGCGGCTGGCCGATTTTCACTCCGTCCAGAAGGACCTGGTACAAACCTCCGTCGGCAGCGAGCGTTCCCAGCAGAATGAGGTGAAGTGGCTCCTTCGACTTGATATGGAACGGAATCTCAATCCAGGCCCCTGCGGCCTGACGGGGCTCATAGACAAGGTCCTCGGCACCAAAAAGATTGCTCGTCCGCTTGGATACAACTCCCTCGCCGTGCCGAGCCGTCCCGGCAAAATCGCTTGCCCTGACCGTCACACGTTCGAGGCTAGGCAGGCGCCGTTCGGCCACGCCGGGAGCTCGGGCGGCGAAAGTCGGCTCGCCCGTCTGATACCAGAAGGCCACGCTGGCGTAATCGTCCTCACGCTCATTCCAGCTTGTCGACTTGTAGTCGGGATTTTCGTCTGGTGGCATCCAGCCCATATGCTCGAAGGTCACTTTGATCCCTTTATTGAAAACGATCGGGTCGGCGATGTGCCAGCGGTAGGCGCTGGTCCGCCCGCCGATCCCCCGGAAATCGAAGTACGGAACGCCGAAATAAGGCGTTGACGCCTTCTTAAGCCCCCAGGCCGAGAGAAAATAATCCTCGGTGCCTGTCCCCCAGATTGAAGGCTTCGTTTCTCCGTCAATATAGATTTTCTCATCGCCCTCGCCGAACCAGGCCGGGCTGCGCATGCGCACGGCCATCACGGTCCCGACGTAATGGCCCCTGCCGGTCGTCTCGAGGACGAGGTAATCCTTGCCGCTTTCGACGGGATATTCTTGCCTGTATTGAGCATGGAAATAGGGAGTGTCGCGGGGCAGATCGTCGAGCTTGATCCAGTCGATGTTGAAATAGAGGAGGCTCAGGGGCTTGTCACTCTGGTTTTCGATTTCGATGCGAGCGGATTTACGGAAGGGCATCCGCCAGAAGGAGTTATAGGAGTCGGCGTCCTCGACGATGATGGGCAAGCTGATAACTTCCCGCCGCTCGCCGAAGCAGTTGGCGAAGAAATCCCCGAGAGGAGCCTCTACCCCCGGCCTTTCCCGGCCGTCCCAGAACATCCGCAGCATGAGCTCCTGGTGGTTGGCCGAACCCTGCGGGGCCCAGTTGTGCGGCTCCGGCCCGAGGAAGGTGATCCAGATATGGGTAATGATCCCGGGCCCGCTCTCATCAAACAGGACGTGCGTCGCTCCCGGGGGAACGTTATAGTTGTCCCAGTTGCTCTGGACATCGCCGTCCCCTCGAAAGTCGGCCCGGGGATCATATTTCCGCGGGCCGGAGTTCCGGTCACCGTCGGGACCGCGCCTCAACTCGCCGACGCGCATGGCGGATGTGGCACGCCTGGAACGTCCTTCGAAGGACCGGGTCAGGTCGCCGAGAAAACCGCCCCCCATCTCCTTTTCCCGATCGCTCCGGCAACCGGATATTAAGGTTAGGGTCGTTAAGCTTAAGAGGACAAGAGGATGGAATGATATGAACTTCGCTCTCAAGTTTAGGTTACGGATCATCTCCTTGATACTCCTTTATGGCCGGATTTTAACCTTCTCTTGGACTTTTATTCAAAAACCGGCGCCGCTGGTGGCTTCTCCAAATCCGCGATCTTCTTCAGAATAGCGGGTTGGTTGGGGTCGAGTTCGAGCGATTTCTTCCAGACCGCAAGCGCCTGAGTTTTTTCCCCGAGCCGGACGTAGGCTTCGCCCAATTCATTTAGGATTTGGACATTCAATCCGAATGTTTCGAGAGCTTGCCGGAGTCGGCCGACGGCCTCACTATGCCGTCCGTTGGCGATCTCAATCCGTCCCAGAAGGAGCGTCAGGTCAAAATTGTCCTTGGCCATGTCCGAGAGCGGCTGAAGGACAGCCCAGGCATCCACCGTTCTGTTAAGGACGGCGAGAGCTCTGCCCAGGTCGTAGGCCACATCGCGGTTTTGAGGTTCGGCGGCGCGCGCTTTCTCCAGCCAGAGGATAGCTCCAGTGGCATCGCCCAGGTTGAGTTTCTGGCGCCCCAGGATGTGATCGACCCGGCCCCGGCCGCCCTGATCAATCAGGGACTGGGCATGAACCCAGGGTCGCGGAAGGAAGGCGGCCGGCGAGACCTGGAAATCTTTGGACTGGCGGTCCAGGATCCGGCCTCCCTCATCAAGAAGGGAAACGACGGCGCGGTAGTAATCGGGTGGGATATCGGCCAGCACAAAGACTTCCAGGAAATTGAGGGAATCGCGACTGCTGAATAAAGGCTGGACCTTGGAAGCACGCTCGACCCCATCTTTCTCGATGCTGAACTTGAGAAAGCCCTTGGCTTTCAAATCCTGGCTCAAACCCAGAATTTGCACATAGATGTGGAGAGTATCCTTGGTGATGAAGGTCAATCCCGGATCCCCAAAAAGTTGGATGTCCCGAACAACGAACGGCTTCGGCACCGCGGGCGGCACGGCCAGCCGAGTTGCGTTGAACCCGAGCCAAAGAGGAGACAGCCGCGGCTCCGGAAAAGCTTCGGGGAAGCTCACCCTGCCTTCGAGTGTCGTGAACTCCTTGGAAACGGAATTTTTCATGAGAACGGAGAGCTTGTATTCCCCCGGCACGATCGGAAAAAGGTCAGCGAAGACGAAAGGCCGCTGCCGGAGTTTTTCGTATTGTTCCAAACTGAAACGGAAAGGTACGTTCTTTTCAAACTGGTAGACCGTCCTTCCCTGGAGGTCGGTCAGAATGCCGTTGAAGGCGAGATCGGTTGAAACAGATCCTCCCTCGCCGGCGACGGAAATCGTCTTCGGCTGGATGGCAAAATGGACGAATGGGATTCCCGAGGAATCGAGGATGACCTGAAGGAGCGCTCCGCTATCAATGTAATTGGCCGAATATTCGACCTCGATCAGGCTTTTATATTCCCTGAATTTTTTCGCCCACTTGTCCTCGACGGATCGATGGGCGGCGGAATCGATGCTCTGCAGGAGAACCGTCGACATCAGCGATGGGAAATTGCGGACGGACTCGTTGGGGATGAGAGAGATCGATGTTCGGGCCAGCTCCGGCTCGATGACGCTGAGCATCTCATAGGCTTCGAGGTAATTGCCTGGATTTCCCCGGAACGTAGGCAGGAGGTTCCATGGGCCGTCGCCGGCGGGATCGTAGAGGACAAAATCTCCCATCCCGTTCCTCTGAAAGAAAAGCAGGTCGAACTCCTGGGGGATGCCTGGGATG
>Ga0209102_1001249_pt1 | contig 13854 bp, 8 predicted proteins | sample ConPoolayeHmetaG_FD_185483 | JGI IMG/M metagenome (GOLD analysis project Ga0209102, IMG submission 185483) | Hot spring microbial mat communities from California, USA to study Microbial Dark Matter (Phase II) - Cone Pool mat layer H metaG... ... | reverse complement strand
CTTATACCGAAGGTGTGCACACAAAGATGAAATTAATGAAGAGGATGAGTTACGGGTTTAAAAATGTGGATGTGTATATAAAGAAAATGCTCCTTTCTTTTGTCCCCCTTACCCTCATCCCTTTAATTAAATTTTACCACACTTTTTAAGGATGAGCCAATGATTTTTTAAGTGGCTAATCATTTCCAGAGGAAAAATAAATAAGGCTTTACTTCTTACTCAAGAAAGCATCATTAAAACAGAGCACTCTCTTGGCCTTATGAAATGAAGCCTTAAGGATGAGTTTTTTCTAGAGAAATTTAGCCATCTTTTCGCTCTCTATTCCTATTTATTTTACTTTTGACATGTCTGCTATGTTTGTATATTCTTTTAACCTTGAATATGGTATTAAAGTAGAAGTTTCTTCTTTTAAGAAGAAAATAAGAAGGAGGAAAAAATGATTTTAAAAGCCTTCTCTTGCTTAAAGAAAACTTTCATCATCAAGAGAATTTTCTTTTTCCTCTTTTTGTGCGGGAGTTTAATTTTCTTTGCAAACCCTCAAAGTCAAGAGGCATCCAAACCAGTTTTTTCAGTTAAGACTGAATTTGATGTAAAGGTTCCCCTGCGTGATGGGGTTTTTCTTTCTGCGGACATCTACCGCCCTGAGGAAGAAGGGAAATACCCCGCAATTCTTTCCCTCACTCCTTACGGGAATCACTCAAATCCCAAGACTGCTATTTTCTTTGCAGAGCGTGGTTATGTTTTTATAATCGTCGATTGTCGTGGTCGCCATGACTCTGAGGGAGAATTCTATCCCCTGATCCATGAGGCAGAGGATGGCTATGATGTCCAGGAATGGGTGGGAAAGCAACCATGGTGTGATAGGAACATAGGAACCATAGGAGGTTCTTATGGAGGATGGACCCAATGGCTTCCAGCTCCCCTTGGAAACCCTCATCTGAAGACTATGATTCCTCTCGTTGCCCCACCCGACCCTTTCTACAACATCCCATACCAATACGGCGCGCTGATGCCTACCAGCATCTTCTGGGCATTTTTCGTCAATGGACATTCAAACCAAAACTTAGAGTCTCTGAATATCGACAAAATACTCAAACACCTCCCTCTTATAACCATGGACGAAGCTCTTGGGTTTAAAAGCAAAGTCTGGAAAGATTGGGTTTCTCATTCAAGATATGATGACTACTGGAAAAAGCAAAGCTATCAAGATAAATATCATCTGGTCAAAGTTCCTATACTTCATATTTCAGGCTGGTATGACGACGACCAGCCAGGAACAACAATGAATTACGTGGGGATGAGAAAAAACGGTGGGAGCGAAGAAGCCCGCCAAAATCAGAAGCTCATTATGGGCCCATGGCCTCATTCTGTCAACTCAACTTCTAAGCTCGGGGATATAGATTTTGGCCCAACAGCCATCATCGATCTAAATAACCTCTTCCTCCGTTGGTACGATAGATGGCTCAAAGGGATAAAGAACGGAGTAGATGAAGAGCCAAAAGTAGACATTTTCGTGATGGGTGAGAACAAGTGGCGAAAGGAGTCTGACTGGCCTCTCCCTCAGACCGTATACACAAAGTTCTATTTCCACAGCAAGGGTTCGGCGAACAGCCTTTTTGGAGACGGGAGCCTCTCTACTTCTCCCCCTAAGAAAGAACCTCCGGATACCTTCATCTATGATCCTGAAAACCCTGTTCCCTTCATCACGTCTCCTGGGTTTGCCCAGATCGGCGGCCCGGATGACTATCGCGCTATAGAGAGAAGAGACGATGTTCTTGTCTACACCAGCGACTTTCTCGAAGAAGACCTGGAAGTCACAGGGCCTGTAGTGGTAAAACTCTATGCCTCATCATCTGCAAAGGATACAGATTTTACCGCCAAACTTCTGGATGTTTTCCCTTCTGGATATGCAATGCGTCTCTGTGATGGAATCGTCAGGGCTCGCTTTCGCGAGTCCCTCGAGAATCCATCATTAATCGAACCTGGCAGAGTTTATGAATATACAATTGACTGCTGGTCGACAAGTAATCTCTTTCGCAAGGGTCATCGTATCAGGGTGGAAATCTCAAGTAGTGCCTTTCCCAAATTTGACAGAAACTCAAATACAGGTGCACCCCTGGGTACTGAGATGAAATTTCAAAAGGCAACTCAAACTGTGTATCACTCACAGATTTACCCCTCTCATATCATTCTCCCCGTAATTCCAAGAAAGGAGTAGCGATTGTCATTTTCAGGAAAAAGAGAACATTCCGGATAAAAGATTTTTTAATGATTTAAAAATTTTTTTAACCTCAAAGGAAAGGAGGATAGATTGAGAGAAGTAAATTCAAGAGTAAAATCGGGTTTCTTAAGTGTATTGCTTTTCTTCTCGTTCATAGCCTGTTTACTTTCCCTTACTACCACAGCCTCATCAGAGCCTAACCGAACAGGCACTGAGCCTTTACTCTCAGCTGATGCCTCAAAACAGAACGCAAAACTCGAGAAGAAGCTCAAAAATTTCCGTGCTTTTCTAAATGAAGAGATGAAAAAGTGGGAAGTTCCAGGAGTTGGCGTAGGGATCATCAAAAAAGGCAAGGTAGTTCTCGCTGAAGGGTTTGGACTGAGAAATGTGGAGAAAAAACTTCCTGTGACCCCAAATACTCTATTTGCCATAGGTTCTTCCTCAAAGGCTTTCACCACCATGGGTCTCGGGATCCTCGTTGAGGAGGGAAAAATTGAATGGGACAAACCTGTACGCAATTATCTTCCTTCTTTTAAACTCAAAGATGAAATAATCACAGCAAAAATGACAGTGAGGGACTTGGTAACCCATCGCTGTGGACTACCCCGCCATGATGCAATGTGGTACGGGACGACTTTTTCGAGGAAAGAAATATTCGACCGTCTTCAATTCCTTGATTTTAGCGCTGACCTTCGCTCCACCTATCAATACAACAACTTGATGTATCTCACCGCTGGATATCTCATCGGTCAGATAACAACCAGCTCCTGGGAAGAATTTACCAGGGAGAGGATTTTTAAACCCCTGGGGATGACAAACAGCAACTTTTCGGTCGAAGATTCTAAGCACTCTGATGACTATTCTCTTCCTTATTTAAGAAAAGAAGACAAAGTAGAAGCCATACCTTTCCGAAACATCGATAACATCGGTCCCGCAGGCTCGATAAACTCTTGTGTGAACGATATGCTCAAGTGGATTTCCCTTCATCTAAATAAAGGAAAATTTGGCGATAAACAAATAATCTCTGAAACCGCCCATAAAGAAATGATTACGCCTGCCATGTTTCTCCGAGAAAGGATGCTATCACTTCAACCCGATGATGAGTCTGACATGAATTACGGGCTGGGTTGGTTCCTCGAGACTTACAGAGGACATAGACTTGTTCATCATGGAGGCTCTATAGATGGTTTCTACGCACTTGTTGCTTTCCTTCCCAACGATGACCTGGGAGCAGTGGTTTTGACAAACCTGGGAGGGACTCCTCTTCTTCATATCACGATGGGTTACATCCTGGATATGATGCTTGATCTTGATCCTGTATGGATAAAACTCAGCCAAGAGCGCTTCGAAAAGGCTAAAAGGGAACGTGAAAAAGAGAAAGAAGCAGAAAAAGAGAAAGAAAAGGAAAGAGTTGCAAACACAACTCCCTCCCATGCTCTTGAGGCATATGCAGGAGAATTCGAACACCCCGCTTACGGGATCATTTCCATTACAAAAGACGGGAATGGACTCAAAGGCAAGTTCCATACCTTTGAATTTAACCTTGAACACTGGCATTTTGATGTCTTCAAATCGAGCGAAAGAGTTGGGCTCATCTCCTTCCTCACCAATCTCAAAGGTGATATCGACCGACTCTCAGTCTCTATCGAACCGGCTGTCTCTCCCATAGTTTTCATCAGAAAATCACCAGAAGAAATGAAAGACCCTAAATTCCTCTCTAAATTTGTGGGAGAGTATGAAATCATGGGAACAAAGCTCACCATTGCCCTTTCCGGAAACTCTCTTATTGCTAACGTTCCATCCCAGCCATCGCTGGAGCTCATCCCTTATAAGGAGAGAGAATTTATGGTAAAAGGGGTAGAGGGTTATACCTTTAGATTCATAGAAGAAAATGGAAAAGTCGTTGAGCTCCTCATCCTCCTCCCCCAGGCAACGTTAAGAGGAAAGAAAATTAAATAAATGAGAAAAAGCTTTAGAGGAAGGGATGAGTAAATTATTAAAAATTTTGCTCATTTTCCTGGTCATCGATGCTCTCTTGATATTCTCTTATTTCATCTTCAGAGCAAAAGGAAAGGCGGAAAAGCATTCTCTTTCCCAGGAAGCTGAGTGGATAAAGATTGATGAAAATTACTATCCCCAGGACTTCATAGAGGCGTTTATTAAAGAAGATGCATCTCAAAAAGGATTTCTTCCTGTATTCATAAGAAATTATGGAAGAAACGAAAAAATTCTCCGCAGATTTGTGGGGAAAAACTTCGCTTCTCCCAAGGAAGCAGAATTAAGGCTCAAGTTTAGACATCTTGAAGACTGGAAGCTTATTGAGCTTAAATACACTGCAGAGAGTGGAAGAGAAATAATAAGAACAATTCTCTATGTGCTCGAGCTGGGTGAATGGAAAGTCGGAGACAATGGTTATCTCACTCGATAGCTCGGGATGATGGCTCAGAGGAAGCTGAGCCCTTGTGTTGCTCGAACCAGCCGAGGATATGCTGGATTTTTGAAATGTGATGACTAGGGCGAACCCTAATTCCGTGAGGCTCTCCAGGAACTCTGACGAGGACTGTTTCTACCTTCCTCAATTTTAAAGCCTTATAATATTGTTCAGACTCAGAGATGGGGCACCTCCAATCTTCTTCACCACAGAGGACCATTGTTGGTGTGGTTACATTCTTCACCACTGAAAGTAAAGAACGCTTTTCATAGTGCTCAACATGGTCCCAGGGCATGCCAGGGAACCAGTATTTCACTCCTAAAATCGAAATATCCGTGGTGAGAACCCAGCTATACCAGTTGATTACAGGATAGACAGTGACTGCGGCTCTAAACCTATTCGTCCGACCTATCATCCAGCAGGTGAGCACTCCTCCTCCACTTCCACCTGTCACGTAGAGCCTTTCTTCGTCAATATATCCTTTCCTTATCGCTGCATCTACTCCTGAATTCAAATCATAGAAGTCATCACCAGGGTAGGCATGATGAATCAAGTTTCCGAATTCCTCACCATAGCTTGTGCTTCCCCTGGGGTTAGTATAAAGAACAACATATCCTGCCGAAGCCAGGCACTGCTTTTCTAAATCAAACCTATCTCCATAGTTAGCGAAAGGACCGCCGTGAATCTCAAGAATGAGAGGATATTTTCGGGAAGGGTCGAAATCGGGCGGTTTTATGATCCATCCTTGAATTTTTCTTCCATCAAGAGAAGATTCGTACCATATTTCCTCAACTTCACCCAATTTCTTATGAGCGAGAATATCTTCATTTACGGCAGTGATGAGCCTCGGTTTAGGGTCAGTGATTGTGGCAACGGCGAGGTCGACTGGATGGTCAGGCCTGGAATAGGTAAAAACAAAATTCCCGTTGGAAGCCACACTGAAAGAACCACCACTATAGGCACTTATACCATTCCCTATGTTTCCCGTGAGGACCTTTATTTCACCGTTTAAAGTGGCGAAGCCAAGCTTAGTGTTTCCCTTATCACTGTAAAGGAAATAAACGCAGTCATTTCTTCCTCCCCAGCTTAGGTTGGAGACACTCCTATCCAGGCTCTCTGTTAGCACGTGAATTTCTTTCCCTTCCCTGTTCATGACATACAGCTTTTCCACTTGGAAGCCCTGATACCTATCGTCATATCCGATGTAGGCGATTCTTTTCCCATCTGGGGAAATGGCGGGAAAATTGTCCGGGCCTTTTCTTTGAGTGAGGGCTCTAACCTTCCCTTCAGGTACTGAAAACTCGTAGACTTCTGTATCATAAGGCTCATACTCAGCATCCTCCTTCAGGTTAACTGAAGTAAGGATGAAGAGGCTGTCAGGTGTCCATTCGAGGTTTCCCCTGTGGTCGAAGTCACCGCTTGAAATCTGGTGAGGTGTTCCTCCTTCTGAATTCACTATAAAAATGTGGAAATAGCCTTCTCCAACCGAATAGCCTGCTCCGTCAAACCTATACACAAGTCTATCGATTACCTTAGCCGGTTCTGCCCATTTTGCCCCAGGAGGTGGAGTAAGCAAAGTGGCAATCACACGAGGTTTGGAAGGAACTTGGCAACAAAAAGCAATATACTTTCCATCAGGAGACCAAGAAATGTTAGAGGGAGGATTTTGAAGACGCGTTAGAGGAGCCATTTGCCCTGTATCGAGCCAAAGCTTGTAGACCTGAGGCTTCCCCTCCCGGTTGGAGATGAAGGCAATCATTTTCCCATCTGGCGACCAGCGTGGTGAATGGTCGTTGTAGAGACCGGAAGTTAGAGGTCGATGTCCACTCCCATCGAACTCAACAATCCAGAGGTTTGAATAGCGGCTGTCGCTAAGGATGTCGGCAAAATGGCGAACATACACAATTTTTTTCCCATCGGGTGAGATTTGACAATCTGAGACGATTTCATAATCGAAGATGTCTCTTGCAGTGAAAAAAGCTGCTTTTTCAAGAGCTAGGGAAGAAGAGATGGGTAAAATAGTCAGAAAAAAAACAATCAGTAAAAACTTTAAATTACCCTTCTTCATAAAAAAACCTCCTTCAATTTTTAGAACATCTCCTCTAAACACTTAGAGGTAATAAAATATAATTCAGCAAACCCAAGGGAAAAATCTTTCACCAATCTTCTTCACTCCAAAATTAGAAGAAGAATCTTTCCTTAATCTTTCTCTCTCTTCATTTATTGGCTCATAAAATTTTATTACTTAAAGAAAAAATTTCAAACAAGAAAATTTAAATAATTAACTCTAAAGACTTCTACGGGAGAGTAAATATTTCCTCTAAAAGCATATCTTCGGTGAAGAAGAGAGGCGACTTCTTTGGAGAGCAGAGAAAGAAAACAAATCATGCTCTCCTTGTATTTTGTAATATCCCCAATGAGTAAAAAATTGACGTGGAGGATTCTCTATGCTATAAGCAATATTTATAAAATTAATTTGATTTAAAAAAAATAAGGAGCACCTAAACAGCAATTCTTAAGAAAGCAACAAGTTCCTGGTTAAGACGAGAAGAGCACTTCTAAATAAGAAAATAAGATTAAAATTGAAGAGAAGGAGGTTTCAAAATGAAGAGAAACCTTGAAAATTTAAAGCGATACAATTTAATCTGCATCTTTCTTATCATCTTGATTATTCAGAACTTCTCTTACTCGCAAGAAAAAGCCTCTAAAATTGATGAACTTCTTAAAACCTATCAAGATTATGGACTCTTCAACGGCACGGTACTCGTTGCTGAAGGAGGGAAAGTAATCCTTAAAAAGGGGTATGGGTTAGCTAACATGGAGTGGGGCATTCCCAATAAGCCTGAGACGAAATTCAGGATAGGTTCCCTAACAAAGCAGTTTACTGCAACCATCATCCTTCAGCTGGTTGAAGAAGGAAAGATTAATCTTGAGGGTAAAATCAGTGATTATCTTCCCGAATACAGAAAAGATACTGGAGAGAAGGTTACTATTCATCATCTTCTAACCCACACTTCCGGCATTCCAAGCTATACAAATATGCCCAACTTCTTTGAGGAAATAAGCAGAAATCCTTATGAGGTAGATGAGTTCATCAGAAAATATTGTAGCGGGGACCTGGAATTCGAACCAGGTAAAAAATTCTCCTACAACAACTCTGGATACTTCATTCTAGGTGCAATAATCGAAAAGGTCACACGAAAACCGTATGAGGAAGTGTTGAAGGAAAGAATTTTCGACCCTCTGGGAATGAAGAATACGGGGTATGACCATAATCAGCTCATCATCCAGGGTAGAGCCGGAGGATATGAAAAAACCGTAGGAGGCTATGAAAATGCCCCTTATCTTGATATGTCTCTTCCTTACTCAGCAGGTGCTCTTTATTCTACCGTAGAAGACCTCTACCTTTGGGATCAGGCTCTCTACACTGAGAATGTACTCTCCCAGAAAATGAAAGACTTGATGTTTAAGCCCCATGAAAAGGCATTAGGAGCGTCCTATGGATATGGATGGATAATAAGTACAAGAGAATTCCCCAACTTAAAAGAAAAAATAAAGACAATTTCCCATGGAGGAGGGATAAATGGATTCAACACTCTAATCGAAAGGTTGGTCGACTATAGGCATCTCATCGTTCTCTTCAACAACACAGGCGCAACCCAACTGGGAGAAATAAGCAGCACCATCATCAAAATCCTTTTTAATGCGCCATATGATTTACCCAAGAAACCTCTAGCCGATGTCCTGTACAAGCAAATTATCGAAAAAGACGTCGATTCTGCTCTCAAGGAATATGAAAACTTAAAGAAAAACTATGGAAAGGAATACAACTTTCAGCCTAGTGAACTTAATAGGCTGGGTTATCATTTACTGAAAAAAATGAAAAGAGAGAAGGATGCCCTTGAAATCTTCAAGCTTAATGTAAAAGAAAACCCGAACTATGCCCGGGGATATGAAGCCCTGGCAGAAGCGTATATGGCGAGCGGAAAAAAAGAACTCGCCATTAAAAACTATGCCAAGGCACTCGAACTTGACCCAAACAACAGGAATGCACTTGAGAAACTGAATGAGTTGTTCAAAGGAAACAAAAAGTAGGTAAATCTGGGGTATTTTATGAAAAATCTAAATAAAAGCTTCCCTAGAGAAAAAAATAAGGGAAAACTCACTGCGGCATGGCAAAAGAATTGAAAAGATAAAAATCTAAAATAGAAAGAAAATTCATCTTCTTTTTCAATTCCTGAATTAGAATAAACATATGAATCTCTAAAAATAAAGTGAATAAAAGCATTAAATGGCATGAATTTTGCACCATTGATAAATAAAGGTTAGAAATGCAAACTCAACAACAAAGTGATTATCAAAATCAAATTGAAGAGGCTCTAAAGAGAGCAACCTATAAAAAAGTTTACTACATATATGACGATGCGGGTAATAAACATCTTTTAGGAATCTTCAATAAGAAAAAAGCCCTGGAAATCAAGAAATATCTCCGTAAAAAAGGTTTATGGAACCGAGTGAGTGAATCTGATGTCCTTACTACTGAGCCTGACACTCTTTTCAGATACTGATATTTGGGTATTTCAATACCGAATATTCGTTATGCAAGAGACTATCATCTAAATAGCCTTAAAATTATAAACCGCTTCCACCTCCCTTTGAAATCTGCTTTATAGAAAAAGAAAGATGAAGAAAGAGAAAAAATGGAAATAAGAAAAGAAAATTTAACAAAGAAATATTTTTAAATTTATGGTATATTGGCAAAAAAAATATGTTTGATAGATGAGGGGGTCAAAATGAAAAGCTTAGACAAGATAGCTGAAAAATCTGCTTTAAACAAAAGACAGCTCGAGAAGATCGAACAAATAATCCTCAGCCACGGCAACTACACCCAAGAAACAGTTCGGAAAGAGATAGAGTGGTTCTGTAAAGAGCTAGGAATGGATGAATATTATTTCAAGACTACATCACTCGAGACAATAGCTGCTCATATCGAAGCCCTAAAAGCTGCTGAGATAATTGCTTCCTTACAAAAAGAGAAAACTTTAAAGATAGATTTAGCTACCGAAAGAGAAAAAGAAGCCATATACCTTGTTGATGACTACCATTATCGCGCCCTTGAAATCGAAAAGCGAATTGAGGAAAAATACCCCAATTCCAGGCTCCAATCCTACAGAACAAAGGGTAAAGCCTTGGGTATAGAACACTTGAGGATGTATATGGTTTATAAACCCTCCTTCAGGATGGACAAAATCCTAAAAGAAGAAACAGACCTTAAGAAAATAGCCTGCAAGAAATTTCTCGCTTCCACACCGAGAGAAACATACCAGAGATACCAAAAAGCCATAGAAAAATCTAAAGGATGGGAAACGCCCCTCATAGACGTATTCCACAATAAGAAATCTCGTGAAGTTTGTATTCTCGTTGTTACCAATAGAGATGGAAGTTCCCGTTTCTTCTCCAATGTCTCAGATGTCATAAACTCCCATGGTCTTGTTTCCAAAAGAAAGTATGTTGAACAATTCCAGAATGGAAAAACAATCTACACCTTCCATCTTGATGAAATCCAAGACGAAAAAAAGATTCATGATATCACCGAGGATATAAGCCTCGTTTATGTCATTCCAGAATCTCCTCTTTCGCCTCTCTTTAGAATGGGAAAGCTCACGGCACAGGAAACAGTCTTCGGCGTCTCAGCCTGGACCTTCGCCCATCAATTTTTAACAGAAGCAAACGAAGAATACTTAAGACTGAGGGATGTTCTTGAAGATTCACCTGAACTCCTAGGGATTTTGAGAAATCTGAAGACGGGAATGGTAAAAGGGACCTTTGATGAAGCAAAAGTATGGGAAGCACTGGTAAACAACTACACCTGGTTAAAAAAAGCCTTTGACATATTTGACAGAAAATTCAATCCTTTGCTCAAAGACCATGATATCGAAGAAACTCTAACTAAATTAAAGCAAGAAGTAAGGGAAAATATTACTGTAGACATCGAAAGAGACATATTCCTCTATGTGCTCCTGTTTATCGAAGTTATCTTAAAAACTAATTTCTACGTTAGGGAGAAAACATCCCTATCTTTTCTCCTTGACCCTCGTTTTCTTAACCGCGTTGATTATCCTGAACAACCTTATGGAATAATTCTGGTTATCGGGAGTGAATTTCGTGGTTTCCATGTAAGATTTAGAGACATAGCAAGAGGAGGCATACGAATCGTTCGCTCCCCTAATCTTCAAAGTTATCTCTCAAACTCTGATTTTATATTTGATGAAAACTACAATTTAGCCCTCACTCAGCAAGCTAAGAATAAAGACCTTCCAGAAGGAGGTTCAAAAGGGACAATCCTGCTTCGATTCGATGCCCAGGAAAGGTCGGAATCTGCTTTCAAGAAATATATAGATGGTCTCCTTGACCTCATGCTTCCAGAAAGAGAAGTCGTAGATTATTACGGGAAAGAAATCATTCTTTTCTTAGGCCCGGATGAAGGTACGGCAGAATTCATGGAATGGGCTTCTCTTAGAGCGAAAATAAGAGGATATCGGTATTGGAAATCTTTCTCGACGGGAAAACCTGTAGGACTGGGTGGAATTCCCCATGACCTTTACGGAATGACCACAAACTCCATCCATCAATATGTGCTCAACATCCTTCGCAAGAGAGGTCTCAGAGAAGAAAAAATCACCAAGGTTATGACAGGGGGGCCGGACGGCGACCTGGGAAGTAACGAGATCTTGATTTCCAAGGATAAAATATTGGCCATCATCGATGGCTCAGGAGTACTCTACGACCCTGAGGGAATAAACAGAGAAGAGCTAAAAAGCCTGGCAAGGAAGCGGAAAATGATTGAAAATTTTTCAAGAAGACTCATCAGTCCCCAAGGATTTCTGGTAACAATAAAGGATAGAAACATCACCCTTCCTGATGGAGAAATTGTGGCCAACGGACTCGAATTCAGAAACTCATTCCATCTCCATCCTAAATTCAAGGCTGACCTCTTCGTTCCCTGTGGAGGAAGGCCTGCCTCGATTAATATCAACAATTGGCGGGAGTTCTTAGATGAGAATCAAGAGCCACGCTTTAAATTTATTGTCGAAGGTGCAAACCTCTTCTTGACTCAGGAAGCTCGGCTCAGGCTTGAAGAAAAAGGAGTGATAATCTACAAAGACAGCTCGGCAAACAAGGGAGGAGTGACTTCTTCTTCTCTAGAAGTACTAGCCAGCCTGGCCTTGAGTGATGAAGAATATGAGAGGTTGATGTGTGTGAAAAAAGGTAAAATTTCCTCATTCAGGAAGCGTTTCATCAAAGAAATCATCGAAATCATAAAAGAAAATGCCTCCCTTGAATTCGAAACCATCTGGAAGGAAAATGAGCTGAAAAAAATCCCAAGGCCAGTTCTTTCAGACCTCTTGAGCCAAAAAATTAATCGCCTCAAGGATGCCATAGCCTCCTCCACTCTCCATACTGACAAAGCGCTCTTCTCTAAGGTCATAGAATGTTGCTGTCCTCCGGTATTGATCAAACAGGTTGGATTTGAAAATATTCTTGATAGAGTTCCTGCCACTTATCTCAAGGCTATTTTTGCCTCAAAATTGGCGAGCCGTTTTGTGTATGAATACGGTCTTGATTCAACTGAAATAGATTTCTACACTTACCTGAGGCATTACAGGTAAGAATCGGATTCTTTTCTTTCTTGAAAAGAAAATCTTCTGGAAAAAAGGAAAAAACTCTCTCATTTTTTAAGGAATCCTAAAGAACCATAAATTTACTTCTCCAGAGATACTCGAAGTGGAGGCGCCTGTCCTTTTTTATCCTGTCCAAGGTAAAGAGTTAAGTGAGGAAAAGGAATTTCTATATTTTTCTCTTCAAACTTCTTCTTAACTCTTCGATTAAACTCCCTAGCCACAGTCCATTGTTTGCCCGGTCTTGTCTTAACCCTAGCTTTGATGACCACAGCAGAATCAGCAAATTGGTCTACTCCGAGAACTTCTATTGGTTCAAGGATAAGGTCTTTGAACTCAGGCACATTTCTTAGCTCTTCATCCATCTCTTCGATGAGTTTCATCACTTCATCCACATCCTCTCGATAAGCAACTCCCACCTCAAACAGGTGACAAGAGAAATCTTTAGTCATGTTGGTGACGATATCAATGTTTCCGTTGGGAATGAAATGCACATTACCTGCTAAATCTCGCAGAACCGTCATCTTTAGATTGATGCTCTCCACAAGCCCGCTTTTACCTGCAACTTGGATAACATCCCCCACTCGTATCTGGTCCCAGAAGAAAATGAAGAATCCATTGATTAGGTCTCTAACCAGATTCTGTCCTGCAAATCCAATGGCCAATCCTACTATTCCGGCTGCAGCAAGGAGAGGTCCGATTTCGATTCCGAGCTGTCCGAGTAAGGTCATGGTTGTGATTATGAAAACTATAACGGTAAGGAGGTTCTTAATTACAGAAGCAAGAGTTTGTGCCCGCTTTCTTGACTCTTCATCTTCCTTTCTTTTCAAAAAAAGCATCATCAATTTCGAGGTGGTGACTCTTAGGATTCTAATCACGATGAAAGTGATTAAGGCAATGACGATGATTCTGATTCCAGTGTTAAGAAACCAGGCCTCCAAAACTGACAAAATATTCTTAAATTTCATCCAATCCTCCCTTAAACGGTGAATTTATTGCGCAGCATTCAAAGGAAGAAACAAAATTCTATCTCTTTATTAGCTTTATTTAAACAAGAAAAAATCAATAATTTTTTAGATAAATAATTCTAAATTTCAAATTATTTACAAAAAATAACCAATTTATTACTCCTTAAAGGCAGCCTTTCTTCCCTTTTTCATTTCCTAAATTTATTCTTAAATTTAAGAAATCTTTATTTTTGTTCTCATGAAGTAAATATCATTCCTTAAAATTAAAGACTCCTCCTGTTTTATTTAGCTTTAAAATGAGATATTTTTAGGAAATAAGAATGGATTTAGAGCGACCGATTTCGTCATACAGGAGGCTAATCGGATTACCCTTTCTCAATCTTTAGCAATGTCCCAAAATTGCTAGATGGAGTTAAATCCATTTGTATTCTACCTTCAAAATTGAGAGGCTTAATTGCTTAAAAGTAATCATGAGCCAATTGATAAGACCTCTCTAACTCTAGCTCTTCCCTATCCTTTTGGAAATTCCCGATCTAGGTCCTCGCTTTAGCATAT
>Ga0209102_1001248_pt1 | contig 13857 bp, 9 predicted proteins | sample ConPoolayeHmetaG_FD_185483 | JGI IMG/M metagenome (GOLD analysis project Ga0209102, IMG submission 185483) | Hot spring microbial mat communities from California, USA to study Microbial Dark Matter (Phase II) - Cone Pool mat layer H metaG... ... | reverse complement strand
GCCTCCCCCGCGCTGCCCGCCCCTGCCGCGGCCGCGCCCGGCGCGCAACACTCCTCCCGGGGCGACGCCGTCGCCTCCGGCCGGCCCGGCGCCCCGCGGCTCTGCCCCCCGTGGTCGCTGGTCGCTCGCACGATGATCCCTCCTTGCGACCGCTCGACGACGCGGCCGATGATCGCCGCCTCCCGGCACCCCGCCTCCCGCAGCCGCGCGAGCGCCTCGCGGGCCCGGTCGCCGGGCACGGCGATGAGCAGCCCGCCGGAGGTCTGGGCGTCGTAGAGGACGTCCAGCGCCTCCTCGGCCACCCCCTCGTCCACGGTGACCGCGGGGCCGGCGAACTCGCGGTTGCGCTCCGTGGCACCGGGCGCGATCCCCTCGGCTGCGTACTCCCTGACGCCGGGCAGCAGGGGCGCCGCCTCCCACCACAGTTCCGCGGTGACCCCGCTCTCCCGGGCCACCTGCCAGAGGTGGCCCAGCAGCCCGAAGCCGGTGACATCGGTGCAGGCGCGGGCCCCCACCTCCTTCATCACCGCGGCGGCCTCGCGGTTGAGCGCGGCCATGGACACGCTGGCCGCCCGGAGGGCCTCCTCTGAGCCGCGGCCGATCTGCGCGGCAAAGGCGATGATTCCAGTGCCCAGCGGCTTAGTGAGCAGCAGCGCATCACCCGGCTGCGCGCCCGCGTTCGTCACTAACTCCTCCGGGCGGACGACCCCGGTGATCGAGAAGCCGAGCTTGATCTCCTCGTCGTTGATGCTGTGCCCGCCGACGAGCGCGACCCCGGCCTCGGCGAGCGCCTCCATGCCGCCGCGCAGCATCTCCGCGATAGGCTCCTCGCCCAGGGAATGGGCGGGATAGCCAATGATGGAGAGCGCGGTGAGGGGCGTGCCGCCCATCGCATAGCAGTCGCTCAGCGAGTTCGCCGCCGCGATCCGCCCGAAGAGATAGGGGTCGTCCACGCAGGGGGAGAAGACGTCCACAGTCTGGACGAGCCAGAGGTCGTCGGATAGCCGGAAGACACCCGCGTCATCCGCGGTGGCGCCGCTTACGACCACCCTCGGGTCGCTCACCACGGGCAGGCGGGCGAGGATGCGCGCAAGTTCGGCAGGGGCTATCTTGGAGGCACAGCCGGCATTCCGCACCAGCTTCGTCAGGGCCACCCTATCGGCGCTCTCCGGCTTGACAGGAAGGCGCTCGCCCGCGCAGGTGCAGACATCGTAGTCCACCAGCAGCTCACACGGGCAGGGCTTGTGGGGATCGCAGATGCAGTGCCCGAGCCTCTGGGAGCGGGCCATCACCCGGGACCGCTTGGCCGAGGTGCTCATGCGCCGCCCCCGGCCGGCGCCCGACCGGCCGCCGCGCTAGCACCGCGCGGCCAGCAGCACGAACGCCACGATCGCCAGGCCGAGGACTGCGCCGGCGGCCGCGTAGCCCGTGCTCCTGCGCCGGATGAGCCCGACAACGCTGAGCACCAGTGCAAACGGAACGCTCCCGAGTGCGGCGACGATGAGGGGGCCTGACAGGCTCCCAAGTAGGGTCCCTCAGCCAGGCTGGAGGACGAACAGGGTCGCCAGTATCGCCCATGCGAAGAGCGACAGCAGAAACCCCGCCTTGCCCAGGTCGCGACCACCCATCGTGTCCGTGCCTCCTAGTCCCGCCAGTATACCACTGGGCGCGGTGGCGCGGCAACTCCGTTCACTCGCCCCGGCAGGCGAGGATGGCGGCGCCAACGGCCCCCGTCATCTGCGGGTCGCGCGCGGTCCGCACCGGCTGCCCGAGCGCCTCCGCCAGCGCCTCCGCCATGCCGGGGATGAGGGCCACCCCCCCGGTGAAGATGATCGGCGAAGGGAGGTTGCCGTGCGCGAGGGAGGCGATCCTGGCGCTGATCGCTCGCTGCACGCCGGCCGCCACGTCCTCCCGCCGGGCCCCGGAGGCGAGCAACCCGACGATCTCGGTCTCTGCGAACACCGCGCAAGTGCTGCTAATCTCGGCCGGCCGCGTGCTGCGCCGCGCCAGCTCTCCCAGCTCATGCAATCCGATCTCCAGCCGCTGCGAGACCAGCTCCAGGAACCGACCGGTGCCGGCCGCGCACCGGTCGTTCATCGCGAAGTCGCGAACCCCGCCCCGGCCGTCGAGGCGGAGGAGTTTGCTGTCCTGGCCCCCGACCTCGACCACCGCCCGCGCCTCCGGCGCCTGCCGGTGCACGCCTACCGCGTGGCAGGTGACCTCGGTGATCGTCAGGTCGGCGCCCGCCGAGGCCCGCGCGTACCCGGTGGCGACGACGCGCGCCACCGCCGGCCTCTCCACCGCCGCCTCCGCGAGCAGCCGCTCGAGGAGCCCCCGGGCGCGCGGCGCTTGGTCGACGCCCTGGTCCACGACTCCCCGAGCGATCACCCGCAGCGCGCCCGCCTCCATGAGCACCGCCTTGATCGCCCGGGAGCCGGCGTCAACGCCCGCGCAGATCATGGGCCCAACCTCTCGCCGCGCGCCCCCGGACCGTCTCGAAAAGCGCCTCCACCCGGGTGGCGATACGCGCGGTGTCGGAGGGCGAGTAGTCGGTCTCGATCCGCAGATAGGGCAGGTCCATCTCCTCGGCGAGACGGCGCACCAGGTGAGACTCCACGTCATAGGTGAGGCAGGCCTGCCAGATCAGCTCCACGATGCACTGGGGCCGGTACTCCACGGCCAGCCGCCGCAGGGCCTCGAAGCGCCGTCTATTAGGAGTCATCACCGAACAGTGGAGCCCGAAGTACTTGCCGGCGACCGCCTCCATGGCGTCGCCGTCCTCTGCCACGTCCTCGAGAATCGGCTTCACCCCCGTGCAGTTCTCCATGCACACGATGAGCCCGCCGCTGCCCTCGACGACGTCCACCACCTTCTCGGCCCCGTGTACTGTCGGCGCCCCAGTCAGGAGCACCCGGACTCGCCTGGCCCTATCCGCCTCCGGGATGCGCGCAGGCAGCACCTCGAGGGCCCGCTGGTACTGATCGAGGTCGGCCGGGACACAGGAGATAATGCTCTTCAGGTCCAGCAGCTCGCGACCGGTCAGCGGGGGCGCATCCGCTCGCATCAACTCCGCGAGCTCCCGCCGCAGCCGCCGCTCCCGGTTCATCACCGCGATCGCGGATCGCAGTCGGTCCTCCGTCACCTTGACCCCGAAGCGGGCCTCCAGCCCCGCCTTGAGCTTGGCGAGCTCTCGCGCCCAGTGTTCGCGGGCGTCAGGGTCGTCGGGCTTCTGCGGCAGCTCGAGCACATGCATAGGGCGCGTCTGCGCCATCAGCTCGTACATCTTCTTCTTGCCGTCGCAGGTCGTCTCGACCACCAGCAGGTCAGCCATCTCGAGAAACGGGTTGGCCCGCTTGGCGTGGAAGCCATAGGTGGACTTGATGAGGGGGCAGAGGTTAGTGGGCAGGTCCTCTTCCGCGGCCGCGATGGTCGCGTGGTGGCCGCCGCACAGACACACCGGGACCCCGCCGGCGGCCATGATGAGCTCCCGCGGCGTGTACTCACACGTGATGCCGACTATCGGTCGGCCCTCGGCCTTCGCCGCCTCGGCGTAGGCGAGGCAGTTGGGGATCATGTGCGAGAACCACTCGCGCGGACACTCGCCGGCTGCCGCCGCAGGGGACCCGGCCTCCGCCCTGCACGCTGGCCTGCCAGCTTCGTCGCCCATCGCGCCCCTCCTATGTCGGTGTACCGGCCTGCGCGGAACCAGAGTCACGGACCCGTGCCTTGCTCCAGCGCCCGCACCAGCTCCTCCTCCGCCCCCGGCTCCGGCAGCAGGTACAGGGGGCAGGCGCTTGTCGGCACGGCCACAGTTCCGCCTTGCCCCTCCAGGGCCACCGGGTTGCCCACCATATCGAGAACCTCGACTTCACCTGTGGGGAGGGCAACGCTATAGGGTATTGGCTCGTCACGCACATTCCAGAGAGTCACCACCTGACGCCCGTCTCGGCGGCGCAAGAGGAAGGCCCGCATCCGCTCGTCTGGGAGGTCGAGCTGTCGCAGCGGCGCCGCCCCGCTGAGATGCCGGGCACACTGCGCCTGGGCCACATAGATCAGCCTGGGCGTGTCATCGAACTCGAGCATGCTGCAGTACGGCTCAACATGGTTGCAGTGGTTGAAGGTGAAGTAGAAGAGCCGGTCCACTCCGAGGTGAGTGTAGATGATCGCTTTCCGGACGTGATAGGCGGCTTGCAGGACAGCCTGGCGCTCCCGCGTGTACTTGCTGGTCATCCCCGTGAACACCCAGCCCCGCTGTGGATCGTAGAAATCAGACCGGGAAAGGTCCGGGGTCATGTGGCTGTAGAGGCTGCTGGCGAGGATGCCGCCTTCGGTGTCCCAGATGGGCTTTTCTCCTCCGCATTGCTGCAGCAGGTCGCGCATGTAGCCGAGGACGCCGGCGTAGGGCGGGTCCACGAGGTCCGGGGGCGTGTCGTTCTCGGGCGACTGGTAGAGGTGCAGGGAGAGTATGTCGAAGTGCGGGCATTCCTGTTCCCGGAAGATCCGGCGCAGCGTCTCGGCGTCCACGTACATCGTACCTTCCTGGAGCATGCTAACATCGCATCCCATGAGATTGTTCAGGATCTGGGCACCTGGCGCCACTGACTGAGCCTCCTCGTGTGCTATCCGCAGATACTCGGGAAGCAGCGGGTTCGAGTGGCGCTCGTTGAGGCACTCGTAGTAGCGGACGCGTCCCTCGAAGTGCTCCATCAGCCTGCGGCAGTACTCGCGCCACGCCTCCGGCCTGATGCGGTAGTAGGTCAGGCCGTCGTAGCCCATGATCTCTCTGGGTTCCTCGTATGCCCAGTCAGGGATGTAGAGGGGACCGTCCTCCACCCCCAGGGTCACCATGACGCCAATGCCGTTGCGCCTCGCCAGGTCCACCAGATTGTCCCACACACGGAAGGTGTCGGGTTGGGGCATGACCCACCTCATCCGGAAGGACTCGTCGCGATGCCAACGGATGCCGGCCTGTGCGGCCAACCTGAAGTACTCCTCAATGCTGTCCCGCCCGCCGTGCGTCAGGTAGTGATGCCACCCCATCAGGTGGTTGGCAGCGAACATCGAGTCCTCGTCCAGTTCGTCGGGCGTGATGGCGAGTGGCTCGCACACGGCGTAGATGTACTCGCACCAGTCGGCCACGAATCCCTCCCCGCTCGTCAGCCGAGCCGTCGTCTTGAACACACCCTGCCGGAGCGACGGCAGGGCGTAGGGAGGGGCAAGCCTGGCGACTGAGCCTCCCTCGGGGAACTCCACCATCACCTCCGCCTCAGCGATCACGGCGCCGGTCAGTATCTCCTCGGTGCGGAAGGCCAGCCGGTACGCTCCCTGCCCGCGATGTCGGCAGACCCAGAAGACGGGTTGCACCTGCTGGCCCACGTGATAGAGGTTGTGCGGCTGGTCACTGGTCACCCCCACTTCAGCCGGTCGGTGCGGAGCGAAGGCTTTCAGTGGTCCCGCGCTAAGCTGCAGCCCATCCAGCCACAGGGTGTTGGGCGAGCCACTCACTTGCCAGATGCTCACCCGCACCCACTTCTCGGTCGGCCACAGGCTGAAGCTGTGGCGCAACCACTGATCGCCAACGACGAACACCGGCCCCTCCGGGTCGCCGACGCCGGCCGCCAAGGGCACCGGGCGGTCCGACCGGGCGAAGAACGAGAACGTATACTGCTGTCCGGGCGTAACCTCCACGTAGCCGCTCTCCAGGATGAAGCCGTGCACCCCGGCCGGGATCTCCAACTTGAGGCTGGCGTTGCCAAGCTCCGGGGCAGCGACCACGCCCTCTCGATCAATGATCGGTCGCACGGCCAATTCCACAGGCGCCTCGTGCGGATAGGCGGCATGCCACGTCCACCCATAGGCGCCGACCTCGAAGCTGCCGTTTCTGAGCAGGTTCCTCGCGCTTACGTAGAAGATCGGCTTCCGGGCGATCTCGGCGAAGGGCCCCGCGCTGGCCGCGGCCATGGCCGGATGGGCGCCCGGCGTCCCACGGGCGATGTTGGCGAGGCGGGTGGTGATGGTGGCGTTCTCCGAGGTGTCAGTGGTGACCATCGCCAGCGTGGAGGTGGCCTGGCTCGCCGGGATGCGGTCGCGGTCGAAGGGGATGACCGCGCCTGCCTCCAGGATGACAACCAGTGCTGCCAGCACCCTCGCCGTGAGGTGGTCTCTCGGCCGCATTCCCGCCTCCTTAGCGGCAGGATCTGCCCATCGCATCCGGGCGCCGCCCCTGCCAGGGGGTCTGCGAGCGCGTGCACGTCACTCCGGAGCCATGCTATATCACGGCCTGGCCGGCGTCAAGAGGGTCGTCTGGGCGGCCGCCATCGCCGGCCGCCGGCTGACATCGGTCGGACGTCGGCGGCTCGGCACACAGGAGCGAGGCCGAGGTACCCGCAGGCGCCCAAGCCCCTCGGGCGGACCCCGCTCTCCGCGCCGCCCCAGCAGGGCTTCCACCGCCGGGAGCCGAACCAGCGGGCGCGTGAGGAGGAGGCGGATGAGACGGCGCCGATGGCTGCTGTGCCTGCTGGGCCTGGCGCTGGCCGCCCTCGACGGGCCGGCGGCAACCGCCGCGCCAGGAGCGCGCCCCGCATCAGAGGGCGCCTGGCATCTCTCATCGGTGGAGGGAGGGGAAGCCACAGGGGTGGCAAGGGAGCGAACGAGCATGCCGCAGAGGGCCGAGTACCAGCCGCAGTTCTGGATCTTCGGGAGCGTGGACCCCAACTTCATGCCTCGCGCTCGGGAGCTGGGCTTCGTCGGGGTTGGCTTCTGGGCGGCCGACCGTGACGGCGAGCGCATCAAGTACTACTTCGACTCGCCCACCCTCGAGCAGGTGGACTGGGCTTGCGGGGTGGCGAGCGACCAGAGCGCCACGACCTACGACTACGCGGGGCTCGAGCGCCAGGGCCGCGGGCTTGCGGAATACGCGGTTCGCGCCCATGCGGCAGGGCTGAAGGTGATGGCCAACATGGAGGGCGTGAACCCATACCACTGGGAGGCGGGCCGCACCAAGTGGACCCCGGAGATCATCTCCGGGGTGGCCGAGGACCTCCATCGCGGCGGCGCCGACCGCTGGTTCACCGAGTGCGTCGCCGGTTGGCCGGCGCTGTTCGAGGCCCTTGCGGCGACCTGCCGGCGGATAGGCATGGAGTATCAGGAGGGCAGCGATCCGGGCTACCTGCACCAGTGGGACTCCGAGACCGGCGGCTTCTTCGTCCGTCTGGCCCCCCAGGCCAGCATGGTCAGCATGTATCACTATCACTATAAGAGGGACGAGATGGGCAAGCTCGCCAGCCTGGCCCAGGAGGGCTCCCTGGCTTATGCTTTCGCCCGCGGGTGGGGGCTCCCGACTGCGCTCGTCTACACGGTGGGGCACGACTGGGGCGAGTCGCCCGAGGACTGGGAGGGCATTCTCAAAGCGAGCATCATCATCCGCGCGCTCCAGTTCCGGACCCGGGACATCATGATCATCGGAGAAACCGAGGAGAAGGCGCGCCAGCTCGATGTCCCCGGCATGACCCGCTGGCTCCGGGAGCTGGTCGCTAAGCAACAGGAGGAGCGGCGGCCCCTGCTCAACGTGGTCGCCCACCTACGCACCGGCGCCGGTTCGCACTGGCGCGACCTCGCCACCTCCGGCGATGCCATCGCCTCGGGCGCCTTCCACGCCGGCTGGGATGTGGTGGCCACCACCGCGCCACTGTCCGCGGCCGACGCTTACTACGTCTACACGGCAGGCGCCGACCAGCAGGGTGTGCTCGACCTCACCCCCGGGATCACGGCCCTGTTCGCGGGCGATAAGCCTGTCTTTCTGCAGATCGGCTGGGCTCTGCCCAGCGGCGCGGCCCTCACCCCGGCCTGGCGAGAGGCGCTGTCGCGGTGCGGGGTAGACCCCGCGGGCGCCTTCGAGGAGGGAAATCTGCCAAGCACAGGCACATACGAGGGGCAGCGACTCCGCTACACCGGCGTCTACACGGCCTACACCCTCACCGACCGCCGACACGGCGCCCTCGTCCCCACCGAGGCGATCACGGGGGACGTGCTCGCCTCCGGTGACAGCGTCCCCCTGATCGTCGGCAGAGGGGACAAGTACCTGATCCCCGCTAACTGCCTGAGCTGGCAGATGATGTACCCTATCGGACACCTGCTATCGGGGAGCGGCGCGCTGCCCTCCTCGGATGTCTGGGGCATTGCGGGAGAGCAGGTAAGCGCATTCCTGGCGATCCACGACACCGTGCTCGAGGTCACGCTGCCGCGCCTCTCCGCTGGCAGGCGGCTGCGCCTCCGGCAGTGGGATAGGCGCCATCAGCAGACACATGAGGAGCTGCTCACATATACGGGGAGCCTGCGCCGCGACATGGCGCAGTTCGACTTCGTGCTGATCGAGGCGCTGCCTTAGCAGCCGAGCCACCGGCGTACTGGGCCTACAGGCGGCCGTGGGTAGCGAGGGCGACGAGAGCCCACAGGCCGACGTTGGCCACATCCCCGACGATCAGGCCGACGGCGAGTGGCACCGTGGGGCGGAAGAGACGCAGCCCGCCATAGCGGATCACTAACGTCTTGAGCAGCCAGCCTACGAAGAACGGCATGTAGTACCAGTGAGCGCCCCAGGTGTTAGCAGCGATGTAGCCTAGAGGGTGCAGGGGCCACCACCAGAACCGCAACCGCATGATGCCGAGGAGGACCACCACGGCGCCGCCGGCCAGGACGGCCGCGATGCCGCCGGGCTTGACGGCGGCCGCGCCGGGGTCGGTGAGGTAGTTCTCGATGCGACCGCCCGCGTTGAGCGTCTGCCAGGAGAAGTTGGTGTAGCTGAGGGCCCTGCTCATGCCCATGAAGCCGTGGTGGTACATCTGCGTCATGGTGACGTAGGTGGAGGACAGGAGCGCGAGCACGACCACCCCGATGATGGCCGCGACCAGCCGGCGCGCGTTGAGCCCGGCGGCGTCCGCCACCTTGAAGGAGTCCATGGCGCTGCCGGGCAGAGACTCGAACGAGATGCCCGTGCCGGCCTGGAAGGACCAGTGAAGGGAGATGAGGGTGATGAGCTCGGGCCGGCGGAACACGCCCATGCCGGCGGTGCCCATGAAGAGCTCCTGGAGCTCGCAGGGATAGCAGAGGAAGCCGAGGCCGGCCTCGGCGCGCAGCCGCGTCATGAGCAGGAAGTAGGCGACCATGGCGCCTATGAACAGTGCGCCGACCCATACTCGGCAGCCGGCGAGCCAGCAGTAGTAGAGCAGGCCCGCGAAGGACGCTGCGAACCCCGCCAGGGCCCAGCGATAGCTCAGGGGCTCGCTGGCGTCGTCGGGGCACTTCACCAGGCCGAGCGCGGCGCGAGCCGCGTGACCCAGGTGGCGGCGGGCGGTCCATAGCACCAGCGCGAGGAGGGTGAAGGCCGCGCCGGCGCCCTGGAAGTAAGGGGCCGGGAACTCGATGCCGTACATCTCGGAGGGCAGCTGTGGGGTTCCTCCGGTTGCGACGGCGGCCACGTGCAGCGCCAGCCGAACGCACCAGAAGAACCACACCGAGAACGCCAACTCCCTCGGAACGAGATAGGCGAGCGCGATCATCCAGGGCCAGAGCACGAGGTCCACCTGGCCGAGGCCGGCCCAGATGCCGACGCGCTGCCACCGCAGAATCGGCACCGGACCCAGGGGTATGGCCGGCACCGCGGGGACGCGCTGGGAGAGGCTGTTGACGAAGCTGACGCCGAGGGAGATGGCGAAGCCCGCCCAGAAAAGATGGGCGGTCGTCAGCAGACCCGCGCTGCGGCCCTCGCGGATGGTCGCCAGGGGGATCTGCGCGAGCGGGAAGCTGAGCCGCTCGTGGCCGATCCACTGGCGGCGGAAGATGATGGTGAGACACAGCGTGGCCGTGAACAGCAGCAGAATCAGCGCCCACAGGGAGACGAGCGCTGGCAGCCAGGCCGACCAGGGCACCGCCGGCGCGCCCTGGAAGTAGCCCTCGACAACTGCGTACTCCGACGGAGCGAACCAGGTGGGGATCTCCCCGAGGAAGAGAGCCTCCCACTCGAGGTGCGTCCTCGCCATGTAGTGGAAGGCGACATTCCGGGAAAGGGCGATGGGGAAGAGGCCGTGGCCGATGATCGCGCCGCCGACCAACACCAGGCAGTAGACGGTCAGCAGCTCACTGCGGCGGAGGCCGCGGCGCCGCAGCCAGGGCAGCGCCATAAGCCCCCCGAGCGCCAGAAGGACAGCCACCGGCGCGGCGGCCGGGACCCCCGAGGTGAGATCGGGCACCCGGTACCAGACGTTCTCGACGTAGAAGGCGAGGGGCGTGAGGAGGACGACTGCCACGTAGGCGATCAGCACGGCACGCCATGTGACGCCGCCACCCTGTGGTCTCCTCTCGGCGCTCACGCCCGCGTCCTTTCATCCCGGGCCGCAGCAGGTGCTGGGCAGCCCCTGCCCACCCGCCTCACCTCGCGCGGGCAGTATTCGGGCCGGACGACTTGGCGCCCTGCCCACCAGCAGAACCGACCACCGCATGGAGGGCGCGACCGCGGTCCGCCCGCTAGAGTCCGAGGTGCGCCCGCACGACGGCCTCCAGCTCCTCCGGGTACCTCACGCCCCAGCGTGAGCAGGCCGCCCGCGCATCGCGGGAGAACGCGGCGAGCTCCTCGGTCAGCGCCGACCGCACCAGCCCGGGGTCAGTGGCCCCGAAGTAGCGCAGCATCACTTGCCGGCGATCTGGCGTCACCACCGCCTTCGCCACGAGGGGCCACCAGCCCGGCGCCGCTCGCCCGTCGAGGGCCCGCAGCACCTCGAGATGCTCCTGGAACAGCTCGCCCTGGGCGAAGGCCAGCTTGAACTGGTCGCCGCGCCGCAGGTACTTGGCGTGGATGAAGACGTAGAGCCAGTACCGCTGTATGGACCACAGCAGGCGAGCCGGGCTGTAGGGGTAGGGCGCACCCTCGGGGACCACCTTCAGCAGCCCCGCCTTGTCGAAGAGGAACTGCGCCGGCGTCACACACACCGGCAGCGCGGCCGGCGGCTTCATGATCGTCACATCGTACTGCAAAAGAGCCCCGGCGCGCTCAAAGAGGCAGGCATAGTTGCGCCACTGGTCGCTGTTGCCACGCTCGGGCCACCAGAGATGGATGGTCTCGCACAACCCCCCGAAGATGGTGGGGAGCTCGGAATCCACCGCCTCGAAGGCCGCGGGTTCCACAATGAACACCGGGTCTACGTCCGAGTGCTCATCCTCCTCGCTGGTGCCCACGGAGCCGCTGTGAAAGGCGGCGAGTACGCGGCTGTCCGCGCGAGACAGCTCTACGGTATCATCGAGCAGACGGCGGAGCACTTGATGCATGTTAGCCTCGATCGTCGGAGGACCCGCCCGGCCGCCCTGGCGGCGACCTCCTGCTCGACCTCGCCGCCAGCGAGCCAGACGTCGCAGGTGACGCCACGCGGCTCGTTGTACAGGCCCAGGAGCACGGCCGGATGGTGGGTGGCTCTGTCGCTGGCTGGTCGACTGTGTCTATCAGGATGTGCAAGACGGGGGGTCCGGGGTGGGCTGCGCGGTGCCACTGTCGTGCCCAGCAGCAAGCAGCCCGAGAAGACCGCTGCCTCGCGGGTGAGACTCACCAGCCTGGTCCACCGTGTCATGATGCTCTCCCCGCGGCCAGCGGGCCCTCGCCCATGTGGTCTAGTCGCGGGGTGAGAATACGCCCACCTCGTGGGGCCGTCAACCGAACGACGAGAAGCGCGACGCCGCTGCATCACCGCGCGCTCGCAAGCTGGGGGTTGAGCGGCTACAGCTTCGAGGTGCAGTGGGCGCAGCGAGTGGCAGCCAGAGCTATCCGGGACAGGCAGTACGGGCACTCCCTGGTCGTCGCAGCAGGTGGCGCCTCCCGCTTCATCCTGTTGACCTGGCGGACGATGAGGAAGACCGCAAAGGCCACGATGACGAACCCCACGAGCTGGTTTGCGAACAGCCCGTAGTTGATCGTCACCGCGCCGGCCTCCTGGGCCTCTGCCACAGACAAGTAGGGGCCCGGAGTGGCCCCCTCCCTGATCACGACGAATAGGTTCGCGAAGTCTACCTTGCCCAGCAGCAGCCCGATGGGTGGCATGACGATATCCGCCACCAGCGACTGCACGATGCCGCCGAAGGCCGCTCCGATGATGATCCCGACCGCCATGTCAACCACACTGCCACGCAACGCGAACTCCCGGAACTCCTTCAGCATCGCCTCGCCTCCCTCCCGCCAGGATCCAGGCCGCCTGGCGCGCCCGGGGCTGCCCAAGCGCGGATGCGTTAGGCGCAGGACCGGGCGTTCCTGGTCTGCTTCCAGCCAAGACGCCGTTGCACGGCGATGACCGCCGCCGGCAGTCGCCCTCACATCAGCCAGTCCACTCCTGGGGTTGGGCGCTGATCTCCCGCCCTTCGCTCAGCGCCTGCTGGGCGACGAGGTTGAGGTAATGGTCCTGGCACGCTTCGGCGAGGGGATAGAACTCCCGGCCTGTGTGGAGGTATTCGTCCATCTTCACCAGGCAGGTCGCGATCGCGATCTCATCGTCGGGCAGGGACGCCGGCGCAAAGGGGTTGGTGTAGGCCCACTCGTCGCCGACCTGGATGCCCCGCAGGTGGAACCCATGAAGGTCTCCGTTCGCGCCGGTTACATGACGCCGCAGGTCGAGCGCGATGGGGGTCCGGTAGTCCTTCAGATAGTGGATGACATCGTTGACGATCTCGCCCCGCTCTCCCCGGATCAACACCCGCCGATTGCGGATCCAGCCGAAGTACTGGTCGCCGGTGAAGTCGAGCACTCCCAGTCGGTCCCCCCAGTCGAGGAAGACGATGTCCTGCTCGGAGCTCCTGATCCGCTCTTCGGTCGGAGGCCCATCCCGTCCGCTGCCGGCGACAATGGGGGCGATGAAGCGCTTGCCGCTGATCTTCGGCGCCTCGTAGCCGACCCCCAGGAAGCGACGGATCAGGCTGATGCCGTGGTAGCCGTGGGCGACGGAGACCTGCGCGTGTGTCGGCCTGCCCAGCAGGCCCTTCCGGATGAGAGCGGAGCACGCCTGGTGATGGGGCTGGGCCCAGTACTGCTCTGCTACCTGGATCCTGGCGCCCCTCCGGGTCAGCGCGCTTACCTCCTGAAGCTGGGCCAGATCCGGGGCCGGCGGCGTCTCCGACAGGACCGGCATCCCGCGGGCGGCCAGTGCGGCCAGCAGGCCGGGGTTGCTTGCCCAGCTCACCGAGGTAACAACGAACGACGGCCCGGTGCGCAGCAGCTCCTCGGTATCTGCGCAGACGCGAACTCCCCAGGCCCGCTCGAATGGCTCCCGCCTCTCAGCGTTGCGGACTACCACGCCCGTGATGGCGAACCACTCCGGCAGGGCCTCTGCGATACGGAGGTAGAACTCTGTACGCCAGCCCGCCCCGACGATGCCGAACGAGATGGGTTTCATCGCGAACCTCCGGCAGGTGGAAGCTTCCGCCCGTCGCGGCCGCCCCCGCAGCCGGAGTAGGGCTTGCCAGGCTCCCAGTCGCTTCTCGCGGGGGGAACGAAGCTCGCCACAGGCAGCTCCACCCTGCAGCCGTGCCGGCAGGACAGGTAGGCCGCCTCGCATAGCTCCAGCGCCTGCAGTGAGCTCTCGGGGATCGAGTAGTCCGGCGCACCCTCGTCAATCTGCCGTGCCAGCGCCTCGAGGTGGTCCAGATGGCCCCTGCCGCCGGGCGGCGCCTGCACCAGCTTGCCCCCCGGGCTGCGGGCGTCCACGATCATGTACGCGCTCTCCCAGGCCCAGAACTCGATCAGCCCCTCGCTGCCGACCAGCCGGAACACGGTGTCTTTGCCTTGCCTCGTCGTCGTTAGATAGTCGCCAGTGTGCATCACTATCC
>Ga0209102_1001247_pt1 | contig 13872 bp, 9 predicted proteins | sample ConPoolayeHmetaG_FD_185483 | JGI IMG/M metagenome (GOLD analysis project Ga0209102, IMG submission 185483) | Hot spring microbial mat communities from California, USA to study Microbial Dark Matter (Phase II) - Cone Pool mat layer H metaG... ... | reverse complement strand
CAGAGCTGGTATGAAGCCAAAGGTTTCTTGGGGTCCAAAGCAGCAGTGGCCGGAGTTGAGGCGGACAGCGCGAGGCAGGCGCTTGCCATCCGGGTGGTGGTAGAGGAAGGCCTGTTGAGCCGAGTAGTTGAGACTAATATTGAGGGAAATCAGTTGTTTGGTTCGGACGAGCTTCAGCCTCTCCTGAGCTTACGTCCAGGCGCTGCTTTTGACCCCAACCTGGTTCTGACCGACCGCAACCGCCTGCTCTCTTTTTACCGCAGTCAGGGATTTCGGGAGGCGGCAATCTCGCCAAAGGTCGAGCTGAAGGACGAAGGCCCGGATGTCAGAATTATTTTTCAGGTGACTGAGGGAGTCCGTCACGAGGTCGATGCGGTTGAATTTAGCGGGGTTAAAGAACAGCAAAAGAAAAGGCTTAGCTCTATTTTTGGCCTGAAGCCTGGCGAAACTCTGAGCTTTGAGAAAATCTCCCAGGGTCAGAAGGCGCTCTATGAAACAGGAGATTTCAGCTTGGTCGAGGTAATGAGTGAGCCCATAGCCGGGGTATCTGGAAAAGAAAAGGTGCGGGTAGAGCTGCGGCGTGAGCCAGTCGCGAATTTTCGTTATGGCCTGCGCTATAACTCTGAGGAAAAAACGGAATTTACCGCAGGTGTTGATTTTCGTCATCTTTTCGGCCTCGGCCGTCATGGCCTCCTCAATTATTTGCAGAATGCGCAGAGACGGGATTTCCGCTTCTCTTTCCATGACCGCCATTTCCTTGGGTCGAGCGTGGAGTCGCTTCTTTCCTTCCATCTGACTCGAAAAAAAGAGGCCACTTTCACTGTCGACGAAACTGGCGCCAGCTGGCAGCAGCGGTTCACCCTTCCGGGCAGAATCCAGCTTTCTACTGTCTTTCGCCGCAGTCGAATTCATACTTACGAGACGATGGCGACCGGACCTTTTCTGTTTGATATCTCCCTCACCCTGACCGAGCTTTCTTTACAGGCCGTGCGCGATACCCGAGACGACCCTCTTGACGCCCGGCGTGGCGCCTTTTTCTCTTCCAGCCTGACTTACTCGCCCGAGGCGCTCAAATCGGAGTTGACTTACTTGAGCTGGTTTGGCCAGGCGAGTTTCTATAAGCCTATCGGCGAGCGACTTGTTTTTGCCTCCAATTTCAGGTTGGGTTTGGCTACAGCCTTTGACCAGGTGATGGTGCCGGCGAGGCGTTTTTATGCGGGCGGCAGCTATTCGCTCCGGGGCTTCAAACAGGACATGGTTGGACCTTATGACCCCTATCTTGATGCCCCTGAGGGCGGCGAGGCGGTGTTTATCTTTAACCAGGAGCTGCGGTTTCCGCTCTGGTGGGGTTTGGATGGAGTCGTCTTTTATGATGCGGGCAATGTTTTTCCCGAGGTGAAAAACTTGAGTTTTAGAGACTTCCGTCACAGCCTTGGCGTCGGCCTTCGACTGCGGAGTCCTGTGGGCTTACTTCGTTTTGACCTCGGGTTCAACCTCAAGCCAAAGCCTAACGAGGGGAAGCAGGTCTTTTACTTCAGCCTTGGCCAAATATTCTAAATAGATCGCCAATGTTCGTTCAGCGAGACCTGCTCTCCTAAATGACGGAAAAGAATGGAATGAGGGTCAACAAGTTTTTCGAGTCAAAAAACAGGGAAGGAGGCGACCTTTTAAATTGGTGCCAACTCACCTATTCACCAAATTTCTGATTCCAAAAAAAAATGGGGTAAAGATATAAACGGTACCGATTTTGGTGCGTGTCCTTAAGTCTTTATCCGGCAAAATAGTTATGGTTTTTACCCAAAACCATCGAGCTGAATTTCCGTCATAAACAGGAATAATGCGGAGGAGGCGACATGAAGAAAATAAGTGATCAGAATTATGTTGCCGTCCAGGAATTTCACTTTTAAAGATCGAGACGGAAGCGAGGGAAAAGTAGAAAAAATAGGAGATAGGAATCAGGTCACCATCTGTGGTAAAATTAACCGCATGAAGACGGCGGGTGAAGTCAGGGTAGGGGACGTCCTCAAACTTGAGGCGGAAATTTATCGGGTCTTGGAGGTGACGCGGCACAGCGGCGTGGCCCAGATGGCCGGCGCCATCTTCCTCAAGCTGCAGAACCTTCGCACCCAAAACATCACCGAACGTCGCTTTAAGCAAGAAGCGATGGTCGAGGAGGTTTATCTGCAACGGCGGCCGCTTGAATACCTCTATAGTCAAGGTGAGGACCATTATTTTATGGACATGGAAACCTTTGACCAGTTTCCTTTGACCGAGGAACTCTTGGGCGGACTTCGCGACTTTCTGCGACCGGAGATGATAGTCGAGGCTGAATTCCTGGAAGGTAACGCCGTGGGGGTTGTCCAACCTGGTTATGTGGTGATGGAAGTCGCGACAACTGGCGAGGCCCGCCGCGGGGAGGCTGATAATGTCTGGAAGACTGCTGTCATCGAAAACGGGATGGAAATAATGGTGCCTCCCTTTATTAAGAGTGGCGATAAGGTAAAGGTTGACGTGGCCACCAAAAAGTACCTCGGCCGCCTCTAACCTTTCCCTCAACCAGAATTGGTGCCACCTCACCCATTCACCCAATTTCTAAAAGAAAATGACCCATATAAGGATATAGCTAAATTTAGGAAACACGAAAAAAACAGGAAGGCTTTTGGGTAACTAAGAGTTCATCTCAAGAATAGAAGAAATTCTGGGCAGGGTGCCGGCGCCCAAAAAGACCGGAAGGCCGACAAAGCGCTGAAAAACAGACAAAATTAGGTAAAGAGGTGAGGTGGCATTAATTTTAGCACCAATTTTTGGATTTTAGGGGAGGGGGAAGGTGATGCGGATGTCGGTACCAGCCTCCCGCCTTATTTCAATCTCACCGTCAATTTGACCTAACAGGGTGTTGACGATAATCAAGCCCATGGATTGCGCTCTTTTTAGGTCCAATCCCTCGGGAATACCAACGCCATCGTCCTTCACTTGCAACCTGGCCTGATTTTCGGCCACTCTCTTTAGCGTTACCCAAATTGTTCCTTTTCCTCCCCAAGGGAAGCCATGCTTCAGACTATTGGTAATCAGCTCATTGACGATTAAACCCACCGGCACGGCCTTATTTATATTCAGGTTCAAGGGGTCGAGGTCAATTTTTAGCTCCACTTGTCCCAGCTGCCATCTATAATCCTGAAAGATAGTCTCGGCCAGGGACTTCAGGTATTCGGCGAAATCGATATTGGCCAAGTCAGGCGACCGATAAAGCTTGTCGTGCACTAAGGCCATGGAGCTAATCCTCCTCTGGCATTGCCGGAACATTTCCACCATCTGGGGGTCTTCGATGAGCCGTGACTGCAAGTTAAGCAAGCTGGAGATAACCTGCATGTTATTTTTTACCCGGTGATGAATCTCCCGAAGCATAACCTCCTTTTCTTTGAGCGAAGCTCTTAAGGCGGCCTCATTTTTCATCCTTTCAGTGACGTCTCGGGCAATGCCTTCTATGGCCACAAGCCGACCCGCTTCATCATAGATTGGCGCGATACGCTGCTCTGTCCAGATAATTTCGCCGTCCTTCCGTCGCCAGCGGAGGACCACTGGCTGGCTAACCTCAGCAGTACTAACTTTCTCGAGTAAAGGTTTATCTTCTTCAACGATCATCTTAAAGCCCAGGTCAGGGTCAGCATAATGTTCTTCCGGCGTATAACCGGTTATGGTCGTCGCCGCGGGGTTGACATACTCAAAACCCCGTTGAGGATAAAAGGTATAGCGGTAAATGAGGTCTTGGGCGTTTTCAGCCAGCCTCCGATAACGTTCTTCGCTCGCTTTTAAAGCCAACTGGGCTTTTCTCTTTTCGGTTATCTCCAGAGTGACCTCGATCATCCCGATGATTTGTCCAGATTCATCCCGTACCGGATAGCCCCTGATATACCAGTAGCGGCCGTCCGGACTTTTCACCTCATCTTCTTGCGGCTGACCGGTATCGCGGACCCGACTAACAGGGCAAATTTCACAAGGCTCGTTTCGGCCATGCCATAATTCATAGCAACGACGGCCCACCAGGCCTTCTGGTTCAAGCCCTAAGGAATCAGCGGCGGCTTTATTGGCCCAGATGATGGTATGATCCCGGGATTGATAAGCAACCAACTCTGACATGCTGGCCAGGATGGCTGACTTTTCTCTTTCGCTCTTTCTTACCGCCTCCTGCGCTCGGCGCTCCTCGGTCTGGTCCCTGAAGACAAGCACAACGCCCAGCATCTGGCCGTCAGGCCTGAGGATAGGGGCACCGCTATCTGCCACTGGGTATTCTTTCCCTTCTCGACTCACCAGCACGGAATGATTGGCCAGACCGACCACCACTCCCTCCTGGATAACTCTCTCTACCGGATTTTCGGCGGGCTGCCGGCTGTATTCATTTATGATATGAAAAACTTCTTCGACTGGCCGATTTTTGGCCTCAGCTTCACTCCAGCCAGTAAGCTTCTCCGCCACGGGGTTCATCATCATGATGCGGCCATTACAGTCAGTGACGATGACAGCGTCGCCGATACTGTAAAGAGTGGAGCGAAGCTCCGACTCCCTCTTCTGAACTTCTTCGAATAATTTTTTCCTTTCAGTTATATCGACGAGATTACCGATGATGGCCGGTCGGCCGCGGTAATTGATGATGCTTCCATGGACTTCCACGTTAAGGGTTGAACCATCTTTGCGTTGTCCCAAGAATTCGTAACGAAGACTCTTAATCTCTCCAGCCAATCTTTTTCTGATATTTTCCTGTACCAAAGCTTTATCCTGGGGATGGACCACAATAAGCGGACTTTGCTTATCGATGAGTTCTTCGGGCGTGTAGCCAAAGAAATCTGCCGTCGCCTGGTTCACATAACGTATAAGGCCGTCCTGAATGAGATAAACTCCAGCCAAGGATGATTCGTTAAGGATGCGGAAAAGCGCCTCGCTTTCTCTGGCTTGAGCTTCGGCCTGGTAAAGCTGGCGATAATAGGCCTTTTCCCGGCGCTGCCAGAGGTTTTCGGTCAAGCCGAGCTGACCGGTCAGAACGCCCCATATTACCAAGATAATCAGAAGCGAGCGCGTCCTCCAAGGGCCAAAGGCCTCTGAAGTATCAATTTTAGCTACCATCAGCCAGGGGGTTTCGGGAATCCGGGCGATATGAGCGATAACTTTCTCGCCACGATAATCGCGGCCTTCAACCAGTCCAGTTTCACCCAGAGCCGCTCTAACTGCCTGGATTTCTTTTTCCGTAAGGGGGAATCTAAGATTTAAGGCCGTGTTTGGGCGGTGGCGGAGTTCGTTGAGAAAAAGCACTTCCTGGCCTTCCCGGCGGACAAGAAGAGTTTCCGCTGTCTTGCTGGGAACTGGCCATTCCTGAATCAAAGGGAAAAGGAAGCTTGCAGCTTCAACTCTGAACAGCGCAAACCCAATTATCAAAGTGTTTGGCCCTGGAGGTGCAATGAGGGGGGCGGCAATATCAAGATGAATTGGCCCAGAAGGTGATTCGCGATGAAGGTCGGAGAAAACCGGTTGGCGAGTGTGGGCCGCCATATCCAAAATATCGTAACATTCTTTGGGGAGTGAACTAATGGCGGAAGGCAAACTGAGACGAATATTTTTTTCGGCATCTAAAATGATTATATCTGAATAATAATAAGCTTTAGCCGTAATCGAGAGGCGGCTTAAAAGTTTTTCCCGACGAATATCATCTGGCTTCTGAAAATAGAGCCTGGCTTCTTCTGAAAAGAAAGGACTCGAAACCATGACTTCGGCGTCAGCCAGCCTTTCTTTAAGCCAGCGGCTAATTTGCTCGACCTTTAGAGAGGCAATAGAAGTGAGTTGGTCTACAACAATCTTCCGGGCTGCTTTCTCTTGAGTTCGGTAATAAAGATATCCGCCGCTGATAATGACCATGCCGATAAAAAGAGATAAAAGATAAAGAGGCGTCTGAAACCTGGCTCGCCAACGCCTCCCAAGTTTTCCTGCCAGCTCTTTGGCGCCGTTCATCTTTCCCTCCCGCCGCTATTTTACCAAAATTGGTCCCTCTCTACACATTTTGTACGCCATTTTTGGGTCAAATTTAAATTGTTCTTAATCTTTCCTTAACATTTGTCACCTAAGATTGGGTCTGGTTTTTAAGTATCCCTCTCGCCTATAAAGGAGAGGAGTATCGGGAGGTTAGAGCGGCCGCAGACTTCCAAAAAACCAGAAAAGTTAAAAAAAAGGAGGTTAAAGCAAAATGAGTCAAGAAACGAGCCCATCCAACCAAGGAAATTTTGGCCGCTTGTCTTTTAAAAAAGCTACACTCGGCCAAGGACTAAACAGGAGGATAATATTCCTCATTTTCTTTGCTCTCATCGTAATTAATTTAACTCGAGGCCTTGCTTTTGCCCAACAGACCTTTGGGACGACCATCTATTTTGACTACGTTTATTTTTTAACTGACGACGGGCCAAAAACCACCACTGTGGCACCCGGTTATCGCAATAATTTTTTCCAGTTCCGTCGAGCCTATTTTACTTATGAAAACCGCATAGGCGACCGGCTTCGCTTCCGTTTTCGTTACGACGCCGATAACACCTCAAACGTGACTTCGGTCAATTTCAAAACGGGGACCACTTCCAGTGACGCCAAGCTACGCCCCTATATGAAGCATCTTTATGTGGAGCTAGCTGATTTTCTTATCGTGAACACCCGACTGCGCCTTGGTATGGCTGATACTTTAACTTTCAAGCCAGCTGAAGATAAATGGGGCTATCGGAGTGTGGCTAAGACCATAGTCGACGGTTACAAGGATATTACGGGTGAGGACATTGACGCCACTAGCGCTGATATCGGCGTCTGGTATGGTGGCAGCCTCAATAAATACGCCCGCTGGGCCTTCATGCTGACCAACGGCTCTCACTATACCAAGATTGAGAATGACAAGTATAAAAAAGTAATGGGTCAACTCCATTTACTTCCCATCGCCGGGCTCTCCCTCGTTGGTTATATCGACTATGAAAAGCAGACGGCCGACGCCTCCGCGTATACATATAAGCTCGATGTCTACTTCGAAATGGTCCGTAACTTAACTATCGCTTCTGAATATTTTGTTTATTCTAACGACCTGAAGGTAGAAAAAACAACCAATAAAAAATATGACGTTTCAGGTTTTTCCCTTTACAGCAACTATATTCTAAAGCCTGGCGTTTTCGCCGTTTTTGGTCGCTATGATTATTATGAACCCAATAACAAGAAAGCGAATGACCGGGTCAACCTAATCATTGCTGGTTTTGATTGGTCTCCGCTCGGCTCATCCCTGAGAATTCAGCCGAACATCTGGTTTTATCAGTACGAAGATGCGAACAAAAAAGATGACCTGATCTTCCAGTTTACCTTCTTCTTATCATTCTGAGGAAGAATAAAAACCAAAGACAGAAACAAGGAGGAAAAAATGAATAATAAGAAAGAGATTAGAAGAAAAAGGACGGATTTCGGTCTGGCGATGACCGAAAGAAGGGCCTTTTTCAGCGTCAAAAGCCTTAATGGCTCTAAGAAAATCCGCGCCTTGTCGGTTCTAATCGGTGTTATTGCTTTTGTGCAGATTTTAACGTGGTCGCCTCTTTTTGCCCAGCGCAGCAAGATGATTCAAATCAAGGGCTCCGATACCATGGTTAATCTGGTACAGATTCTGGCCGAGGAATACATGAGCCGCAGCCCCGGCGCTGCGATCGCTGTCCTTGGCGGTGGCTCCGGCACGGGTATTGCTGCTTTGATTAACGGCACCTGTGATATTGCCAGCCACTCCCGGGAATGGCGCCAGCGTGAAATCGACCAGGCTTGGGAAAAGGGAGTTAAGCCGCGCTTCTTTGTGGTTGCTGTCGACGGCCTGAGCATCATAATCAACGAGAAAAACCCCCTCGAGAAGCTGACCATGCCTCAGGTGGGCGCTATTTACCGTGGGGAAATCAAAAACTGGAAAGAGGTTGGTGGCCCTGACATGCCTATTGTTCTTTATGGCCGGCAATCAAACTCCGGTACTTATGTTTTTATGCAGGAACACGTCCTCGGCAACAAAAATTATTCCCCTGATATGAGAGAGATGAACGGCAACGCCCAGATAGTCGAATCCATTCTTCAGGATCAAGCCGGCATTGGTTATGTGGGTGTAGGCTATGTTTTGGAAGGCGGCCAGGTTAGAAAAGGCCTGAAAGTCCTCAATATCGCTAAGGATGAAAAATCGGCGGCCTTTTCGCCTCTAAACAAAGCGGCCGTGGATAGCGGCGATTATCCTGTTGCCCGGCCTCTTTTTCTCGCTACCAATGGCAAACCGAATCAGGCTATAGCGGGCTTTCTGTCCTTTATCACCGGACCAGAAGGGCAAAAGGTCGTGGAGAGAGAGGGCTTCTTTACCATAGGCGCAAAGCATAAAGAACAGAATGAAAAGAATTTTAAATAACCGGCGCCAAACTTTTCATCCCGCGCCTACGGATTCTCTGGAGAGGGGGAAGGCGCTCCCCCTCTCCGCTTCTTAAAGGGCTTCGATGTCAAGACCAGTCAAAAGAAAGAAGCGGCTGAGCCAAATTAAGGAAGAGTCCATTCGCTTATTTTTTTTGGCCCACGGTCTCTTGGCGGTTATCGTCCTTGGCGGCATTTTTGTTCTGATATTATCCAATGCTGTTCCCGCCTTCAAAGAAATTTCTATTAAAGAATTTTTAATGAGCCACACTTGGGATCCCACTTCACCGGAAAAGGCTGAATACGGCATTCTCTCTATGATTGCCAGCACCATGATGGTAACGGTCGGAGCTTTATTTATTGCTATCCCGGTGGGCGTTGGGGTAGCGGCCTATCTATCGGATGTAGCCAGCTGGCGGGTAAGGGAAATTGTTAAACCGGTTGTCGAGATTTTGGCCGGGATTCCTTCAGTGGTCGTCGGTTTTCTGGGTATCGTCCTTTTCGGCCCAATTATCGCCCGGATTTTTAATATTTCGAGCGGCTTAACAGCCCTAAATGGTAGTATACTTTTGGCCATCATGGCTCTCCCCACAATTATCAGTATTTCTGAAGATTCTCTCAACGCAGTGCCCCAATCTTACTCTGAAGCCTCGCTGGCTCTTGGCGCCTCCCGCTGGCAGACATTAATTCGGGTAAGATTGCCAGCGGCTCTCTCCGGTATCATCGCCTCTATCATGCTGGGCCTGGGACGAGCTATAGGCGAAACCATGACCGTCCTCATGGCTACGGGAAATGCTCGGAGCTTTCCTCATGGGTTCTTAGACTCGATCCGCACCCTAACGGCCAATATTGCTATTGAATTGGGCGAGGTTCCCTATCATACGACTCATTATTACGGACTTTTCGCTATTGGCCTTACCCTTTTTCTAATTACCTTTGGGGTTAATCTAATCGCAGACATCATTCTTAATAAATACCAGCAGAGGGAGCAATGAAATTAAAAGAGGAAACGCGATGAAGCGGAGGATGTGGTTTAATCTGAGTCAGCCGACGAAAAAAAAGGCCCTTTTTCAGGCCATGGGATTTTTTGTGCTTCGCCTTTGCGTGTATTTTGTTCTGTTCATTCTTCTTCTCTTTGTCTATGACCTTCTTAAGAAAGGTGGCGGAGTAATAAGCTGGGAATTCTTAACCCAGCCGCCTCGCCGAGGCATGACCGAAGGGGGGATTTTCCCGGCCATAGTTGGCACCTTCCTCGTAACTTTGATTACTGCCTTCCTGGCCGTTCCTCTGGGCATTTTTGCCGCTATTTATCTTAATGAATATGCGCGACAAGGTCGTCTGACGCGGTTGATTCGGCTATCAATTCGCAACTTAGCTGGTGTCCCCTCGATTGTTTATGGACTTTTCGGAGTGATCCTTTTCGTCAATGTGATGAGCTTTGGGACCTCGGTGCTTTCGGCTGGCCTGACTCTTGGGCTTCTTACCTTGCCTTGGACTATCACGGCCAGCGAGGAGGCGTTAAAAACTGTGCCCAACTCCTTTAGGGAAGGCGCATTGGCTTTGGGGGCCACCAAGTGGCAGGCCATTCGCACTAATGTTTTACCCTATGCTTTTCCAGGCATGCTCACAGGCGCGGTGCTTGGTTTGGCGCGCGCCGCGGGTGAAACCGCGCCCATAATGTTTACCGGCGCGGCTTTTTATTTGCCTTATCTCCCTCGTTCCCTTAAAGACCAATTTATGGCTTTGCCCTATCACCTTTATATCATGGCGACCCAACACCATGCTATCCAGCAGGTCAGGCCTTTAGCTTATGGGACCGCCTTGGTTTTGTTAGTTTTGGTCTTGGGTCTGAACTTAACCGCTATCATCGTTCGCTATCGCCTCCGTCGCCGGAGGCAACTCGCTGGATGGTAAAAGGAAGCAATGAACAAAAACGGAAACTAAAAATGAAGGAATCAATCAAAATTGAAACCCGTGATTTAAATTTCTTTTATGGCCATAACCATGTTCTCAAGAACATAAATCTAGTTTGTGCTGAGCGCAAAGTGACCGCTATCATTGGACCTTCAGGATGCGGCAAATCCACTTTTATTCGGCTTTTAAATCGGATGAACGATGTTATTCCGGCCGCTCGGTTAGAGGGGGAAGTGCTCATCGATGGCGAAAATATTTATTCTTCCGACATGGACGTGGTGGATTTGCGGCGTCGCGTCGGAATGGTTTTTCAAAAGCCCAATCCCTTTCCTAAATCTATCTTTGACAACGTGGCCTACGGATTAAGGGTTAATGGTAGCCATGACCGGCACAAAGTAGAAGAGCGGGTGGAAAAGAGCCTCAGAGAAGCCGCTTTATGGGATGAGGTCAAGGACAGATTGAAGGATAATGCCCTATCTCTTTCAGGCGGGCAGCAACAGCGCCTTTGCATTGCTCGGGCCTTAGCTGTAGAGCCGGAGGTGATTCTCTTTGATGAGCCTTGCTCCGCTATCGACCCCATTGCCACGGCGAAGATTGAAGAGCTCATTGCGCGGCTCAAAGAGAATTATACGGTGGTCATAGTTACGCATAATATGCAACAGGCGGCCAGAGTTTCTGACTATACCGCTTTTTTGTGGTTAGGTCAACTCATTGAGTTTGACCGCACCGAAAAGATTTTTACCAACCCGGGCAATAAGCTGACTGAAGATTACATCACCGGCCGTTTCGGTTAAAGAATAGAAAAGTGGCAGGCTCAGAGCAAAAAATAAAAATTGGATAGCCAAAGAGGTCTTAGTTGGATGTGAAGCTCATTTCTTTCTACCGCTGGATACAAATATTTGGATTAATTATTTTAGTCTAGACATAGTTTACTCCCAGAGGTTAAATAAATTATAATTTAATTGGGCCAGGTTAATGGGCGTAAGAAGCTGTGACCGGTTATTTACTCAGGATACTCAGAGATCTAAACGTAGAAAGAGCCAGTTCTGAGGCAAAGATCAAATTAAGATTAGGATTTAAGGCGGATTTGAGGTAAAAAGTCGTGGAGAAAGAATTAATCGTTCTGGTGGAGGATGAAGTTGCTCTCCACGACTTGCTGCGATTGCATTTAGAAAAGGCGGGGTATCGCTTTGAGGCCTTTGCTGAGACTGGGCCGTTTTTGAAATGGCTGAAAAAAACCAAACCCGACTTAATTATCTTAGACTGGATGCTGCCCGACGCCGATGGGCTTGAAATCTGTCGATTTTTAAAAAATCAAGACGACACCAAGACGATTCCGGTGATAATGCTTACGGCTAAATCCGAAGAAGTGGACCGGGTGCTGGGTTTGGAGATGGGAGCCGATGATTATATTAGTAAACCCTTTTCGGTGCGCGAACTGGTGGCCCGAGTCAAGGCGGTGCTGAGAAGGGGGAAAGCATCAGCTGTCTCGATATTGAAAGGCGGCTCAATTACACTTGATTTAGAACGGCATGAGGTTTGGGTTGAGGAGAAACGCGTCGAGCTCACCGCCGTCGAATTCAATCTCTTAAAAATCCTTTTATCAAAAAAAGGCTGGGTATTTACTCGGGATAAACTTCTTGACCTACTCTGGAGCGGGGAGAAAATAGTTACGGACCGCACAGTAGATGTCCATATTAGCAATCTGAGGTCCAAATTAGGTAAAGCCGGCGAGTTAATTAGAAATATCCGGGGTGTAGGGTATAAATTTGAAGAGTAGCACTTGGGGCCTTTTTATATTCCAATTAAGACTATTTAAGGCAGATTATAAAAGATTTTAATTTTGACGAAAGGTTAATTAATTGAAGATATTTGTTCCGTTGTTTGTCGGTCGCCTTTTCCAGCGAAAAGGCCTGCCGCTTAAGAATTGCGAGGCCGAGCTTCTTCAGGCCGTGGAAAAAGTTAAGGCTGGCCAATGGCAATTTCGTTTTCAGGAAAGAAAAGGTCGGCCATCCCCGCTCTTCTTAAGCTTTTTTAACTGGCTTATGGATAGATTAGAGCCCTTTCTATCTGAAATGGCCGGCCAAAGAGAGGATTTGGAAAATATACTTTCGCAAATAGATGAAGCGATAGCGATCACTGACAGTCGAGGGAAAGTTTTGTGGGCCAATAGGTTCTTTCGAGAGCTATTTGAGCCCTTATCTTTTGGGGATAGGTACATATGGGAAATAATCAGGTCATCCACTTTTCAAGAGCTTTTTTCCAATTTTCTGGCAGGCAAAGAGGAACGGACGGCTGAAATTTATCTGGCTGAAAGACCCTATCTGGTCAATCTGTTATCCTTAAAAGAAAAAAATGGTGGGGAGGAAAAGCGAGGGAAGATAGCCCTTATCCTGAGTGATAGGAGCGCTGAGAAAAACCTGGAAATGATTAAGAAGGACTTAGTGGCCAATATCTCTCATGAGCTAAGAACGCCGCTTACCATGATCAAGGGATATTTAGATACTCTGGAGGATGAAAAAATGGCCCCCACCGCTCGTTCTTACCTCGATATTGTTAAAGACAACGTTGAACGGCTCGAAAGAATTGTTAAGGATCTATTGACTCTTTCTGAACTGGAGAACCGCAAGAGCCTCGCTGAGAGAGAAAAAGTTTTTTTTGCGGAAATTGTGGGTCGCGTGGTGGAACAATTCAAAGCTTACGCCCAAGAAAAGAATCTTTTTCTCCGAGCCGAAATCCCGGCTGAATTACCGGCGATTTCGGGAGATTCCTGGAGGCTGGAACAGATGCTGGTTAATCTGGTTCATAACGCTCTTAAATATACCGAGCGTGGTGGGGTGACAATAAAATTGGAAAAAGCTGAAAAGGAGCTAATTATAAAGGTAGAAGATACGGGGATAGGTATTGCCGCTGAGCATTTGGGACGAATTTTTGAGCGGTTTTATGTGGTTGACAAACATCGCTCAAGGCAACAAGGAGGGACGGGTCTTGGGCTGTCTATTGTCAAACACATCGTTTTGCTTCATGGGGGTAAAATAAGTGTGGAAAGTCGCCCAGGTGTAGGCACCACCTTCAAAGTTTCGCTGCCTGTGGCCTGAATTCAGGGGCGCCACAGAATTGGTGCCGCCCTTCGCAATTACCATATTTTTTCCCATGGAAAGACAATAAATCTGGAGGTCATCGAAAATTCGTTGCCAGTTTTCTTCCAATTTAATTAGTTTTTTATTTTGATATGAGTATTGTTAAAGGTTTTCATCATTTTCCTCCTTTATTTTTGTTTAATTTTGTCGGGGATTAGGTAATTAGCCCATGCCTGATTGGCAGAATTCCCGAACACTTGCCCCCTCAGATGGAGGCAAGCATCCGGGCTTCTTATTATCAGGCGGGAGAAAAGGTCCGGTAAGACGAAATTTTGGTAACAGCGATAAATGGCGAACCTTGGTTTTTGGTTTGGCTCAGCACTCGAAGTTTTCAGCATCGGATTAACTAACAAATTATCTAATTGGTTCTCTTCCATCCCGAACGTCT
>Ga0209102_1001245_pt1 | contig 13879 bp, 17 predicted proteins | sample ConPoolayeHmetaG_FD_185483 | JGI IMG/M metagenome (GOLD analysis project Ga0209102, IMG submission 185483) | Hot spring microbial mat communities from California, USA to study Microbial Dark Matter (Phase II) - Cone Pool mat layer H metaG... ... | reverse complement strand
AGGCAGGGTATGCCGGAATGACGATCCTCATTCTTTTGCGTTTCTTTCCTGCGGCGTGGAGATTCATTGGCCTGGTATTGCAGCTATCGTTTCTTTAACCTTCTATTCCGTGAATAACTTATTTCATTTCTCCATTTGAGAAAATAATCTTGTCAGTCGCAACTGTGTCGGCCAGAACCGCCACTGAATAGATAACTGCAGGAGAACGAAAACTATAAGCCAGGTTAGATTACTGCAGATAAGAAATCCTAAAAATCCGGAAAGAGAAATTAGATTCATCATTTCCATCACAAAGATAGTGTAAACCAGATAAAGAGAAAATAACTTCTTCCCTTCTATAGCCTTGACGTTTTCCTGCCTCATTATCCTTCTGGCTAAGAAACTGGCAAACCCATCACAGAAAAGAAAAATACCTGCTCCCAGGGCAAAAAGGAAATACTGCACAAACCTGACAACACCTTCCTCGTAATTGGGAATAAGAGGTTGCCAGCCTGCCTTTTTTAAAAAATAACCCACTGTTGCCAGGATAAACGGCGGCAAGAAAAAGGAACTGCTGACCAGCCGCAGAATTTTCCAGAACCTATGGTCTAACCGGACAGGAAGCGAAGACAGACTTTTCTGGTCCTGCATGGTTAAATTATAACACAGTTTATTATTTCCAAAAACCTTTTTGCTTGACGCTAAATCTAAAAATACGTAAAATCATCTCATCACGGAATAAGCGCCTGTAGCTCAACCGGAGAGAGCACCTGCCTTCTAAGCAGGGGGCTGCCTGTTCAAGTCAGGCCAGGCGCGCCGGTAGGAATTACTTCTAATTTTAGCTGAAAGCAACTGAAAATTATGGGCCGTTAGCTCAACTGGCAGAGCAGGGCACTCTTAATGCCAAGGTTGGAGGTTCGATTCCTCCACGGCCTACCCTATCTCTCCTTGAGTAAGTGGAGGAAGCGAAGGGAGCCCGGGTTGTGAGGTGCGACGAAAAGGAGCACCGAACGGGCGGGTGGCCGACCTGTAGCGTAGCGGAAGGCGCCGATTCCTCCACGGCCTACTTCGTCTCTTGCTTTTTCGCCTCTGTCATCCTTAAAAGCATTTCCGTAATGTCCAGTACCTGAACATTAGAGGGGATTTTCAAATTAAAGACAGAATCAGGTATTTTCTCCTTTACTAATTCTTTGAAATCAATCCCGATAACCGGGGACACCTGGTTACTGAAAACTTCCACACGTTCAATACTATAGTCAGCAGATGTCACCCACAGTGAGATTTTGCTAATTTTGCCCTCCGTTTCCTGTTTCTTCAGGAAGGGCAAATCTTTTACAATTTCTCCTATTTCGTTCACTTCAATAAGATAGTAATTCCGCCCCTCTTTAACCTTTTCACTCACCTGTAGCCGATCACCCAAAGAGAGAATCTGTTTCCACATCTCTTCAGGAGAAATAGCCACCTGCACATCCTTCACTGGTTTCCTCAACTCTTCCGGTAGCCTGGTAAAATCCAGTTTCATCACCAGCCCCAGCTTCTTCTGGTATATCGTCACACTTTTTTCATCTATTAATATATTTTGTTCTCCTGCCTCCTCCAGTCCTGGCTGACTCATCACCATGTCCAGTCTCACCCTTTTACCTTTGACCCAGAAACGGCAGGGCACTTTTACCTGATTGCCAGAAGTAGCTGTATTTATCTCCAGACTACCCCGCCATTCATTGCCCTGATATTTCTCCAGTAGTTTGCCAAGAACTTTTTCCTTTTCTACTGCTGACTCACAGATAACTGCTGCTGCCAACAGAACAACTAAAAACATTTGCATTGTTTTCCTGACCATAAAAACCTCCTGTTTTTCCTCTGGCTCTGTCAAAAACTCTCGCTAACTATCTTTACCTTTGCCTCAAATATCCTACAACATTTACCATGTAAAAGCAAAACCTTTCCCGGTAGCTTGAAATAAAAAGGCCAGATATGCTATAAAAATGGCATGGACAAAGTCCAGAAGATTATCCAGATTCTGGAAAAAAGTTATCCCCGGACCAGGACAGCTTTGCACTTTTCCAATCCCTTCCAGCTACTGGTAGCCACCATCCTTTCGGCTCAAACTACTGACGAACAGGTTAACCGCATTACTGCAGAACTCTTCCGCAAATACCGCTCTCCTGAAGATTTTGCCAAAACTGATGTGGAAAAGATAGCCTCTGACATCCGCAGCGTCAACTTTTACCGGACCAAGGCTAAGAATATAAAACGGCTGTCTGAGGTTATCTGCCGGGATTTTGGTGGCCAGGTACCTGCCAGGCTCTCAGAACTGGTAAAACTGCCAGGTGTTGCCAGGAAAACAGCTAATGTGGTTCTCTCGCAAGCCTTCGGTAAAGCTGAAGGAATTGTAGTGGATACTCATGTCGGCAGGCTTGCCCGAAGGTTAGGCCTAACCAGACAGGAAGACCCTGTCAGGGTGGAGATTGACCTCATGCGGCTGGTCCCGAAAGAAAAATGGATTTCCTTTCCGTTTCAATTGATTTTACATGGGAGGAAAGTCTGTCGGGCGGTGAATCCCCGTTGCGGTGAGTGCGCTTTAATTAAATACTGTTTGTATCCGGAAAAACGATTATGACTGGCTGGTTATATCGGGTGGTGTGCTTGGCGGTTTCTATTTCCCTCTCCAGTTGTAGCTACACCATCAGCTCCAATGTAAAACCACGACAACGGCAGGCAACCGGGGTGCATCATACTGTCAAACGGGGCGAAAACCTTTTCCGCATTGCCCTTCATTACTATGATACTACCTCCACTTCAGAAACTATTATGGCAGTGGAACGGATTAAGCAAGCCAATGCTCTTTCTTCAGATGTTATCTCTCCGGGGCAGAAACTCTTCATTCCGGGTACGACAAAAAAGCCACCCCAGAATCCGCTTTTACCCCCGGAGACTATCTCTTCCCCTGCCCTGGAAAAGCCTAAAACTCCTGCGACGACTCCCGGGCCACAGACGCCAGTAATTATCAAATCAGAATCTTACCTGTGGCCTGTAGAAGGGAAAATCATCTGCCGTTATGGAGAACTCGGTAATAAAGGACTTGATATTCTAACTAAACCTGCCGCCCCGGTAGTTGCCAGCCGTTCAGGAACAGTTTCCTTTGCCGGGCAAACTTCCAGGTATGGTGAAACAATAATCATTCAGCATCCCGATGGTATATATACAGTCTATGGACATGATTTACACCTGAAAGTAGAGAAAGGTAAGTCAGTTAGACAGGGTGAGGTTATCGCCCAGGTAAAAAATAGCACTCAGAAAATCAGATATGTTCACTTTGAAATCAGAAAGGGAACAGAAACAATTGACCCGTTGCAAGTTTTACCGGAAACTCCCAAAGATTAAATGAAATTATGGACAATAATTTGGAGTACTGGCTGGCTTTAAGTCTGGCTGGTCTTCCCTTAACGAAAGTAAAGGAAGCCCTGGAGCAAATGGGTAGACCGGAAGAAATCTTTTCTGCCTCTGACCAGACACTTTACCAGCTCGGTTTTACTACCCAGGCTATCCGGAGGATAAGAAACTGGAAAAGTTTAGGTTGCCAGGATAAGATCAGGCAGGCCAGGTCATACCATCTGGAAATTATCACCTTACATGATAAGCATTATCCTGCCCTTTTAAAACAGATACCTGACCCGCCACCGGTACTTTTTGTAAAAGGAAGCCTTTGCTCCCCTGAAGAATTAGCCATTGCTATTGTCGGGACCAGACATCCTTCTCTTTACGGTTTACAAATGGCAGAAAAATTTGCCAGCCAGCTGGCGGAACTTGGCATGGTTATAGTCAGTGGTTTAGCCAGGGGGATTGATACCCAAGCTCACCGGGCAGCACTGAAAGCAAATGGCCGCACAATCGCCGTGCTCGGCTGCGGTCACGGTAACATTTATCCTCCGGAAAACAGGAAACTGGCTGCAGAAATCAGCGAAAATGGAGCGCTTATCTCTGAATTTCCACCAGATTTACCCCCTTTCCCGGAAAACTTTCCCCGCCGCAACAGAATTATCTCAGGACTGTCTCGCGGGGTTCTGGTAGTGGAAGCAGGCCAGCGCTCCGGGGCTTTAATTACCGCTACTTTGGCAGCAGAACAAAATCGGGAAGTTTTTGCCCTGCCCGGAGAAGTCACTTCCGCAACTTCCTCAGGAACACATCAACTGCTAAAAGAGGGAGCAAAATTAGTGGAGAGTATTAAAGACATCCTGGAAGAACTGAACCTGCAGGTAAAAAAACCATCCAGTACCCGTCAGGAGAAACAGATCCCGGAAATCCAGGAAGAGGAAAAACAACTTTTGTCTCTGCTGGATAAAGACTGTTCCCTCGAAGAGCTGGCAGCCCGGACAGGATATGCGTTGCCGCAGTTATCTTCCCTTCTGGTAAGTCTGGAACTGAAAGGTCTTATCAGGTGCCTGCCAGGGAAAATTTATAGCCGCAGTCAGAAATTATCGGAGTAGAAAAATTAAGTTTTTCTTTTTTCTTAAGGTTAGGCTAAAATAAACTGCAGCAGTCTGAAAGAATATCTTTTCGGCAGGAGGCTAAAATGAGAATCTGGAGCCGGGTGGTGGCAACAATCTATATCCTGGCTGGTCTTATTCTCTGTCTGGGTATTTTGTTCCTCTGGGCGAACGAAAATCTGCTTGATACCTACCAGAAGTTTTTCACCGGTCATCTTTTCCGGCTTGGACTGGCCAGCATGGTAGTACTTCTGCTGGGAATAACATGGCTGGTGAACTGGATAGAAATTTTCTATCGGAACAAAGCTATTACCTTTGATAACCCTGGAGGAAGAGTTAAAATCTCTCTGAAAGCTGTGGAAGAATTCATCAATTCCAGAATTCTGGGCCAGATTCCTGGAGTGAAAAGCCTGGTGGTACGAGCAGGATTAAGTTCCAGGGGTCTGGAAACCAGTATCAATTTAAAATTGATGGCTGGCGCCAATATCCCGGAAACCTGTGCCCATATCCAGGAGATGACTAAAAACTACCTGCAGGATGTTGTAGGTGTAGAAAGAGTTGCCAGTATTGAAGTCTTTGTTTCCAGTATTATTACCAAGGAGGAGACAACCTCTCAGTCAGCTGTACCTCCGGAGGAAAGCAATGAATCAGAAAGTAGCGGTTAAAACCATAACCGCTTCCCTCAGAGAATCCTTTCTTTTAAGGAAACTGCTCCTGAAAAAAAAGCCGGTAGAAGAAATCTGGAAGGTTGCGCAATTGCTGATAAACTGTTTGCAGAACAACCATAAGGTGCTTGTTTGCGGAAACGGTGGTAGTGCTGCTGATTCTCAGCACTGGACAGGAGAGATGATTGGCCGTTTCAGACGAAGAAGAAATGCCTTACCATTTCTCTCCCTGACTACCAATACTTCAGTCCTGACCAGTATCGGTAATGATGAAAGTTTTACGGACATTTTTTCCAGGCAGGTGGAAGGATTAGGACAGCCAGGCGATATCCTGATCTGTATCTCTACTTCCGGGTCTTCCGCTAATGTGCTGCAGGCAGCCTCTCAAGCGAGAAAAAAAGGACTGAAGGTTATCAGCCTGACTGGCAGGAAACCAAATCCTTTAGCCCGACTTTCTGATTTGTGTCTCTCTGTTCCTTCCAGAGATACTCCCCGTATTCAGGAAATCCATATCCTTCTGGTTCACATTCTCTGCGATTTGGTGGAAACAGCACTCAGCGGCTCATGAAGATTGTTACGCTCAAAAAATTGCTTGGTCTCTTACCCCGGATGAGAGAAAAAGGGAAGAAGATTGTATTCACCAATGGTTGTTTTGACCTGTTACATCCGGGGCACATCCGCTGTCTTAAAAAAGCTAAGGAACAGGGAGATATTTTGATTGTCGGTTTAAACTCAGACAACTCAGTAAAAAAAATAAAAGGGCCGGGCAGACCCTTTTTACCAGAAAATGAAAGAGCCCTGATGCTGGCAGCTCTGGAAGCAGTGGACTACGTTGTTGTTTTTAACGAATCAACTCCCTTAAAACTTATCAAACTTATCCAGCCTGATATTCTTGTCAAGGGAGAAGAATACCGCAACCGTAAAGTAGTGGGCAGCTTTGTGGTGAAAAATTATGGTGGCAGGGTGGTTTTTATACCGATGGTGGCAGGATATTCCACCACCAGCATAGCAGAACGTCTTGCTCAGACTTACAAAACATCAGGAAGGCAAAAGTGAATGAAATTTTAAGGATACTTGATGCCAGTTTCAACCGGGCAAGGGAAGGTTTAAGGGTGGTTGAGGATGGACTGCGTTTTTCTCTTAATGACCGGCCTTTAACTTTTCAGATAAAGAAACTGAGGCACGACCTTTCTAAAACTGTCTTCAGCTATCTTACTCCAGAAGATTTAAATCGCAGCCGTCAGGTACTGCTGGATAGCAGTCGCCATGATGACTTCCGCGGGGAGAAATACCGTCTCACTGAAATCATTATGAGAAATTTAAGACGCACTGGAGAGGCTTTACGCACCATGGAAGAATATGCGAAAAACATTTCTCCAGCACTATCAAACAAAATTCATCACCTGCGGTTTAATCTTTACCAGATAGAAAAACAGGTTACCCTGAAGCTGATGAGAAAAGAGATTCCCCCACGGTGTCTGTGCGTCATATTAAATCTGAACGAAGAAAAGAAGTTCCGGTTTCTAAGTGAAAAAGTAGCAAAAGCTGGCCCGCATATGGTACAGATTAGATATAAAGGAGAGGATATCCCTTATTTCTTGAAAATGACCTGCTGGCTCCGCCAGATTCTACCTGAGGAAACATTACTTCTGGTAAATGACCGACCTGATATCTGTCTGGTAGCCCGGGCAGATGGGGTGCATCTGGGGCAGAAGGATTTTCCTCTGCAGGCTGTTAGAATTCTTTTACCTGATAAAATTATTGGCCTTACGTGTCAGAATCTTTCCCAGGCAAAAACAGCCATTAAAAACGGCGCTGATTACATTGCCACCGGTCCTGTTTTTCCCACTGCAGTAAAGCCAGAAAAATTACCCATCGGTCTGGAAAGATTGACAGGGCTGGTTAAAAAAGTTACTATACCTGTGTTAGCAATCGGAGGTATTAACGAAGATAACCTGGACAGAGTCCTGGCAACTGGTGTGAACGGAGTGGCAGTTATCTCCGCAGTTGCTGCATCTGCCCATCCAGACAAAACAATTCGGCAAATGAAAAAAACAATAGAAGGTTACCTGTAGTGGTATTCATCCTGCTATGGAAAATAAACCTGAACGCATGGTCCCGCCAAACTTCTTCAAGGGACTGATTTTCTGGTTAGTGGCTGGTATTGGCCTTCTTGTCCTGCTACATTTTTTCTCTTCTGAATCCCAGAAAGAAGAAATAAGTTACAGCAGCTTCCGGGAGTATGTGCAGAAAGGACAACTTACCGGGACACTTAAAATCAAGGATGGCTGGGTCTACGGTAAACTTCAGGATGGCCGCTCTTTTCGGACGTTTTTCCCGGAGATTGGTCAGCTGGCGGAATTCTTAAATGAGCACCAGGTCCATTACGAAATAATGCCGGTTTCCACATTCTGGGCAAATATGGCTGTAGCCACCATACCGGTTATCCTGATATTCCTACTTCTCTGGTTTTTCATCAATCGGCAGGTTTCTTCTGAAGGAAACCGTGTTATGTCTTTTGCCAGGAGCCGGCCCGTCATACCCAGCGAGAAAAATAAGGTAACCTTTGAAGATGTCGCCGGTTGCGCAGAAGCCAAGGAAGAACTCCGGGAAATTATTGAATTTCTCCGTGACCCTAAAAAGTTTCAGAGGCTGGGTGGAAAAATTCCTAAAGGAGTGCTGCTTATTGGTCCGCCGGGAACAGGTAAAACCCTGCTGGCTAAAGCAGTGGCAGGAGAAGCCAACGTTCCTTTTCTCAGTATGAGTGGTTCAGATTTTGTAGAAATGTTTGTGGGAGTGGGAGCAGCCAGGGTCAGGGATCTTTTCCGGCAGGCAAAAAGAATGAGCCCGGCAATTATCTTTATTGATGAGATTGATGCTGTGGGAAGACAACGTTTTGCTGGACTGGGAGGTGGCCATGATGAGCGGGAACAAACCCTGAATCAATTACTGGTAGAAATGGATGGATTCCAGACAGATGAAGCTGTAATCGTCATGGCAGCAACAAACAGACCTGATGTCCTGGACCCTGCCCTTACCAGGACAGGCCGGTTTGACAGGACTGTAGTCGTTAACCTTCCGGATATTAAAGAACGGGAAGCTATCCTTAAGGTTCATACCCGTAATAAACCTTTAGCACCTTCTGTAGATTTAGCTGTTTTAGCCAGGGGAACACCAGGTCTTTCCGGGGCTGACCTGGCTAATATTGTGAATGAGGCTGCGCTTCTGGCAGCCAAGAAGAACAAAAATGTAATTGAGGTGAGTGATTTAGAAACAGCGAAAGATAAGGTCCTTATGGGTACGGAACGAAGGAGTCTGGTCATCAGTGAGGAAGAACGCCGTATCATCGCCTATCATGAAGCTGCTCATACACTTCTCCAGAAAAACCTGCCTGAGGTTTACCCGGTGCACAAAGTCACCATTATTCCCCGGGGTCGGGCTCTGGGACTGACCCATGTCTTTCCAGAGAAAGACCGTTTCCTCGAAAGCAACGAGTATTTCCATAATACCTTGGTGGCACTTCTTGCTGGACGTGCTGCGGAGAAACTGGTTTTTGGACGCATGTATACAGGCAGCGAAAACGATTTGCGGATTGCCACAGAAATTGCCAGACGCATGGTCTGCGAATGGGGAATGAGTGAGAAGTTAGGTCCGGTTAGTTTTCACGAGCAGGAAGCAGTTTTCCTTGGCCGCGACCTTGTCCAGCAAAGGCAGCACAGTGAGGTTACTTCCAGGGAGATTGATGAAGAAATCCGCAAAATTCTGGAGAATGCGCAAAAAAAAGCCGAGGACTTTCTTACTGCCAGGAGAGAACAGCTGGACCTTTTAGCCCGGGCATTGTTAGAGCGGGAAACACTCAGTTCTGAAGAGATAGACGAAGTTCTTGAAACCAGGCGTGCAGGAGACAGGAATGGACCAGGTAAAGATAGAGAAGGCAGTACGGCTGTTGCTTGAAGGTATCGGAGAAAATCCTGAGAGAAGAGGACTGAAAGAGACTCCCCGCCGGGTAGCCAGGATGTATCAGGAACTCTTCTCCGGGCTGGGGCAGAAACCAGAACAGGTTTTAGGTAAGGTTATCCATGAAGATTATAACGAACTGGTTCTGGTGAAAGATATTCCACTTTACTCCATGTGCGAACACCATCTTCTTCCTTTTACCGGCAGGGCACACGTCGCTTATCTTCCTGATGGCCGCCGGGTAGTGGGTATCAGTAAACTTGCCCGGCTGGTGGATATCTGCTCCAGACGACCCCAGGTTCAGGAAAGACTGACCACCCAGATAGTGGAAACCATTATGAAATCTTTACTTCCTCGTGGAGCCATGGTGGTGGTGGAAGCCGAACATCTGTGCATGATTATGCGTGGTATCCAGAAACCAGGAAGTAAAGTAGTCACCTCTGCTATGCGGGGTATTTTTCTAAGAGATATCAGAACCAGGACTGAGGCTCTGGAGCTGATGCTGGGAAAAAAATAACCGGGAAAGCTCCGGGATAGCCTTTAGCCATCCTTTCCGGTCAAGACTGCTTAACCTTACCCGAAGAAACCCGCCAGGTCTGGTTCTTTTCCCGGGCAAGCTAACCGGCAGGTAATTGGCTGTATGACCGCAGGCAAAACCATCCTTTATTTTCTCCACCAGAAGCTCCTGAGAAGTACCAACAAACTTCTTCTTCTCCTCCTGGGAAACCTGGAACGCCAGCCGGGTGAGGATGTCCCTGCGTTCTTTAATTTCCCGGGGTTTCACCTGATGGGCAAAACTGACTGCCAGAGTCCCAGGCCTTCTGCTGTAAGGAAAGACATGCACCTTAATAAATCCAGTCTTTTCTATCAGGTTACAGCTTTTCTGGAAATCCTCTCTGTTCTCACCGGGAAAACCAACCAGACAATCAGTGCTCAACGTTACCCCGGGAAAAAATTCCCTGATTTTTTCCACCGTCTTTAGATACTGGCTGGCAGTATAGCCTCTTCTCATCAGCTGTAATATCCTGTCAGAACCACTCTGCAGGGGAATGTGAAAATGAGGGCAAAAATTTTCTTTTTCCCTTAAAAATCTTAGCAAACCATCATCCACATACTTTAGTTCCAGAGAGCTCAACCTTATCCTGATTCCGGAACTTTTACTGAAAACTGCCTTCAGAAGACTGGTAAAATTTGTCCCGTTATCCTTCCCGTAGGAACCAAGGTCTATACCAGTAAGGACAATCTCCTGATAATTATTGTCTTTCAGAGTTTCTATTTCCTGCAGTATTTCTGAGACCGGACGGCTGCGACAGCGGCCTCGAACCAGCGGCACAATACAGTAACTACAATTGTTTTCACATCCTTCCTGAACCTTAACAAAAGCCCGGACATGACCAGAAAAATAACTGATGGTTTTAAGCTCAGAACAGAAAGCAGGTCTGGCCGGGTCAAACTTCAGAAGAAAATCACGGTCAAAAATTAAAACTTCAGGAAATAAAACCCGCAGGAATTCCCGGTCTTTCCTCACCAGACATCCTGTTAACCAGACCTGTCGCTTTTTTAGAAGAAGCTTCCTGATTAAGCGGAAACAATCCTTTTCTGCTTTTTCTGTGACACAGCAGGTATTGATAAGAATCAGTTCTGCTTCTTCCTTCTCTGCCAGGGTATAACCTCTCCGGGCAAAACTTTCCCGGAGTAACTGGGTATCGTACTGGTTAACCTTACAACCAAAGGTAACAAAGGAAACTTTCATTTCTTTAAAAACCGCCCAGACAGGAAAAATCACTTAAGTAACTACCTGGACCAGCTACCGCATTTTCCAGCCTTGTGTTTGCTCCTATCATACTTCCTTTCCCTATAAAAGACTTCCTGATGCTGGCACATTCTTTAACAATCACCCGGCTAAAAAGAACCGTATCCTCCAGTACACAGTTTTCACCCACATAAGATTCTGCTCCAATAACAACATACCCCCTTAAAATCACGCCTGGCTTGATTAAAGCACGGCACCCAGCTGAAACCTTTCCTTCCACCACCACCTTTTCCTCAAGCTTTTCTTCCTTTGCTTCTGGCACTAAATCCCTGCCCAATCTGCCATCAAGAATATCTCTACTAGCTTTCCAGAAACTTTCTAAACTGCCGACATCAATCCAGTAGCCATAATGAACACAACCAATAAGATTTTCTCCCTGCGCCAGAAGGTAAGGGAAACTTTCCCGCTCAATGGACACATTTTTCCCGGAAGGTATACCTGCCAGAGCCTTCTGACTTAAAACATAGACACCAGCGTTAATAGTATCAGTCACTATTTCTGCAGGTCCTGGTTTCTCTATAAAACTTTTCACTTTGCCATCACCATCCATAACCACCAGTCCGTAAGAGGAAGGTTTTTCCACCTTGGTTAAGACAACTGTCGCACAAGCTTTTTTCTCCTGGTGTAACCTTATTACCCGCTCTAAGTTTATATCAGCAATAAAATCACCGTTGAAGACCAGAACTGGATCTCTACTTTTCAGCAGTCCTGCTGCTTTTTTAATCGCGCCGGCTGTACCGAGAGCTATTTTTTCCAGAGAAAATTTTACCGAAAGAGAAAAACTTTTCCCTATACTGGCTATCTCGGCTAAATTAGGTTGCCCATACCTTGCTGCCAGAATTACTTCCTTAATTCCATACTTTTTCAGAAGAGCAAACTGGTAACTGATTAATGGCCGGTTAACGACAGGAAGAAGACACTTCGGTTGCTCCAGAGTAAAAGGACGAAGCCTTGTTCCCTGTCCCCCGATGAGAATAATGGTTTTCATACCAGCCCTCCTTTAAAACCCTTTTTCTTTCAAACGGAAAAAATCAATAGCATTCCTGAAAAGTAAAGCAAACATTCTTTCTGGTTCCTCTTTTCTCACCGCTGCTAATGTTTCAGCAACCAGTCTTACCCTGCCTGGTTCATTCCTTTTTCCCCGGTAAGGTTCCGGGGAAAGATAAGGCGCATCAGTCTCTACCATTAAAAGGCTTTCCGGCAAATCCCTGAGAGTCTCTCTCAGATGTTCTGCAGATTTAAAAGTGATATTTCCAGCAAGGGAACAGTAGAAACGATTTTCCCTGGCATATTCTAAGATAAGTTTGTCCCCGGAGAAACAGTGGAAAACACCAGTTCCCTGGAAATTGCTTTCCTGCAGAATCGTGACAACATCATCCTGGCTTTCTCTCTGATGAATTATAAGGGGTAGATTTAATTCGGTGGCTAAATTTATGTGGAACCGGAAAAGGTCTTTCTGAGAGGTAGCATATTGCTTCCCGTAGTGATAATCTAATCCTGTTTCACCAACAGCCACAATTTTTTCTTCTCTGGCTAACTGCTTAATCCTGTCCAGATGAGTCTCCTTAATCCGGGCTGCCTGGTGGGGATGAATACCAGCGGTGGCAAAACAGCTTTCATATCTTTCAGCCAGAGCTAAACATTTTTCCGTTGATTCCGCACCCGTACCAACATTAATGATGCAGACTACACCTTCTTCCCTGGCTTTCTCTATTACCTTTTCCCGGTCAGGTTCAAACTCCGGGAAATCAAGGTGGCAGTGGGTATCAATGAGCATCATTTCTTATCCTGCAATCTTCAAAGAAAAATCAAGAGCTGCTGCAGAATGGGTAAGTCTTCCTACGGAAACCCAGTCTAACGGCAACCTTCTGATTTTCTTTAGATTCTGGAGAGTTACCCCACCCGACCATTCCAGAATAATTCTTTTTTCTTTCTTCCTGATAATCCTGGCAAACTTCTTGACTGTTTCTGGCCTGGTATTATCAAACATGATGATATCCGCACCAGCCTGGTAGGCAGTTAGAGCCTGCCGGAAACTGTTTACTTCTACTTCCACCGGATACCTGTAGCCAAATTTTTTCCTTGCCAGCTGTACAGAAAGATTGATAGCTTTTTCCCGGGAAACATTTCTTTCTAAACTCAAAGCAGTGATATGGTTATCCTTAATCAAAATTAAATCAAAAAGGCCACACCGGTGGTTAAAACCACCCCCGATTCTTACCGCATATTTTTCTAACAATCTTAACCCAGGCGTGGTTTTTCTGGTATCTAAGATTTTTATCCTGCTACCAGCTACCTGTACAAAACAGCTGGTTAAAGTAGCAATCCCGGAAAGGTGCTGGAGAAAATTAAGCGCGGTTCTTTCACCCAACAACATTTCCTTTACCGGTCCGCAAACTTCTGCGACCAGCTGCCCGGGTTTCACCTTCTCTGACAAAAAAATGAAAATGAAATTTTCCGGAAAGAAACTGGAAAACTCTGGTAAAAAGTTGTGTTCCGCAAATTATTCCTGAACCTTTAGCAATTAACCTGGCAGAGACAATCGGGTTGGAAAAAAATAAGCTGGCAACAGTAATATCCCCCTTTTTACCTAAATCTTCTCTTAGAGCCTGCTGGATTATCCCTTTAAGAAAACTTTCCGGCAACTTCAGTGTATTTTTCCTGCCAGACGGTCCAAAAAATCTTATTTTTTCTCTTTGCATGAAAACATTTTAAACCAGCCAAGGCAAAAAAAAAAGAGGGCATCAGATGATGCCCTCTTTTTTACCAACAACACCTTAGAAAGCCACACTCACAGAAGCAATTGCCTGCCAGGCATTGGCTGCATCAGCTTCGCTTCCAGTCTGGCGATAGACATACTGCTTGATAGCCTTACCCTTCAAGAAGTAGCCAATATCCAGACCAAAGGAAAGGTCCTCAGTGTGAGCATAGGTTAGGTTTAAATCAATTTCATTGCCAACAGCCTTTGACCGTCCAGC
>Ga0209102_1001244_pt1 | contig 13885 bp, 8 predicted proteins | sample ConPoolayeHmetaG_FD_185483 | JGI IMG/M metagenome (GOLD analysis project Ga0209102, IMG submission 185483) | Hot spring microbial mat communities from California, USA to study Microbial Dark Matter (Phase II) - Cone Pool mat layer H metaG... ... | reverse complement strand
TTTAAAGAAGAAAGAAAAAAAGAAAAAATTAAAGCTCGCAAAAGCCAAAGACCACTTAAGTTTAATTTATAAAATGAAGCAATTTTAGAGGAAAAAAGCAAAGAAATACAAACCAAAAATAAAACTAAAGCCTGCTGAATTGTAAAAGTAGTCTTTAAGTCATCCTCAGTAATTTCTTCCTTTTTTTGAATTAAGGCCGCTGCCAAGCCAATATCAGAAAAATAATTTAAAAAGTTCACGATAGCACTAACCACAAAAAAAACGCCAAAAACCTCTGGCGCCAGAAAAATCGTAAGTAAAAACATAGAAAAAAAATTTATTAACTGAAGAATTAATGTCCGAGAAGTAAGGGCGATAACTCCAACCACTGAGCGTTTCTTAATTGGCTCCAGCTCCTGCATGTTTATATTCTAACACAAACCACACTACACCTCCCAAAGAAAGTAAAGAAAGAAGGTTGGCTAAATTTCGCACCGGCATATTATTAAACTTTAAAAAAACTTTTTGTTTGCCCGCGTCCAAACTTAACTTTATTCTTCCCTCTTCAATCTTTGGCTTTTCTTCTTTTTGATTAATCCAAATTTTCCAACCTGGAAAATGGGCAGTATTGATTAAAATTTCTGTTGGCTCCATTGCTTCTATTTCAAATTTCAAAAAATGTGATTTATTAAAAATACTTTTAACCTCTGCCCGACCAGAAACAATCTCGATTTTTTTCCAAGCAACTTCGCTTTTATCTTTAGGTAAAGGAAAATCTTTAGGTAAATATTCATCAGAAATTTTTGAAGTCCACCACTTAATATTTTCTTCAGTCAGATAATCAGAGACAGTTACTTTAAGATAGGTTTGGGGCTGAAAATATTTAAGATTAAAAAATAAAAGAGCACCAACAAAAATTCCCGCTGCCAATGGCGGATACCATTTAGTCTTTTTTGGCAGCAAAATAATAATTGACCCGGCCAAAAAAGAAGAAACCAAACTAGCAAAAACTAAAAACCTCCAAGGATACTGAATAAAAGCCATTGGTTTTATTGTTTCCCATATCGTTAAAGAACTTTTATTAGTTAAAAAAATGGCCAGCAACAAACTTATCCCAGAAAAAAGAACTACACCCCTAACTTCTTTAACCAAAAATAATCCCAAAATTAAAGCTAAAAGACTGCTTAAAATATGAATTTTCCCTAGCATAAAACTCATTCCGTCCAATCTTCCTGGGGCTGAACCACCAAAACCCCAAGGACTTGCCCAAAGTTGGTCCAAAAAAACAAAATGGTCATGAAAGTCCGCTCCTCCCCCAATTTGGCCAAAAACTTTAGTCAAAGACATCTCTGTCAAAGCAGGTAACCAATAAAAAGCAGATAATCCTAAAGAAGAGATTCCAAATTCCAAGCTCCAAATTCCAAACTGTCTTTTATCCTTGGATAAAATAAATAAAATAAGAATTTCCAATGAAATAAATGGAATTGCCATCATTGCCGTAAGATTATGAGAAAGAATAATTCCAGAAAAACCAAAACTGGCAATAATTACACCCCAACTATTTTTTTGAAATATCTTGTATACTCCTAAAAAAACTAAAGGCAACATTGCCATTGCCCAAAATTCTCCTACTGCTCCCCTAACATAAACATCAACCGCATGATAGGGAGCATAAACATAAAATAAGGCAGAAACCAATCCGCCAAATTCTCCCCAAAATTCTTTTGCTAAAAAAAACATAGAAACACCAGCCAAAATAATTCCTAATCCCATCATTATTTTTGTTGCTACCAAGGCGTTAAAACCAAGCAAATTAAAAATTGCGCCAATATAGTAAGGTAAAGGGGCATAAAAATTAAAAATCGGATAGCCATAACCATAGCCCAAATCCCTCACCCAACGAACAGGAAATTGGCCATCTTTCAAAGCTTGAGCCATTTGGGCTACTCTCACTACTTGAGTATCATCATGAATTGGGAAAAATCCAAAATGGAATAAAGGCTTTATTGCCCAAAAAGAAAGAAGTAAAACCGCAAATAAAAAACAAAAATCAACAACTTTAGTCTTCATTTTTTCTTCGCCAACTTTTTACCAACAAGCCACCGGTAACGATTAAACTCCCAAGACTGATTAAATCCGCTAATACTCGAATTTCTGTTTCTCCAAAATAAGCGAAAACTTTATGGTTGCCGGAAGAAACAACAAAATTTATTACTCCTTTTGGCTCATTAATTTCAAATTTGGTAAGGGGTTGATTATCAACTTTTAAATACCAACCAGGAAAATAAATAGTATTAATTTGAACTTTTACTTCTTCTTCGGCAAAAACAGTAAAAGAAATTTTTTTAGAATCATAGTTTAAATTTTCAATTTTGCCTCTTCCGGAAATAATTTCCACTTTTTGTGTTGGTCGACTCGTAGGTTTTTCTTTTACCCAAATCGGCATTAGTTCATCCGCCGAAGTTGTCGTTGCTTCGTTAGTAAAATAATATTCATCGGGATAATCGATAAAATTAATTGGTCTAGCATACCGAAAACTAACAGCAGCTGCCAGAAGAGCCAAAGCCACGCCTACCACCTTTAAATATCGTTTTTGAGTTCCCAAATAACCCAAACTAAGAGAAATAAAAAAAGTTGCCGAGCCTAGGTATCTCCAAGGAAAATCAACTTCTTTTAAGAGAGGAAGTTTCCAAAAAGCGGAGGAAATCGGCAAAGTAAGAAAGATTGTCATCAAAAAACAGCAAGTAAAAAAAGAAAAAAAATGATCTTTATTTTTTAACCAAACAATTAAACATAAAAATAAAGCAATTAAATGAATCAACCCTAACTGAAAAGAAAAGGCATCTTTGCTTCCTGGTGAACCATATCCCCAACTGGAGACTAATAGCTGAGAAAAGGTAACAAAGTGCTGATTTTTATCTGCCAATGGTACTTCACTCAAGATAATCTTTGATTTTTCCGCAAGTGCCGGAAGGAAGAAAAATGAAGCAAGCCCAACACCTAAAAGAAAAATACCTAAAGAACACCGGGGGCAGGATAAAAAAGCAAAAATTACTAAAAAAGGCGTTATTAACAAAGCAGAAATATTATGAGTTAAAATCACAGCTCCATAAAAAATTGCACCTATAGCTAACCAAAAATTAGGATTTTTCTTGAATTTAATTAGACTTAGGAAAAGCAGCGGATAAAGAACAAAAGCTAAAGATTCACCTAGTGAACCACGAACATAAAGATCAACAAGACGAAAGGGGGCGTAAAGATAAAAAATAGCTGCTATTAAGCCTCCTATCTCTCCAAATAACTCCTTGCCTAGTAAAAACATTGTTAGACCGGAAAAAATAATACTTAAAATAAAAAGAGTTTTTATCGAGCCAATCAATCCAAAACCCAAAAGATTAAAAATCTCTCCTAGATAGTACGGCAGAGGGTAGGTAAATAAAAAAAGAGGATAACCATATGAAAAATTCAAATTGCCCGCCCAACGGACTGGAAATTGCCCTGAAATTAAAGCCCGATGCATTGCTCCCAACCTCACTATAGCCCATTCTCCGTCATGGGTAGGAAAAAAACCAGGCTTTAAAAAAGGAAAAATTAAAGGGAACGAAAGAAAGATTATTCCTAAAAATAAAAGAAAATTCTTTATTTTTTTAAAGTTGTTTTTCTTCCAAATATTCTGCTTCTTCATTTACATTTTCTGGATTATAAATTATTTTACCTGCTAGAATATTCCGCGCTGCTAGTAATCCTGTATAAACTGCGTGATCCATATTATTATAGCGGAACATCCCATTTCGACCAATAAGTTGAAGATTAGAAAAATTATCTTTCAAAAATCTCTTTATTCCACTTAGGGGCTGATGATAATATAAATCGTATTTTGGATAAGCACGATCAACTTTAATAACCAAACCTTTAATAATATCAGACCGTTGGGTGTTTGGAGAAAAATACTGAATAAACTGATTAATAGTATTCTCAATTAATTGTTGATTGCTCGCTTTTTCAATCCAGCTATTGGCGCCTGGTTCATAAGGGTATTCAAAAACTAAAGAATTTTTTCCTTTCGGAGACATTAATGGAGACCAATTATTAGTTTCTAGAAAGCGAAAAAATTTAATCTCCGGTGGATGAACATAAACCCAGGTAAAAGGAGTTAGACGCGGTTTTTTTACTAAAAGAACAACGATTTTTTGATTAATATAACTTAGTTTTTTACTTGCATCTATGATATTTTTTGGTACAGATGGAGCAAGAAGACTCACCAAAACATCAATTGGAATACTAGAAACTAACCAATCGGCTTGAAAATTTCCCTCATTTGTAAAAATCTGATAGTCAGAATTGCTTCTAACAATTTTTTTAATATTAATCTTCGTTTTAATTACTCCCCCATTCTTAATGATTCTTTTCCTTAAATTTTCTGCTATTCGGCCAACGCCAAGCTTGGGGAAACGAAACTTTGGTGTTAAAGAAACAACCGTTCTTCCTAACCCCAAAGCATTTTTGATAATTTTCATTAAAGACAAATCTCGTGTTCTCTGAGCCACAAAATCAGGAGACATGTTTTTACAGCCACCTCTTCCCCAAAGTTTTTCATTAAATTCCTCGTTAAACCATTTATAAAGAGCATATCCAAAACGGCTGATGTAAGCATCTTTCATTGTCACAATTTTCTTTTTAAAGATTTTATTACTCGCTCGCGCCCAAAAATAAGTAGCCAACATTAAGCCTATTTTAATTGGATCAATTTTTTTCAAAACATCTAAAATCTCAATTGGGTAATTAAAAAATTTGCCAAATTGATACATCGGTGTGTGTTTTTTAACCCAAATCATTTCCTCTCCCATTAGTTCATCAATCCAATGATTTAATTCTTCATTCTTAGTAAACCATCGGTGAGGAGCCAAATCAAAAAGAAAACCATCTCTCTTTTGAGTAGAGGCTAATCCTCCAACAAAAGAATTCTTTTCCAACACCAAAACCTCAAACTTATCCTTACCATGGCGAAGAATTTCATCAGCACAAGCTAATCCCGCTAAACCAGCTCCCAAAATTATTACCTTAGATTTTTTCTTTTTCATTTTTGCCTCCAGGATAAATTCGAAAAACAACCGTACCGTCTCCCCGGTATATTGGAATCGCCTCACTACTAGTAAAGGGTGCTTCTTGACACTTACCGCTAGCTACCAATAAAGCATTTTTACCAAAAACGCATTGCTGGGGAAAAAATATATACTTACCAAAACCACCATAATCCTTATCTTTGGGCGACCCCAATTTTTGATATTCTGCCGGCTCAATTTTACTAAAGAAAAGAAAATGCATATAAACTCCTCCTTCTGCCTTACTAATAAAAACTTTTTCATATTTTGGAGCCAATTCATTAACCTTAAGAACCATTTCTTTAAATCCCTCAAAACGGTACCATGGCCGATGAATTTTGGCGTGGACAAAATATTGGTGAAGAAAATAGCTAAAATTCCAAATAAACCCCAGTATTAATACTCCCATTCCTAAATGGAAAATTACTTTCTTTAAATATTTTTTTGCAAAAATATAACCTTGGTAAAAACCAAACGCTGTAATCATCACTAACGCTGGCAACATTACCAATGAACGCTGAATATTGGGAGTATCGTCCCGCGTTAATGACGCCACTGTTGGCCCTAAAACTAGCCAGATTAACGGAATTAGTAGTAATCTTTTTTTCTTCGCTTGATTTGCAAGCGAAAATAGGCCTATCAGAAAAAATGGCAATTCAGCTAAATACATCAAACCCATATTGGGAATCTGATACCAAATTGGCAAGCCCCCCTCGATAAACAAAAAATTAAAGGAAAAATAACGAAAATACTCTTTTAAGTAGCCAAACCCGTAATTAATTAACTTATTATGGAAAAATCTTGTAGCCAAAACTGGTAAACCAACCACTCCGTCTTCCCCAATTTGTTCTTCTAAAACCAAACGGATTTCTGGAAAATGAAAAATACTAACCTGTTGGAATCTTCCAGTTCCTTCTTTCGTCCCAAAAATCAAAAAAAGGGATAAAAAAGTCAATAATCCGAACACTAATAAAATTTGTTGAAGATTTTTCTTTTTTTCAAGCAGATAAAAAAGAAAAATTAAAACTGCTAGCAAAACCGGAACAAAAACTCGAGGCGTATGATAAAAGAAAAAACTTAAAGCCATCAGCAAACCTCCCAGCGTTATTGAACGTCGGTCGCCATTCAACCAAAGATATATTCCAAAAATTATCAAAAAAAGAGCTACAATCGTTTCTGCACTTGCTCGAGGAATTACTACATGCCAAGGAGAAATTGCTAATAAAATAGCTGTTAAAAGTCCTACTGAAGTATTTTTAAAAATTTCTCTCGCTAATAAAAATATCACCAATGACGTTAAGGCACCAAATAAGGCAGAAGGGAAACGAGTGGCAAATTCATTAAGGCCAAAAAATTTTATCGGCAGAATATCTAAATATTGATATCCGGCAGGACGATTATCTCCAAACATGTCAATATGAAGAGGTAAAAACTTCCCGTTCTCGTCTCTGCCAGTCTTTAACAAACTATAAGCATTATAACCTAAAGAGGCTTCATCAATATGAAGCCCCGCTGGATATTCCGAGAGTCGCCAAAAACGCAAAATTGCTGCTAAACCAACAATTAGTGCTAAAATTACCCAGACTCGACACTCAATTTTTTTCGCCATATTATTATTATAGCAACTAAACTTGCTAAAGCTAAACCTAAACCAAGAAAAAAAGAAGTTGGTTGATAAAAGAAAATCACCTTATTCTCACCAGCAGGAACTAAAACAGCTCTAAAAGAATAATCTGCACGGTAAATTTTAGTTGGTCGGCCATTAACCATTGCTCTCCAGCCAGAATAATAATTGTCAGAAAGAAATAAAATACTTGTTTTAGAACTGAAAGTTCTAATTACTATTCTGTTTGGCTGGTAATCAATAATTTCTGCCACTCCTCTAAACTGCTCCTCGGGAATAATTTGAGCCGCTAGTGGTTCTTCTAAAATAACTTTTTTATCCAAAGGAAAATCTGGCGCCATGATTAAATCAATAATTTTTTGTTCTTTAGCGACAATCCAATCGTCTACTAAAAAGGCACGGGACAACACCTGTTTATTTTCATAAATCCGCCAACCATTTTTTTGCCAAACTAGTTGATAAATTTCTGGCGGAAAGGTAGAGGGATCACCATCCTTATCTAAAACATATTTCACCCCCAAAAGATTCAAAAGTCGCTGGCGATAAATATTCTGACGTAGGGCATCCTTTCCAAAACCCCTAGTTAAAGCAACATCGGAGCGAGGTAATGGTTGTTTAATCTCGCCGTTCTCTGAAGCGGAGATCAATTCTCCGTAGCGACGAATAAATAAAGGATCATAACCATCAGGGGAATAAATTCCAAGTTGGGTAGCAAAATTAGTATCAATATAACCGCTTCCGTAACCCCAAAATCGAAAAATTCCTTCTTTCTCTCTTAAAAATTTAATCAGTTCTACCTCCGGATAAATAAACTCTTTTGGGGAAAAGGGGGTAATTTTTTGAAAATAAAAAAATAGGTCAGCAATAGAAATTATAATTATCCCGACCATCAAAACTAGTTTTAGTTTCGGCATTAAACTAATCAGAAGTAAGAGTAAAATGCCTGAAAAAATAAAAACGGTCGGCAAAATCAAATTCCGTTTAGTTACTGGTAAATAAGCTATCCACCACGCCCCAGACCAAATTTTAGGAGCAATAAAGATAAAAACCCACAAAGATAGGTAAAAAATTAAAAAAATTAACCCCAACCAAAAAATTTTATTTTCTTTTTTCTGTTTCAAAAAAAAATCAAAACCCAAACCAGCCAAAATTGCAGCTGAGAAAGAGAAAACTGATAATAAACGCGAATAAACAGTGGTAGAAATCAAAGGAATTTTTAATTGATAAAAAAAGCGGATGGGGGTCAAGTTTAAACAAAAAATAAGAGCTATAATGCCAGTCGTCAACCAAAAGTACTTCACTTTATTGGTTTGGCATTTAAAAAAAATTGCCATAATTGCAAAAAATAAAGGTAAAACTCCAATATAAGAAACTCTCTCGATATAAGTCCCCGGTAACCAATAATTTCGGCTGGCGGGATTGCCGAAGAAATCTGGAACAAAAGTAGTAATCAAATAAAAAGGCGGTAAAAGAAGCTCTTTAATTTTTTCTGATGGATAAGCCTGGCGGGCTGAATTTAAAAAAAGTTCTGCTGTAGGTAAAATTTGAAAAGCACTTAAACCCAATGCTAAAAAGAGGGCAGGAATCAACTTGCTCGCTTTTCTCAAAAAGGCGTAACCACAAAAAATTACTAACAAATAAATGGTAGTTTGGGCATAGCCAGCTAGAATTGAAAATGACAAACAAAAAATCAAGAAAATAAAATATTTTTTTTGAGGTTTTTTTATCCATTTTTCTACTAAAAAAAGCGCTGCGGGTAGCCAAATAAGTGAATGGGCTACATTTCCCCATTCTAACCAAACCGTCATATACAAACAAAAAGCAAAAGCTATTCCACCAAAAACAGCCGCTAAGCGACTAATATTTATTTCTCTTAGATATAAATAGATAAAAATAGCGGCCAAAAATGGCTGAATTAAAATAAAAATTGACCAAGCAATATTAAAATTGAAAATAAGGAATAAAATATTAAGGGGATAAAAAATACCGGTTTGAAAATTTGCTAAATGAGGATTGCCGGCAAAATTGTAAGGATTCCATAAGGGCAATTGACTTTTTTTAATCATTTGCACCGAAAAGTGCTTCCAAGGAAAAAGCTGACGAGCAACGTCAATTCCTTGAGCTTTGTGAGGAACTCCACCTGGAGCATAACCTAGAAAAGAATAAGAATTCCAAGGTGCATAATTTCCCACCAACAATTCTCCAGGAAAAGGCACCCATCCTTTAAAGAAAACGGGCCAGAAAAAAATTATTAATAAAAAGAGAAAAAAAATAACTACAAACCAATTTTTTTTAAACCTCATTTGCTTTTTGATGGCATTACCTGATAAAGCCTCATTGAATAACGAGGTAGAGGGCGATGATATTCTGCTATCAATTTAAGCGGAAAATTACTAGGAACCTCAACAGTCTCGTTAAAAACAAAATAGGTTGGCATAATTTCTGCTTTTTTCAAAACTTCTGCCGGGATTTCTTTTACCGGGAAATAGCCCTTAATTTCTACATTGGGATTATCCCATAAATAAAGCTCTAGGGAAGCAGGAAAAAGGCCAAAAGTTCCTTCTGTGGCAATAAAAATTTTTCCATTTTTTGCTTCCTCTTTGGCAAAAGCAACAATCTCTTTAACTCCCCAACCTGCAGGCCAGCTTGAAATATATTGCTCCCTATCACTTCTGGGAATAGGAGCTATTTCAGGCTTAAAAAGCAATTTAAAATCTATCGAAAGTGGAAGATATAAGAATAATAAAACTGTAGCAACCCAAAGAATTCTTTTTTTTAATAGATTGCTAAAATTACTCAATGACCAGGCAACTAAAATTAACAACGGCAAACTCATAGAAAAAATAAAACGCGGATATAAAATATTTCCAAAAACAGTCAAACCAACAAAGGGAATCAAAAACCAACCAAATAATAACAGCTTTTCCCGAAAATGGCTGCGAAAGTTCAATAAAGAAAAGATAATCAAAAAAAACCATGGCCAAGTCAAATAAGACACCAACCAATTTGAGAGCCCTTGAAAATTGCTCTTTAGATAATAAAATGGATGCTTTATCCATTCATTAAAAGGAAAAACAAAAAGGGCATTTTTTTGAGAAATAATATGGAAAAATGGAGAAAGCCGCAAAACACTGTAAAAAAGCTGAGAAATTAAAACTGCCAAAAATGCTAAAAACAACCAACGAATAAAATTCGCTCGCCGCTTATTAGGAGACCAGTCAAAAAGAAGTAAAGTTAGGGGAAGTAAATAAATATTCAAAAAACCAGAAGTTTTCGTTAAAACTCCTCCCCCTAAGACCGCCCCTAAAATAAGAGCGACGTCTAAACGTAAAGTTCTCACCAACAATATCGCTAATGTCAAACTTAAAAGACTAAATGTTCCTACCAACCCATCCATTAAAACCATTCGGTCATAAACTAAAGCAAATGGAAAAACTAAATACAATAAGGAAGAAAGTAGGGCAATTTTTCTATCCTTAAAAAGCAAATATGCCAATCCTCCAATAGTTATTATTGAACAAAACCCGATTAAAACAGAAACTAACCGACCGGCAACGAGAGGATCCTGTATGAATTTCATTGCTACCATTACTATCCAAACAAACAATGGCTGCTTCCCGTCTGTAAGAGAGATAAACCGCCAATTAGCATCATTTTTAGCAATTTGCGCCCAACGTAAATATATCGCTTCGTCTACAAAAATTGGCAAGGCGGTTAACTTAATTAACCTGCTAAAGAAGAAAAAGGTTATTAAAAAAATGGCCGCAATTATTTCTTTTTTATACTTTTCAACTCCCATACAGCATTATTGTACATAAAAGGCAATAAAAGTAGCAAATATCTTGGCCAAACAGGAATAAAAGAAAGAAAAAGCAGATATATCACTCCCCAAACAACAAGAAGAAAAAAACCGTCAAAATTTCTCTTTAATAGGCTGAAAATTGAAAATTGAAAATTAAAAATTGTTAGGATCGGCCAGGTTATTTGCCACTCTCCTACTTTCAAAAATTCTTTTGTCCACCAAACTGGCCATTTACCTAAAAAAATCATCGGCCAAACAGAACCTACTTTTGCTTTCGCTCCTTCGGCATAAAAATTCCAAATCCATTTTTGGACCTTTAAAAATGAAATTAGGTTTCCTCCCAATAAAAAATGGCGAAAATAAACTGCCATTAAAATAATCCAGGAAACAGGTAAGATTGAAAGCCAGCTAATTTTTTTGACGAGTTGTTTTTTAATTAACAACCACATCCCCAAGCTAAGAACTACCAAAAAAAAGCTAGTTAAACTTGACTTAGTCGCCATCATTAAACCCAAAAAAACTCCAGAGACAATCCATTTCTCTTTTAAAAAGAAAAGAAATGTTAATAACAAAAAGCTTAAATAAAGCAAATCTAAAAAAGGCGCTCTCAATTGTTGCCAAAAAAGAGGCTCAAAACTAAAAAAAACAATAGGCAATAAAGCCCAAAACCTATCTTTAAAAAGATACGAATTTAAGAAATAAAAGGAAGCTAAACAACAAATTCCGCTAATAAGCCCAAAAATTGCTTGATTACTAAAGATTTTTATATTTAAACCAATTAAATATTTTCCTAAAGGAGGTGTTTCCGCATTAAGAGTAGTTGGATCCCGGCCATAAAGATATTCCCAACCGGCATAAGCATAAAGCCCGTCATCTCCAATAGTATTATTAGAATTCGGATTTACCCATTGTGATTGTAAATACCGCTGTTGCCAATACTCTGGATTATATTTAATTAAATATCCATCTTTATATTTCCAAACTCTCCATCCAAGATTAATCAATAAAACTAAAATTAACAACCAAAATTCTCTTTCCTTCAAAATTTTCATTTTGAATATATTATAATTAAAGCCAATAATGAATAAAAGGCAGATATTGTTTTCCGCTATTATATTAATTATCACTGCTACTTTTTTCCGCTTTTGGCGAATATCTGAAACCGCTCCTTTTTTAGGAGATCAGGGAAGAGATTTGATAGAAATTCGCCATTCTTTGCTGGCAAAAAAATTACCCCTAGTTGGACCCCTTTCGAATCAGGAAATCCACGCCGGACCAATTTATTATTACTTAATTATTCCCCCTCTCCTTCTCTTTCGCTGGCAACCGATCGGTCCAATTTTATTTTTTACTCTTTTTGGGGTGATAAGCGTTTTTTTACTCTGGATTTTAGGCAATTTTCTTTTCGGTCCATTGGTTGGTTTTTTAATCTCTCTTCTTTATGCTTTTTCCTCCTTTATTATTGAGCAAACAAAGGGCTTTTGGAACCCAATCCCCATACCTATGTTCACTCTGGGCTCTATTTTATCTGCATGGTTAATTTTGGAGAAAAAAATTTTCTGGTTTTTTCTCATTTTGGGCCTTTCTCTTTCTGTCGCTATTCAGCTTTATCCTCCAGCCTATTTTCTTTTCTTAATATTTATCTTCTGGTGGATTTTTAGCTTTAAGCAAATGCCAAAGGAAAATCACAAGAATTTTATCTTTTGGTCATTTATGGGGCTAATAGTTTTTATCATTCTTTTCTTTCCATTTCTTCTCTTTCAGTTTCAAAACGATTTCATTGACATCAAAAATATAATTCTTTTGATTCTTGAAAAATTTTTAATTTCCAATCCAAGATCAACCGCTCCATATTCTCCAATAATTCTTTTTATCAACTTTCTTTCTCAAACATTCCAGTCAGTTACCGCGATAATCAATTTTAAATTAAATATAATTTTAGGCATTCTTATTTTATTATTACCTATTCTCGCTCCTAAAAAATATCGCTTTTTTTGGCCAAAATTCTTCTCGATATGGTTGATAGGAGGATTGCTTCTAGCTAGTTTTTATCCCTCTCCTGTTCATCCTCACTATCTAAGTTTTTTGTGGCCAATACCCTTTCTCCTTTTTGGTTTTTTATTAAAATTTCTCAAAAATTATTTTCCCCTTCCAATTATTTTTCTTATAGAAGGAATTTTAATTTTTAATCAATTAAGAATATTCTTAACTAATTTCAAGCCTAAAAATGACTTGGGCAAAGCAGAAATCATTTCTCAAACCATAATCAAAGAAGCAGAAAATCTGCCATTAGCCCTAACATATTATTCACCAAAATCTCCTTCTGACGGTCATATTCGCTATCTTCTGTTAATTAAAGATGCTAAGGTAAAATCCTTCGATGATCCTGAAGTTAGACGTTATTTTTTAGTTTGTGAACCCTTCTGTTTAAAACCTCCCACGACAAACATTTTCGACAGCGAATGTCTCCCAAAATGCCCATCTTTAGGCCAAGAGAGAAAAATTGATTTTACGAGTTGGGCTTTTTTAAAAAGGGTAGAGTTAGAATGGGCCTCGATTTATATTTGGCAAGCAAAATAAATATCACCCCTATTCCTAAAGAAAATAACTTTAAAAAAAATTTAATCTGTGGCACCGGTGAATTCCAATTTCCAAAATAAAGAAAGGGAGCATAGTGGAGCAACATCCCAAAGCAAAAACTATTAGCCAATAAAAAAACTTCCCTTGACTCTATATAAAGAGCCATAAAGGGCAAAAAATATAAAAGATACCACGGCTGAAGTTCTGTCCTTTTAGCAGCTAAAAATATAGTTAGAGACATTATAATTAAACTTATCAACCAAATTTTTGACCAAGAGTATCTTAACTTTTTGATTTGAGAAATAGTTAAGAAAATAAAAACAGGAAGCAAAAAACCGGTGACAAACTTAATCCCCACTGAAAAAATAAAAAATATCCAAGCGGATATGTATTTTTTATTTAAAATAAAATAAAGGCTAGTCATTAATAATCCCATCATCAACATATCATTATGGGCGGAAACTAAGCCTTCAATAATCACCAACGGATTGAAAGCAAAAATAGTTAATCCTAAGATTCTTCTTTTAGGAACTATTCCTTTTAAAACCCGCTCAATTGCCCAACAACAAAGCAAATAACCGAAAACTCCTAATCCTTTTATTAATATCATTGTTGGTAATAATTTTTGAAAACCCAAAAAGGAAAGAGGTATTGTTACTAACAGCCAAAAAGGACCATAAGGATAATAACGATGCGTCCAATGCATAAAACCAAGCATCGGATCGCCAGGAAAATCCAACGCCTTATGAGTATAGGGATTTTTCCCATAAAAAGTAACTATCTTCGCATCCATAATAT
>Ga0209102_1001243_pt1 | contig 13892 bp, 10 predicted proteins | sample ConPoolayeHmetaG_FD_185483 | JGI IMG/M metagenome (GOLD analysis project Ga0209102, IMG submission 185483) | Hot spring microbial mat communities from California, USA to study Microbial Dark Matter (Phase II) - Cone Pool mat layer H metaG... ... | reverse complement strand
ATATTCACCTCATGGTTTGCCTTATCGGAGAAAGGCCCGAGGAGGTCACCGATATGAAAAAGTCAGTCAAGGCTGAGGTTATTGCTGCCACTTTCGATGAGCCGGTAGAAAGCCAGACTCGGGTGGCGGAATTGGCCTTAGAGAGAGCCAAGAGGCTAGTAGAAATGGGCAAAGACGTAGTGATACTCCTCGATGGCATTACCAGGCTTACCAGAGCTTACAACTTAGCCCTACCGCCTAGCGGACGCACTCTGTCTGGGGGTATTGATTCAACAGCTCTCTATCCTCCAAAGCGCTTCTTTGGTACTGCTCGCAACATTGAGGAAGGGGGCAGTCTAACCATTATCGCTACCTGCCTCGTGGATACGGGCAGCCGTATGGATGAGCTCATATATGAAGAGTTTAAGGGAACAGGCAACATGGAACTTCACCTGGACAGAAAATTATCTGAGCGAAGGATATTCCCAGCCATAAACATTACACCTAGCGGCACAAGGCGAGAAGAGCTATTGCTTGACGAGAATACCTTGAAACAGGTATGGCTGCTCAGGCGCATAGTTAGTATGATAGATAGCGATTCCTCTAACCACGTTGAGGCTACACAGAGGATTCTGGAGAGATTGGCTAAGACAAGGAATAACGCTGAGTTCTTGGCCACTTTGTCCAAGGATATTTAGGAAATATTAGCCCCCTCCATCCACCCTGAACGAAGTGAAGAGGCGAAGCAGCCCCAGTTGGTTCGACGAATTCAAACTGAAGGTCAAAAAGACCTTCGGCTTGAATATTCTCCTCTGTGACAGTTGCAAATGGAATTGGAGGAGCGCTTGCCATCGACCTGAGCGACCGAACGCTACATGGTGTCCTGATTATGCCAAGAAAGGGAAATAGTTTAGTTCCTGGCCCGAGTAAGGATTTCCTCCTCACACAGGGCCCCGAGCCGACAAAGGAGCCGAACTGTTTACCATGCAAACTCCGTCTGTGTACCTCAGAAAACCACTAGCTGAGCGGTCAATTGCGATTGATTGACATTAGAGTGGGCAGCTTCTAAAATCAAGCAGGTAACTGGCAAGTGACTAGCAACGAGCTGAGGCAAGCCTTCCTGAGTTTCTTCCAAGATCGGGGGCACAAGGTCATCCCGAGCTCTTCGTTGGTACCCCATAATGACCCCACTCTGCTACTCACCAGCGCTGGCATGGTCCAAATCAAGCCATATTTCCTCGGATTGGAGACACCACCCAGCCCGCGACTAGCTTCCTGCCAGAAGTGCTTTCGCACTACGGATATAGATTCGGTGGGCGATAGCAAGCACCTCACTTTCTTTGAGATGCTGGGCAACTTCAGTGTGGGTGACTACTTCAAGAAAGAGACTATCTCTTGGGCTTGGGAGTTTGCTACCAAGCATTTGAAGCTGCCCGAGAAGCGGCTCTGGGTGACCATTTACCTTGACGATGATGAAGCCTTCGCTTACTGGCGAGAGGTTGGCGTTCCCGCCGAAAAGATACTGCGATTCGGCGAGGAGGACAATTTCTGGGGGCCAGTCGGCGATTCTGGCCCTTGCGGACCGTGTAGCGAGATCCATTACGACCTAGGTGAAGAATTAGGCTGTGGAAGACCCGAATGCAAGCCCAACTGTGACTGCGGCCGCTTTTCTGAGATCTGGAATCTAGTGTTCACTCAATACAACCAGGACCAGCGTGGACAACGCACTCCCCTACCAAGACCAAACATCGATACCGGGATGGGACTGGAGAGAACTTTGGCCGCTATCCAGGGCAAGCCCTCCCCTTACGAAACGGATTTGTTTCTCCCTCTGATAGACCGCATTAGTCGATTGGCGGGGAAGGAGTACGGTCGGGACGAAAATGCCGACCGAGCAATCAGAATTGTCGCTGAGCACTCACGCGGGATTGCCTTCCTCATCGCCGATGGCGTAATGCCCTCCAACGAAGGCCGCGGATATGTGCTCAGACGCATACTCAGGCGAGCTTCAGTTTTCGCTAAGAAACTAGGGTTAAACGAGCCCTTTCTTGATGAGCTGACTGGAATCGTCATCAACACGATGAGCCATATATATCCTGAGCTTATGGCCAATAAGAACCTGGTCAGCGAAGTTGTCAGAGTGGAGCAGGAAAAATTCGTCACTACGCTCGATACTGGGCTTAGCCTCGTCGAACGACTAAGTAGCGAAGCTCTAGCCCGAGGAATAGAAAGGCTAACAGGCGAAGAGGTATTCCGACTTTATGACACCTATGGTTTCCCTGCCGAGTTAACTGCCGAGATTGCTCGAGAAAAAAGGCTATCTATAGACTGGAAAGGTTTCCAGGCTGAAATGGAGAAGCAGCGAGAAAGGGCTAGAGCGGCAACCAAGACAGCATCGTATGGGACGGACGTCTTTCTTGCGAAGAGCGGAGACACCGGCTTCGCTGGTTACGAAACAACAAGTTGCCCATGCAAAGTCGTCCAGTTAATAGCAAGGGGGCAGCCTACCTCAACTGCTTCTCAAGGGGCGGAAGTTGACGTAGTGCTTGACAAAACGCCCTTCTATGGCGAGATGGGAGGGCAGGTAGGTGATACGGGTGAGGTCAGCGGTCCGAAAGGAAAAGTGGCCATCACGAATACGATTAGAACTTCTTCAGATGCCATCATCCATCAGGGTAAAGTTGTTGAAGGCACGATATCCATTGGTGACGAAGTGCAAGCCAATGTCGATACCGCCCGCCGCTTGGACATTGCTCGGAACCATACCGCTACCCACCTGCTACAGGCTACTTTAAGGCAAACTCTGGGTAGCCACGTTTACCAAAAAGGTTCGCTGGTGGAGCCGGACAGACTGAGATTTGACTTTTCACATTTAGCCCCAATAACCGAAGAGCAGCTCAAAGAAATTCAAAGGCAAGTTAATGAATGGATACGTCAGGACTTAAGAGTCGAGGCAAGAGTCCTGCCTTACAAACAGGCCGTGGCTGAGGGCGCCATTGCCTTATTCGAGGAAAAATATGGTGAACAGGTTCGCATGCTAGAAATCGGGGAGCCAGCAATAAGCAAAGAACTCTGCGGTGGCACTCATGTGAAGTCCACCGGGGAAATTGGCATATTCGTGATAACCAGCGAAAGCAGCATTGGCACTGGCTTGCATCGTATCGAAGCGGTAACGGGCAGAATAGCTGAGTCCCTCATAGAATCTCGCTTAACAGCCTTGCAGAGCATAGCCCAAGAGGTAGAAGGTTCGCTGGAAGAAGCTCCTGGTAAGGTGAAAGCGTTGGTTAGGGAACTGGAGGCACAGCGCAGGAGAGCACTTGCCCTAGAAAGGGACCTATCGCGCAGAATAGCCGAGGATTTCTTGAAGGAAGTAGAAGAGGTGGGCGGCGTGCCAGTCGTTGCTGTGAAAGTACCACCGTTGACGATGCCTATCCTTAGAGAGATGGGTGACATACTAAAGGACAGACTGAAGAGCGCCATAGTGGTTTTGGCTACAGTTTATGACGGTAAGCCTAACTTCTTGGCCATGGTAACTCCTGACCTGATAGCCAAGGGGTTTCATGCTGGCGAAATTATCAATCAGGTAGCCAAAGTTACTGGAGGAGGTGGTGGCGGCAAGGGAACCATGGCTCAAGCCGGCGGAAAAGACGCCACCAAGATCGATGAAGCTCTCAAATCAGTCAAAGGTCTGATTGCACGTCACATTTCATAGGATTGTATATGTTCGTCACTCGCTTTCGAGCGAAGTGAAGAGGAAGCGGCCAGGATTTGTCGCCCTCACAACTCAAGGCTCAGAATGAGAAGAGGCCGACGACTTTGGAATAATAGAAGGATGAAATGCGGATCTTGGGTCTGGATATCGGGGACAAGAGGACTGGGGTTGCGGTAAGTGACCCGCAAGGAATTTTGGCGACCCCTTTGACTGTGCTCGCCAGCCAACATGAAGATGCTTTTATCGATGAGATTCTCAAGCTGGTGGAGCAATATAAGGCGGAGTGCATTGTGGTTGGGTTGCCCTGCCATCTAAACGGCCAGGCGAGTAAGCAAGCCAGTAAGGTAACAGCTTTCGTCGACAAATTGTCGTCGCGAGCTAAGCAGAGCAGTTTCAGGCACCTTGATGTGCAACTGTGGGATGAACGACTCTCCACCAAAGTTGCCGAGCGCTTGAAAGCCGAGGCCAGAGGCACAAGGGGTAGATCACGGTCCGGAGCAAGAAAAGGCGCTAGAAGTCAGGCTTCCCCGATTAAAGCTGAAGTAGACGCCATGGCAGCTGCCATTATTCTCCAGGGTTTTCTGGACAGCCAGCGACGAAGCGATAGCCATGGAGCTTGAACAATGTCCAGACACATAGGCCTTATCGGTTATCCCCTTAGGCATTCTATCTCTTCTTATTTTCAGCAAGCAGCGTTGGACTACTATGGACTTGATATTCGCTATGAAGCTTGGGAGGCAAGCCCATCTCAGTTGAAAGATACAGTAAACAGTTTAAGAAAACATCAAAATGTCGGTGCTAACGTAACCACCCCCTATAAGGAGACAGTTTTGACTCTGTTAGATGAAATTGACGGCTTGGCAAGTTCGATTGGTGCTGTTAATACCATAGTCAAAAGGGATAATAAGCTTCTGGGCTTTAATACTGACGCCTACGGTTTCATCGAAGCACTGGACAAAAATGCGCACTTTGACCCTGAAGGAAAACGTGTAGCCATCCTGGGTGCCGGTGGGGCAGGCAGGGCAGTGAGTTTCGCCCTAATGCAAAGGAAGGTAGCCTCACTGGCCATTACGGACGGTATCTTTGAGCGAGCTAGCACATTGGCGGCAAGTCTGGTGAAATATATCAAGGGAGCCTCGCCGAGTCCAGCAGGTTTGAAGACAGAGGTTACCGCTTTCCAGTGGCAGAGTTTTAATTCGGTTGAAACTCTTGAAGGCTGCGATTTGGTAGTCCATTGCACCACCATAGGAATGAAGCACAGCTCCCAAGAAGGACAATCGCCTTTGAGCCTTGATGTGATTCCCAAGGGCATCCTGATTTACGACCTCGTATACAACCCCTGGCCAACACCCCTGCTACAGCTAGCACAAAAGGCCGGGGCAAATATACTTGGTGGTTTACCTATGTTAGTATATCAGGGGGCAGCTTCCTTCAAGCTATGGACAGGATTGGAAGCTCCTGTTGATATAATGTTTAGTAAAGCCAACGAAATATTGACAGGAGGAAAGGGGTGAAAAAGAAGGCAATCATTATCAGTGTCGCCGTAGTAGTAGCGCTTGCGGCAATACTTATTCCGATTTTCTGTATCCCCAGGCCAGTCACCAACAAAATCGTGGTAATTCCACTGAGTGGGACTATCACAACGGAGCAGTCTTCATTACTATATGGCTCCGCTATTACCCCAGACTTGGTGAAAGATTACTTGAGAAGAGCACAGCGAGATGCAGCTGTCAAGGCGATCGTCATCCGTATAGAGAGCCCTGGCGGCGAAATAGCACCTTGCCAAGAAATACTATGGGAGATAGAAAAGGTCAAGGAGACCAAACGCGTTGTGGTAAGCATGGGTGGCACGGCTGCTTCAGGCGGCTACTATATCGCAACTGGAGCAGATAAGATTGTTGCCCTTCCTACTACGATGACAGGGAGCATTGGGGTGATCTCTGCGGCAATAAACATCGAGCAGCTCTTGGAAAAGCTCGGCATCCAGATAGAAATCTTCAAAGGTGGCAAGTACAAGGATATGTATCAAGGATTCAGAGAGCTGACTTCAGAAGAAGAGCAAATCATGCAGCGAATGATCGATGAGTATTACGAGCAGTTTATCAATGTAGTTGCTGAAGGAAGAGGACTAAGCAAGGAAGAGGTCAGAAGCTTGGCTACTGGGCAAATCTATACTGGCACTGAGGCAAAGGAGCTAGGCCTTGTTGACGAGCTAGGTGGTCTGGATACAGCTATAGACCTGGCAATGGAACTGGCTGGCCTGGAAACTGCAAGGGTGCAGCATTATCAACCACCCAGAGTAACACTGCGGTCGCTGTTGGGACTTGCCGATGCTATAAAGATAAGGTTATCGGGATTGAACGCCCAAGACATAATTTTGCTAGAAATCTTGAATCATAACTACAGGCAGCCTCTCTTTCTATATCAAAGCTAATTCCAGCCACGAAGACTTTGCTATTTTCGTGGGAAGCCGTTTAAATTGAGAAATAAACTATCGAGCTTAACCTGATGGGACAATTTCGCTTTCTTACCGCTGGTGAATCGCACGGAAAGGGATTGGTGGCTATCGTAGAAGGAATGGTGGCCGACCTTCCCCTAGAGGTGGCGTACATCAACAAGCAACTTGAACGCCGCCAGCATGGCTATGGGCGCGGCCCCCGGATGAAGATCGAAGAAGATGAAGTGGAAATCCTAGCCGGCGTTCGCTACGGGCTGACCACGGGTAGCCCTATCGCTGTGTTTATCACTAATCGCGATTGGCAAAACTGGCAAGAACAGTTAAGCGTTTCTCCGGTAGAGAAACAAGCTGAGCCTGTAACCTGCCCCCGCCCGGGACATGCCGACCTAGCCGGAGTAACTAAATATGGTCTCACAGATATCAGGCCAATCATAGAAAGAGCCAGTGCCCGAGAAACAGCCGCCCGGGTAGCTGTCGGAGCTATAGCCCGAAGATTCCTGGAACAGTTGGGGATTGATATCTATAGCCATACCCTCGCCATCGGGCGACATCGCTGGGAACTAGGCGACGCAAGCTCTATAGACTGGCAACGGGTAGAAGCCTCCCCAGTCCGTTGCGCTAACATTAGATTAGAAAAGGCTATGATGGCATCTATTGATGAGGCTAAAGCTAACGGGGACACACTGGGGGGCATCTTTGAGGTGATTGCCACTGGCGTCCCCATCGGCTTAGGTAGCCATGTTACCTGGGACCGCCGTCTCGACGGCCGGCTTGCACAGGCCATAATGAGCATCAATGCCGTGAAGGGAGTGGAAATCGGAGCGGGATTCGCTTTAGCTGAGCTGAAAGGTTCACAGGCGCACGACGTTATCGAACTCCGTCCACGCGGCAAAGCCAAAGATCTCCCCTGGCGACACGTCACCAACCGGGCTGGCGGCATCGAAGGTGGCATAACTAATGGCGAGGATATAGTAGTCAGGGCAGCAGTCAAGCCCATTGCCACCCTAGCCAAGCCCTTGCCGTCAATAGACCTTCGCAGCGGCGAGGCGGCCAAAGCTCATTATGAGCGCAGCGATGTCTGTGTTGTCCCGGCCGCCGGCGTAATTGGCGAAGCTATGCTCGCCATTGTCCTTGCTGATGCCTGCCTGGAGAAATTCGGCGGTGACAACCTGAAAGAGATCCAGACAAATTACCGTAATTATCTGCGCACGATATCCTGATCGGTAGCTACTACGGCAGAGCAAATGACGCAGTGCCAGCGAAGGCAAACAACAGCCAAGTCAAACTTCAGAAGGGATATTCCTGAAGGAAGGGATTTCGCTGCCGTTCATCACCAATAGTGGTAGGCGGGCCGTGGCCGGGATAAACAATGGTCTCATCAGGCAAAACCATAAGCTTCTCATGAATGCTCTTTATCAGGCGTTCGTAGCTGCCACCGGCAAAATCAGTTCTGCCGATTCCACAGTTGAACAGAGTATCGCCGCTAAAGACTACTCCATGCCCTAGAAGGCAGATGCCGCCAGGGCTATGCCCCGGAGTATGCAGGACTTCAAATTGCAAGCCGCCTATGTTTATGTCGTCACCATCCTTGAGCAACCTATCTGGCTGAGGGTACGGTGTGAAAGCGGTGAGACCAAGCGATGCCAGCACACCCAGGGGCGGAGCAGTGGACAGTGATGCTTGCTCTGCCTCATGAAGAGCAAACCCGGCATTGGTCCTTTCTTTAACTGCCCGAAGGGCATCAATATGGTCAATATGGGCATGGGTTACCACTATTAACGATATAGCCAATCCCATTTGCCTTACAGTTCTCAAAATAGTCCCAGCCTCAGCACCGGGATCAATAATCATCCCTTGCTTGGTTGAAGATGAACCAACGATATAGCAGTTAGAAGCCAGCGGGCCAACCACTAGCATCTTTATAACCATCGCTTCTTCCTCGGTGCTTCTGCAGCCGAATTTGTCAAGTATAGCACGAGTTTCCAATATAGGAAAATGGTTGCCGAATAGCTTCATTTAGCTGCTGTCTACACCGAATTTTGACAACTTTGGCACTTCTGAGATACCTTATTCCTGTCAGAGTTGCGGAAGGCCGAGGAAAGAATGAGTCAAGAGAGGACACCCATTCAAGCAGCGAACCAGACTCCGCGTTTGGACACGCACTTAAAGCACGTAGTAGACTGTCTCGAAGACAAGCTTTTTGTCATCGATAAGGAATACCATATCAACTTTGCCAACCTGGCTATCAGGCAGACCCTGCCAAAAGATGAATCTGTCATTGGTAGGCTCTGCTACGAAGTATTTGAGGGCAGGAACAGCCCTTGCAGCTTCCCCTTGTGGAAATGTCCCCTCGCTAGGGTCCTACAAACTAGTGAGCCCGTCACCATTATTTCCCCTGATTATCCTCTCAGTACCAAGACGAGTCCTGATCGTTATGTCAAAATCATTCTTTATCCCCTTAAAGACAGCCAGGGCAATGTCAGTGCATTTGCTGAATTGAGAAAAGATGTTACCGCAGAAAGAGAGCTGGAGAAGCAAATTCTTAGGCGTCATCACCATCTTCATGCCTTGAACCGTATTTCCAGTGCTACCAGCGGGCTGTGGGATCTAGATGCTATCCTGAATATAGCTTTGGACACCGTGCTGGAAATCGTCGGCGCTACCACGGGAGGGATACTGCTTTTGAATGAGCAAAACCAGATGTTAAGCTATCGAGTGTCCCGTGGTCTGTCTGTTCAATACGTTGAGCGAGTGAAGATGCGCCTGGGGGAAGGAGTAGCGGGAAGGGTAGCCCAAACCGGGGAACCGGCTGTACTAGAAGATATTTCCAAGGAGCCACAAACCGCCTATCCAGACCTAGTGAGCACGGAGGGCCTTAAAGGGTTTGTCAGCGTTCCCCTAAAAGCAAAGGATAGGGTGGTAGGCGTAATGAATGTGGCTGCTCACACGCCAGGTCAATTTTCTGCAGAGGATATGTACCTGCTGAATTCAATCGGTTGCCAGCTTGGTACAGCCATTGAGCAAGCTCGTCTATACCACAGATTGGAGCTAGGCAGAGAAAGGTACCAAACTCTCCTTCAGCACGCCTTAACTGCCCAGGAGGATGAGCGCAAACGACTTGCCCGAGAGCTACATGATGAAACAAGCCAGGCTCTCACCAGTTTAGTTCTAAACCTTCAAGCTGTCATAACAAAGGCAGAAACCGATGGCATTGTAGATGCCGATTTCATCGGCAAGCTCCGAAAAATACAATCTCTGGCAGTCTACACCCAGAATGAGATAGTGAAGCTCATGAAGGAGCTCCGCCCTACCTTGCTGGATGAGCTTGGATTACCTGCAGCAATCAGCCGTTACGCCAAGGATAGCCTGGAGCCCTTGGGAACCAACGTGTTTACCGAATTCAAGGGTGTGGAGAAGCGCCTGCCTACGCAGGTAGAGGTAACGCTTTTCCGCATCGCTCAGGGGATAATAGGCAACATCCTGGAGCACGCCCAAGCCAAAAACGCCCATATCCGATTACAATGTAATGCCCGTGAATGCACATTAGAGATTGCAGATGACGGCAAGGGTTTTGACGTTAGCAAGATTACGAAGGTGGACAAAAGTGGTCGAGGGGCAGGCCTATTCACTATGAAAGAGAGAGCACGTTTGGTGGGAGGTAGATGCAGCATCAAATCCCAGCCCGGGAAAGGCACGAAGATAGCGGTAAAAGTTCCAGTGAAGGGATTTGCGTCGGATGGAAAAGATAAGCGTATTGATAGTGGATGACCACACCTTGGTGCGGGATGGAATTCGCGCTTTGCTGGCACTGGTTGCTGACGTAAAAGTAGTTGGCGAAGCAGCCAACGGAAAAGAGGCTTTGGAGAAAGTAAAAGAGCTTGCGCCCGACGTGGTGCTCATGGACTTGGCTATGCCTATCATGAGCGGGCTGGAAGCAACGCGGAGAATACGCAAGAGGTTCCCGAGAACAAAGGTACTGGCGCTCACTCAGTATGAAGATAGAGAATACATTGTCCCCACTATCGAAGCCGGAGCCCGCGGCTTCATCAGCAAGACAGCGGCATTTTCTGACCTAGCCTCCGCTATCCAGGCCGTATATCATGGAGGGTCTTTCCTGTCCCCCATGGCAGCAGCGGCTGTTGTCGAAGAATGTCAGCAAAAAGTCTCCCCAGAAGGAGAAAAAGACTCTTACGAGCACTTAACAGACAGAGAAAGGGAGATGCTTAAGCTCGTTGCCGAAGGATACACCGCTAAAGAGATAGCAGACATGCTAGTCATCAGTTTGAGGACCGTGGAGACGCACAAAAGCAACCTGATGAAAAAGCTGAATATCCACAATAAAGCTGACCTCATCAGATTTGCCATACGCAAGGGCATTATCACCGTGTAACCCAAGCTTTTTCCGTTCACTTCTATCTACGAGTTTTTGGCATCCCAAAATACGGGTTAACTGGTCAGGATTTTCCGAATAAAATCCATCCATAATTATCAGGATTGCCTCTTTTACGTCCCTCGGGAGCAGGTTATCCTATAAGCAGGGCTAGTTTCTATCAGGTTAGGAGATGTACAGGGTCATGGAGAATTATCAACTAAACCGCACCAAGGAAGCCTCTTATGGACACAGCATTATCCCGCCTTGTCAAGCAGCATGCCCGTTGCACATGGAAATAGGGGAATATGTTGACTTAGTAGCGCAAGGGAAGGTGATGGAAGCACTACAGGTCATACGAGATGGCAATCCTTTCCCTTCTATCTGTGCCTATGTATGTACGCATCCATGCGAGGATGCTTGCCGTCGCCGCCAAGTGGATGAACCTGTCGCTATTCGGGCGTTAAAGAGATTTGCTGTGGAATTCGGCGGCGACAGAATGATAGAGCTTGAAGCTGAGACTACACGCAACGAGAAGGTTGCCGTAGTAGGGTCTGGACCCGCGGGGTTGGCTTGTGCCTACTACCTCAGGAAGCTGGGCTATCCAGTAACAATCTTTGAGGCCTATTCTGAACCTGGAGGCATGCTCCGAGTAGGTATTCCGCAGTACCGCCTTCCCCGGGAGGTAGTGGATATTGAGGTTCAACGGCTAATTCACATGGGAGTTGAGATCAAAACTAATACGCGTGTCATATCTTTGGATTTGCTTTTTGACATGGGTTACAAAGCTATCTTCATCACAGTTGGTGCTCATCAAAGTCTTAGAATAGGAATAGAGGGAGAGGATAGTCCCGGCGTGATAGACGGAGCAACTTTTCTCCGCGAAGTGAATCTGGGACTTAAGCCCTCTCTAGGGGAAAAGGTTGGCGTAGTCGGCGGTGGCAACGTCGCTATAGATGCTGCCCGCGCCGCCGTTCGATTGGGCGCAACCAAGGTAACTATTCTCTATCGCCGCAGCCGAGCAGAAATGCCAGCCAGTTCCACCGAAATTGAACAGGCCCTGGAAGAGGGCGTGGATATCATGTTCCTGGTAGCACCAGCCAAGGTGAGAAGGGAAAATGGACGACTGAACGTAGCATGTATAAAGATGGAACTGGGGCAGCCAGATGCTGGCGGCAGACGGCGTCCAGTGCCGATTGAAGGCAGCCAATTCAATATGGAATTTGACACTCTAATTACCGCTATTGGCCAAGCACCTCAACTCTCCGACGATTTTCGTCTTCGCATCGGGCGAGGTAGCACAATTCAAGTTGACCCCATCACACTCACTACCAATCGGCAAGGAGTCTTCGCAGGAGGAGACGCAGTAACCGGACCAGCTACTGTAACTCAGGCACTAGCCAGTGGCAGGCAAGCAGCCTTCCGCATTGATGATTATCTTCACCATAGATACCCTTTAGCCCGCACGGAGCCTGAGAAAAGCCCCTTGGGAGAACTATCCCTTAAGACGATAGAGATGATAAGGAAGATCGAGAGGCTTGAGCCTCCGCTCCTCGCTCCTCAAGCGAGAGTCAAGGAGTTCAAAACAGTCGAGCTGATTTATGACTGGCAGTCCGCTGTTAGTGAAGCCAGACGCTGTCTCCGCTGCGGCATGGGAGCAGAAATTGTGTTTCAAGATAAATGTGCCACGTGCCTTACCTGTCTTAGAGTCTGTCCTTACCATGTGCCCTACCTCGATGACAGCGGAATCATCCAGATACCTGCTGAACAGTGTCAAGCTTGCGGTATATGTGTTGCTGAATGCCCAGCCAAAGCGATAGTCCTGCGCAAGCCGTACGACCGCAGACACATAGATGAAGAACTAGAACACGCCCTCAAGTCAGCGTCAGAATCGAAGTCTAAGCCGTTGATTATTGGCTTTTGCTGCCAATATGGGCTCTTCGGTACTGGCACGTTAGCCAGCCTCTGGAGGGAAGGCAAAGCTGGAATCTGGATAGTACCAATCCTCTGCGTGGCCAAGTTAGAGGAGGGACACATACTGCGGGCTTTCGAAATGGGCGCAGAAGGAGTCTTCATCGCAGGATGCGGAGAGCAATGCAGTCGGGAAAACACCGCCTTCTGGGTTCTCCAGCGTGTGGAGAGGGTCAGAAAGACGCTGGCTCAAATTGGTCTGGAGCCGAAGCGCTTGCAAACGTTTAACCTCCGTACTGCTGAGGCAGATGCTGCCGAGGCACTGGACAATTTTACTGAACAAATAGGAGGGCTTTACCTAGATTCAATAATAAAACAGGAGGTAAGAACTTGATAGTAGCCCAGCAAAAGCCAGTAGAAGAGATAAGGCAACTTATCGGCCCTTACAAGAGATTGCTGCTCTTGGGCTGTGGTACCTGTGTGACAGTTTGCGGCGCTGGCGGTGAGCGCGAGGTTTCCCTTCTTCATGACGCGTTACGCGTAGCCCAAGCCAGGAGCGGCGATGGAACTCACAGCTTTTTGGAATACACAGTGAAAAGACAATGCGATTTTGAATTCTTGGAGCTGCTTGCCGACAAGGTCAGGGAAGTAGACGCCGTACTTTCACTGGGGTGTGGCATTGGGGTGCAGGTCGTAGCCGAACGTTTCCCCGATATACCTGTTTTGCCCGGTGTTAACACCTCTTTCATGGGTATGGCTAAGGAGTGGGGGGTTTGGGATGAACGCTGTGCTGCCTGTGGTGATTGCCGATTGGCCGAGACCGCTGGCATTTGTCCCATCACCAGGTGCACCAAGGGAATACTCAATGGCCCCTGCGCCGGCACCAAGAACGGAAAATGCGAGGCAAACAAAGATAACGACTGTGCCTGGATTCTGATCTACAAGCGGCTGGAGAGGTTGCAGCAATTGGAGAAGATGCGCCGATACTATCCCCCCAGGAACTTTCGCGTTATCCCTAGACCACGAAGAATAGTCAAGAAGGCCGACGTTAAGGTAGGAGAAGACAATGGCTAATTCACTATTTGAAGAAAAACTCAGCTCTAATGAATTTCTAGTTACCACAGAGATTGGGCCTCCCAAGGGGGCAGACGTCTCAGAGATGATTCACCATATAGACCTCCTCAAGGATAAGGTTGACGCTATTAATGTTACTGACCATCAGAGTTCGGTAATGCGCTTCCCTTCTTTAGGCGGTTGCCTATTGGTGAAAGAATGTGGCGGCGAGCCTATTCTGCAAGTAACCTGCCGTGACCGTAACCGTCTAGCGATTCAAGCTGACCTCCTTCTAGCTTACTCAAGGGGCATTCGAAATGTACTTTGCCTCACCGGTGATTCGGTTGATGTTGGCGACCATAAGGAAGCCAAGCCGGTCTTTGACCTGGATTCGGTGCAACTGTTGAAGA
>Ga0209102_1001242_pt1 | contig 13893 bp, 11 predicted proteins | sample ConPoolayeHmetaG_FD_185483 | JGI IMG/M metagenome (GOLD analysis project Ga0209102, IMG submission 185483) | Hot spring microbial mat communities from California, USA to study Microbial Dark Matter (Phase II) - Cone Pool mat layer H metaG... ... | reverse complement strand
ATATTGTTCAGGGTTTGAAGATTGCCCTTCGCTGAGGGCTGATTGCTGACCGCTGACTACTGAATTCTGACTCCTGACTTCTGACTACTGTCTCCTGTCTGCTTCTGTACAAAAACACCTACTGGCGGAGTCGCTTCAGGCAACTCCGCCAGTAGGTCATTCCACATCACCTGTCTAGCCTCTTTGTTACGGTGTTGTCGCTCTCACCCACCTCCCATCGTGCCCGTTCTCGCCTGATTCGCCTTGTTCAAACTCAATTGCGGTGGTCCAGTTGTTGGAGGTGACATCTATTATCCACCCAAAATCGTCATCTATATCGTAGACAGCCTTGGGCGACCCTGTAAGGTAAGTAGGCCGCAGGTCCTCTGAAGTGTTGGGCCACCTACCATTGTCACCAAAGTAACCCATGCGAGCCGTTTTCACCTGCTCCACCTCGGAGTTGGCTGCCGATAGTTGCCCGGTCGTCATAAAGCCCGCGACGTTGGGGACGGCAGCGATAATGCCCAGGATAGCCACCACGATGAGCAGTTCAATCAGGGTAAAGCCTTTCTCTCCACGATGTATCATTTTCATTTCTTTTTCCTTTTTACCTCCTTTGTGTGATTTTTTCTGGATTTAGCTCCAGCAAGCTGTTTTATAGGTATAGTATAATCCAGTGTAACCCTGTCTCACCTCCTTCTCTTGCTGTGAGGCTGTTTAATTTTGATTTCCCGTTCAATTTCGGGGTGGGCATTTTTGTAATTGCCCCCATCGCATCGGGGCTGCCCAATAAATTGGGCAACTACAGTTATTAAACGGCCTCTTGCTTTAGCTTTTTAATAATCCTCCTATCATTCTGAGCCCCCGATGAATCGGGGTCAGGGCAAGGAATCTTTCGACCTTCTTTGAATATATTTATTATACCTTTATTATAGCGAGATACTCACAGCCGTCAATCACCCATTAGTAATAGGAAGATAGTATTAGCCCACCGTCCCCCCTCATCCACGAATGCCAAATCCCAAAATCCAAATGACAAAATCTAAATATCAGGCAAATTCCAAATGCCAAAGCCCAAATAGCAAATGAAATCCAAATGACAAAATCTAAATGACAAACAAGTCACTGCACGCAGCCCAATTTCCTCTCCCTCGATGGGAGAGGATTGAGGTGAGGGTGAATTTCCCCCTCACTGCGAGTCTCTCCCGCCAAGGGAGAGACGACTACTTATTTCATCGGGATTTTAGTCATTTGACATTGTCCCGACTTTGACGAGGATGCTCGATGATATCGGCATTTAGAGTTTTAGGCTCAGAGTCCGGGGATTTCTTCAGGTGGCTCCAGTTGCTCGACCTCAAAGACCCTTATTTTCTGCCGCTGAGCGAACTGCCTGGCCTCTTTGGTGAGTCTAGGAACAGCAATAAAGACCTTGTCCAGAATACCAGCATCATACGCCTTGTCGTCGAAGTCAAATACCTTATCCAGTCCCATCGGCTTCTCACCCACCTCGACGCCAATAGCAATACGATGAGTAATGATGCCCTCATCTTTGGTAGCCAGTATGTCTATGCTATGGATAGCACCGGAGCGGCCTTTGACTTCAGCGTTTTCCTTTACCCTGTAACCCTGTTTCTCCAGGTATTGTATAAGCTGTGATTTGGACTTAAATTCAAAGGGCTCCGGCACTATCTCCAGGCTTGGTCGGGCACCACTCAGCAACATCTCCAGACCCCCGGGGTCAAACACCTTTATCCCTTGGTGGCTGGCAAATTTCCTCGCTTCTTCGCCCAACGCAGGGATGACAATCATTACTTTATCGTGAATGCCGCTATCGTAGGCTTTGACATCGAAATCCAGTATCTTCTCCAGTCCTATTTTATCCCGGGCAATCTCAACCCCGATAGCGATACTATGGGTAACGACACCATCATCCCTGGTCGCCAGTATATCTATGCTATGTTCCGCCCCTGACCTTCCCTGTACTCGGGCATTTTCCGTTACTTCGTAGCCATGCTGCCTCAATAATTCCAGGAACTTTACTTTGGGCTGAAGTTGGAATTCCAGCCAGTTCCTCTTTGTTTCATCGAGGCTATAGGCATAGACATTTACCTCTTCAACTTCACTCTCATTGACAAGCGAGGAACATTTCAGACAGCGCCACTTTAGAAACGGCACGCTGAATATCTCGCGGCAATCACGGCACTTATATAGCACTCCCTGGCTCTGGTAGTCCACGCCCAGAGTCCGCAGCTCCAGTTTACACTTGGGACACACATATCTACCCTTGGCCACAAATTCGTCTTCAATGCCAACATACCGGCAAGCTGAGTGCTCGAGGATTCTACCCCGGGCAATATCTCCTGAGCCACATTTAGGACAGTGGGTGCTGGGTCTTAAATTTACTGACCGGCAGCGAGGACAACGAAGGAGCCTATCAAAGAAGCTCTTTTTCAATATATCCTTAGCAGCCAGGGATTCCACAACCGCTACGGCTTCCTTGCCTTTGACCTTTGTTGTTTGCTCAACAATTGGATAGACGAAGCCCAGTTCAGTGGCGAAATCAAACTGCGGTTTAATGTCAACGAGTTTCGCCGCCAGCATGGCCGCCACCAATTTCATCTCTATATCGCTTTTCTCCATGCTGCTTATGGCTGGGGAGTCTTTTGCTGGTTCCACCGCTTTATTGCCTTTTGCCATACCTTGCCTCCGTTCACGTAGTTGAAAAAGTATAATTGCCAGTATTGCAGAAGTCAATGACAGAAAGGTACTATCTTTGTGAGCCCTACGCTTTTTGTCATTCTGAGCTGCAGGCGATGAGGATTCTCTTCTCGTTGTCCCCGTTAAGATAAGGGGGAATACAGGAGAGTTATGAACGACTTGCGAGCTCACTGTGTGCAGTCTTTACAAGGGATGTTCCCTCTCATATAATAAGGTAGCCCATCAGGGCTATGGCGTTACGGAATTATGTATTATCCCACGGTGAGCGGTGCCAGAAAAAATAACGCCGATTTAAGTTCAGGGGTGTAGCTCAGTTTGGCTAGAGCAGCGGTCTCCAAAACCGCAGGTCGCGGGTTCGAGTCCTGCCACCCCTGCCAGCAAAGGCAAATTGGGGCTCCTGAAAACCGGAGTTTTTCAGGGACAGTAGGGCCGAGGTGGTGGAACCGGTAGACACGCCATCTTGAGGGGGTGGTGGGCGAAAGCCCGTGGGAGTTCAAATCTCCCCCTCGGCACCAAACTTAGCTTGCGGAGGCTGAAAAAAGACGGTAAAATTTACCTAAAGCGGAAGTAGTTCAGCGGTAGAATGCTTCCTTGCCAAGGAAGAGGTCGCGGGTTCGAATCCCGTCTTCCGCTCCAGTCAATCCAGGTCTGGCGGTGTAGCCAAGAGGTTAAGGCAGGGGTCTGCAAAACCCCGATACGGCGGTTCGAATCCGCCCGCCGCCTCTTTTACTGAACATAAGAGCCCAGTACTCCGGATAGCTACCCGGGAAGCGGCAACTTCGCCTGTGTTATTCTAAGAGGGCTAATCGAATGCGTTTTGAGGTCTAGAGGAATCCCTCCGCGATTCAAGTCCCAAAAGCTATCCAAGCCCGAAATACCAAAACAGTCTTCATCTTAATCGGGCAACTACAAAAATCTGGGGCAGGAATCGGGATACTGATTTTGACTTCGACCTTCGGCGCAGTTTACAATGAGAAAGGTGCCGAGGTGGCGGAATGGTAGACGCGGCGGACTTAAAATCCGCTTCCTGCAAGGGAGTGTGGGTTCGAGTCCCTCCCTCGGCAGTAAGCTAGCCCCGTAGAAATTCCAAAATCACCATGACAACCTGAAACGCAAAACCTTTACTTACTTTAAGATAATGAAGAAATCCCAAACCCCTAAATGCTGATATTATCCCGACAATGTCGGGACAAAGTCAGGATGCAGTTCAAAACCCCAATGACAAAAGGAAGTAGTTTTGACATTTGAACTTCTCCCGACTTTGTCAGGGATGCTCGATAGAATCAGCAAATTGTCATTCGGATTTTGTAATCTGGACTTCGTTAATTGGATTTTGGCATTTGGATTTGTTTAGACAAACCCTTGACAGGGCTGGGAGGCGATATGGTATACTAAGGTTTCGAGAAAGCTGCGTTTTTATCTCTGACCCTTTCAGCCGATGTGGATTAAATGCGGGAAAGAATCTCAAAAACCTTGGCAGTGGCGAGGGGAGGTGGTATACTAAAAAACAACAGCAAGGAACCTTCTTGCGACAAAATGACCAGAAGTGTCAAAAAAATTCAGAAATCCCCCCAGAAATTAACAGGATTTTAACATCATTGGCATATGATAAAGGTGTAAATAGTAAAGAAAGGAGGTGATGCGGAGCAGTTTTACAAGAAAAAGATTCAAGGGAGCAGACCATACAATGAACGCGGTATGGTTTGCGGGTGGAAGAAGTGATGAGGTTTAAGAATTCAGAGAAAGGAGGAGAAACAGTGAAAAAGGCATTATTTATTGTGATGGCTCTGGTGCTAGCCGTTAGTGTCAGCCTTATCGGCTGCACCGGCGAAGGGGAAGAAGGACCTACACCCTCAGAGACAATCGTCTTGGCCGCCTCGGTGTCCCTGACTGGGCCATTGGCGGACATTCATAACTCCGCAAAGGGGCCAATTGTCGCGGCATATGTTGCCCAGAACCCCACAATCAAGGTCGGGGACACCACCTTTAACGTAGAGGTGGAATACCTGGACGACGAGAGTAGTCTAGATAAGATGCTGGAGAATACAGACACTATTATAGACGGCATACAGGCAGGCACGTACCATGTACTGCTGGGTCCCTCGTGTACTGCTTTCCTTGAGGCTCAAGCCGTGAAAGCGACCAGCGGCAAGGTTGTGCAAATGACATTCGAGGGTGGCGCCACTTCTTTGTTTGACAAACTGGACCAATACGGATATTCCTTTATCAACTTGAGCTTCTCCAACTGGTTCCAGATTCCAGTTCTGGCCAAGATGCTGGCAGAAGTGAAAGAGGAAGGTGACAGCGCATACATAGGCTACCAGAACGATGACCACGGCTTGGAGTACAAGGCACAAGCTGAGAAGTACTTCGCTAAAGAAGGAATTCCCATCGACGGTTCTCGGGCCATGACCCCGGGCGAGGGAAGCTCAGGCACCGACGACCTGGTAGCCAAAGCCAAGACCGCAGGTTCCGAGATCCTCTGCCTTTTTGGCTACCCGGAGTTTGTATTCATCGTCCACACATCAGCAATTGCAGCGTCTTACGACCCCAAGGCTGTGATACTTGGTCCGGGCGCTTGCTTTGGCGTTTACGACAACATCATGAACACGGAGCATTCCAACGGAGTAATGACATTTGCGACGGCCAACAACAAGACGTCCGCTAGAACGGCGACGTTATTCAACGAACAACTGGCTTGCCCGCCAGGCCCGGGTCCTATCTACTGTCAGGACTTCTGGGGTCATCCCTGCTACTGGACGGCGATGGATTTCATCTACGCTGGTCTGAAGGCCAAGGGAAGCGACAATGACGGCGCAGGGTTCACGATTGACCAGAAAGCGCTCAGAAGCTACCTTGCCTCTGCCAAGATTAACTCTGTGTTTGGCGAGACCTGGTATGTGACGCCATCGGTGGTTCTGGGAGCAACCGATTACTCCTGGACAGATGCACAATTAAAGTCGCCGGTTCCTAGTGGCTATGCTGGCCTTGTGAACTACAAGTGCCACACCGGTGAGATTGGCCAGTGGCAAGACGGATACATGGAAATCGTGGGATATGACGGAATCGGCGAGACGGGAGACGAATACGGATTGACCAACTACGTAGTGACCGCTTCATTAGTCTATCCCAAGCCGTCTTGGTTACCGGAATGAACAGGGGAGGAGAGGACTTAGACTCAAATAGATAAGGAGTCGGGGAATAGCAAGCAGGCTGTCTAGGAAGATTGCCAGGATGCCAGTTGCGGCGAGGGAAAGTCTTTCTGGGCAGCCTGCTCTTGTGTGCCGCGAAGTATAAGGAAGTCAAAGCTATGAGTAGGGAAGCCGTTGTCTGGGTAATCGTGTCCGGTATCCTGAATGGAGGCATATATGCTCTGGCTGCTATGGGCCTGAGCATGCAGTATGGTGTTGCTCGCGTGCTCAATCTGTCCCACGGCGAATTCATTATGTTCGCCGCCTGGCTGACCTTTACCTTTTTCACAGGCTTTCAAATTAACCCACTGCTGTCCATAGCTATCATAGCGCCTGGTTTCCTGCTAATTGGTTTTCTAATTCATAGAACACTGTTCACAACCCTCAGAAAGAGAGCGCCCTCACCGGCTGCTTTCGAGGCGAATTCTTTGCTAGTCGCTTTTGGTCTCATGTTTATAGTCCAGAATATAGCCTTGTTGATATGGAGAGGCATGCCACGTGGTTATACGTGGTTAACTCGAGGCGTCGAAATTTTGGGAGTGTCCTTTTCTCTCAGCAGATTGATAGCCCTTGGGGTAGCCGTAGCCCTTGCTGTGGTTTTCTATGTCTTTGTGACCCGCTCCCGTGTGGGGAAAGCCATCAGAGCCGCAGCTCAAGACCCAGCGACTGCTGGACTCATGGGGATAAACATCAACCGTGTCCTGCCTTTGTGCTTCGGGCTAGGAGCACTATTGGCTGGTATCGCTGGCGTGCTTGTGAGCATGTTCAGTTCACTTTCCACGTCCATGGGGATGGGATACACCGTAATTGCCCTCATTGTGGTTGCCCTGGGAGGGTTGGGCAGTATCCCGGGCAGCTTTATTGGAGGATTTATACTCGGTCTTATCGGGAGCCTCGTTGGCCAGTTCCAGTCCAGTTTAATAATGGTCGCTTTCTATGCCCTCCTCATGATTCTGTTGTTGGCAAGACCGAGAGGCCTTCTCGGGAAGGCATGAGATGGATATCAGCAAGTTTACATCCAAGAAGTTCTTGTTGTCAGCGGGGTTTGCCCTCGCCATCTTGATATTTCTAGCCAGCTTTCCTATATACAGTTCAAATTCTGAGGTGGGCGTGCTCACCACGATCCTGATGTATGTCATCCTTACAGTGAGCTGGGTCATGTTTTCCGGTTCCACCGGCTATATGTCACTAGCGGTGGCTGGTTTCTTCGGGCTCGGCATGTACGCCGCCGCCTTTCTCTACCCACGAACTGGACCACTATTACCGCTGCCCGTCGTGGTCATTGTCGGAGGGCTGGTCAGCTTAGTATTTGGTCTCATCATCGGTCTGGTAACCTTGAGACTAAAGGGCATGTATTTCGCCATCTTTACCTTCGGATTCTCCGTGTTGCTCTACTACCTATTCCTATTCTATGAGCTTCAAATAAGAGGCGTACGTGGTTTGAGGCTCACCTCGATAACTAACCAAACTGCTTACTACATAGTTGTTGTTGTCCTTGTACTGACATTGCTCGCTGCCTATCTTATCAGGCGCTCCAGATTTGGGTTAGCCTTACAGAGCATCGGTGAGAACGAAGATGCGGCAGCTCACATGGGAGTCAACACCACCACAATGAAGGTTATTAGCTTTGCCATCAGCGCCTTTTTCATAGGGGCAACCGGGGCAGCTTTAGCTCCTAAATGGCAATATGTCGACTTTACAGTCGCCTTCAATATGCTCTACTCTTTCATGCCAGTGTTGATGGCTATCTTTGGTGGCATGAGAGAGCTTTACGGCCCGGTAATAGGCGCTGCTATCTTTGCCTATGCAGAACGAGCGCTAAGGCTCAGGTTTCCCTATCAGTATATGCTCTCTTTCGGTATCGCGCTGATACTCATTATTATATATCTACCTGGTGCCTAGTACCGACGTTACGAAACAAGTTGGGACAGGCGATACAGAAGCTCTGGAAAGGAGGCCAAGCAGAGGAACGTGCCAATACTTGAAGGGAAAGGCGTAACCAAATATTTTGGGGGGTTGGCGGCGGTATCCAAAGTTGATTTCCATGTTGACCAGGGTGAAATCGTGGGCTTGATTGGTCCCAACGGCGCGGGCAAGACCACGCTGTTTAATTTAATATCGGCAGCTTTGCCTCTTACCTCAGGGGAAATAAAGTTTAAGGGTCAGAAGCTCAACGGACTGAAGCCACACCAAATCTGCAGGATGGGAATAGCTAGGACATTTCAACAAACCAAGGTTTTCCCTAATATGCCGGTCTTCCAAAATGCATTGGTCGGGGCGTTCTTCGGCAGCCAGAACCGTATGACAGCAGGAGATGCCTCTAGAGTGGCTAGCGAGGCATTGGAATTCGTCGGATTGTCAGCGATGAGCGCAGCCCCAGCCAGAGACCTGACCTTGGTCAACCAGAAGCGCGTTGAACTAGCCAGAGCACTAGCCACCAAGCCCGAACTGTTATTGCTCGATGAGCTGATGGCTGGTCTAAACCCTGCCGAGGTAAGCGAAGCCATGGAGCTGGTAAAGAAGATTCGGGATAGAGGGATTACAATTTTCATAGTTGAGCATGTCATGAAGGCCATCATGGGTATATGTGAGCGGATTATGGTGCTCCATCACGGCGAGAAGATCGCGGAAGGAACATGCAACGAGATTGCCTGCGACAAGAAAGTTATTGAGATATACCTGGGGGAGGAGACCCGTGCTGGAAGTTAGCAACCTGAATGTTTTTTATGGCAAGTCTCAAGCCTTACGGGATGCTTCCCTAAAGGTCAACGAAGGTGAGATAGTGGCTCTGGTCGGTGCTAATGGCGCCGGTAAAACGACCCTGCTTAATACTGTCTCCGGTTTGCTACGTCCAGCTTCGGGTCATGTAGAGTTTATGGGTAAGAGGTTAGATGGGTTGGCACCTCATAAGATTGTGCAACTGGGTATCTGCCAGATACCCGAGGGCAGAAAGCTGTTTACTGAAATGACAGTGCTGGAGAATTTGGAGCTGGGTGCGTATGCCTCCCAAAGCTGGAAACGGAGGAAAGAAACGCTGGAGCGGGTTTTTCAAATCTTCCCGGCGCTAAGAGAAAGGCAAAATCAGCAGGCTAACAAATTAAGCGGCGGTGAACAGCAAATGGTCGCCATCGGGCGAGGCTTAATGTCCAGCCCCAAGCTGTGTATGTTTGATGAGCCATCGTACGGACTGGCGCCGAAATTGTTCTCCGAAGTCCTAGAGGTCATAAAGCAATTGCGGGAGCAAGGAATTACCATCTTCCTGGTTGAGCAAGATGTTCGACATACCCTGGAGATAGCCGACCGGGCGTATGTGCTGGAAAACGGGCAGATTGTCTTAGAGGGAAAAGGCAAAGAGCTTCTACAAAACGAACAAATAAAGAAAGCCTATTTAGGAATGTAGCTTAACTAATGTGATACGCCGCCCTACGAGGCTAATAAAAACGCAACAAGGGGATAAATCCCAAGCACCAAATCCCAAATAATATCAAATGACCAAAACTCAAAGGACTAAACGGCTTTGAATTTGGAATTTAGAAATTAGGATTTGTTTAGGATTTGGTGCTTGGGATTTAGGATTTTAAAACAGGTTGTTTAAAAAAGGAGGTAAAGTATGGCACGAGGTTATATGGGGAAAGTCCTGTTTGTGGACCTTTCCCAAAACAAGCTAAGGGATGAGGCGCTGGACGAAAAGCTTTGCCGCCAGTTCATCGGCGGCTACGGCATCGGCGCCAGAATCCTGTTCAGCCAGCAGAAGGCGGGTGTGGACCCACTGGGACCGGATAACACCCTGGGCATCCTGAGCGGTCCTTTCACAGGCACTCCGGCGCTGGCGGGCACCAAGCACACCGTGGTAGGAAAATCACCGTTGACGGGGGGCTGGGGCGATGCCAACTCCGGGGGCTACTTCGGCGCCTTTTTGAAGTTCGCCGGCTACGACGGCGTGTTCTGCACCGGCATATCGGCAAAGCCCGTCTACCTCCTCATCAACAATGGCAAGGCTGAGCTCAGGGATGCTAGCCACCTGTGGGGGAAGGACACCCGCCAGACTGAAGACATACTCAAAGCGGAACTGGGCAAGGATGTCGAGGTAGCTTGCATTGGACCATCCGGCGAGAACCGCTCTCTCATCGCAGGGGTGTTCAACAGGACGCGAACTGCGGCTCGTTCCGGTCTGGGCGCCGTGATGGGCGCCAAGAAGCTCAAGGCAGTGGCGGTGAAAGGCACCATGAAGGTCCCCCTCGCCGATGAACAAAAAACCAAAGAACTGAGAAAGAAATACACGGCTGAACTGGGTGGGCATATCGTCTGGCTAAAGCCCTTCGGCACGCCTTTCCTTGTTGATATCGGCGTTCAAACCGGCGACTCGCCAGTCAAAAACTGGACAGGAGTGGGAGTTAGAGACTTTCCAGGTTTCCAAGCCATAGCCAAAGAGGCATTGGCTCCTCGCATAGCCAGAAAGTTCGCCTGCTACCAGTGCCCCATCGGCTGCGGAGGGGTTATGAAGGCAGGGACGGGGGAGTATAAATATGCCGCCGGCTCCCGCAGACCAGAATATGAGACGATTGCCATGTTCGGCACCAATTGTCTCAATAACAACCTAGAATCCATAATCAAGGCTAACGACATTTGCGACCGCTATGGGCTGGACACTATCTCGGCTGGGGCTGCCATTGCCTTGGCTATTGAATGCTATGAGAGAGGGCTTATTACCAAAAAAGACACCGATGGCATCGAGATGACCTGGGGCAACCACAAAGCCATCGTGGCTATGACGGAAAAAATGGCTAAGAGAGAAGGTTTTGGCGCTGTGTTAGCCGACGGCGTAAAAAGGGCAGCGCAGAAGATTGGCAAGGGCGCTGAGCAATACGCCATACATATCGGCGGTCAGGAGCTGCCGGCACATGACCCCAAGCACTCGTTTCATTATTTCACCAGCTACAAAATGGACCCCACACCGGGTCGTCATTTTGTGGGCTCGGAGTTATCGGATGCCCCCGGACATCCGGCCGGGCTATTGCCCAGATTCGACTTGAAGTCCTTCTCGGGCCGAGGAGAAGCGCGCAGGATAGGCAGCAGCTTCCACCAGGTTGTGGTTTGCAGCGGGATGTGCCTGTTCGTGTATTGGGCATTCCCCAACGTTGACCCCGTCGCTGACTTTATGAGAGCAGTGACCGGCTGGGACGTGACTAATGAGGAATTGCTCAAGACCGGCGAGAGGATTGCCAACATCCGGCAGGCTTTCAATATTCGAGAGGGGCTGAACCCAATGAGATGGAAAGCCCCCGACAGGGTAGTGGGTAAGCCACCACTCAAAGAGGGACCTGTGGCGGGAGTAACCATTGATGAAGACACGATGATTAAGGAGTATTTGATGGCTATGGATTGGGACCTCCAGACAGCCAAGCCCAGCAAGAGGAAACTGCTGGAACTGGGGCTGACCGATATCGCTCAGCAACTCTGGCCTTAGCCAAGACAATTTAGACAAGAATTTGCGCCGGAAACAAATACTGGGGCTGCTCAAATAGAGCAGCCCCAAAACTCTTATAGCCTATAGCATGACGGTCCCGCCATCAACATAGATGATCTGTCCCGAGACCATATCCGAGGCGGCTGACGCTAGAAACACGGCTGCTCCCACCGGGTCAGTCGGCTGTAAACGCTGGTGAATTGACTGTTCTCGGGTGGCAATCTCAAATACCTTGTCGCTATCCTTCTGGACTAAGCTAGCTTCCGTAGCCACGTATCCAGGGGCAATAGCGTTGACATTAATACCCGAGGGACCCAGAGCTCTAGCCAGCGCGTGAGTTATCACGCCAACCGCTGCTTTGGTACAGGCATATGGCAAATAGAGCTGAGCCGCGGGAACTCTGTCAACAATGGACGCCATATTGATAATCTTACCCTTCTTCTGCTTCACCATCAGGGGAATTATGGCCTTGCAGACGAGCCATGTACCCGTTGCATTTACAGCAAACATCTGATTCCAGTCCTCTACCGTCCAGGCATCCCAGGGACGGGGGTCAACCCCATACCATATGGCGGCATTATTGACGAGGATATCCACCCTGCCGTATCGCCGGACAACCTCGTCTGCTATCCTCATGGTATCCTCTTGCTTAGAAATATCAACCTTCATGGCGACCGCCTCCCCGCCTCTGGCTTTTATTTCTTTAGCCACACTTTCGGCTCCCTTAAAGTTGATGTCAGGCAGTAGTAATTTTGCCCCTTCCTTGGCAAACTCCAGGGCAAAGGCCTTGCCCATGCCACGCCCGCCTCCGGTTATAATGGCTACTTTGTCCTTTAATACTTTTGACATATCTCCCTCCTTAATTGATTCTCGCTGTGGGGCAACGGTGAGTGCCTAAACTAGAGCAGACGCGGCTTTTACCTATAGCATCAAGTGTCCGCCATTTACCATAATAGTTTGCCCAGTGATTAAATCCGAATCTGGCGAGGCTAAGAATACCACAGCCCCCGCCACGTCTTCAGGCTCTTCACGCCGTTTTATCATTTGGGCGGCGACAACCATCTCGAATAATTTTTCACTACCCTCCTGACCTAAGCTGGCTTCGGTCGCCGTATAGCCCGGGGCAACGGCATTAACATTGATACCGTGGGGACCTAAAGCGGCGGCTAAAGATTGCGTCATGGTGTAAATCGCTGATTTGGTTAAAGCATAAGGCAAAAACCACTGCGAGTCCGGGCTCTTAAAGACGTCCGAGGCGATATTGATAATCTTGCCCTTTTTCTGCTTTATCATCAGGGGAGCTATGGCTTTACAGACCAGCCAATTGCCCCTGACATTCACCGTAAACATCTGGTCCCACTCTTTCACCGTCCAGGCATCCCAGGGCTTAGCATTGACTCCAAACCATAAAGCAGCATTATTGACCAGGATATCAACTCTGCCATACTGCTGCACAACCTTGTCCGCTATCTTCTTACCGGCATCTTCCTGCGAGATATCAGCCTCCATGATGGCTACTTCCCCGCCTTTAGCCTTCACTTCCTCAACCGTGCCCTGGGCCCTCTCCAGATTGGTAGTGGTTAACAACAGCTTGGCCCCTTCCTCGGCAAACCTCAAGGCAAAGACCTTGCCAAAACCACGGCTAGCTCCAGTTATAATAGCCACCTTGTCCTTTAATACTCCTGACATATCTCCCTCCTTTTAACTTTTTGTGTTTATAATAAACCGCATAATGCGGCAAAGCTCAACCTTTAATGTGCGGGCTACCGACATAGCCTTTAACCTGCCCCTTTTCCAGCAGGTCCAGGATAATCTCGGTAGTCCACATAGACGCTTCCATAATAACACAGCCTTTGGTTATGCCCAGAAATTCCATAGTCATATCATCACGCGTCAAGTCCCAGGCTTTCCCAAAGACTTTCCTCAGTATGGCTGCGCACAGTATGGAGTTATATTTATCGTAAAACTTCTTCATGAGGGTGTTCCGAACGGTGGCAAACGCTTCGCCCAACTTGGCCAGATAGAGAGGTCCCCCAGGCCCACCCTGGATTCCCAGAGCCAAGCCAATAACCAAAGCACCGCTGGTGACAGCACCACAATTACCATCTACTATCGAGGCAGTACCGGCAGTCATCATGCACATCCCGGAAAAAAGTCTGTCTTCCACATCCTTGGGGATAATCTCCAAGCCACCCCATCTCAGAGCATCAATTACGGCCATAAATGGACACTCGCCACAACCCTTGTACCTTGCTTCATATTTTATAGCCAGTTCATTGGCTTTCTGGATAATCTCTTCTTTCGTCTTTGTGAGCTTGACCATAATTATCCTGCCTCCGTCTCTATAAATTGCCAGCATTGTAGCACAAATAAACGGCTTCCTGTCAATGTGCCGCTTTGCGACGGATGTATGCGGAGGCTGAGATACATGGGTAACACTCATGGTATGGTTAGTGATGATACTGACTTACCGTGAGGAGTTACCCAGATGAGAAAGCCGGCCAGCTTTTACTTCTTTAAAAGAAAACCTATTGTCCC
>Ga0209102_1001241_pt1 | contig 13904 bp, 23 predicted proteins | sample ConPoolayeHmetaG_FD_185483 | JGI IMG/M metagenome (GOLD analysis project Ga0209102, IMG submission 185483) | Hot spring microbial mat communities from California, USA to study Microbial Dark Matter (Phase II) - Cone Pool mat layer H metaG... ... | reverse complement strand
AAATAGTTTAAGGCATTCCGCTTTTTTTGGTCAATAGGATTATCATTATGAAGTTTGATGCATTCTTTAACTTCAACATTTTCAGTTACAACTTCTTCTTTTTTCTTCCCATCATCTAAAATAGTTTTAACTCTTTGCATGGGAACACTTTTGCGGGAAGCATTATCAACATAAATCGTATATGTCTTTTTGTGATTCCCAATTCCATTAAATTCTTCATAAATATCATCTGGATTCACTTCAAACCTTTCAGAGACAAGTTTCCGAAATCCCCTTCTAACTTCCGCGAGACCCTTATCCGTATCATAAACTGCATTCACGGGAAAAATTTTATGTCTATCAACAATTTTGGCTTTAACTTTTAGCTTCATTTTTCTTTTCCCCTAGCATATACGCTTTTTTCTCTTTGCGTTCTTCTAACCGCTTTTGAGATTTCTCTTTCCATTTTTGGGTTCTTTCCTTCCATCTTTGCACACGCCGAACCATTTTTGAAGGTCTATAACGTCTTCCCATTTTACATCACCAAAACTTAATGTAATTCCAAATAGTTTGAGCAACATTAACAATCATGCTTATCAAATTCGCAAAAAAATGATAGATATTTTGGAAGTGTTCCCAAATTGGACTAAAAGACCCTGCTGAAACGGATTGGACACAGATTCCTAAAAGCCAAATCCCATAAAACGTAAAAAAGAACGGCAAAAAATTCAAACCCATATTGAAAAGACTAATTATAAATTGAAATCCAAAACGTAAATAGGCATAAATATCCCCTAACCATGCAAAATTAACCGCAAACCATGATGTCAAACCATTCCACGCATTTTGAAGACCCCCCCAAATCTCTTGAGCAAGTGAATCCCAAAAACTTAATGTTCCTTCAACCGCATAATTTGAAACAATTGACCCATCCGCTAAAATATATTCATTCCATTTTATGCCTTCAACCCATCCCCTTATACTTTGAGAAACCCATGTTTTAGCATAACGCAATTCCAAATATCCTTCAGTAAAAACATTTGATGGTAATGTATAACTACGTTCAAAACTCCATAAGGAACTTGTAGCATTAGGTTCTTTCAACGCAACAATTTTCAATGATAAAGTATTATTTGAACTTCTATGAAAAACAATCCGCACAGCTACAATCATTGAAAACTCTTTTATATTTTCGGGTTCTTCATAATTATCAAGTTTTGAAACTGCTATTGATGTCATGTGAACCGTTCCCTGAAGACCCCAAAAAGTGCTGTAAACCTGCTTAATCCAATAAATTCTAACTCTAACAGCACTTGGAAATTCTGTTCCAAAATCAAGCATAACCCCGCTTCTTATCTCTCCAATAGTATCCATTTGCATATTCGTAGTTAGAAAATAGGCATCATAAATTGAAAAACCACTTGTCAAATTATGCATTTCAAAATCTAAAAATGATTCATCGGGGTCATTTGCACTTTTCCAATGGTCATGTTGTGCAATATCCCAATTTCCGCTTCTTTCGGTAGTATCTTCAATCCAATTCAAATCCGCTTTTACATTCCCGATTAAGATGGTTAAAATGAGAAAAGATGTTAATATTGCAAGTTTAACATGATTTTTCATTTTAGTCTCCATATTATAACTTATTATAATACTTTTTAAGGTTTTCTGATAAATAGTAAAATATTTAAACACGATATGATATATTTAAACACGTCCAAATAGGAGAAAAACCAAAATGAAACTGAAAGAGAGATTTGCCAAAATAAGAACCCGACTGATTGCCATAGCAACAACATTGTTCATAAGCCTACTGAACCTAATACCAAAAGGATTCTGTTCTGACACGGGCGACATAACGGCAACCGTCATGGAATGGATGCCTTTAATCATAACTTTTGCTCTGCTCGGAATGGTTCTCGGATTACTCAAAAAATTCGGTAAATTCTAAACCATTTCAGGGGGATTACCAATGAATAAACGCTATCTTCTGATTTTCCTAATGATGTTTCTATTAACTACTCCAATGATTGTCAATGCATCTTTAACCTATTGGAGAGATGATTTCTCAACTGACAATTTTCAAACTACGGGAGATTTATCTGAAGATTATTGGTTGATTGTTAGTGATAATGCAAATGTTACTAAAACTATTACTGATGGAATTTTAACTTTGACACATAGTCGTTCTGGAGCTTCTGTTGAACAAACATGGATTGCTAAACGTTTAGTTTCCGCAGAAACAACAATCTTTAGTCAAATAAAATGGAAACTTCCCACATCCCCTTCAGCATCTTTTTCCTCAAATGTTGGAGTAATGAAAAACTCCACTCATTGGGTCTGGAATCTACAAATAGATGCATCAACAATAAAATTAGGTTTAGTTAATAGCACGGGCAATTTCAATTGGAACACGATAATTTCAAATCCAACCGTTGATACATGGTATAGCTATAAAATAACCGTGGGAACAAATACAGTTAGCATAACAAACGGAACATCAACATTAGAATACAATTGCTATTTTAGTTACAATGATTGCACGGAATACATCCTGAAAACAACATTAACAGCAGGTTCTTCCGCATCTGGAACGGTCTCAATTGATTATATCTATTGGGGTTCAATAAATCAAACAATAACTCCATGGATACCTGTAATTGTAACTTTTACTTTGCTCGGGTTCGTTTTAGGCTTTATCAAAAAAATAGGAACGTAATCAAATGAAAAAAAACCTAATCCCCCTTTTCTTCCCCCTTTTTTTTATAATTATGATTTTTATGTTTCCATCTTTTGTTTATGCTAATTCACCCAAAATTATCAATTTAAGTTTAATACTTTTCGGTCAATTCAATACAACAATGCAACAACCATTATTAAACTGGTTAGGCACAATAAATTATTCAAAATGGACTATTGCTATTTGGTTCGGTCATTGTGATACTATATTGTCAAATGCAACATTCATTAACACATTAAAAAATTACGGGGAATTAATCCCCGCGATAAATTCCCCTTCCATGCAGGAAATTTCCCCTTATGAAAGAGAAACATACATTGTAAATGTAATAAACAATTGGACAACAAAAATAGGTTATGCACCTAAAGGCTTAATGATGTTTCAACCCGACACAAAAACCGCAAATATAATAAAAAATTACAACATGACCTATATTCAAGGTTATTGTTTTGAACAATATCAAGCAGTTGATGATATGGGAATGCGGGGGGGATGGCAACAACCTTATTATGCTTCTGAAAGCCATGTTCTAATTCCATCTTCACAAAAAGGAATAATAATTTTACCACATAACATTTGGGATTGGAGAGCATCTCTGGAAATAAATCATTTGTTAAATACACATATCCAAAATAGTTATAGCCATTTCAATAATTTTACACAAGCGAAACTTTATTCATTAAGTCTTATTGAGGCTACTATGAATAGTGTTGAACCATTGGCTTATGTTATGGTTCAACATGAATGGGATTGGATATATAACATTGGATTTTTAGATAATTTAAAAACTTACATAAATGAGATTTTAGCCAAACCCTATACTTTTCAAATGTGTAATGAAACTGCACAATGGTTCAATGATAATTATGCTTCAACACCACAATATCATTTCACTTTTACCTCACCTTATGATGGCAAAAGTGTTGAATGGTTATATAACACTCAATACCGCATTACAAGATATGATAACAACAAAGTAGTAGGATACATTAAATATCAAAACCAAAATCAAGACCCATACCTAACCCAAATTGGAACACTCCCCATAATTTATAGTTTATATTATACAATTGATGATTTCGGCAATGGATATTTACGTTCACCATCTCAAGGGAATTTCGTAACATATTGTGGAGATTTAAGTAAATTTCCAGATTACTACACAACATTTGGAACAAAAGATTTAATTTATCAATTGTTTCCATTAATTTTGACTTTATTTTTTCTTTTTGCATGTTTTGAGATACTTAAAAGGGGAATGACATAATGAAAAAACTAATTTTGGTTTTATTTATTTTCATTGGAGTTTTCATTCCCGTTTTTGCTGAAACTCAAACTTTTTATGTATTCAATTGGGAAGGAACATCAAGCGGTTACATAGATACAAATCAATATATCTATGTTGAAATAAAACAAAACAGCAGCGGGGTCATTAATGCAACCATAGACGTTATTAAATGCACAGCAAATTTCACCATTGCCAATATTACAGCTATCCAAATTAACATTGAAAAAATCCTAAAAGATTACAATGTTGATATATATTCAGTTTTGCCAATGGTTGGAAAATTCACATTAATAATTGAAACCACAGAAAATTTAGAAGTTGATTTGAATGGAATTCCGAAACCTAAAACCATAATCAAAAATGGTGAACATTTTACAAATTACACGTATAATCAAACAACAAAAACATTAACATTCAATCTCTCAAATGGAGACCCTGAAATTCAAATTAATTTTTATACACTTGTTGATATATTATTGCCAATAATTGTTACTTTTGCTATGTTATCAATTTGTATCGGTCTTTTAAGGGAAAACATCAAATAATGTTATCATGTTTCATTTTATGAAACGGTTATTTAAACTTTAAAAGGGGGAAATGATAATTATTATCAGAAAACTGGTCAAAAAACTTATTAACCTTTCAATAATCAAAAAATGATAATTGATGATAAATATGACCGAACAAATAACTAAAAAAGTAAAATGTCCCCATTGCGGAAGCGAATTATCAAAGCCTTTGAAGTCATGGGAAGTGAAAAGTCCAAAAGTGTCTCATAAACTGAAAGTTACAATGATGCTTTGTCAAGATTGTAGGAAGAAATTTCGTCATGCAGAAAAATTTTAGAAGAAATCGTGGTTACAATGAAAAGCATAACGTTAAGGTTAAGAGTTGAACCAGAATTCAAAGACTTACTTCAAAAAACAATAGCTCAAGGCAAAGCAGAAAGCATGAGCGAGCTGATCCGCAAAGCAGTTTATCAATTTTTAAGAGAGAGCTAAACCATGACTGAACAGCAAAATAATGCATAAATGAAAGAATGGGGTAAAGTGCATCCCGCACAGAATCACCACGATTCACCTCTTCCCTTCTCCATTACTCCCTCTGAAGGGTTTAAAGGGAATACTAAAAACGGCGGGTCGGTGTTTGTGCCTGACACCGTTCCCAATGCACACCTATACATCCTTTCAATCTTCCCCCCTTTTTTGGAAGTGATTAAATGACCACAATACATATTAGCGAAAGTAATCGTGCAGTTTTGGAACGATTGAAAAAGGCAAAGCGAAAAAAGAATATTGATGATGTCGTTACTTTGCTTATTAGTGAACATGATTTTCTGGAACAGCAAAAAACTAATCAAGTTTTGGAGCTTCCGAAAGAAGCGAAAGAAGATGATAGTTTAAAATGTATTAACCGCATTTTCCATGACCGATTTTATTGGTGTGTCAATAAGCCCCCGAAAATGGTTAAACTTGAGACTTTGGAAATTTGCAAAGTTTGTAAGCAAAGAAAAATTGGATTAACGGAAAAAACAAAGGTTGAAACGGAAAAGCCTTCTGAAGTTAATCCTAACACGATTTATGACCAAAATAGGGGGTTTGACCGTTATGGGATGATTTGGTGTCCAGATGGGGGTTTATGGGTTTTTCCTAAAAAGTGTGATTTGTGTAAAGCGAAAACCCCCGCTACATGGTTAGGTTGTAGTGAACGGAAAAAAAGAGAAGAAAAGGAAGCGAAACCAACATGACACCTCGAACTCGCATACCCACAAATATCCGAGACATTAAAACTAAGTGTCAAGCCCTAAACTATTGTTTACTCGTTTGCCAAAAAGCAAAATTTCAACTTGGATGTGCTTATGATTGTGAACTACGCAAAAAATGGAAAATCCCACCACACGGTGATAAGTATTATGAGGAGAAAGTGAAATGAGCAAAGAAAAATATGAACCCAAAATAGTTTGGCAAAGTCCTTTTTCTAAATGGTTCGAAAACGATAAATATCTAATATGTATATACAAAAATTTCATTGCTATAACTCCAAAGTTTAACAAAGAAAAACCACTATACATAACTTCTCAGGGATGGGTAGTGTTGGAGATTGGCACAAAATTCTATTACGCAAAAATTCATACGAACAAAACAACGAAACAAATCAACCTTTTAGCGTCGCCCCCCTTTGAAGAAGGAAGCGAAACCATGAAAGTTGTATGCCCAGAATGCAGGGAATGTGACATATTCAAAGCGTTTGATAGAAATGATAAACTGTTTTTTCAATGCACTTCTTGTAATGCTATAATAAAAACGAATCTTTCATGGAAAAAGAGGAGAAGGAAGCGAAACATTATGAATAAAATAAAGTATGTCAAATGTGAACTATGCGGAAAAAAAGACAAGGCACAGAACCTCATATTAGCTGGCGGTTGCTTCACATATCTGTGTCCCAACTGTAGAAAAACGGCGAATAAAGTCATTGTCCGTTTCGTAGCTCACCTGCGAAACTTGTCTTTTGAAGATATATTGGATTGGATTGGAAAGGTGAAAGAAGAGAGGGAAGTGAAACTATGAATTTTGTTGAAGAGGAAAATCTTGAGATGTTTCTTTTTCTGATTAGTCTTATGATAAGTTTTTGTTTTAGTTTAGTTTTGCCTTCTGGAGATTCAATTTGGAATAAAGTATTTTTCATAATGGGAATGACCCCTTTTGTGTTTTGTGGAATATTATTAATTTTAGACTTTGTAACTTGGTTAGAAAATAGGAAAATGAAGAAGGAAACTTCTAATTCTAATGTTGATTATGAAGATGATTTGAGTTTCAGTTACGTCAATAAGGAGAATGATTAAAATAAGGATTGAAACTAAATGGTTTTATTTTTCAATTGACCGTTACGGTTTCACTATTGCATTGATGCGTGAAAATTGGGATTTAGAGTTTCATTTTCATTTTATATGGTATGGGGGTCTTTGAATGAGAGAGAGTAAGGTTTTGGAGCAATGTAAAGCTATTATGGAAGCGATTGTTAAAAAGGGTTTTACGAAACAAATTCAGAAGCGGGAATTGGAGATTGTTATTATTTTGTTGCGGGGGATGGATAAACGCACAGTTAAGAATTGGATTAACACATTGGAACGATTAGGTTTCATTAAACCTTTGAATCCATTTTTGTTTGAATTGCGGTTTGAGAATTGCGGGGATTTATTGAATGAGCTTGTGGAAAAGGGTCAAAAGAAGTTGATGTAATAGAAAACTTTTTATTGAAAATAATCATTAGATGATTATTGGTGTATCGTGGTGTCAGAAATTAAAGTTGTAACTTTTTTTGCACAGATTCGCAAGTCTGGAGCAAAAGGTCATAGTTTGATTGTTACTATTCCCAAAGAATATATCATATTATTGAAATTGCAAGAGAAGGATTATTGTAAATTTACAATGGAAAAAGTCAAAATAGAATAATCTTTTCTTTCTTTATTTTTTGTTTTAAGGCATCTTCAATACATATTTTTTCAATCGTTACAAGTATTACATCCCCATTTTGGATGTCTTCAATGAGTGGAATAATTATTTTGTTGCTTTGAATGAGGGTTAAATATCGGATTCTCATATTAATTTCCCGTTTGATTCTTTTTGTTTTTCTGACTTAAATTCTTTATGAAGATTAGGGGTTTCAGTTACCTATGAGAGAGTTAAGTTAAAGTGAAAGAAAAAAGGTTTCGATTGGTTGATTTGCGAATTTAAATTCTTTTGGTTTCTGTTCAATTGGCATTCCCATAGCAATTTTTAAAGTGTTAAGTCTTATCGCATCCCCCATCTCTCCATAACAAGCCTTCAATGTGCGTGTATCCTTCCATCCTAATATTGAAGCAACTAAATCATAATTCCATCCCGTAGCGTCTAAAAGCTCTTGTGCAGATGTGTGTCTCCATATATGATTTGGAGAATTATATCTAATGCCAATTCGTGTATAGACCGCTTTGAATGTTGTTGAAACTTCATTGTAACTTAATGGGAAAAGTTTTCCTTCTTTCGGATTCCCCCGTGATTGAAGATTGTATTCAATTGCTTTGCGTAAATCTCCAATGATTATTTTATCCCATTTTTCCCTTCCCAATTTGTGTCTTCCCTTATCAACAATTTTGCAAACCCCGTATTCTTTTGTAAATATTATGTCTTCAATGTTCACGTTTAAGGATGCTTCAATCCGTGTCCCCGTAGAAAAAAGCCAATATACAAGCGAAAGGTATATTGGATATTGATTTAGTTTTCCCTTCTCTCTCAAATATGCGTAAAGCTCTTTAACGAATTGCTCTCTCAATTCTATTGGGATTTTTTCCCGTGCATATTTTCCGATTATGGGGGAAATTGAACCAATGTATTTATTGAGTTTTTCCTTTGCTAATCCGACACTATAAAGATACCACACTCGAACGCTTTTGGTTGCCATGATATAATTGCATCCAATGTTTATTTTCTTTTGTTCAATATCCAAAATGAGATTTCTAACTTGCGGAAGTCTCTCAATTGTTAAGGCTTTCGGTCTAATGCGTAGATATTTGCATACATGCCATAAACCCCTTAAACATCTTTGGAAATATTTTCTTTGAAGTTTTTGGGTCTGCAAAGTTTTAATAAACTCTTGCATCTCTTCCAATTGAAGGAACGGTTCATATTCCATTTGATAAGGCTTTAATTCTTCTTCTGCAAGTTGCTTGAGCATAGCATCAATTTCCGTTTGTGGAATCTCTTTTAGAATGCGGTATATTGTCATGTGTGAACATTGGATTCCTTCTTTGTTTGTTAGATAATCCGCAAGTTGATACGGGGATGTTGTTTGATATTTTGCAATCGCCTTTAAGATGTCTTCTTTGCTCAATGCTTTTGGTCTTCCCATCCTTCCATTTCTTACTATAACTTTTTCATTCACGGGAATTGAGTTTTCAATACTCAAATTTTCGCTTTCGTTAATCATTTTTTCTCACTCTCTGATAATAAGTTATACATAACAAAAGTATTTAATGTTTTTCAACACGGAAACGTAAATTTTGTTATAAAGTTGTTATCGCCATAACTACACTTATGTTAAAAAGTCCATATTTTGTTATACTCTGACATAACAAAATTATAACAAAATTAGTTTCAGAAGTTTTTTATCATTTTTTCTGATGGAAAATTATCATTTTTTTCCATGCGGGGAATGAAAACGATAAAAATTGAGCAAAAATTATCATTTATAACAAAAGTCTTAAACCTCAACTCAACGCATAGTTAATTAACACATTTCTTTTTCATTTTCATTGGTTACTTTGCCATCTTCCCCGTCTTCCGCTTTATCTCTAATCTCTTTTAGCTTATTCTCTAATTCTTGAGCTTTTTCAGAATCAACATCTTTTAACAGTTTTAAACCTTCTTCCTGAAATTGGTTACTTTGGCTTTGTTTTAAATTTAATTGGTTACTTTCAACTATTTTCGCAAAAGAAACCGAATACTTGCTCTCAAAGGCATCTATCAAATTATCCAATGATTGAGCAATGGTTTCCCCATAAACATCCCCCATATAACGCAAAATCTGATAAGCCCTTTCAGAAACTTTAATTGCTCTCATTCAATCCCCGTTTTTCATTAATCATAAAATGATATTTAAAATTTGTGTGTGCGTGTGTGTGTCAGAAAACCTTATAAAGAATCAAATATTATAACAAACGGGGATTAAAATGGAAATAGAAATAGACCCAAAAGTAATTGCAATTTTCGTTTTAATAATGAGCTTTTGCTTCATCGTCTATGGAATAAGCAATTACATACGTATTCAAAACACGGGAAACATAAAAACAGTTAATCTGGAAATTTATCAAGATGCCGAATGCACAATACCATTAACAAATATTGATTGGGGAACAGTTGAACCATCCCAAACATATCAATATACCGCTTACATCATCAACAAAGGCAATATCCCTGTAACTTTAACAATTGTAACTGAAAATTGGAATCCAATTGATGCAAATGAATTTATAAATCTAATATGGGACAAAGAAAACGTAATATTTGAACCAAATATCCCAATGCTCGTAGTATTCACTTTAGAAATCGCTTCAGAAATCAACAACATAACGGAATTTTCCTTTGATATTGTCATCTACGGAAATTAAAACACACATTTTATTTTTCTATCTTCTTATTCTCATTATTAGAAGCTCTCAAAAACGTCTTTAACCTATAATGTTCTTTAAACTCCAATTTGACCATATCCCCCGTTATAATACCATACAAAGTAACAATCTCTTTCGGAAGATAGAAACAATAACCATTTCCTCTCGACGAAACTCTCAAACTGTGTATTTCTTTAATAACTCCAATTTTTTCATATTCTCTGGACATGACAACCACAATCACCAATTATCATTTTGTGATATTTATAATTTTTCTCTCTCATGTTTAAAAAACTACATTATCAAAACTTCACATTCGCAAATCTATATTAACAAAGAAAAACGCACACACTCACACACACAAAAAATTTATATTAGATACTACTAATCATAAAATGAGGTTTAAAAATGTGGTATGAAAATCCAACAATTGTAATACTACTTGCTTTTTCATTGTTTTTTGGATGTTTCCTAATCAAATATATTTATGACAAAGCAACAAGGTGAAAAAGCAAAATGAAAAAACATCTCTGTTTATCTGTTCCTTTGATTGCAATATTAATTTTCACTATTTTTTCTTATTCCCAAATGCCAATATTAATTGTCTATGGTTCTCCAGAAGACGATATGGGTAATGATGTTGTTTATGTTGAAATTTGGCAATACAACGGTTCTTCATGGAATTTACAAGCAAATTTCACAAATGAAGGTCAAGGCAAATTAAATGATAATCAACAAGTGCGTTTCTTAATAATGATAAAGTATAATTCAACATTAGCATCTTCAGAAAATGAAGCAATTCAAAACACCAAAGTTTTAATGAACATAACATATAACAGTAATTTTGTTTGGCAAAACACTGAATTAAATAATACATCATGCATTTTAGCAGATAATTTCTATTGGTTAAAAGAAGAAGGTAATTGGACAACCAATTTACCACAGCAAGCTATAACATACAACGCGAAAATCCTTTATCAAAGCTATTGGTAAAAGAGGCAATTTATAATGGAAAATTTGCAAAAATTGGGTCTTTTCTTAATATTGATATTTTTAATTAGTCAATGTATAATATTTAATGTAAAAGCTCAAGAAGACCCGATTTTTGGATATGATATTAAAGGAACTTCATCTTCTACTTTTTCAGCTAATTATCTACGTGGAACAAAATTTTATTGTTCTGAAGCAGGAACGGCTAATAGCATAACTTTATACGTAAAAACTGGCGCTTTGTCACCCATAATTAAATGTGCTATTTACACAGACAATAACAATTATCCAGATGCGTTAATTGGCTATACTGAAGAATGCACTCTAACAAGTGGATGGGATGATTGGAAAACTTTAAACATTATAAATGGTGGAAGTTTAAATGAAGGATATTATTGGTTAATATTTTGGAATACTGCAACAACATATTTTTATTATGCAACTGGAGATACTAACCAATCTATACATAAATCACTAACCTATAATTCCTTTCCAACTTCGTTTCCAACTGGTGGAAGTTATTATGCTCGTCAATATAGCATTTACTGCACATATACAACTGAAGGTGGTAAAACATGGCATACTTCTGCAATTTGGAATTTAAATTTAACAACTAAACAATGGTTTACATCTGCAATTTGGAATATTGATTTCACAATTAAAGCATGGCATAATACCGCTTTGTGGAATTTACTTTTTCAAACATCATCTTGGCATAATATCATCTGGAATTTTAATCTTCAATCTTTTGGATGGCACAACATCTTTTTGACATTTACATTTTCAACAAAAACATGGCATGACATAATCTGGAATTTAATATTTGGCAAAACATGGCATGACATAATCTGGATAATACCTTTCGAAATAATTAAACCAATAGTCTTTTGGTTTCAAGACCCCAAAATGATTTTAATTATTGGCACAGTTATATTCATGGGAATCTTTTTATTCTACATATTCACAAAATGGAAATGGTAATTTAACGTCTTTTTCTACGCCTTCTCTTGTGGCATGGCATCATTAATCACTTCCATTTTGCGGGGTCTTCCCCGCTTAACATCAATCCTTAACTGTTCTCTCAAATACTTTTGCAAAAGCCTTTTCACTTGCTGAAACTTCCATTCTTTTTTTGTTTTCTCTTTCAATTCCCGTGTGATAATGCTCATGTTTCCATGTTTTGCATACAAATAAGCAACTTGATAAGGCAATCCCTTCAATTCAACTTCAGCATCATCAATTTCCCTTTCCAAAGTAAATGGAGCAATATCCAATGTATCAAAAGGGATAGTTGTTGATGGTATATCCCGCACAACAATTAAATCTTCCATCCATTTCGCTTTTATCTTTGCCAAATATTCATTTCCAATAGTTTCTTTTTTAATCAGCATTCCCGTTAATTCTGAATGCTTCCACTTGTCAATATCTTCCAATTCTTGCAAAACAAAAATAACATGACCCCGAAACTTCCGAATAACAAAAACTTCATGCCTAATCCTTCTTTGCATCAAACTTAATGGAGACCGTGAATCATCATGTATCCCCGCTTCATCCAAAATAAAACATTTTCTTCCCGTCTGATTCTTAAACCAAAAATCAACATCTTCCAAAGATGTTATCCGTTCCCCTTTACCATACGTTTGAATGTTAGAAGCAAAATAATCCAAAACCCCTTCACTCAACCCAATTTCAACACATAACAAAGCGGTATTAGTTTTTCCCGTGTCTGGATTTCCATAAATGACCATTACGGGATACTTCCATTGCATAAAAAACCGTTTAAAAATTTCCGCTAATTCTTTACTGTATTGCGGTTTCTGAATCTGTATGTTTTCCATCAATTTCTTTGACCCCCGTTTTTCCGACTTTTAAACCTAAATTGGTTAAAACATCCGCGTTCATAACCCAATACGCTTCCCCCATTCTCAAAATCTGTTCACGCAATCCCTTCAACCATTCCACAAATTCAGCATCATCTTCATAGGCTTTGATAAAAAAATCTAAAAGAGCAATCTTATCCGCATTAACATTACAAGCATAATCCTTCAAATGCGGAAGTTTTGAAACTAACTTTTGCGAAAGCGTCTGAATATGCATAGCTTCAATATCATACTTTTTCTTTTTCCAATCACTCAAAAGGTTCAACTTCCTTCTTATTTTCCCATTTGAACAATCTTCTCAAAAAACCGAATCTTCCTTCTTCCTTACGCTTTTCCCCCGCGATATCCACAATTTGGTTAGCTCTCCATCCCATAACACTACATCTTAACTTCAATTTTTTTTGAACAAAACGCTTCAACCAATCCAATTCAAATTCTTCCGCAATATTATCCATCAAAGCTAATTCGTCATCTTCAAAAGGAAAAACATTCGTTACAAAATCCAATTTTTCAGTATCCGTTAAATCAGCAATGCCTTTAGCTATTGCTTCTTCCTTTGAAGCTAACCCTAACTTATCCAAAATTTGCTTTTTCAATTCTTCTTTATTATCGCTCATGGAAGATTCGCACCCCAAAGACTAAAAATCAAACGGATAAGTTGCCAAATTCCCATTCCCGCAAATAACAAAAATAAAGTTGTTGATAAAGGCAATTTGCGTTTTTCAATTAAACTTTTCCAGAAGCTCTCTTGTGTCAAATAGTTTAAGGCATTCCGCTTTTTTTGGTCAATAGGATTATCATTATGAAGTTTGATGCATTCTTTAACTTCAACATTTTCAGTTACAACTTCTTCTTTTTTCTTCCCATCATCTAAAATAGTTT
>Ga0209102_1001240_pt1 | contig 13914 bp, 12 predicted proteins | sample ConPoolayeHmetaG_FD_185483 | JGI IMG/M metagenome (GOLD analysis project Ga0209102, IMG submission 185483) | Hot spring microbial mat communities from California, USA to study Microbial Dark Matter (Phase II) - Cone Pool mat layer H metaG... ... | reverse complement strand
ACTCTATCCCCCATTTTTGCGATTCGAATTTTCCTTTTTATAAAAACAAATTAAGAATACGATAAGATTTAAGATATACTCAAGTCACCCTATTTGGAAACTTCCCCAGGTAATTATTTCTTTGGGATAGGCTATAATTCCTTAATTATCAATAAGTTATCTATAACATAGCATTTGGCACACTTTTTGCTACTCTTTTTTTACGTAGGTAAAAATGAACGATAAGAGATTTAAAATTAGTTTCTTTACAGTAATGCTTTTGGCTATGGCTTTTTCTATCTTTAATTTAACAGGCATATCAATGGCTGACGATGAAGAATATATCTTCGGAACGACCACAGAACTTTATTCCGGTAATTTTGACGAATTATATGAAATATATGGAGGGGAATTGTTCGAAAAAAGACATTTATATGATAATTATTTCTGTGTCTATGACCCTTTTAATTGCGTCATTGTAAGACGACCATCAAATTAAAAAATATCTGATAAAAAAGAAAATTATAAAGCTATAAATTTTTATATAATCAATAACCGAATGAGAAATATATTTTTATTATTTATAATTTTAATCCAAATAAGCAGCCTTTTGGCAATAGAATTAAAATTTGAAAAAAGAGTAGTTCTTAAAGAAACATCAAAAGAAAGTATTATTTCCTTTATAGGTCCCATTTGCTCCTTAGAAAATAACAGTTTTTTTATTGCTGATATTAAAGAAATAAATTTTAAAATCTTCGACCTCAATGGAAATCACCTGGGCACATATGGGCGAGGAGGCCAGGGGCCTGGCGAATTCAGACATCTGCGAGCCGCGGATTATTATCAAAATGTCATTTACATTCTCGATTCAAATGCCCGTCGCATCGTAATTTATCAACAAAAAGAAGACCAGAGCTTTGTTTTTAAGAGAGATCTCCGCCTGCCGCCACCAGGCCCCACTGCTACCTGGCATGATCTAAAATTAAAAGGAAAAGAAATTTTGATCTTTGGCGAAGGAATGATTGATAAGCAATTATACTGTCTTTACTCGATTAATCCTGAAAATGAAAAAGTAACAGGGCTGGTTCCTTATCAAATCCAATATGGCTATAGTCCTTATGATTCAGACTGGCAGAGCAAGGCAAGAAGATACGCCTATATGGTAACGGGTGGCGGCTTTTATTTTGATTATTATAATAATCTTATCTTTTTTATCTGGCCTCGGCCTTACAAAATAACAAAATATGATTTAACCACAAATAATTGGAAATCCTTTTTTATGGCTGAGACGGACAATCTTAAGCCTGATAAACCAATTTCTAAGGCAAAATATTTCAGTCCTTCCTTTCGGAAACAACATGATGATTTCTACAGGTCCGTCTCTCATGTCTTCGGTCTGATTGCTACAAATAAAATTGTAGCGATTCTCTTTAACAATTATTATAAAAAGAATGAGCTCTGGCAATCATATATGCATATTTATAGCTATGAGGGCAAATTAATTAAGGAATTAATAATTCCTGAAGCAAAGGGATTAAGCTCTCACCCACGAATTTATTATAACAAAAGCACGCAATCTTTTTATATTTCCCAGCGTTTTCCGGCTGCAGACGGTATTAATGAAGAAAAAGCCATCCTGATTTACAGGATCATTGAGTAACCCTTTATGTGGAAATACTGGCTTGCACTCATTTTTGCAATTTTAGCTTTAATATCATCAGCTTTAATTCGCCTTCAATATCAATATCCCTTTCAGGGCTTAAAACCGATAAAACCACAGGCTCATTCCAACTCAGAAAAACTATATATCTATGCTTTCTTTTCTGAATCCAGTTGTCCGGTATGCCTGGGATTCATTGAGGTGCTTAATAACCTTTCTCAAGAATTTGTTGTCTTGGGTTTAATCCCCAATGAAGAAATGAAGTATGCTCAAAGAGTCAAAGACATAACAGGAGCTAAATTTCCCCTCTATAGCCAAAAACATTATAGAAAATTTATGCCGAATTTTATTCCTTCGATAATAGGAGCGGATGGAAAAGGGAGAATATATTTTATTATTCCGGGAGTGCCCGAACTGAATAGTTATTTATATAATTTTTTTAGCTATTTTCATAATCTATATCGGTTAAAAAATTGACCCTGAAATATGATAAAACAAAGACTTTATATGAATGAAAGTATTATAATCTTTTTTAAAATAAATTCTTCTGAAATTTCTCTATATTTTTTCTAACTGTCCGCGGATGACTTCTGGCTGAACCCAGAGCTACTCAGTGGCGGTGCAAATCCTTATGCATGATGCGCCGGGTCTCATGAAGCCGGTCGTCAGCCGGCAGGTCAGCCAGCCTCTGGTTCATGAACTCGTCATTTTCCGCCCGAAGCAAAGCCGCCATATAATCGATGACGCTCGGCGGGAAAACTCCTTCTCGCTCATAGAGATGGCGTCTTTCGAACAAAATCCGACTGCTCTCCACACAACTCCGAGGCAGGTTCGGCAGCTTCTTCATGAGTTCAACATCAGAAAAGACATTGCCCTTAATATAAAATTGGTCAGCCAGCTCCAGAGGCAAATTATGCTGGAAAAGAGATTCATCCTCACGGAAAGCCCAATCGGCCGCCATAGCTATTCCCGCCAAGAGCAGATAAACTTGAGCGCTACCGTCAGGACTCCGCAATTCAATTGTTTGACGCTCAACTCTTGGCCCCTGAGCCTCGGCCTCTTTCGGATTAACAAAAGAAGCCAGATGATGAAGGTTGCGCCACCCCAGGGGAACCCTGATCATGGCGCTTCGATTGAGGTCACTCCAGCAGATTTTAGTCGGCGCTTCCTGATGAGGCACTAACCTCAGATAGGCCGAGCTGACGGTGTTCCCAAAAGCAGTCAGAGAGTCGGCGTATTCAATCAGACCGCCAATCAGCCGGCGGCTTTCCTCAGAGAGATTGCCGTCGGCCCCGACCATAATATTTTCTCCATCGCGCCTTAATTCCAGATGAATATGCAGGCCGTTGCCCGCCACCCCCTCTTCAATTTTCGGGGTAAAAGTGGCCACGGCGTTATTTTTATAAGCCACCTGACGAATGACCCAGCGGCCAAGCGCCAGACAATCGCCCATTTCTTCAATTGGCTTGGGTAAGAATTCTATCTCCAGTTGTTCTGCCTCTTTGCCCGCAATTTCTTTAAGGTCGGAGCGGACCGATTCCACGTACCCAACTTCACTGTGGGCGTATTTCACGGCACCGGTGATTTGCGTCAGAATTCTTACCATCTCATTCAAAATTTCACCGCTCTTAAGAAAGGGAGCCGCCGCGTGGTAGCCGTGCTGCTTTTGGGTGGGATAATGAGAATTTAACTTCTCCCGCAGCAGGAAAAACTCTAATTCGCCAAAGGCGAAAAGCTCAAGACCAGAGGTTTCACGAAAGGTTTGCGTTGCTCGCCGTAAAATATTATCAGGAGCGAAGGGAGCCGGCTCGCCATCCCGAGTTAGATAGCGACAGATAAAATCAAGACTTCGGGGGTCAAAGGGGTTGATAAAGGCGGTGCGGTAAACCGGAACTACATAGAGGTCAGAAAGACTGGTATCAACCATTCCTTTAAAGAGCGAAGAGCCATCAACCCTTTCACCTTCAGCTAAAACTATTTCCGCTTGAAAACGGTTAGTGACAGGAATCCAGAGCTCCTTTAGCTTGCCATCCAACCCCGCGTAATGAAAGGTTATCCTCTCTATTCCTTCGGACTCGATTATTCGAAGAAAATCGCTCCTTTGAAAATCAGCCGGGTCTTTGTCCAGGAAAAGACTAAGAGGATTAGTTAAGGCGAAAAAGGACTTGCTTTTCTTTTTAGCCACAATAATTACCTCCTGCCAGGCTCTGCCTGGCGGCATTATGAATATAGTTTATAAATTTAGAGAGAGGTTAATTTTAACCTAAAAGCGATGGGGCTTCAAACTAAGGCAGAACCGGATTAGACCGGTAATCATAGGTAAATAGACGACCAATCACAGCCTGAATACTTATTTTGTCTCTTCTCCAGCTAAAATGGTGCTAGTTTAGTAATTTTTTCTTGCCGAGGGAACCAAGACCGACCCTCAAGCCGACCAAAATTGGTGCTGCTTGTTCTCAAAACTAAATTGCTATTAATAAAAAAGGTGTTTATAATGCGGCGAGAAAAAAAACATAAGGAGGCGCAAGTTGAGCCAGAATAATCGACGAGATGAATTCGTTTCCCGCTGGGGCTTTTTGGCCGCGGCCATCGGCATGGCTGTTGGCACCGGAAATATCTGGCGATTTCCGCGAATGGTAGCTCTCTATGGCGGTGGTGCCTTTATTCTAATTTATATCCTGGCCCTCTTCCTCTGGTCAGCCCCCCTCCTGATGAGTGAGATGGCTATGGGCCGGTCAGCTCGTCTTGGGCCCATCGGCAGCTTCCGCGATTTTGTCGGTCGGCGCTCCGCTTGGATGGGCGCTTGGATGGTAGCGGTCTGTATGCTGATTACATTTTATTATGCAGTTGTTACCGGCTGGTGCATTAAGTATACTGTTCTCGCCTTTCAGGGAGCCTTCACGCCTGGGGTAGATACTCAAGCCCTCTGGGATCAATTCCTTCATTCTCCCTGGCAAAATCTTTTTTACCAGTTCTTAGCTATCTTCTTGACCGGAATTATTCTTTATAAGGGAATAAAGGGCGGGGTAGAAAAGGTGACAAAAATCATGGTGCCAGCTCTCTTCTTCTTCCTCATAGTGGCCGCTCTCCGCGGTGTAACCCTTCATGGGGCAAATCTCGGTCTCGAATATATCTTCGTTCCTGATTGGTCCAAGCTAAGGGACCCAGCCACCTGGCTTCAAGCTCTAACGCAATCTGCTTGGTCAACGGGCGCTGGTTGGGGACTAATGCTTACTTATTCCGTCTATGTCAAGAAAAAAGAGGACATCGCCCAGAACTGCTTTATCATTGGCTTGGGCGACCAAACCGCCGCCCTTTTGGCCGCCATGGCGGTCATTCCTACTATTTTTGCCCTTTTACCCAGCCCAGAAGCGGCCAAGGGAGTTATGGCTGGGAGCAACACGGGATTAACTTTTATCTCCTTAGCCGGACTCTTTCCTCGGATGCCTGGGGGTTTAGCCATCGCGCCCGTTTTCTTCTTAGCCATGGTCTTTGCCGCTCTCACTTCCCTCATTGCCCAGGTCGAGGTCGGTATCCGCACACTGATGGACTTTGGCTTAAATCGCCAAAAGAGCACCTTGCTAACCACAGGAGCTTGTTTCCTGCTTGGTGTTCCATCAGCGATCGTCCCGGGCTTCCTTAACAACCAAGACTGGGTCTGGGGCGTAGCTCTTCTAATCAGTGGCTTCTTTGTCCTTTTAGCGGTGCGGAAATATGGTCCTGACCGCGTTCGCCAAGAAATCATTAACCCGAGCGCCGATATCAAGATGAGACGTTGGTGGACCCTTGTTATTTCTTACATTGCACCATTAATATTTATTATTTTGACTTCTTGGTGGTTCTACGTGGCCATCGCCTCTCACCCGAAAACCTGGTGGAAACCGTTTTCCGTCGAGACTGCTGGAACGATTATCTTCCAGTGGGCAATTGTCCTCATTATGTTAATCATTGCTAATAATTTCTTGGCTAAAAAAACCGTTCCGCATCCCGAGGAGGTGGAGTCATGAAATTAGCCATTTGGATGGTTATAATTTTAGGGCTTAACTGGGGCGGTTTTATCTACCTCCTTGTCCGCGCCTCAAGGAAAAAACCTATAAAATAAAAAAACTAAGGGCCGCTACAAATCAGAAATCCAAGCTCATTTTTAGCTTGACCTTTTTCTCTAAAAGAAATATTTTTCAATGGAAAAAACTTGAAGTTAAAATGATTAAGGAGGGATAAGATGAAACAATCTTTATGGTTCCTGACAGCAAGAAGGCGACCTTATCTAAGAACAACTGCCAACCTGGCTACCTCTTTATTGCTCATAATAGCTGTGCTTCTCTGGCTGAATGCTCCGGCTCTTTCCCAGCAAAAAATCCACGAAGAATACACCAAGAAAATTCAGGAGGCGACCACCGACCCCCATTTTACCACCAAATATGTTAACTATCTCCCCTATGCTCCGGGAATTCCTACCCCTCTGGAGGTCTTGGGTCGTATTGTCGGCGCTCCTGATGTCCTCAGCTACTCGCATGAAGTTTATAAATATATGAGGGAGTTGGCCAAAGCTTCACCCCGCGTCAAAGTCTTCGATATCGGGAAAACAGAAGAGGGACGGGACTGGATAGTAGTGGCCGTAGCTGATGAAGAGACCATCAAGAACCTAGAAAAATATAAAGCAATTAACGCCAAGCTCGCCGACCCCAGAAAAATTAGCGAAAACGAAGCGAAGGAGTTGATTAAACAAGCCAAACCGATGTACTGGGCCACGGGAGGAATGCACTCGGGCGAAACGGGCTCCGTGGAAATGCTTATGGAATTGGCCTACCGGCTGGCGGTCGACGAATCACCCTTTATTCGAGACATCCGCGAAAATTCGATAGTCCTTATTACACCCATCCTCGAGGTTGATGGCCGGGATAAATATGTCGATATCGCCATGTCACGACGCAAAGACCCTAAGGCAAATAACCCAACGCGGCTTATTTATTGGGGAAAATACGTCGCCCACGATAATAACCGAGATAATATTGGTCAAGCTTTGGCTCTCAGCCGTCATATTACCAAGGTTTTCTTTGACTTTCATCCCCAGGTCATGCACGACCTGCATGAATCTATTTCTCATCTCTATGTTTCTACAGGCACCGGTCCTTATAATGCCTGGCTTGACCCGATTGTTATCGATGAATGGCATATCCTGGCTTATCAGGAAATTAATGAGCTGACCAAACTGGGTGTTCCCGGTGTCTGGACCCATGGCTTTTATGATGGCTGGGCCCCCAACTACGCCTTTTATGCGGCCAACGGACACAATGCCATCGGTCGTTTCTATGAGACTCAGGGAGCCGGCGACGCTTCAACGCGAGTAATAACCGCCAGCGATGCTCGGGATTGGTTTAGGCCTAACCCACCGTTGCGCCAAACTCTCTGGTCCATCAGGAACAATGTTAACCTGCAGCAGAGCGCCATTCTTATCGCAATGAATTATGTGGCCACTCATAAAGAAAAATTCATCGAGAATTTCTACCTAAAAAGCAAACGTGCCATTGCCAAGGCCAAAAACGAAGGGCCGGCGGCCTACATCTTTCCGGGAGATGACCCAAGGCCTGGACAGCAAGCGCGACTCCTGCAACTCCTGCAGCATCAAGGAGTAGAGGTTCATCAAGCCAGCAAGCCCTTCAAAATAAAGGATAAGGAATATCCAGCTGGAAGCTACATAGTGCGGATGGACCAGCCCTATTCCCGCATGGCTGATATGCTTCTTGATAGACAATATTTTAATGTTAACGACCCCCGACCTTATGACGACGTCGGCTGGACTCTTGGCCCGCTTTTTAACGTAAAAACCGAAAGGGTAGAAGACGCTTCAGTGCTGTCCGTGCCGATGACACTGGTTAAGGGTGAAGTTAAATCTCCAGGCGGATTAATTCGAGCTGGTTCAGGACAGGCTCAAGTTTACATCGTTAATCATAATGCCGATAATCAACTGGCCACCTTTCGCTTCGCCCTCAAAGATATAAAAATGCATATTGCCGAGAAAGCCTTTGAAGCTGGGCAAAGGAAATTTAACCCCGGCTCTTTTATAATCAAGGTAGCCGATAATCCAGGCAATATTGAATCAAAATTAGAAACAGCGGCTAAGGAGTATGGAATTAGTGTTTTAGCTTCGTCTACGGTGCCAGATGTTCCAACCCATGAAAGTGTTTTGCCACGCGTCGCGTTGATGCACACCTGGCAATCAACGCAAACTGAAGGCTGGGTAAGAATCGCCCTCGATGAACTTAAAATCCCTTATGATTACATTTCTGTTCACGCCATCCGCGATACAGCCCGACTCAAAGATAAATGGGATGTAATTATTTTTGGCCCCTCTTCGGCTGATGCCCTGAGCATTGTCCAGGGAGTAACCGGCGACCGCCCAATCCCTTGGAAAAAGACACCGCTTACGCCTAATATTGGCGTCCAAGATTCAACCGACGATATCCGCGGCGGAATAGAGTTAGAGGGAGTTTTGCATCTTCGCGAATTCCTAAGAGAAGGCGGAGTATTTATTACCCTGACCAGCAGTTGTTCTCTGCCGATTCACTTTGGCTTGGCTCAAGGGGTTAGCATCAGGCAAACCCAAAATCTTTGGGCTCGAGGAAGTATCTATAAAGCCGAAGTGGCCGATAGGTCGAGTCCGTTGGTCTACGGTTATGATGAGAGTATGGGAGTTTATTTCAGTCAGAGCCCAGTTCTGGCGATTGGTGGTTTCGGCGGCCGTGGCTTTGGAATGGCCGGAGGCGCCTTTGGCCAACCAACAACCGGAAGACCTTCCGGTCGAGGCGGAGTCAATGACCCCGACATTCCCCAGGGAAGAGCCCGTGACTTGGGCCAGAAAACGATCGAAGAATTCAGGAAGCGACAACAACCGGCTGAGGCCCGGGGTGAAGAATTCCCTTTTGGTATGGCCATGCCCAGGACTCGAGCCAAAGCGATTATCAATTTCGCCCGGAACGTCAACGAACTCCTTATCAGTGGCGGTTTAGACCATGGCGAGGAGCTGGCTGGCACCCCTGCTCTGGTTGACGCTCCTTTTGAAAAAGGCCACGTTATTCTATTTGCTTTCAACCCCATGTGGCGCCACGAAACCCACGGCTCCTTCTTCCTGGTATTCAACGCCCTGCTGAACTGGAATAAGCTCGAAGTTACTGCTCCTTCTCCAGCGACTAAATGAACTCTAAATAGTTAAGCCTAAATTGGTGCCTTAAATTAGTGCTACTTTCCCTATTGAAGCCAGCGATTCGTTTTTCTCTCTGGACAATGATCGGCGTATTCATGGGAGGCGTTTTGCACGAATTTGGTCATTGTCTCTTTTACTGGGTGCAAGGCGTTCCAGCGGCTATGTCACTAACCAAAGAATTCCCTCTGAGGGATATCTCGATAAATCAATATGTTTTCGGGTCTGCTGGTGGTATCATCTTTACCTGGGCTTCCATGATTTTCTTTTTTTTGTGGCAAAATCATTGGCGGCGTCAAAACCTGCAAGCAAAAGCAGCGGTAGTGGCCCTCTTTTTAGGCCAAATCAACATAGGTTTTGTTTATGCGCTTCTTTCGTTACTTAAAGGCGAATCACCGGGTGAACTTAGGGCCGTAGAAAAAGCCCTCAGTCTTCCCCCAAATACATTTATTTTTGTAACCCTGGGGCTGACGCTCCTTCTCTTGGTTTTATTTCTAAGAAATTTTGGAAGAACGATTAAGCTCAATGATATCCTTTTCTTTTTATTTCTTCTTTTTCTAAGCCTCGTTTTCTTGGGCGTTGTAAGTGAACTGGATAAAAGTTTTTGGCGGAAATTTCCTTCGGTCAGGATTGGAGAACAGATGGTTTATAATGAACCCTCTCTTAAATGAGCGCGATTTCTATTAGAGACAATAAATAAGAAAATGATAAATTAAAAAAAACAAAGGCCAATGATGAAGGCACCCTAATAATAGATTTTCCCTGCAGCATCGATAAGAATAAGAATAAGAATAAGAAGATAAAATGAAATATTTAGAAAAAAATCTTAAGAGAAATTATTCATATAAAAGAAAGGGGTCACGCTCTAAGGCAAAGGCTTTAAGCGCTTCCTCCCACCGAGAAAATAGCACCGTCAAGTCGTTTCCCGCCTCGACCAATTTTCTAACCTCATCAGTGCCGGTTAATTTATCAAAATAGGTCTCATAAAATTTAAACTTATCAGGATACATCTCGCGTATTTTCTGGATAAGGAGAAGGCTGGTTTTTATGGGTCGATAGGATTGGCGGTCAAGGATATGCAGCTGAACCCCGCCGCAAAGCTCCCCGCGATATTTAGAAAAGGTTGGGGTAAACCAGGCCTCCCGAAAACGAACTCCCGGAAGGCCCGTCTCATTCATGGCTTTAGCCAGCTCATAGCCATCAATCCAAGGCGCGCCACAGAGCTCAAAGGGACGGGTTGTCCCTCGACCTTCAGAAACATTCGTTCCCTCAAAAAGAACCTGGCCTGGGTAAACGGTTGCCGTCTCCAAAGTCGGCATATTTGGCGAGGGAATCACCCAGGGAAGGCCGGTTTCATCAAACCACATAGCTCGCTTCCAGCCTTCTAGAGGGATAACCGTCAGCCGCGCCTTTTTTTTCAGGAATTTTTCATTAAAAAGCAAAGCCAGCTCCCCGGTGGTTAAGCCATGGCGTAAGGGAATGGGATAAAGGCCAACAAAAGAACTGAATTCCGGGTATTGGAGAATTGATCCCTCCATGTTTAAACCATTAATCGGGTTAGGCCGGTCAAGGACTATAAAGGCAATTCCGGCTTCAGCACAGGCTTCCATCGCATAGGCCATCGTGGCTATGTAAGTATAAACCCTGGTGCCCACATCCTGGAGGTCAAAGAGCATAACCTCAATTTCTTTAACCATCGAGCCTTCCGGAATTTTGCCCGCTTCCGTGGTATCAAAGTTTCTCATGAATTCGTCCAGATGAAGAAGCATATCCGGAGGCGGTTTCATCGATTGACCATATAGCGAAAAAACAGGCAGGCCATATTTTTCGTCGATATAAAATGGCACATATTCGCCCGCCTGGGCATTGCCACGGACTCCGTGCTCTGGTCCATAGAGAGCCACGAGTTTTACCTCTGGCAAAGAACGCAACCGTTCAATCGTCGACACTAATTGAGAATCAACTCCCGTCGGGTTGGTAATTAAACCAACCTTTTTTCCCCTTATCTGGTCCAGATGCTTTTCCAGAAGAATTTCTATTCCTGGTTTGACTGCCCCTGACTTAATCGTCTCCGATGTCGTCAGCCAAGGTTCACTTAGCCTGGCTTTTTCTCGCCGACATCCTGAGAAGTTGATGAGGAGAAGAAAACAGCTTATGACAAAAGAAACCAATCGCGAGGCAGATGGCTTCTCAGAGCAGCGCCAAAAATTGAGAAAACGCATGCAGAAAGTTGATTGTGCTTTTCGCCGAAAGATTTCTTGGGGAAAATCTTGCTCTTGCTTCCCTCGGCAAAAAGTATCTTTACACCTTCCGCCCGGAATAACTTCCTTGATCATTCTTCCTCCTCCCCTATCATTCCTTTAAACAAGCTTTAAACAAGGTCGGTTCTTCCGGTTTTGGTGTATCTAAACCTGATGAATTAAAGGTGCTAGAAGCCTTAGCGGAGCCTTTCGATAAGGAGTTTTAGAAAAAACTCTATTGGGTCGCTCTCGTATCTTATTGATATTCATTTTATTAGTCTCATGGACAATAGACTCCCACAAGGTAAATTCGTTAATAGCGGCCTCGAAATAGCTTATTTCTTCCCACAAGAAGGTCGGAGGAACCATAAAGTTTAAACCCTTGTGGTTATTTTAACTCCGCCTACTTTCCTCCGCCATTCTATTTTAGACTTTCTCCTCCCTTCTTGTTAATTCTTTTCTCGCCGGACGACCTCGGCTCCTCGATTTTACTCCCCGCGTCTGCTCTTCGCCAGCATTATTTTGTTGAGGGCGCATGAGACTGCCTATTCTCATAACTTAAATTATGGCCTTTCTCATTTTTTGCCTTCGTCAAAGCTCAGGCGACCCGGGCCAAAAGCCAGAACAAGCAACAACCCTCCTATCATGGCCACATTCTTCATGAAATTAATCATTTGCCCTTGCCTTTCTGCTCCCTCGAAAGCCCAGAAATTATGGAAAATCAAAGTGGCCGGAATTAAAAAAAAGAGTAGGGCCACAGCCCCCAGCTTGGCCCGGAAACCAAGAATCAGGCTAAGGGAGCCGCCGATTTCCAAGACAATTGCCCCCAACAAAAAAAGCGAAACTTAAGGAAATCCCTTGGACGCCATGTAGGCAGCCGTCTGCTTCCAAGCAAAAATTTTGTTAAGGCCGCTAAAGAAAAAGATAATGGCCAGAAGGACTCGACCCAGGAGAGGAAGGATATTCTTTCTTTGCCCCATTGACTCCTCCTTAATTTAAAACATTCAAAAAATTTAACTCAGGCTTTAGTCAAACGCTGGGGCTGGTTTCTTTTCTCCGCGAGTTTTTCTTTCTCTATAACCCCTGAACCTTAGACTAATTGACAATAAATCTGTATCATCCCCAACAGAATATCCTTCCCCATTAATTCCAACGACTCTCTTCCATTTTGTATGGATTAGGCCCAGAGACGTTCGGGATGGAAGACAACCATTCAAACAATTAAACCTGATTCTTGGTTCCACTTCAATCCTATTTAATCATACTCTTTTTATTATTTTGGGTTAATCTATAGGAATTATAGTAAATAGGCGAACTACAATAAAAATTGACTCTTCTCTCTTGGCATGATAGACATACAGCTGGTCAAAAGACTTTACTTTAGAAACGGCGTTTTTGCTAAAGAGCTAAAAAATGAAGGAAAAAGTGTTTTTTCCGGAGAAGGTTATTAGGTTTTCTATGGGCCTCATATCGGCGGTTATTTGGGCCACTTTTCCCCCTTCTTCCTCCAAATTTGCCTCTTCCCTTCCTCAAGCTTTGACCGTAGTCAGTACAGAAAGGTTCCTGGAGAACGCCGCCTTCGACGCCTGGCACCCGCGGAGTAATGAAGTCATTTTCATGCGCCGGGACCGGCAGGGTATTTACCAGCTTTATAAGGTAGACGAGGCAGCTAACAATCCAGAGGCGGAAGCCGTGCCTCTGAGCCCTCGGTCGCTCAAAGCGGAGGGAATTGCGGCCTCGTGGATTCCTAAGGTCCACAAGGGGTCTTCAGATTGGCATCCCTCACGTGAATGGTTTGTTACCCAGGTCGAAATTCCTAATAACATTTCGTGGAAATACCTGAGCTCGATGCCTGAAGTTAGGACCCTGGCTGAGCCTGGCGCCGGCTGGTGGAATAATCTGTTTTTGGTCAAATCTGACGGCTCCTTCTGGATTCGACTGACTGATTTTACGGCTGAAGATATTGAATGCGGTGTCCTCTACCCCAAATTCTCCGCCGATGGCTCTTGGCTCTGCTGGGCTGAAAAGATTGGCGGGGCTCGGCCCTTTGACCGTTTTCCCTTTGCCCAATGGGTCTTGAAGACGGCCTGGATTGACTGGAGCGCTGAGCCCCCTCGCTTAGTAAGGGAGCGCAGCCATCCCTTCCGCGATGGTGCTATCTTTGAGCCCCAATTCTGGACACCCGACAACAAAATTATTTTTGCCGCTGACCCCGGTTATCGACGCCTCCCCTACCCAGCCTACCGCCTTGACCTTTGGGAAGCCGAGTTAGCCCGCAATGGCCGTCTCCAGCGCTTCCGCAATCTTACCCGCACACCTCGCTTTTATGAGGAACAGGCCTCTCTTTCCCCTGACCAGAGCTTAATCGCCTTTATGGCCAATCTTTTTGACGATACTTATGCCGACCGAATGACCGAGGCCTGGAAAAAATCCGGCTCTGAATTGAATTCTTTTATCGTCCAAGAGCTAACCACCGACCTTTACTTGATGGATAAGAGGGGTAATCTTCTAAATCGCCTCACCTATTTTGCTGATGAAAACTGGGGAAATGCCCATTCCTTGGTGACGCGCAGCGCCTGGAGTGTTGACGGGCGAATCATCTTGCTTTCTTTAACCCTTAGGGACAACAGAACTGGCAACAAGCTGGGCGAATCCATTTACCGCCTCCAACTCACATATTAACACCTTAACCGATTTGGAGAGGAGTCTTATTTAATGATTAGCAGGAGAAAATTAGAAGGTAAAAAGGAGCCAATACCGAGGCGAAAAACTGAAAAAGCCCTCTCCAGCCTTCGGGGAAATAGCCTTTTCTAAATAAAATCAAAAAAATAATT
>Ga0209102_1001237_pt1 | contig 13953 bp, 11 predicted proteins | sample ConPoolayeHmetaG_FD_185483 | JGI IMG/M metagenome (GOLD analysis project Ga0209102, IMG submission 185483) | Hot spring microbial mat communities from California, USA to study Microbial Dark Matter (Phase II) - Cone Pool mat layer H metaG... ... | reverse complement strand
TATCCAAGGTTTCGCTTCTCTCTGGAGATAACGAGTACTTGAATTATTTTTTAAGCAGTATCATATTAGGAGTGACGCTTTGAAAGAAGTTCCATGTCTCGACTTGCATAGATCTTGCTAGCGTTGATTTTCTCGACTTATTAAGGAAACTAAACTACCCCCAATCATAGAGACAGCAACTGTAAAGATTAATCAAAAAATTTAAGCAAGTAGAAAAAACTAAAAAGGGGGGGAAGTTAGTGCCTTTTCACTAACATAACTGCAACTATAGCCACTAATGCGATAACTTGAAGAGCAATTATGGTGTATAGCAATGTTGTCAAGTTCGACATTTGTTCTATTTTGTTGCTTAACGAACTGATTGAATTCTTTAGAGCCGTTATGTCTTCAGCCATGGTCTCTATTAGCTCTGTGGGCAATGTTGGAGTGATTGGTGAGTAAGAGGCATAGCCTAGCTTTACCCAGAATTCAGCGTCGTCAACGGGAAGAACCGCAGCGTCGCCTTCTTGGAAAGGACCATACCATTTTTTATCAATGCCTCTAAATGTTCCTTCTGATCTAAACTGGACTGTTGGTTTAGTCCAGTATACAGTGATTGTTGAAGTGCTTGTTGGTTGAAGTTCTAAGAATACTTGGTGTCCTACTGCAAAAGCATTGAGGAATGGAGTACAGTAGTAGTTCTCAGCTGTTGCCCAGCCTACCCAATACTTGGTGCTGAATGGAATTATCTGATTTAGGTATATTGTGGAGATGTCAGGCATCTCTTGGTAGTATATCTCTAATGCTTGTTCGTATAACGTAAGATACTCAGGATCGTATGGGCTCATAACCGCCATTTGATCCATAATAGCGTCGTATGTGGAATTGCTCCATTTTTCAATGTTTCCAGGAGCTAGTTCTCCCTCTGGTACTATGTACTTGCTATGTAGGTATTCCAGCTGTGGGAAGGGCTCATCTGAGGCTCCTCCGCCAGCCCAGTCTGTGCAACCATCCCAAGTTGATCCAAGCCAAGCATTAATCATAGCGGTTCCAGACAACGCCAATTCAATTACGTCGAAGCCAGCATCCCTTAGCTGGTCAGCCAATTGCCTTCCATAATACTCTAAGAATGTGCCCCATCCCAAGAATATGAATATCTCGAAGGTTGCCCGAGTTCCATTCTCAGTGATCCAAATGCCGTCTGAACCTTTCCTCCACCCAAGTCTTGTGAGGATTTCGTCACCTTTACTTGGGTTATATTCCAGTACATTATATTTGGCAGCTAAGCGGTTTTCGATTTCCTTAAACTCTTCTTTAACTAATGGTCCCACTGGTCCAGCAGCTGGTGGCGCTATTCCTCCTTGACTGATCTCGTTCAAAGCGTCCCTGTCAATATAGTAGGATAGTGCCCTCCTAACTTCGCGGTTGTTCCAAGGATACCGTTTACAATTTATAGCAAGTCTGAAGTCTTCCCACGTGGGAAATGCATATGGTAATGTCAGGTTGAAAGCTCTTATGAAGGGGTTTCTATCTCTTAAGCTCTCAAATGTATATCTATCGGATAAGTCTCCCCAGTCTAAATTGTCAGCGAGAAGCTGTAGAGATGTTGCCTCTGCTGTTGCATACCATACAAATACGATGTATTTTGGAGCTGGTCTGATTCCGAGCGCTTTTGTTCCCCACCAGTTGTCATCACGTTCGTAAACAAATCGATCTCCAGTCTCTGAAACGCTAACGAGTTTGTATGGTCCTGTCCACACATTGTCAGACCCGTCATACGTTGTTGGATCCTTGTCTTTCCATACATGTTCTGGAACTATAGCTAAACCTCCCCAGCCAGCGCATCCAACGAGTTCTGTAGCATAGAAGCGAGGATTGGGTTGTTTCAAATTGATTTTAACAGTGTAATTATCAACGACTTCAACACTATCTATTTGTTCCTGTACAACGCTTTCATAAGCCAATGGCGGTTCATGAGGCGTCAGCAACATATTAAATGTGAAGGCAACATCCCTAGCTGTGAAGTCAACCCCGTCGTTCCATTTAACACCTTGTCTTAGTTTGATCGTCCACGCACTAAAGTCTTGGGACGGTTCAATGCTTGTAGCTAACCATAGAAAATATTCTGCGGTGTAAGACAAAGAAAAGTATGACATAAACTCTATCATTAGTTGATGGTGACCAGCTGAACCTATCCAGTCAGGTAAGAAAGGATTGTACTGATATGGATTGCTTTTTTTACCACCATCAATGAAGAGATATAGAGTCTTTTCGCGTGGAAGCGTTGTGACTTGAGCATTACTCGGTATTAAGGGACACGAAATGGCACTTACTAGAAGCAGTAGACAAATCATAAGTGAAATAGTAGACTTATTTTTTTGCATATTTTCACTTCCGAATTTAGTGACTAAAAATTTGGGCTGTTTTCCTTATTAGCTTTGTGGTTTGGTGAAATTCAAGTCTCTGAATTTTTCAATACGTATTGGTCTTTTAGAACTTATCTATCGATTTGTAGATGATACTCGACTTTGAATTGGCCTTGATATTAAATGGACGCTTTTTACCTAATATTTTTTGGGCGTAGGTTAGGCTTTGATTTTTATATTATTTAGTCATCGTATTCTGCAGGTTGCCTCCATTCCAATAATGCCCTTAGATATGAGTCTTGTAGTATTTTCCAACCGTCTCTAAGGCAGATCTGATATTCTGAAGGCAAAATAACATCTGCATGCATCTTTGATACCCTCTTAATAGATTCGAAGTATTGTTGTCTATTATAACCTGCACTGCCTGTCCAGCCTAGAACGGAACCTCTACACTCTGGACCGACCTTCAGTGCGTCGCCTGTAAACAATATTATCTTGCCATCGAGAGCCAATTTATAAATCGTAGAACCTGGCGTGTGGCCGGGAACACTGATAACTTCAAACCTGAGTCCTCCAGACTCAATGATGTCTCCGTCTTTAACCTTTTGGTCAACAATGCAAGGATTGTATTGTCTAAGTTTGAATGGGCCTGAGTCAATTACTCTATAGTCGCCTGTTTCTATGCATTCTGCATCATCAAAACCTGCGACGATTTTTGCACCTCGGTTTCTAAAAACATGCGCATTGCCCATATGATAATTGTGAGCGTGGCATATCAAAACATTCGAAACTGGATAGTTTATCAAATCCCAATATTTTAGCCATTCATCAATAACCTCAAGTTCCTCAAGTGATCCTCCACAGTCCACCAGCACTATCACATTATCGCCCTTAACAGCAAATACATTATCGCCTATCGGACCGTGAGTTGCGTAACCAAATGGAATCCCAGAAACTTGAAAAATATTCCTCAGTATTCTCATTCCTTGCTTCACCATCACAATTTTTACCTTTCTATCTTTGACCCATAAAGACCCATCGAGGGCACATTATACCAGTTGTACCTCGCTGTGGTAAGTGCACTTTGCAGTATCTGCCACCCCTCTCGAACACACAGTTCTAAGTGTCCTGGAAGAAGAATGTCAGCTTTAATGCTGGAGATTTTCTTTAGCGTTTCATAGTACATTTGTCTGTCATAGTCTATTCCTCCAGACCATCCCAGTTTCGGCTCTAAGAAATTTAATTGCCGAAAGACGATTTTCACAACGTCTCCAGTAAACAGAACAACCTTTCCTTCAGTTATCAGCTTATAGAACATAGAGCCTTTTGTGTATCCTGGAACATGAATGGCCTCAATTTTAAGTCCAGCAGCGTCAATGATATCTCCATCTTTTACTTTAAGGTCTACAGTGCATGGAATGAACCCTTTTTTGTGGGTAAAGGCGTAGCTTGCTGTTCTGTCATCGCCTAGCTCTATCCCTTCAGCATCGCTTGGTCCTGCAACAATATTTGCACCCCTTTTTCTTAATATGTGGGCGTTGGCACAATGGTCATAATGAGAGTGAGTGATTAACACATGCGAGATAGGATAATCCCTCAAGCCCCAATAAGCAATATTCTCATATATGACTGCAAGTTCCTCTTCATCTATACCTGTATCAATCATCACTAAAGCATTAGTGCCCTTAACCACGTACACGTTTTCATGAGTGCCATATGGAGGACCAGAAACTAAATAGATGTTTCTTATAATCTCCGTCTTCTTCCCTCCTAGCTCAGCGGTGTTATTTCGGTTCTCAGTATATTTATGTTTTTCGCTGGTAAGTAAGTTGAGTGGGCAGATATATACGGGTTGTATATTGGTAAAAATATCTAGCTGTATGTGCCGACTTATGGTTTGGGTGACCAAATGCGGTTTTGTAACCTTTAATTTTCTGTTTTTAATCTTAGGCTTTAAGCAGACTTAAACATGTCGATTTTAAGGAACAGGAAAGACCACAAAAAACATAAAAAGGAGAATTAGAGCTACTTGTTAGTGTGGGTCTATATGGTAAAATATGTTTTTCCGCTAAAGGTCAGCTCGAATAAAAGGCACCTGGTTGATCAGAATAATGTTCCATTCCTGCTTCAGGGTGATGCTGGCTGGTCATTAATCGTAGCTTTAACGAAGCAAGAGGTTGAAACATATCTTAGTAAGCGATCTCAGCAAGGTTTCAACACGATCATGGTGAATTTAATCGAACACAAGTTTTGCAGGAAACCGCCTAACAACGCATATGGAGAAGCGCCATTTTTAAAATCGGGGGATTTCTCAACTCCAAATGAGAACTATTTTGCACATGCAGATTGGGTAATAGACAAGGCCTCGGAATACGGCATTCAAGTACTGTTAGCTCCAGTATACTTGGGATATCGGGGAACAGATGATGGATGGTTTGAGGAGGTACTTTCGGCTGGCCGAGAAAAATGCTTGGAATATGGGCGGTACCTTGGGGACCGATACAAAAAATTTGATAATATTATTTGGCTTATGGGAGGAGACCGCGACCCTGGACCGGCGCTTGAACACGTCAATCTAGTTGCATTTGGCATAAGAGAATACGACAAAAGGCATCTCTTCACCGCGCATGGAGCCCCAGAGCTCTCCGTTGCCGAGGAATTCGCAAGCGGAGGATGGCTGGACTTCAACGTCACATACACTTACAGCATAGTTCATCGCAAGCTGCTTGAAGACTACAACAGGATTCCTACAAAGCCTTTCATTCTTCTTGAATCAACGTATGAGGGGGAACATAACGCTTCGCAGGTTCAGATTCGACGTCAAGCATACTGGTCAATTCTCTGTGGAGCTTTTGGTCACGTATTTGGAAACCGTCCCATATGGCTCTTTGATGAAGGCTGGCAGGCAGCGCTGGATTCCCCCGGCGCAAACAGCATGTTTCATTGGGGAAACCTGTTCAAATCTCGAGACTGGCACAACCTTATCCCAGACCAGGAACATAAAATTGTTGTGGATGGACTGGGAGAATTTTGTGGTCTAGATTATCTGGCAGCTGCATGCGCAGCGGACAAAAGCACCTTGATTGCTTATATGCCGACAGCTCGTTCAATCACCGTGGACATGTCTAGGATCAGCGGCAAAAAAGCGAAGGCTTGGTGGTTCAATCCCAGTACAGGCGAGGCTGAACTTGCAGGAGAATACGTGACGGATGGACAAAGAAAAATTAGTCCGCCAAAAGATGGCGATTGGGTCCTAGTAATAGATGACGCGTCAAAAGACCTACCACCGCCAGGAAAGCCAAATAGCCACATTCAATCTTAAATTCCCGATTTTGATTGAGTAATAATTAAGTCACTCGCTGCGAGAATTATGATTTACCCACTATAGAAAGTGATTAATCCTCTTGTCAAAAAAAACTTTTACCTAATAAATAGTGTACCATTTAAACGATGCTATCATTATTGAATTATTTCGCGACAGATGCCTTAAGAATAGGAAAATATAAATTTTCGTGAAAATTCATGGAGTTTAGTCCTAAAAGTTTAGCCTTAAAAACTTGAGGCTCTTCGGCTTAGTTATTCAACGTAGTTATAGCGGTTATGCAAGACATATCATCACTTAATGTCACGGTGTATGATGTTTGAGGTAGAGAACCGCGCCTCCGTTGAATGGCGCCACGAATACTATTCGTTTCCCTCCGGTTACTGACTTTGCCTCCACACTGATGCCTGTGTCTGGATTGAACCATTCTACTAAAAACTCCCCTTCCGTTTTGGAGAGATCAACCGCTATTCTTCTTGTCATTTCAGGTGGGCGGTAAATCAAATATTCAACATTAGGGTTTGCGAGACAATATCTAGTATGCGCTAGTTCTGGATGCGGAATCATATCAACGAGGTTCATGCGATCTGCAAACATACGAGTCTGCCCTAAAGCTTTTCGAGCTGAATCCCAGTCGGAATCGATTATTCCGACATTTATTAAACCAGTGTCGCAAGGATCCATGAATCCACTATCATAAGGATCCATAAAGATAGGGTTGTAGCCGCGGGTAAAGGCTTTCCACACCCACGTTGAGTCTCCGCCAATGCCCCATAAGTGATCCGTATCTAAGAGTACAATTTTCGTTCCATCAGCTGGCGGAGGATTGTAGCAGTAATTATAACCATCATCTGCTGGAGTGTTAGGCGATATCCAATCTGCCGGACTATTGAACAGACCCAAGTTTACTCCTCTTCCTTTAAGCGAATATTGAACTGTTATGCCTACAGGGTGTTGTTTAGGCTTATTTTTCTCGTAGTTATGTATGTAATTAACCATATGACACTGCCACTCCATAGATTCAACGTAGCTCTCATTTGATATTTCGTATAGTACATTATCTAGGTCATTAAGTGTATCTATTACTTTGCGTACATATAGTTCCTGCAGCCTTGTAATTGCTGGAACATCTAGGGTATGAATTCTCCCGATCCCTGTACTTTTTGGGTCTCCATCTATTCCGTTAATGTTATTGTGTTTATTAAATGGGTGTGCATCCCAAGGATTCGTTATTCTGCCTTTACTTTCAATGTCCCATCCCTGGAATAGCATAACAGAGACATATATGCCGCGGTCTCCGGCAGCTTTAACCCTTTCGCGGAGCCTATCAAAAAACTCTTGGTTGAATCTCGTCAAATCGAACTTCGGTTTGCCATCAAATGCTGTCCCTGGTCCAGTGCGTTTATAAATTAAGGGATGAACCAAGAGTTTTTCTTCGCTCCATCCATGCATCCATTCACTTCGCAATCCACATTCCCACGTCCACAGGCGTGTGAAGTTATAATTGTTTTTCTGCAAAAAGTCTAGGTAAGCTTCGTAATTGAATGGCGAATCGCTTTCGTATTCCTGAAGGTTACTCCACGTGTGAATCCCTGTTAAATAAACAGCCTTGCCGCTTCCATCAGTAAAGTATCGAGGATTTCGAGGGTGAACCTTTAGAGGTCCTGACGCTATTTTCGAAACAGTCACGATTATCACCAAGTTTTGATAATACAATTCTTTTTCAGACATGTAATCTTACAATTCCTAGGGCTTCTTGAGGTGTACCTATTTTGTTACTGTTTCTCTTTCCGCTTTCCTAACAAGGTCTTTTATCTTTTCTTCCACGGTTTTTTCTAGAGGTTGTGGATGATGAGTCTGCAATATTTCCTTCACTTCTTTTCGGGCTCTTTGCCAAAGGTCTTGTTTTTCTTTCTTCCACTCCTGAAGCCCTAATCTATTGGATATTTTGGGGAACCAACGCTCTTTTTTTAGCTGTTCTCTCGTGTGTTTTTGAGCTAAAAAATGGCCTCCTGGGCCAACAGCCTCAATCACATCTACGGCTAGAGAAGTCTCAGAGACCTCGATCCCTTTCATTATCCGCCTTATTCCGCCAAAAACCTCGTTGTCGATTACAAGTTTTTCTAGGCTACAACCGTTGCAGGAAGCAATGAGACCTATACCATTAACCAGATTGATTCCGGCCATCAAGGGTAGCTGTGCAGTCCAAGCGATTTCATACCCTGTCTGCGCGTCAATAACAATGGAGTCTGAACTTACTATACTTCCATATGAAGGAATACCGTAGTAGCGCATTATTTGAGTAGCACCTGCAACCACCAACGCGCCCTCTGGAGCTCCAAAGGCAGGAGTTGCTGTTCTCATGTCCATAAATGGAGGAGATGGACCTGCTGCTACCGGGTTTCCTGGATTAATTAGTTCAGCAATAAGAACCATGGATAAACATTCTGCAGCTGTCACAACAAGTGTTCCAGCTATAGAAACAGGCGTAGTTGCGCCATTGTTCGGGCAATTGATGAAGGTAATCGGCAGCTTATTTTTAACAAATTGGAATGTAACTTCTAAATCTCTTGAGGCGAGACGTAAGGGGCTGTTAGGCGACGCTAAGCCTAGAAGAATTGGTCTTTTACGGAGCTCATCTGTTCCTCCAGCTGCGATAGCTGCTATATCAATAATATATCCAGCTTGTTTTCCATCTCCAGGACAAACCCATGGAGTTTTGTAAGTATTACATATCATCGCTTCAGCTGAATGAACATCAACAAGGACAGGCGTAACATCTTGAATAATAGGAGACATACAGAGACTGAACTGATCACAAGCATCAGTCACAATAGCGTAGTGCTCAGAATCCTTTTTTGTAGCAGGTCTAGGTTCACCAGTCTCCAAATCAAGCATCCAAGAAGCGCCTGCACCTGAAGAAATAACTGTCTTGTCTCCTCCAATCATGACCTTTCTTCCATCTTGGGAATATACAACAAAACTACTCGGTGCCTTTCTGATTCCTTCTTTCAAGAGGTACTCTGGAATCCTCGCCTTCCTAGCCTTTTTGTCCACATTAGCACCAGCTTTATGCAACAACTCAAGAACCTCTTCATTTTCCACAAGAACCCCAACTCTTTCGAGAACTTCCGTGGTTGCCAAGTGGATATTATAAAGGTCATCATGGCTTAAAACATCGTACAAAAACTCGCACCTCTTATTGATCTTTCATCCCCAACAGCTTTTTGGCAACTATAACTGCTTGCACGGCATTTTCCGCGTAACCGTCTCCCCCTATCTCTTTAACCCATTCAGGGGTACAAGGAGCCCCACCAAATATAACCTTGACTTTGTCGCGTATTCCCTCAGCCTTTAAGGCTTCAATAACATTCCTTTGGCCAGGAAGTGTTGTTGTCAACAAGGCACTTGCCCCAACTATGTCTGCGTTAACCTCCTTTGCTTTCTTGGCGAATTCCTCTGCAGGTACGTCTTCACCTAAGTCGATGACTTCATAGCCAGAGGCAAAGAACATGGCTGCAACAATATTCTTCCCAATGCTATGGATGTCTCCCTCAACAGTGCCCAAGACGATTTTTCCCATTCTTTTAGTCTTGCCAGTCTTCTTCCTAAGCTCTGGTTCAAGCAGTTCTTTAACAGCTTTTTGAGCGGGTTCAGCAGCACTGACTAGTTCTGTTAGGAAATACTCTCCTTTCTCAAACTTTTCTCCCACAGTCTTCAGCGCTGCAGCTATTCCCTTCTCAATAATCTCTGAGGGGTCAACTCCCTTTTCTAAAGCTTTCTTAACAGCGCTTAGAACTCTCTCTTCCTCAAAACTCTGAATTGATTCATTAATTTCTTTAATAAGTTTATTTTTCTCTGACAATACTAGTTCACTTTAGATGTTTTTCAACGCTCTTGAGTTAACCCCTTTCATTGTATATATTGTTTTTGGTGCTTAACATTTTGATAGAATATGGGATTTTAGTTTTAGACTTGACAGAATGTTGGGACACATTTTCATAAATAAAGCTCTGAGCTACTAGCTTTGTATAGGACATTATGCTCGAATACTAACTGAGAGCCAACTTCAATCACCTAATTCCCCCGATTTCCTCAGACAGAGGAATTTAAATGTATATTCGAAAAGGTATGTGTTTAGCTCGCCGAAAAGAAGCTTAATTTAGCCTTCTTTTTTGCGCGCATAACATAATTTTTTCTAAGAGAAGGCGGAAATGAACTCTGTTTCAAAAGCAGCTAAACACATACTCGAAAAGATTTTTAAGTTAGGATTCGGAAGATATGGTGACAACGGTAGGCTGAGGAACTATGTATACAGTGAAGTATTTGATAAAGAGAATTTCACTCTACGTCCTTACCTTATTTATGGCAGTCGCCATAAACTTTGTTGTTCCAAGACTTATTCCCGGTAATCCAATAGAGGCAAAGCTTGCTGCATTGTATCGTCTAGGAGTAAATATCGGAGGGAAAGAGTTCGTGGAAAAATACTCAAAGCTTTTTGCTTTAGACCAGCCCATGCATGTGCAGTTTTTTCTTTACCTTTTTAACTTGTTTCAAGGTAATTTGGGCTTTTCGATATCATACTTCCCAGCATCAGTTTCAGACATTTTAATGAGGGGTCTTCCATGGACTATAGGACTGTTAACTTTGTCCGTCATAGCAAGCTTTTCAATAGGTCTCGTTTTAGGGTCACTAATGGGTTGGACTAAAAGGGAGGGGAAATCATCGAGGTGGACAAACATAGTATTCTTAGGTTTTATGATTTTAAGCCGTTTCCCTTTTTACATATTTGGAATGATATTAGTGTACCTTTTTACTTATCTTGTATTCCTTTTTCCTTATGGTGGTGGTGTAGATGTGCAAGCTATACCGGGTACCATTGACTATATAATCAGTATAATTCAGCATGCAACCTTACCAGCTCTGTCGATTGTTTTGGTTTCACTTGGTGGATGGGCTATAGAATCAAGAGGATTAATGGTCAACGTTTTAGGTGAGGATTATCTGCTTTTAGCTAAGGCAAAAGGCTTAGATGAGAAATATATATTTAGGCAGTACGCTATGAGAAATACTGTTCTGCCGTTATTTACAGACCTTGCCATCTCACTTGGATCAATTGCCTCAGGTTCAATACTGGTGGAAATAATTTTCTCCTATCCTGGAATCGGCAATATACTGTATATATCAGTGCTATCACTTGATTATCCCGTCATACAAGCTGTTTCTTTGCTGATCGTCTTCGGAGTGACAACAGCAGCACTTCTCATTGATCTTGTTTATCCACTTTTAGACCCGCGAATTGGTGAAAAGTAATGAACAAACATGCACTAAAATTTCCAAGAAGACTCAGCACATTAAAATTTATTATTGAAAATAAGAAGATCCTATTAGGTTTGTCAATGGTCATTGGCTGGTACCTTTTTGCTACAATAGGATCCTTTTTGTCACCTTATCACCCTAAAAAAACAGGAGATTGCCCAATCAATCTTCCTCCCTCTTGGGAGCACCCTTTGGGCACTGACCCTCTTGGAAGAGATATATTCACACAGCTTTTGTATGGAAGTGTTACATCTATGCATATCGGATTCATGGCGGGAAGTATAGCCTTTACCGTAGCTGCGATAATAGGATTAGTTGCAGGCTACCATGGAGGAATTTTCGATAGTGTGATCGGTGTTATTACTGAAGTCTTCATCACAATTCCATCCTTAGCTATTTTGCTAATTGTGGCAGCTGTTATTGGGAGGATCGAGGTTCCAACAATGGCGTTATTGCTCGCAGTGTTTGGATGGGCTTTCCCATGTAAAGTGCTCAGGTCTCAAGCTTTAGTCATAAAAGAAAGGGGATTCATTAGACTTGCAAAGCTGTCTGGCGCTCACGGAGTTGAGATAGCAGTAAAATCGATCTTACCAAACATGCTTCCTTTCTTAGGCTCGTGGTTCGCTTTTGTCGTAATAGGAGCCATGGAAGCAGAAGCAGGCTTGGAACTAATAGGGCTTGGGCCTCAAACCATAGTTACTCTTGGTCTTATGCTTAATTGGGCGATGAAATATACAGCTTTTACCAGAGGCTTAGTTCACTGGTGGCTTCCGCCTGCTCTTGTTCTTATGTGGATTTTTATTGGCCTTTTCATCATAAGCTTTGGACTTGACGAAATTGGAAATCCTAAGCTGAAGGAAAAGTGATAACAATGGAATCACCTTTGCTAGAAGTGGAGAATCTAAGGATATACTATAAGACCGCTAGCCTTCCCGTCAGAGCTGTAGATGGAGTAAGCTTTAGTGTAAAGAAAAGAGAAGTTTTGGGGGTTGCTGGCGAATCAGGATGTGGCAAGTCTACGCTGGCATCTGGCTTACTAAGGCTTATTATACCACCTGCTTACGTTGCGGGAGGCAGAGTTCTGTATCGTGGCAAGGACTTATACAATATGGACGATAAGGAACTAAGACAAATCAGGTGGAAAAGCATAGCATTTTTACCTCAATCATCAATGAATGCTCTAAATCCTACGATGAAAATCTACAATCAGATTTCAGATGTGATAAAGGCTCACGAAGGCAAAAAGCCTGATAGTGACCTTAAAAATCAAGTTATCAGCTTGCTGCGAAGTGTTGCTTTGCCGTCGCGAATATCGCAGGAATATCCATGTAATCTAAGTGGAGGAATGAAGCAAAGAGTGGTTATAGCGATGGGAATGTCTCTGAACCCAGAGTTGATTATTGCTGACGAACCGACCAGTGCGCTTGACGTGGTTGTTCAAAAAGGAGTGTTAGAATTTCTTACAGACTTAAAGGAAAAAGAAGGTTCCTCGTTGATACTCGTTTCTCATGATATAGCAATATTAGCTGAGGTTGCAGATAGGATTGCAATAATCTACGCTGGAAAGATCATGGAAATCCAAGAAGTAATGGAACTTTTCGATGAACCGCTGCATCCATATACTCAAGGATTGATAGATTCCGTTCCGAGTTTTAGCAGGAAAACTATACCAAGAAGCATCCCAGGCTTACCTCCAGACCTAAGGAATCCTCCCGCCGGATGTAGATTCAATCCCCGTTGTCCCAAGGTAATGGACATATGCATGAAAGAGGAACCAAAATTCAATGAAATCGAACCTGGAAAATTTGTGGCTTGCCATCTTTACCAGTGAGGTTTAGTATATGAAAAATCTCGTAGAAATGAAAAATGTGACAAAGAAGTTTTCTCTTGGCGGAATTATTGGGCGAAAATATGTAACTGCAATAGAAGACTTTAACTTTTATATTCAAGAAGAAAACCAGAGAATTGTTACATTGGCTGGTGAAAGTGGCAGTGGAAAAACCACAATTACTAATCTATTACTTGGTTTCATAAAGCCAACGTATGGAGAGATTATTTACAGGGGAAAAAATATATGGAAACTCAAAGGATCTGAATGGAAAACATATAGGAAAGAAGTACAGGCAGTTTTTCAAGATCCTTATGACTCTCTAAATCCGTTCTACAGGATCGATAATGCTATAGTTGAACCTCTAAGAAAGCTTAAAGTAGCAAAATCAAAAAGCGAAGCTGTTAAACTTGCAAGTGAAGCTCTTCATGATGTCGGTTTAGATCCCAATGAGATTCTTGGAAAATATCCTCATCAACTCAGTGGTGGTCAAAGACAAAGAGTAATGTTAGCTCGAGTTTTCGCACTTAAACCCAAAATACTTTTAGCTGATGAGCCGGTTTCAATGATAGATGTCTCGCTGAGAGCGGACATTTTAGAGATCATCCAGAAGCTTCAGAAAAATTTTGAACTGTCATGCCTATATGTGACCCATGATCTCTCCAGCGCATATTGTATAAGTGACGAAATAATTGTTCTATACCTTGGATCTATTATGGAACAAGGAAATTTCGAAAAAATAACAAAGGATCCTAAACATCCATACGTCAAGATGCTGATATCCTCTATTCCACAGCCTGATCCCAGGAAAAGATGGCAGTTTAGAGCAAGAATGCAAGACATTGAGGATGCTCGGCTTGAGAAATTAGTAGGTTGCAAGTTTTGTAATAGGTGCCCAGAGGCAATGCCAATCTGCGGTCAAAAGAGACCTCCTTTGATTGATCTGGAGGAAGACAGGAAAATCGCTTGCCACCTTTATTCCTAATCGATTCGAAGACTAGTAACTCTCCGGTTTCTTTTAAGATTATAACCTCAAACTCACGTATCTGTGAAACTTTTCTTCCTTCATGACAGGCTTTACATTAAGGCAATAAAAACCTGCATAGAAAAATCCATAATATATCTAATTGATCTCCGCC
>Ga0209102_1001233_pt1 | contig 13997 bp, 7 predicted proteins | sample ConPoolayeHmetaG_FD_185483 | JGI IMG/M metagenome (GOLD analysis project Ga0209102, IMG submission 185483) | Hot spring microbial mat communities from California, USA to study Microbial Dark Matter (Phase II) - Cone Pool mat layer H metaG... ... | reverse complement strand
TCTTCCTTCTGACTTGGGTGACCCCTTGCATCATGTCTGGCTTATCGGCCGCAACCTGGATAAGGTTAAACAGGGATTCACCAATTTTTGGGAAACACAGGTCTTCTATCCTCATCACAAGACTTTACTCTATGGCGATTACGTCCCTCTTCTAACGTTAATGGCGGCAGTTCCTGCTTGGCTGACAAAAAACCTTATTCTCACCTATAATCTCCTCTGGCTTTTTTCCTTTTTCCTTTGCGGCCTGGGCGCTTATTGCTTAGTTTTTCATTTTACCGGCTCCCGCTGGGCCGGGTTTATAGCTGGAGTGATTTTTGCTTTTTCGCCGCTTCGCTTTGCCCATCTCAGCCACCTGGAACTTCTTTATTCAGCCTGGCTGCCCTTTAGCTTCCTCTTTTTCCATCGCTATTTCGAGCAGCCAACGATAAAGAATCTTTTCTGGGCTTTGTTTTTCGTGGTTATCCAAGCTTTATCCTGCGCTCATTATGGCCTCTATGCCGCGCTTTTTCTGGGTCTTTTTGGTCTGGTTTTAGCCTTCCAAACCGGCTTCTGGAAAAAACCTTCTTTCTGGACAAAAACAATAACTGGCGTTCTCATCGCTTCGGCCATGATCCTTCCCTTTTTCCTTCCCTACTTTCCGGTTCACCAAAAAATGGGGTTTACTTGGTCCCTCGGGGACTTGCACCATTATTCGGCGGAAATTCAGGATTATTTAGCCGTTCCGGCCTGGAATCGAGTTTGGGGACGGCTCCTCGAGAGGGGCGTTACTCCTGAACATGAGGTTTTCTTAGGCTTCGTTCCCCTGCTTTTTCTAATCATCTGGCTGGGCTTCAACAGCAAAGATTCCAGCGACTCCGGATATCGTCCTTATTTTGTCAACGTGCTTATTTCCTGGTTCAGCCTAAAAAAGAAATGTCCCGAAAAGAGCAGACGCTTAGCCTTTTTCCTTTTTTTCTTAGACATAATTATCTTTCTCTTGATTATAGACATAGTAGCCATTTTATCCACCGGTGGCTGGCGAATTGAATTGGGGTTGATTAAGTTATCTTCCCGCCGGCTGATTAATCCTTCGCTCCTTCTGGCCCTAACTCTGCTCCTTCGTTTTCAGGTTTATCCTGGTTGGCCCCGACTGCTTAAAAAGATACTAAGCTTTTTTAGAGACGAGGGGGTGACAAAGAATCAATTTGATTCGACATCTTTAAAACGGCCGGTGCCGATTCGGAAACTCCATCTCCTCTTCGACCTTTACCTTACCATGACCATATTAAGCTGGCTCTTTTCTTTCGGCCCGATTATTGCCTTCAAGGGAGAAAGACTGCTTACCGGGCCCTATAACCTTCTTCTCCGCTTAATACCAGGCCTTCAGGGAATTCGCGTGCCCAGTCGCTTTTCGGTCATGGTATCCCTATCCTTAGCCATTCTTTGTGGCCTGGCCTTGGCTTCGTTCTTAAGGTCAAGATGGTTTTTTTCAAGGCAAAAAGGGCTTTTAATCATTCTGTTCGCCGCCATACTGATAGAAGAAGTTTCTTTTCCCTTGCCTTTAGTCCCTGTCCCCTATAAAGGCCAGCCTCCGCCAATTTATTCTCAGGTATCTCAACTTCCCAAGAATTCAGCTCTTCTCGAGCTTCCTCTTCCCGCGAGTCGCCTCACATATTATCAAGAAGCCCTGCCGATGTATTACTCGCTTTTCCATCGCCTAAAAATAGTTAACGGTTACAGCGGTTTTATTCCGCCCGCCTATAGCATTATCCAGGAAGCAATGGAAACTTTCCCCAGTGAAGAGACTATCTCTCTTCTCAACCGACTTAATGTTAGTTTCATCCTCATTCATACCACCGGATTTCGTCCAGAAAAAGGAAAAGAAATAGTCGCTCAACTCGCAGCTTGGTCTAATTATTTTACCTGTTTGGCCCAAAGTGAAGGTGATTTTCTCTACGAGTTAACGCTTCCTTCGCGTAAAGTTAACGAGATATCATCGGAAAAAGAAACGGCAGACGGACTGAAAATCCCTGAGATACAGAATTATCAACGCGGGGCTCGCGTTTCAGTTCCCACGCGACGGAAAACCTTGACCCGGCTCGCCACCCAAGGCGGCTGGAAGGTTTGGACCAGCTCTAATGTTGTTATGGCTGAAAAGGCAATCGATAATTGCCTCGAGTCGGGCTGGACGTCGGCTACGCTCCAGCGCCGCGGAGAATTTTTCTGGATAGATTTTAGTCAGGAAGTGAGATTGGCTGAGGTTCGTCTTTATTTGAAAGGAAAATTATTTGATTACCCTCGAAATCTCGTTATCGAGGCTTCAAGAGATAATCGCAGCTGGGAGGTGGTCAAAGAATATGTAAACACCTTTCCTTACTTTGACCTGGAAACCATCGAAGACCTCTCAAGTTATCATTCGCGGCTGGTTTTACCACCGACTAACCTCAGGTATCTTAGGCTTAAGCTGACAAAACCTCATAGCCTTTATCATTGGTCTATCCAGGAAATCGAATGCTTGGTGGAAGAAGAATGATTTTGACCCAAGAGAAATAAATAATTCCGCGTCGAGGTGAAGAGGTTCGCAGGAAAAGGAAATAATATGCTATATTTGGAGCGAGAATTGTTAAGCTCCTTTGACTGGAGATTAAAGAAGGTTGGTCTCTGTTTCCTAAGGGAGGAACAAGATGGCAATTTCTTCCGCCTGGTAAATAAGGACATTTTTCTTAACCAAGGAGAAAATAAAAAACATTAACGCTCATCAAACATCTTAAAGGGTAGCAGGGCAAAATAATAAAAAATAAAGATTAGGCGAAAATAATGAAAATTTTTAAGGCAAGAAACAAGGCTTTAAGAAGGCCATCCCCGGCAATAATTCCCGTTTCTGAGCCGCTTCTGGGAAAGCGAGAAAAACAAATGGTCGAAGACTGCCTGCGGCGAGGCTGGATTTCCTCGGCTGGACAGTATGTCGAGGCCTTTGAACAGGCCTGGGCTAAATATTGCGGCCGGAAGTATGGTATTGCCGTGAGCAGCGGCACGGCGGCCCTTCAAGTGGCCGTCGGGTGTTTGCCGCTTGAACCGGGGGATGAAATAATCGTTCCTGATTTTACGATGTTTGCCTGCGCGGTAGCTGTCGTGAGCTGGGGAGCGAAACCGGTTTTGGTTGATGCCGACCCGAAGACCTGGTGTCTCGATATTTCCCAGGTAGAGGCCAAGGTCACTCCCCGAACAAAGGCCATAATGGCGGTTCATATCTATGGCCATCCAGTCGAGATGGACCCCGTCGTTGCTTTGGCGGAACGCTACCAACTGGCCCTAATCGAGGATGCGGCTGAAGCCCACGGCGCTGAGTACAAAGGAAGGCGTTGCGGCGGATTTGGCGATATCAGCTGCTTTAGTTTTTATGCCAACAAAATAATAACAACAGGCGAGGGAGGAATGGTTTTAACGGATAGGGAAGATTATGCTGCCAGGGCCCGCTTGCTTCGTAACCTTTATTTTGGGACCGAAGACCGATTCCGCCACGAAGATATCGGTTATAACTTTCGTCTAACTAACTTCCAGGCGGCAATCGGCTTAGCTCAGTTAGAAACCATCGACAAGCGTCTGGCGCGGAAGCGCTGGATAGCTAAAAAATACCACGAAAGATTAGAAACAATCTCAGGTTTGCAGCTTCCCGTCGAGGAGCCCTGGGTGAAGAATGTTTATTGGATGTACGGGATAGTAGTCAAGCCCGAAACAGGTTTTGATGGTCGTCGCTTGGCGGCTGAGCTCAGAAACCAGGGAATTGAAACGCGAGCCTTTTTTACCGGACTTCACCAACAGCCGGCCTTGCAGAAACGCGGCTTGATAACCGAAACCTTCTTCCCAGTTAGCGAGTACCTTTCCCGGCAGGGTCTTTATCTTCCGTCAGGGCTGACTCTGAGCGAAAAACAGATTGACCGAGTGACCGCGGCGGTCAAAGATATCCTTCGCTGAAGAAAAGCAATGAAGAACTCTGTTTTTGGCGAGGCCTATGCGGCTTGCTACGACCTTCTCTACCAAGAAAAGGATTACGACGAGGAATGCCGCCTCCTGGAGAAGGCTTTTCACCGTTTTTGTCCTTTTCCTGTCGAGAAGGTACTCGACTTGGGTTGCGGCACGGGTAATCATGCCTGGAGATTAGCCCAACGAGGCTTTCAAGTGCTCGCGGTGGATTTTTCGGAACCCATGCTCCGCATGGCCCGCAGTAAAAAGGCTGCCTATCTCTTGCCACCCGGAGCCAGCCCGCCTCTATTTTTACTTGGCAACATAGCAAAGTTGCAGCTCCGAATTCAGTTTGAAGCGGTTATTGCCATGTTTGCGGTCCTCGGTTATCAAACTAATGATGAGGAGATGGCCGCTTTTTTAAGCACCGTGGCCGCTCATCTTAAGCCCGGCGGCCTATTTTTAGCCGATGTCTGGTACGGCCCGGCTGTCGAGGCCATAAAACCTGAGTCCAGGCGAAAGGTGGTTTTCTTCGGCGATGGCCAGCTGAGCCGCGAGGCCCGGGGTGAACTTGTCTCGGAAAAGCACCTTTGTTTGGTCCATTACCGAATTAATATTCAACGAAATAAGGATTCAAAGGAAGAAGAGTTTGAGGAGAAACATCTGATGCGTTATTTTTTCCCTGAAGAGCTAAGGAGATTCCTCTCTGAGTCCGGGCTGAAAATGGTGCAGCTCTCCGCCTTTGGCCATCTGGACCAACCGCCTGACACGACGACCTGGAATGCCTTGGTCATCGCCCAGAAACTTGAGACTTAACCTTAAAGAAAGGATTCTCCAGTATCAACTTAAAGCGAGTAGCATTGGCTCTGGCAACATAAAATTGGGGATTGACCTTAAAGAAAAGATTCTCTCCACCTTGGGAGTCGTAGACAATGACGCGTCCAGAATGGCGTTGCTCCCTTTTAGACCTTTCTCACCAAAGCCTCCGACCGCAGGAATTCATTAGCCCTAAAGCTAATTGATAAAATATCCAGAAGAGACGACTTCGATTCTTGGTTCAAAGGACACAGAGGACCAAGATCTGCGCAGCGAAAGAGAAGGAATACCTAACAAAAAGATTACGAGTGTGGATTTCAACCTAACCAAGCCTCTGGGTCTGAAGTGAGAAAGCGGGGTGAAAGTGTTTTTGGCCGCTGACTAAAAATCAGGGTTAGCGGGGCAGCCTCCGGGAAATTTTCCAAAGTAATGGATTCGGCTTGACAAAATATCTTTCTTAGAAAGAATGGAAACGTTAACGCAGACAATTATGGACAAAAGCTGGTCCAGGCTTAAATCTAAAGGAATCCGGGGGAACCTTTCCCGAAAAGAAAGGTCGTTAGTTTAATCTTTTAAGGAGGCATCATGAAAAGGCAAAGCCACGTTTTCTGGGCAGCGGCTCTTTGGCTCCTGATTTTTTCCAGTTGGCCTCTTTTGGCCCAGGGAAAGCTCGACGACTACGAGCGGGCCGCTAACCTGAGGGAAAAATTTCAAGGTCTGGCGGTCAACGTTCCTGACCGGGCTAACTGGGTCAACCAAACGCCGCGTTTCTGGTACCGCAAGACAGTAAAAGGCGGCCATGAGTTTGTGTTGGTTGATGCGGAAAAACTGACCAAGGCACCGGCCTTCGACCATGCCAGACTGGCCGAAGCTCTCAATAAAGAGACTGGCCAGAAATTTACCAGCATTAACATACCCCTGATGATGTTCAACTTTGTAGACAACGAAAAGGCTATCGAGTTTGAATTCGGTGATTCCAGGTGGCGTTGCGACCTTTCGACTTATGCGCTGAAAAAAATCGGCCCGGCCAGGCCACCCCGCGGGGACGGGTGGCAGGATGTCGGTGGCCCTCCGCCTCAAGCCGCTTCCACTGAAGTTAAAAGCTCTCCGGACGGTATATGGGAGGCCTTCATCCGCAACTATAATGTCTGGCTTCGCTCCAAGGACAAGAAAGAGGAATTTCCGCTGAGCTGGGATGGAAACGAGGGCAATTATTATACTTTTCAGTCGATAACCTGGTCACCTGATTCTCAAAAAATAGCGGCCTATCGCCTCCGGCCAGGACTGCATCGCAAGATTCAATACGTCGATTCCTCGCCTTCAGACCAGCTCCAGCCGAAATATTTTACTCTCGGCTATACTAAGCCTGGCGACCCTATGGATATTGAACAGCCCGTGCTCTTCCTCATAGAAAACAAAACCCAGATTAATATCGACAATTCTCTCTTTCCTAACCCCTATGACCTTTCTAATATTGTCTGGTGGAAGGATAGCCGGGCGTTTACTTTTGAATATAACCAGCGCGGCCATCAAGTTTACCGAGTAATTGAAGTTGATGGAACAACCGGCAAGGCGAGGGCGATCATCAGCGAGGAATGTGCCACCTTTTTTTGCTACTCCAGCAAAAAATATCGCTACGATATCGATGACGGCCGGGAAATAATCTGGATGTCAGAGCGGGATGGCTGGAATCACCTCTACCTTTATGACGGAAAAACGGGCTTGGTCAAAAATCAGATTACTAAGGGCGAATGGGTAGTGAGGAGCGTGGAAAGAGTCGACGAGGCGAAGCGCCAAATTTGGTTCTTAGGAAGTGGCATGTATCCGGGAAGAGACCCATATTTTCTTCATCTGTACCGGGTTAATTTCGATGGCAGCGGGTTAGAAGCCTTGACCGAAGCCGATGCTAATCACACTATTACTCTTTCCCCGGATTTAAAATACTACGTCGACCTTTACTCGCGAGTGGACATGCCGCCAGTAATGCTGCTGAGGCAGACGGAAGATAAAAAAGTCCTGCTAGAGCTGGAAAAGGCTGACATAACGGAGCTCGAAAAAGCCGGCTGGCGCGCTCCCGAAGTATTTGTAGCTAAGGGACGTGACGGCAAGACTGACATTTGGGGAATTATTATCCGGCCGACTAACTTTAATAAGAATATAAAATATCCGGTTATTGAAAATATTTATGCCGGTCCGCATAGCTCTTTTGTCCCGAAGAATTTCTTTGCTTATAACCAGATGATGTCAGTGGCGGAGTTGGGATTTATCGTTGTTCAGGTTGACGGCATGGGCACGAGTAATCGTTCGAAGGCTTTTCATGATGTTAGCTGGAAAAACATCAAAGATGCCGGCTTTCCTGACCGGATTCTCTGGCACAAGGCTGTCGCCGCTAAATATCCCTATTATGATATAACTCGTGTCGGCATTTATGGCACTTCTGCCGGCGGCCAGAATGCCTTAGCCGCCCTCCTTTTCCATCCAGATTTTTACAAAGTCGGCTTCGCGGCGGCGGGCTGTCACGATAATCGGATGGATAAGATTTGGTGGAACGAGCAGTGGATGGGCTGGCCCCTCGGTCCCGAATATGAAGCCTCCTCGAATACAGTTAATGCCTATCGGCTCAGAGGAAAGCTTCTTTTAGTCGTCCCCGAGTTGGATACTAATGTTGACCCCGCAACAACGATGCAGGTAGTTAACGCCTTGATTAAGGCCGGTAAGGACTTTGATTTACTCGTCGTTCCCGGTGCCAATCACGGCTCAGGCGGACCCTACGGAGAAAGAAAGCGGAATGACTTTTTCGTCCGGCATTTGCTCCGAGTCGAACCTCCCGATTGGAACAAACTTGATAAAAAACTGCCTCCGATGAAACCACCTTTTCCGGTAAGAACACCTGATATGGCCGAAGAAGATATTTATTATTGACCAGGAAAGGGAGTCGCGGCTAAAGAGATTGAAGCAAAAAAAGCTATTGACCAAAGGTCAAGACAGAAACTCAAAGCGGCGAGAGGTCTTTCTGCAGAAAGGCTAATTTTTCGTTTGTCCTATTTTTTGAGCCTTAAGAAAATCAGCGGGACCTAAAATAGGGTCTTAAATCTACGGCTCCTATTCCAATTAAAGGAATGGGAAAAATTAGGTAAATAGGTGAGGTGGTACCAATTTTAAGGTGACACCAAATTTTAACACCAATTTTAGGGTTAGGTAATCTGTCTTTTCGCCTGGCAAAATCGGCCATCACCCTATTACTGGATTTTCTGACTTAAAATAAATAAAATTAAGATGGGAGGAAAAATGCGGCAAATTTCTATTTTTATGCTCATCGTTCTTGTCTTGGCCTTTTTTGCCTCCTGCGCTCCCACAGCCAAAGTTACCTCGACAGGCGGACCCTCTATAGCCGAGGCTCAAGCGGAAAAATATAACGGTCCTAAAGCCCGGATTGCCGTTGGCGAGTTCCAGGATAAAACCGCCAAAGGAGGCTGGCACGGTGGCTGGATGGGGATGTGGGGGATTGAATTCAGAGATATCGGCGAAGGCATGAGAGACATGCTTACCACGGCTCTTTTCAACACCAATCGGTTCATTGTCTTGGAAAGAGAACAGCTGGGCGAAGTAATTAAGGAGCAGGACCTCGGAGCCACAGGCCGCATTAAAAAGGGAACTGAAGCCCCGGTCGGCGAAATTTACGGAGCTGAGCTCATCGTCACCGCGGCCGTGACTGAATTTGAAGGTTCAGCCAAGGGCGCTGCTGGCGGGACAAGAGTCCTTGGGGTGACTGTCGGAGGGGGAGCAAAGAAAGCTCATATCGCTATTGACTTGAGGATAATCGACACCAAGACTTCGCAAATTGTGGCGGCCACGACAGTTGAGGGAAGTGCGACCAGCTTTGGCGCCGCTGGGGCAACCGTAATTGGCGGCAAGTTGCCGATAGCCCTCGGCGGCTTCTCCAAGACGCCTACCGAACAGGCTATCCGGGTCTGCATTCAAAAAGCCGTCGAATATGTCGTCAGCCAGACCCCATCTCAATACTATCGCCATAAATAAGCTCTCGCGTTCTTGGTTCGCTCCCAGCCGTCGCGGGGTCTAAGGTAGGGCTTTATTCTAAGAAGCTTTTTCTATTCAGCTTCTTGCTTTTCCCTGAGGAGGGGAAGACGCCGGCGTCAATAAGAGTTCCTTTCCTTAAAAACAGGTTTGGCTAACTTCTTTTCTTGGCCACAGCTAACATAAAAGGCCCGCCTTCTCTTGAGCTCTCAGTTAAACCCATCGAAGAAGCGAGGGATATTCTCCCCAGAGAAAGAGCTTGGGCGGCGTCAATTTCTATTTATTTTGCCTCCCTTCTTAATTAGTTCAGAAAGCGGTGAAGAGGGAGGAGTTGCCATAACTTAATCCTTCTCATGAACCCACCGTTCTTCATCGCATCTGTTTCTGGGTTGATAAGAGGAAGGAATGCCATAGCTGAATCCCCCTTATGAACCACCTGATGATTGAAATTTTATTTCATATAGAATAAGTTTAAAAAATCGTGTTTAGAATTTAATTCAGATGGAGAAGCGAAGGAGGTCAAAAATGACTCTGGTGGGACTAAAAAAAATCAGGCCCAAAAAAACTTTACCTTTACTCATGATTTTCCTGCTCCTGTCTTTCTCGTTCGCCTGCCAAAAGAAAGCCGAATCAAAAAAATTCCGCGTTGCTGTGGCTACTTTTTCTCACGAGACCTGTACCTTCTGTCCAGGGAAAACGACAGTTGAGGATTGGGAATACTACGGCCCGCCAACGCGGGACTTCATTAATACTGACCGCGGTTATATTGGCGGGTTTAAGTCGGCTTGCCAAGAATACGGCAACGTGGAACTCATAGGAATTACCTCTCCTCGCGACGCCCGAGGTGGCTCCTCAGGCAGCTGGCTGACTCAGGAAGCCTTCGACAAATACTCGGGACTTATTGTTGAGGACCTAAGAGCCCTTGGTCCCTTCGACGGCGTTTTCTTAGCCCTCCATGGGGCCATGGCGGTTGAAAACATTCCCAAGCCGGAAGCCGAGCTGGTCCGGCGAGTACGCCAGGTGGTAGGCCACATCCCGATTATGGTCACCCTCGACCTCCACGCTAACGAAGACCAGGAGCTGGCCGAAGCGGCTGACGCCGTTTTTATTATTAAGAGATACCCCCATTACGACACCTTCTTAACCGGCGAAACGGCCGCCCGCGTCATGATTAAGACTCTGCGCGGACTTTATAAGCCAACCATGGCCGTCAGAAAACCGGGGGTAATCACGCCCAGTGTTTTTCAGGGGACAGGGACTTCTCCCGCCATGGAAATTATGGAAAGAGCCCGCGTCTGGGAATGCGAGTATCCCGATACCTATGTTTCCGTGGCTTTTGGGTTCGCCTACGCCGATGTTCCTGACGTCGGTGCCACCGTGATGGTCGTAACTAACAATAACCGTGAGCTGGCGGAAAAAATTGCCCAGGATATGTCTGATTATATCTGGCGTTTACGACATGCTTTTGCCGGGAAAAAGTTGCCAAAAACTAAGGAGGGGGTGGCCGCGGCCATCACAGCGGTTAAGGAAGGCAGGGTACCGGTAATCATCGCCGACCACAGCGACCGCACCGGTGGCTCGACCCACATTCTGGAAGAACTCCTCAAACAAGGAGCTAAGAATTTTTGCTTTACCACCCTGCGTGATGAGCGAGCCTTAGAATTAATCCAGAGCAAACATAAGGTCGGCGATTCGCTAAGCATCGACCTGGGAGGTTACTCTGACGAATTTGCCGGCAATCCGGTTAGAATCGAAGGCGAGGTCGAGTTTAGCGGTCAATTCGGCCGGGAGGCAGTCGCGGTTCTTCGCTTCGGCCAAAATAACCGGGTAATTCTTACGCCAGTGTTAACGCAAGTAACCGACCCCAGGATATTCAACGCTCTGGGCATAAACCTTAAAGAAATCGAAATTATCGTTCTCAAGTCAAGAGTCCATTTTCGTCGCGGGTTTGTTGACACTGGACTGGCCGGCGCCGTCATCGAAGTAGATGCACCAGGCTGGGGACCAGCCGACCTAACCCTTTTACCTTATAAGAACATCCCCAAAGATATTTACCCTGTTTATAGAAAAGATTGATGGAAACGGTTAATTCAGTTGGGAGAAAAGGCCCGAGGCGATATTTTTTGGTTCAAGGGAAAACTTAATTAAAAGCGAGGGGTCGAGTGGCAATGACGAACCTTTTCAGGAAAGGACGGCCGAAAAGACCTGGAAAACTTGCCGCCGTCAAGGAAAAGAGAATTGATTGGGCCACCAGTGGCTGACCGTTTAGCGGAGCGTTTAAATAAATTCGGGCGGCGCCCAGGTCTCAGAAGGACAATAAAAGCCGCTAAATAAAAATCTATGACTAATTTCGGAAAAGGAGGCCAAAAATGGAATGGAAGAAGAACATAACTGAGAAATTAGGTGGCGACTGGTCATTCAAGGCAGGCAAGGCGACCTTTTTTATTTCTATTCTTTTTCTTCTCATCATCCTTCCTTTCTCCCTCCTGACCGCTTCGCCTCAAAAAGAAAAAAAAGTCGAAAGGGAAAAGAAATTTGTCCTTGACTGGTTAGGGCAGCCAGAAATTGTCGAAAAATTTGGCCAAATCGCCGATTCTATTTGGTCTTTTGCGGAGTTAGGGCTTCAGGAATACCGATCCTCAAAGCTTCTGGCCGATACCTTAGAACAAGCCGGCTTTTCAGTTGAGCGGGGAGTCGCGGGAATGCCAACAGCCTTTGTTGCTTCCTATGGCTCGGGAAAGCCGGTCATCGCTATCCTGGGCGAATATGACGCTCTCCCCATGCTCTCGCAGAAGGGCCGGGTAGCCAAGCAAGACCCACTGATTCCGGGGGCCCCGGGCCATGGTTGCGGGCATAATACCATGGGCACAGCAGCCACTGCGGCCGCCATAGCCGTTAAAGAAGCGATGGTTAAATTTGGACTAAAGGGAACGATAAGAATGTATGGCTCGCCAGCCGAGGAAACTTTAATCAGCCGTCCTTTCATGGTGAGAGCGGGGTTGTTTAACGACGTCGATGTCGTCATCGATAACCATAGTTCGGCTGATTTCGGCACTGATTATGGGGTAAGCGGCAATGCTCTATTCTCCGTCATCTTCACCTTTAAAGGAAAAACCGCCCACGGAGCTTCGGCCTGGCTCGGCCGCAGTGCTTTGGATGGCGTGGAGCTCATGAATATAAACGCCAACTTTCTCCGGGAACACCTTAACCTCGGACACAGGCTTCACTACGTAATCACAGCCGGCGGCGAGGCACCCAACGTCGTTCCTGACAAAGCCAGTGTCTGGTATTTCATTCGTAACAGCGACGACCGAGTCGAAGAGATGTTTCAGAAAATTGTCAATTGTGCCCAAGCCGCCGCTCTGGCCACAGAGACCGAGCTAATTGAAGTCCGGGTTCTCAGTGCTGTGCATCAGCGCCATTCTAATAAGGCTTTAGCTGAGCTTTTCCAGCGGAATATCGAGCTCGTCGGCATGCCTCAATGGACAGAAGAGGAAGAGGCCTTCGCCCGGACTCTGCAAAAAGAGCTCGGTGCTGAAGAGAGAGGCCTGCCTCGTGAAGTGGGCCGTCTCCGCGAGCCAAGAGGCGGGGATATTGGCGGCGGTTCCTCAGATGTCGGCGATGTTTCCCTTGTCGCTCCTTTGGCCACTATTCGTTTTCCCGGGCAAGTACCTGGCGCCATTGGCCATCATTGGTCCTCAGTCGCTTGTAATTACGGCTCTACAGCCTGGAAGGGCCTGAACGCTGGAGCAAAAGCCATGGCCGCTTCCGCCATCGACCTTCTCACCAAACCCCTTGAGCTAAAAAAAATTCGTGAGGAATTTGAGGCCTATTCTAAGACCCACCCGTATAAATCCTTTCTGCCGCCTGACGCCAAACCACCCTTGGACCTTAATGAAGAGCTGATGAAAAAATGGCGGCCGCAGCTCGAAAAGGTCTTTGCAGAAAAAACCCGCTGACTCTTTAAAGAAAGAGCTTTCTCTTAGCTGGTTTTAGGTTGACTCGACCAAGGGCTGCGTTTTGCCTTTAGCCAAAGAAACTAATTCCTCCCAACCTCGAGGGAACAGGGCGAAGCGGCAAAAAAAGACAAGACAATATCAAAGGTTTTTCGGTCAATGATTTCTTTTATCGTCCACTCATCATGAAGAACATAATCTCCTACCGGCAAAGGTCTTTTTTCCACGGCCCAAGCGATAAAACTCCAATCATACCTTTCATGGCGGCCCATGGCGATATGAAGCCCCGGCTGGCAGCGCCGTGAACTCCACTTTTGGTGTTCTTTAGCTCAGGGCTCGTTGGCTGCACCAAAAAATAAGTTCTCTCCTCCTGAATCTTTATTCTATACGGAAATATTTGATCATCAGTCGACTCTCAAATCCCGTAAAAATTGGCCTTTTTCTCTCAGAATCATAACCAAAAATCGTCTTCTATTAAGCTTTTTGCTTTTGGTTTCCTGGAAAGACTAATTTTTCGGCCTTTCCAAGTTACATGTCTCAAGCAATAAGTATAAAAAAAGCTCCGAAAAAAAATGGCGATAAAAAATAGGAGAGGGAGCGGATAGAAAACTGCCGTCGTTAGACCGAAATTACCCAGTCGGCTTAAACTCCAATGGATTTGACTAGCATAAAATAGATAAAGAAGGATAGAAAAAATTAACCCGGACCATTGTTGAGCCCTTATAGCCTTAATTATGTTCAGAGGAATTGAGAGGCAGAAGGCAATCCAGACAGCGCAGACAAGAAAACTAATTATATTGGAGGAAAAGGCGCCCAAGGCGAAATTTTTTGTCCATCCCTCAATGAGTTGTTTAAGGCCTTGCGGATACATTCGAAAGCACACCTTGCCTTTACCTCCAAAAATGTGAACCGAGAGCTTTTTCTTCAGAAACCGCCTGGCGAGGCAAACATCCTCTAATATTTCTGACCGAACTGCTTCATGGCCGCCAACCGCAAAGTAGTCCTGGCGGCCAGTGACTAAGCAGGGACCAAAGGCGCCCCTTGTCTTAACAAGCGGCTTAAAAATAAGTGGAAGGGCCATGTTCAAAGCAAGGACCAAATTGAAAAAAGCGGATAACTTTTCATATCTTTTGATGGTAAAATGATAGGGCTGAACAGAGACTAACCCTTTTTTCTCTTCATATGTTTGGATTAGAGAAATAATAGCCTCTTTTTCCAAAAAAACATCGGCATCCAGGAAAATCAGGA